>BNJS01001894.1_pt1 | contig 184285 bp, 236 predicted proteins | sample 8540461 | NCBI WGS metagenome assembly BNJS01 (sample SAMD00202454, study PRJDB9452) | human saliva metagenome | isolation source: human saliva | place: Japan
GTGCCAGTTCAAGTCTGGCTTCGGGCACCATTTTAATTTCAAATCCAAATCCAATCTCATTTTTTCACTTTAATTTTTTTAAAAAAACTTATTTTTATTAGTTATTTCTTATACTGAAAGTATTTCTACGAAAATATAATTGTTTTTATTCTTATATTGCTCTTCTTATTCAAGCTAAAAAGATCAAACTTAAGTTTGATCTTTTTAGCTTGAAAAAGAAGATCAAACTTAAGTTTGATCCGGTCTACATCTTTTTTTATATTCAAAGCATATTAAGTATGCGTTATCAGCGCTAAACAAGAGAACATCTCTCATAAAATGAAATTTATTCTTGTTTTATTCTGAATTGAGATATAGAATCTACCCAAATTTAGTCGGGGTGCCACAAAGTGGCTGAGATGATACCCGTGAACCTGAAACAGTTAGCACTGACGTAGGAAACTAATATGCCAAAATACTTTTCATTCTTCATATCTATTTTCAATCTTTTTTTCTCAAAGCCTTTAGTTATTAATCAGTAAGGTTAATACTATGGTGCATATTCAGGATCTTAGTCTTGCTTTTGGTAAGCAGGTACTATTTAAACACCTTGACTTAACGCTTTTGCCTAATGAGTGGGTGAGTTTACTTGGCTGTTCTGGTGTAGGTAAATCAACGCTTTTAAGATTAATTGCAGGGCTTGAAACACAAGGGAAGATTCAAGGCAATATCATCTTTCATCCTAATATTCGAGTGGCATGGCTACCACAAAAAGATACTCTTTATCCCTGGCTTTCAATTATTGATAACGTCCAATTAGAAAACGTACTATTCGGGAATAAATCTGCAAAAACAACTCTTCAAGCAAAAGTATTACTTGAACAAGTGGGTATGTCAGAGCATCTGCATAAAAACTGTGCTCAATTATCTGGAGGACAGAAACAAAGAGTGGCTCTCGCTCGAGTATTAATGCAAAACGCTGATTTAGTTTTACTTGATGAACCTTTCTCTGCCCTTGATGCGATTAGTCGTTACCAATTACAAAACTTGGCCTATGAACTATTAAAAAATAAATCAGTGTTATTGGTTACACATGATCCTCAAGAAGCATTGCGCTTAAGCCAGCGTATTTTTGTATTACGCTCACCGCAGCCTAATCAGCCAGCATTATCCGGCGTCATAAAACCTGAAGGTAAAGCACCACGAGAACTTAACCAAGAAAATTTGTGGATGCTCCAACAGCAATTATTAAATGAGTTATTAGAGGGAAAAAGATGAAACTTAGCCTTCTTAAACCACTCTTTATTGGAATTATATTGCTGTGTCTCTGGCAACTTATTGGCGTATTAGGTGATTTTCCCCATTATATATTTCCTTCTCCGCAAGCTGTATGGCTGCAATTAGTTTCTCATTCAGAACTACTTTGGCAACATACACAAATCACCTTAATTGAAATTGGCTTAGGGCTGCTGCTGGGTTTTCTTTTTGGATTGTCATCAGCCCTGTTACTCTCTTTTTCACCTAAAACATCGTCATTACTGCTACCCCGTTTTAGTGATTTCTCAAGCAATTCCTGTTTTTGCTATCGCCCCAATACTCGTACTTTGGCTGGGTTATGGCATGCCATCAAAAATTCTGATGGCCATACTCATCATCTATTTTCCTGTAACAGCAGCTTGTTACGATGGATTACGCAATACACCTCAAGCTTGGCTCGATCTCGCCAAAACGTTCAAACCTCTCCCCTTTGCGTTTATTACTCAAAGTACGTTTACCTGCTGCATTGCCTGCATTTGCATCAGGCTTTCGCATTGCTGTTTCAGTCGCCCCAATTGGCGCTGTAATCGGAGAATGGGTGGGTTCATCAGAAGGGCTTGGCTATTTGATGATCCACGCCAACGCTCGTATGCAGGTGGATTTAATGTTCGCTGCGTTGCTGATCTTAGTCGCAATTTCACTTTGCTTTATATTTCAGCATCGATTGGCTACTACGCCGTTTTATTTGGCACGTTTAACACTTCATGACAAAAGGAGACAAAAATGAAGAAAATCATCCGTTATTTCAGCCTTGTAATTGGACTCACCACCAGCTTTTCCAGCTTGGCAAAAGAGAAAATCAGCTTAATGCTTGATTGGTATGTGAATCCCTGATCACGCAGCAATCATCGTGGCACAACAAAAAGGCTTTTTTGAAAAAAATAACTTAGAGGTCGAGATTATCGAACCAGCCGATCCATCATTACCGCCTAAATTGGTTGCCGCAGGAAAAGTGGACTTAGCTATTAATTATCAACCTCAACTTTATCAACAAGTTTGCAGAAGGATTACCTTTAGTAAGAGTGGGATCTCTCATTTCTAGTCCATTAAATAGCGTTGTGGTGCTCAAAAATAGCAACATCAAAACACTTGCCGATCTGAAAGGTAAAAAAGTAGGCTATTCAGTTAGTGGCTTTGAAGATGTGTTGCTCGACACAATGCTCCGTTCTATTGGACTCAGCAACCAAGACGTAAAATTAGTGAATGTGAATTGGTCACTTTCCCCTTCTCTTTTAATAGGACAAGTCGATGCGGTCATCGGAGCATTTCGTAATTTCGAACTGAATCAGATCCATTTAGAAAAACAAGAAGGTGTGGCATTTTTCCCTGAAGAATATGGTGTGCCGGCTTATGATGAATTGATTGTAGTTGCTAACAAAAACAGTCTTGCTTCTAAAAAAATTTCCGATTTTTTGACCGCACTTGAACAAGCTACAACCTACCTACAAAACAACCCAAATGACGCATGGCAAGCATTTGTGAGCTATAAGTCAAAAGAACTCAATACAGAATTAAATCAATTAGCGTGGAAAGATACCCTACCTTTATTAGCAACGAAACCTAGTCAATTGGATGCCAAACGTTATCAACAAATGGCGGAATTTATGCATCAAAAAGGCTTGATTCCAAAAGCACTTGAATTGAAAGACTATGCTGTCGAATTACAGTAAGGGAAAATGATGATTGAACAACTCATTCAGCAAGCGCAACCTTATTGGAAGCAATATGTTGAGCATGAATTTGTGCAACAACTTGCAAAAGGCACCTTGCCAAAGCTTGTTTTCAACACTATTTAAAACAAGATTACATCTATCTTTTCCATTACAGCCGTGCTTTTGCTTTGGGCGTGTTCAAGGCAAAAAATTTTGCTGAGATGGACATTCCACGTAAAACGCTAGACATTCTTTGCCAAGAAATCCAATTACATTTGGATTACTGTCGTCAATGGGAAATTAGTGAGCAGGAAATATTCGAAACTCCAGAAAGTGCGGCATGTATTTCCTATACACGTTACCTGCTTGATTGTGGAATAACGGGCGGCTTACCAGAGCTATATGCAGCCGTTACGCCTTGTGCTTTAGGTTATGCTCAAGTAGCAGGTTACATTACAGAAAATTATCCAAAGCTATTAAGCAATCCTTATCAAGCCTGGATTGACACATATTCATCGCCTGAATATCAACAAGCGGCACAAGAAACGGTTGATTTTCTTACCGCACTTTGTGAGCCACTTGATGATTCCCAATTCGCTCATATCCAACAAATTTTTACTACGGCTACCCGAATGGAAATCGGATTTTGGCAAATGGGATTGGATTTATCATAAAAATGAAAGGAGTGAAATGAAATCTATTTATTTATCAAAAATTCGTGAGCAAATCCCGCTGATTCATAACATAACCAATATTGTCGCGGCAAATTTTAGTGCCAATGGTTTACTCGCATTAGGTGCATCACCATTGATGTCAGCCAACATAGAGGAAATGGTTGAAGTGCCCAAAATCAGCCAAGCATTGGTAATCAATATCGGCACGCTTATCGGTAAAGAGCGAGAGGCTATGTTATTAGCAGGTAAAACCGCTAATTCAATAGGCATTCCTGTGGTGCTTGATCCTGTCGGAGTGGGCGCTACGAGCTACCGACGAGAAACTATCCGTCAGTTACTGTCTGAAGTGAAATTTGCCTTAATTCGTGGTAATGCAGGTGAGCTAGCTACGATTGCTGGTGAAGACTGGCAAGCAAAAGGCGTGGATGCAGGACAAGGTAAAACGAATCTACAAGAAGTCGCTCAACGTGTTGCTCAACGCTATGGTTGCACAGTATTAATTAGTGGAGAGGTCGATATTATCAGCGATGGACAACAAACTGTCACAGTCAATAATGGTACACCGCTATTTCCAAAAGTCACTGCATCGGGGTGTTTATTAAGTGCAGTATGTGCAGCATTTTTAGCCGTTGATGAAGGAAAACATTTTTCAGCAACAATCGAAGCCTGTGCCGCTTACACCGTTGCAGGGGAGCTTGCTGCTAAAAACTTAACCACGCAAGTCGGTCAGTTCCAAATTCGCTTGCTTGATGAATTGGCAGCCTTAACACCTGATTTAATAGAACAAAACGCGGAGGTGAAATATGTCTAACATTCCACAAACATTGACTATTGCTGGTTCGGACAGTGGCGGCGGCGCTGGCATTCAAGCAGATTTGAAAACCTTTCAAATGCAAGGTGTATTTGGAACCTCAGTGATTACTGCAGTCACTGCTCAAAACACACTTGGCGTATTTGATATTCACCCCATTCCACTGAAAACAATTCAGGCACAGCTAGAAGCGGTAAAAAAATGACTTTCAAATTGCAAGTGCCAAAATTGGCATGCTTGGCACAGCAGATATTATTGAATGTGTTGCTGATTTCTTAAAAAATCGTCCATTCGGCACATTGGTTATCGATCCTGTCATGATTGCGAAAGGTGGGGCCCCTTTATTGCAACAACAAGCGGTTTCCGCACTAAGCAAATATTTATTGCCACTTGCCGATGTGATTACGCCAAATATTCCTGAGGCAGAAGCTTTAACTGGTTTTAAGATTTCTGATACAGCCAGCATTCAACAAGCCGCGTTAGACTTGCAAAAACAAGGTGCGAAGAATGTGATTATTAAAGGCGGGCATTCACTGAATTCACAAAGTCAGCAATGCCAAGATTGGATTTTTTTACAAAATGGTGAGCATTTTGTTTTAGAAAGCCTGCGTTTCAATACACCACATACTCACGGCACAGGCTGTACTTTTTCAGCTTGCTTAACAGCTGAATTAGCCAAAGGCGCACCATTAAAAAGCGCGGTAAAAACAGCTAAAGATTTTATCACTGCAGCCATCTCTCACCCATTGAATATTGGTCATGGACATGGACCGACTAATCATTGGGCTTACAGTCGCCTTTAAGGATTTAAAGATGAAAAATATTCAAGAAATTTTACCGCTCTATTTTGTAGCAGGCACACAAGATTGCCGACATTTAGGTGATAATCTAGCAGATAACTTGCTTTCTGTTCTTAGACAAGCTTTAGAAGGAGGCATTACCTGTTTTCAATTTCGCGATAAAGGCAAATTCTCATTAGAAAATTCTCCAACAGAACAACGAGCCTTAGCCATTAAGTGCAGAGACTTATGTCGTCGATATAATGTGCCATTTATTGTCGATGATAACGTTGATTTAGCTTTAGAAATTGAAGCGGATGGTATTCACGTTGGGCAAAGTGATACGCCCGTAAAAACGATTCGAGCAAGAACCCATAAACCACTCATTATTGGTTGGTCAGTCAACCGTTTAGACGAAGCCAAAATCGGAGAGGAATTATCTGAAATCGATTATTTCGGTATTGGTCCAATTTTTCCGACTCAGTCAAAAGAAAATCCTAAACCTACTCTAGGAATGGCGTTTATTCAAACCTTGAGAAAAGCAGGTATCACAAAACCACTTGTAGCTATTGGTGGCGTGAAATTGGAGCATGTGAAAACGTTGCGAAAATACGGTGCAGATGGTATCGCGGTAATAACCGCAATCAGTCAAGCCAAAGATATAAAGGCAAGCACCAAAGCATTAAAGGAAGCAAGCGGATGCAACCACTGAATAAGCCAAATAGTTTGAAACGTGTAGCAATGGCAACAATGATTGGCACCGCTATTGAATATTTCGATAACTATATTTATACCATGGCTGCAGTGCTCGTTTTCAATCATCAATTTTTCCACGCTGCTGACCCACTTTCGGGACAAATTGCTGCACTTTCTACACTAGCACTGGCTTTTATTGCTCGTCCTCTGGGGTGCGGTATTATTCGGACATTTTGGCGATCGCTTAGGAAGAAAAAATACCTTTGTTATGAGCCTGTTAGTAATGGGAATCTCAACTGTAGTAATTGGCTTATTACCGACTTACGACAGTATCGGAATATGGGCAACCATCTTACTTTGCTTGTGCCGTATCGGGCAGGGAATTGGTTTAGGTGGCGAATGGGGCGGCGCTGCATTAGTGGCAATCGAAAATGCACCTGAAGGAAAACGTGGTTGGTATGGCACTTTTCCACAATTAGGCGCTCCTCTAGGATTACTACTTGCCAATGGTGTCTTTTTACTCATTACCGCGCTTTTTGGACAAGCCGCAATGACTGACTGGGCATGGCGAATTCCATTTCTTTCCTCTTTTGTATTAGTTGCTATTGGGTTGTATGTTCGATTAAAACTTACTGAAGCGACAATATTTATTGCAGCACTTAACAAGCCTAAACCTAAAGCTTTACCGATGATGGAAGTGATCGTTACTCATTTCAAACCATTTTTCTTAGGCATGTTGATCTGCATTGCAGGCTATGTGCTCTTTTATATTATGATCGCTTTCAGCCAAATTTATGCAAAATCTGCCCCTACCGTATCGGAAGCCGGTTATGCAATGGGCTTAGGCTTCTCACCACAAATTTTTACTGCTTTACTAATGTGCAGTGCGATTTCATTAGCCATTACAATTGCTATTTCAGGCAAATATATCGATATCGTTGGACGACGAATTTGGTTAATTTGGACAACCTTTGGCGTGGCTATTTTTCGGCTTAGCCTTGCCATATTTTCTCGATAATGGAGCAACTACCAGTTTATTTTGGTTCTTGATGATAGGGATGGGGTTAATTGGCATGGGATACGGCCCCCTTGCGAGTTTATTATCTGAATTATTTCCAACACATGCTCGTTATTCTGGTGCATCGTTGACCTACAATATTTCAGGCTTATTCGGTGCTAGTGTAGCAGCAATTATTACATTGCCACTGAATGCCAATTACGGTCTAAAAGGCGTTGGAATTTATCTAACCTTAAATGCCGTATTAAGTTTGATTGGACTTTGGTTTATTACGGAAACAAAGGATAAACACTTAGCATAAAATAAGGGAAAAGAAACTCATCGTTTTGCTTTGTAGTAAATCTCAAAATAAAACACATAAAAAAACGACCGCACTTGCGGTCGTTTCTATTTATAGTTTAAAGGATTATTTTAATTTTTCACCTTTAAATTCACCTGTCAAACTTTCTAAGAAAGAGGTAATATCTTCAACATCTTTTTGAGCTGGCTGTTGCACATTACTTTGGTATTTCAACATTGCACTCACAGCATCTTTTAGCTCTTTTGCTGATGCATCATGGAAATATGGTGCAGTAAGTGCGATATTACGTAAAGTTGGCACTTTGAAGCGATGCATATCAAACGGATCTTTAGTTTGTGCAAAGCGACCTTCATCGGCATCAGTTAATGGTGTACCACGATCTTTAAAGTAATCGCCGTAGAGTCCCATGTATTCATAAGATTGTCCGCCCATTGCTACGCCAGTATGACAAGTATCGCATTTATGTTGTTTGAATAACTCATAACCGCGAACTTGTTGCTCGGTTAAGGCTGTTTTATCCCCTTTCAAATAACGGTCGAAATCACTATTTGGCGTAATTAATGTTTTTTCATATTCACCAATCGCGTGAGTTAAGGTTTCTTTCGTCACTTGTGGATATTCTTTTAAGAATTCTTTTTTGAACTCTTCATCCATTTCAAAACGTGCCACGATGTCATCCCAAGAGTGTGAGCCCATTTCTACCGGATTTGTTGGAGGACCTTTCGCTTGATCCGCTAAATCTGCCGCTCGACCATCCCAGAATTGAACAAAGTTGAATGCAGCATTGAATACAGTTGGTGCGTTAATTGGGCCTTTTTTACCATCAATACCTGTTGAAGTATCAAGTCTATCCACACCACCTTTGTCTAATTGGTGACAAGTATGACATTGAATAGAACCATCGCCTGATAAACGTCCATCAAAGTAAAGATCACGACCTAACGCGACTTTTGCTTCATCAGTCGCAATACTGTCTGGAATCGGTTGAACTAAACGATCGGCATCAACATTTGGTGTTTCTTTTGGTAAAGACATTTTACGTGCTTCACGAATCCAGTTAAGCAACGCCACTTTTTCTTGCTCATCTGGTTTACTTCCCCAGTGAAGATGTCTGAATTTAGCAATTGGCATTTCGTTATTTTCAAGTACACGTTGTAATTTTGCTAAATCAGCTTGGGATAATTTGCTCGGATCTTTTAAGCCTTCAACTAAACGATCTAAGCGGAAGGCTCTAAGCCCATTCTGAATATCCGATTGCATTTGGTCACCCACAATCGGAAATTTTGAATAAAATGGAAGAGGTGTGTTTGGACTATGACAATATTGGCAGCTGTTATCAAACAACGCCTTTGCCACTTTTTCTTGTTCTCCCGTATAGTGATTTTCCATTAAAAGTTGGGTCGCGTTCTCTTTATCAAATTGATGTAGATACCCCACAACACCCAAATAACTAATACTGCAATGGCTGCTCCGCCAATAATCAGTTTTTTCATCTAATCCTCCAAATGATCAATAAAATATAAAAAGAAAGAAAAAGCTTAAAAAGCAAGGTGATTATGCCAAAAAATTGGCTTATATTTTATGTGGATTTGATTTGGCTATGGATACGATTGATTGCATTACAGGTGTTTTTAACTTATAAATAGAGATCTCCCTAAAATTCAGCAATAAAAAATGCGGTTATTTCTAACCGCACTTTACGTTTTATTATCTCTCGTTTATTTCTTTGGCGCTTGCATAAAGCGGAAGAAATCACTGTCTGGTTTCAAGATCATCATATTACCTGAACCTTCGAAGCTACTTTCATAGGCTTTTAAGCTACGAATAAAGCTATAAAACTGTGGTTCTTGAGCAAAAGCTTGAGAATATAATTTCGCTGCTGCCGCATCACCATTACCACGCAATTCTTGTGCAGTTTTATTTGCATTCGCTAAGATCAAGGTGACTTTACGATCCACGTCTGCTTGAATGAACGCCGCTTTTTCTTTACCTTGTGAACGATGTTCACGCGCAACGGCATCACGTTCTGCACGCATACGTTGGTAAATCGAAGAAGAAACTTCATCCGGTAAATTGATTTGTTTTACGCGAACATCGACGACTTCAATCCCTAATTCAGAGGTACTATCCTGCCCTGAATTTAACGCTTTTTTCGCCCCCGCCATTAATTCACCACGTGTACCTGAAACGATATCTTTAATCGTACGAGTACCAATTTCTGAACGCAGACGGTCATTCACTTTACGGCTTAATAAGCTTGCAGCTTGGTTATAATCGCCACCACCCGTTGCAGTATAGAAACGACCGAAAATCGCTGATTTTCCATTTTACATAGGAATCCACCAACAAGTCTTTTTTCTCGACTGTCACAAAACGAGTAGCTGAACCATCAAGGGTACGAATACGCGCATCAAGCACTTTAATGCTATCAATTAAAGGCAATTTGAAATGCAAACCTGGTTCATACACCACCACTTTGTTTTCTGCATCACGTTGTACTTTGTTAAAACGCAACATGATGCCACGAGTGCCCTCAGTTACAACCACGACGCTGGAATATAGCACCGCAGCAATCACCACAATAATCGGAAGTAAAAATTTACGCATTAGTTAAATCTCCCTTGGCGAATGCCTTCATTTGATTGAACTGGTTGAGTCGTTTGTGTTTCTACACGACGTTCCTGTGTTGAAACAGGTGCAGAACTGACCGCACTTTCAGGCGTTGTAGTAGTCGGTTGAGCCGCTTTTTTACCCATTAATTGTTCTAATGGTAATACGGTTAAATTGTTACCATTATTTGCATCTAACATGACTTTCGGCGTATTTGCCATGACTTTTTCCATGGTTTGAATATAAAGACGCTCTTTTAACAAATCAGGCGCAGCTTTAAATTCAGGTAGAAGACGTTGTAAACGTTCAACTTCCCCTTGCGCATCAAGCACAACACGATCTTTGTAAGCAGTCGCTTCTTCTATAATACGCTGTGCGTCACCGCGAGCGATTGGCTCTTTCTCACGAGCATAAGCTTCAGCTTCACGAATGTAACGTTGTTCGTCTTCCTGTGCTTTAATCGCATCATCGAAAGCATCTTTCACTTCTTCTGGTGGACGTGCGGATTGGAAGTTCACGTCAATAACTTCAAGCCCCATGTCATAAGGTTTAATAATATCGTTCAACGCTTTCCAAGTATTTTCACGCACCACTGCTCGACCCGTTGTCAGAATATCATTCATGGTCATATGGCCGATCACATAACGAAGCGCACTGTCCGTCGCTTGTCCGAGACTATTATCTGCATTACTCACGCTAAACAAGTATTTTTCTGGATTTTGCACGCGATATTGTACGGTCATTTCCACTTTAACCATGTTTTCATCTTTGGTTAACATTGCACCTTGCGTTTTAAGCTCGCGAACTTGTTCTACATTCACTGGAACCACTTTATCAATGAAAGTTGGTTTCCAGTTCAAACCTGGTTGAACGGTAGAATGAAACTCACCAAAACGTAACGTCACACCACGTTCCGCTTCTTTGATGGTGTAAAAACCGCTTGCACCCCAAATAATTCCTCCGATCACCGCGGCGATCGGTAAAATTTTACCTAAATTGAATGAAGGTATATTCGGCGAAGTATTATTTGAACCGCCTTTTTTATTACCCCCACCTAATTTTTTCAACAGATTATTGAATACTTCTTCAATATCTGGTGGTGATTGCTCCTGATTTTTATTGTCTCGCGAGCCCCAGCCATTTTCATTTTGCTTATCTGATGAATTATCTGACTGTTTTGGACCGCTGCTCTGTCCCGGTTTACCCCAAGGATCTTGATCTGGACCGTTTTGCGACATTACGTTCTCCATTTGTCTAAAAATTTTAATGAGTTTATCGAAATAAATGGGGTTAGTCTATGAAAATACAAGTGGCGAATCAAGTTTTATAAAATAAAAAAATCCTTGAATATTTTTCAAGGATTTTCTTTTATTCATTTACTTGGTAAATCAAGGATTTTTTTATATTTTTTTCGAGTAATTTTTTTCCATCCCACTGATAAAAGTGCGGTTGAATTTTTGACTGATTTATAAATGCCGCAAAGTAAAAAGGCAATTCATCCGTAAAGATCAACTCACCTTTCGGACAATAATCTGAATAGATCTGTTGTGGTTCAGGCAAATGCGTCACACTTGATAACTTCACTATTCCTACGCCTTGTGATTTCAACACAGCTTCACGCAAACACCAACAACGATAAAAGGCCAGGTCTGCATCAGGCTGTTTAACAAACCAATCTTGTTCTGCTTGTGGCGCAAAATGCGCCATGAGCGCAGAAAAATTCCGTTGTTTTCGAAAATTCAATATCAATACCGACCGCACTTTTTTCTGATTCATTAATATGCAGCAATACAGCAACCCAATCACCAGAGTGACTAATATTAAAATCAATATTCTCGACGGGAAATTGTGGTCTGTCACTTTGTGTACGATAAATTCGCCCTAAAAGTGCGGTTGATTTTCCCGCTGTTTTTAACAACTGCCAAAGTAAAAAATGCGCCAATCGACGGCATTGATGTCGTTGCGTTATCCGAGAATTTCCCCTTCGGTTCCGTATGCAAATTTTCAGGGACGAGTTCCCTAGGAATTTCATTAAAAGGAAAAGGTTGTTGAATATTGGCGTAAGCAATAAAAGTTGTCATAAAAATAATGAATAAACACGCAAGTTTGATTGCATTATAAAAGGAAATCCACCATACGCCAACATAAGCTAAAACTCATCAAAGCAAGGTGTTAGATTGAAACTGTGAGCGGTTTCACAGATTTTTCCCTTCAAATACGTTACATTTCAAAAAAGTAATCACAGGAGGTTCTATGTTTAAACAACTTCAACAAGTCGGTAAGGCATTCATGTTGCCGATTGCTATTTTGCCTGCTGCAGGTCTTTTGCTCGGGATCGGTGGTGCGCTTTCCAATAAAGCAACAGTGCAAGCCTATCCAATTTTAAATAATGAGGCACTACAGGGTCTGTTTCAGATTATGTCAGCAGCCGGTAGCGTGGTGTTTGCCAATTTGGCCTTATTATTGTGTATTGGTTTAGGTATCGGCTTAGCTAAACGTGACAAAGGCGTTGCTGCTCTCGCTGCGGTTGTCGGTTATCTCATCATGACGGGTACCATTGCCGCATTAATTCCGATTTTCTCTTCTGATGTAAAAAGTATTGATACAGGTGTGATTGGTGCATTGGTGATGGGCTTGATTACCGTTAAATTACACAATCGCTATCACAACATCCAATTACCACAAGTATTAGGTTTCTTTGGCGGCTCTCGCTTTGTGCCAATTGTGACGGCTTTTTCAGCCATTTTTGTTGGATTAGTTTTCTTCCTCATTTGGCCAACTTTCCAACAATGGCTTGTCTCTGCAGGTAAAAGCATCGCATCCATGGGAACCTTTGGAACATTCTTATACGGTTTCTTAATGCGATTATCTGGCGCGGTTGGCTTACATCACATGATTTATCCACTGTTTTGGTATTCTGAATTAGGTGGTGTGGAAATGGTCAATGGCGAGATGATTGTTGGTGCACAAAAAATCTTTTTTGCTCAATTAGCGGATCCAAATCACCATGGTTTATTTACTGAAGGGACGCGTTTCTTTGCTGGCCGTTTTGATACCATGATGTTTGGCTTACCAGCAGCCTGTTTAGCTATGTATCACTGTGTACCGAAAAAACGTCGTGCACAAATTGGTGGCTTGTTCCTTGGTGCAGCCCTCACATCTTTCATTACCGGCATTACCGAACCGATCGAGTTTATGTTCTTGTTTGTTGCACCATGGCTTTATGTATTCCATGCATTCTTAGATGGTGTATCTTTCTTTATTGCTGATTATTTAAATATCTCTATCGGGAATACTTTCTCTGGTGGTTTTATTGATTTCTTGCTCTTTGGTATCTTACAAGGTGATGAAAACACCCATTGGTTGCGTGTCATTTTCGTCGGTATTCCTTGGGCACTGCTCTATTATTTCTCTTTCGTTTTCTTGATTCGCATCTTTAATGTGATGACGCCAGGACGTGGTGAAGAAACCGAAGAAAATGTAGAACAAGAGACCAGTTCACTGACTGAAAATGCACATAAAATTATTGCAGCATTAGGTAACGCTGAAAATATTGAAAATGTAGACGCTTGTATTACTCGCTTACGTGTTTCAGTTAAAGATGTCAAAGCCGTTGATAAAGCCACATTGAAAAAATTAGGCGCGATTGATGTGCTTGAAGTCGGTGGTGGTGTACAGGCCATTTTCGGTGCTAAAGCCGTACTCTATAAGAGTGAAGTGAATCAAATCTTAGGAAAAGAAGATTAATTTCTAAAAATAAAGGGCGTTTATCCCGCCCTTTTGAGTAACAAAATAAAAGTGCGGTCAAAATCAACCGCACTTTTTTATTATTTCAGCAAATATGCACGTAATTGTGCAAAATCGTCATCCATCTCATCAGAAAGTAATGGCAATTTATTGTGTTTATCCAACGCTTCTGGCAATGGAAGATCGAGCGAAAGAATACGCTCCACTGACTCTTTAAATTTCGCTGGATGTGCCGTACATAAGAAAATACCGGTTTCATCCGCTTTAAGTTGATCTTTCAATACTTGATAGGCGATTGCACCGTGTGGTTCACATAAATAACCTTTTGCGTACATTGCTTTTAAGGTTTCTTCTGTTTCGCTATCGCTTAACATACCAGAACCTAAATCACTTAAACTCCAGCCATTACGTTTAAATAACTCTTCGACACGTGGCCAGTTGTTCGGACGACTGACATCCATCGCATTAGAAAGCGTGGCTACGGTCGCTTTAGGTGCCCAGTTACCTGATTCTAAATAACGTGGCACGGTATCGTTCGCATTGGTTGAAGCAATAAAGCGTTTAATCGGTAAACCCTAATGTTTTCGCGATTAATCCCGCAGTTAAGTTACCGAAGTTACCACTTGGTACAGAAACCACGACATTATCACGTTTTTCTTTTGGTAACTGCGCGACCGCTTCAAAGTAATAACAAACTTGCGCTAATAAACGGCTAATGTTGATAGAGTTTGCTGAGTTTAAACCAATCGCTTGACGCAGTTCGGCATCATCAAACGCTTGTTTGACTAACGCTTGGCAGGCATCGAAATCGCCATTAATCGCCACAGTGCGGATATTCCCACCTAAAGTACAGAATAGTTTTTCCTGTAATGGGCTGATTTTGCCTTTCGGATATAAAATCACGACATTAATATTTTCCAACCCGTAAAATGCGTGGGCAACCGCTGCGCCAGTATCTCCAGATGTCGCTGTTAAAATGGTAATTTTGCCATCGCCACGCACTGCAGCGAGCGCCTGCGCCATAAAACGACCGCCAAAGTCTTTAAATGCTAAAGTTGGACCGTGGAATAATTCAAGGGCATAAATATTGTCTTCTACTTTTTCTAACGGTGCAGGAAAAGTAAATGCATTTTTCACCATTGCATCTAGTGTGGCTTTCGGTAGTTCTTCACCGATTAATGCACCAAGAATTTTTTGGCTACGTTCCACCAATGGTAAGGCTAATAAGTCATCAATATTAGTTAAAGCGGGGATCGTTTCAGGAAAGAACAAACCTTGATCTTTGCCAAGTCCTTGACGTACTGCTTGCGCAAAATTCACTTGTTCTTCAGGGTGTTTGATATTGTACAAATTCATTGTATATCCGTTAATTATAGAATTTTAATAAAATGTTATCCCCCTCTTATAAGAAGAGGGGAAGAGGATTGACTGCTTAACCTAGCTCTCTCGCGCCGTCATTATCGACCTTACAAACATGAACAAAACCTTCATTGTTTTGTAAATAATGATTTTCTAAATAAGTGGCCAGTTTTGTTGCGGTTTGTAAATCAGGTGCAATGGAGAAAATCGTTGGGCCAGATCCTGAAATCCCCGTCGCTAATGCACCTAAATCACGAGTAGCTTGTTTCACTTCTGCGAAATTTGGTAATAAAGCTTCACGATAAGGTTCCGCAATCACATCTTTCATCATCATTGCTGCAAGGTTTTCTTGATGCGTGTGACACGCATGCACAAAGCCACCTAAATGACGACCATGAGAGATCACATCTTGACGTGTGTAGCTTTTCGGTAAAATTGCACGTGCTTCAGCGGTTGAAACCTCAATGCCTGGGTAAGCTAAGACCCAATACCAATTATCAAAAAATGGCAGTTTTTGGCAAATGTTACCGAGAGATTGTACCATAAACTGCACACCGCCAAGATAGCAAGGCGCAACGTTATCATAATGGATAGAACCTGAAATACGACCTTCTAACTCCCCCATCATTTCTAACAATTCCATTTTTGAAAATGGTTCATCGTGGAATTTATTCAATGCCACTAATGCAGCCACAATAGAACAGGCACTTGAGCCTAATCCCGAACCAATAGGCATATTTTTCTCAAGGGTCAAACGCAATGGTTTGACTCTCACATTGCGTAATTTTAATTGCTCACTAAACAGTACATAGGCCTGATACACGATATTTTTTTGTGGCTCCTTTTGGCAATTTACGCACAAAATAGCCCGCACTTTCGAGCTCAAAACCACTTGGAATAGACTCAATCTGTACGACATCACCTAATAATGAACCATCAATCGGTGAAATGGCTGCGCCTAATGTGTCAAACCCTACACTAATATTTGCACTCGATGCCGGAGCATAAATTCTTAACATGCTAAGTCCTTTTTAGTGGTGTAATGTTCTTAAAATATCTGCAAAGATGCCGGCTGCAGTCACTGCGTTACCTGCACCATAACCACGTAATAACAACGGAATTGGTTGATAATAACGCGTGTAGAATGCAAGGGCATTTTCACCGTCTTTCACCTTATACAATGGATTATTTTGATCCACAGCGATGATTGATACCTTGCAGTGACCATCTTTAATTTGTCCTACGTAACGCAATACTTTGCCTTCTGCTTTCGCAGCTTCAACGCGTGCTTTAAATTCCGCATCTAATTGTGGCAGCATTGCCATAAATTCATCAGCAGATTTACCTTCAGAGAAGCCTTTTGGTAATACACCTTCCACTTCAACATCGGAAAGCTCAAGTTCTAGACCCGCTTCACGCGCTAGAATCAGTAATTTACGTGCCACATCTTGTCCTGATAAATCATCACGAGGATCTGGCTCAGTAAAGCCTTTTTCACGTGCAAGTGCGGTCACTTCTGAAAGAGAAAGTCCTTCTTCTAATTTACCGAAGATGAAAGAAAGTGAGCCCGACAAAATGCCTTCAAAATACTCAAGCTCATCACCCGCTGCCAACAAGTTCTGTAAGTTTTCGATAACCGGTAAGCCTGCGCCTACGTTAGTTTCGTATAGGAATTTATGTTGGCTCGCTTGTGCATTACGACGTAATTCGTGGTAATAGGCTAATTCACGGGTATTCGCTTTTTTTTTTGGAGTTACCACGTGGAAGCCTTCTTTTAACGCACGAGCATAAAGTCCTGCGACCGATTCAGCCGTTGTACAATCTACGAAGACTGGGTTCACTACGTGATGTAATTTAATGAAAGATAACAACACATCGAAATCAGAAGGTTGGGTCGCATTTTCAAGATCGGCTTTCCAATTATCTAAATTCAATCCGTTTTCATTTAAAAGCATTTTGGTTGAATTCGCTAAGGCACAAACTCGGATTTCAATGTCCTTCTTTGCGAGGTATTCTTTTTGGCGTTTAATTTGTTCAATTAACTCACCACCAACGCCACCAACGCCGACTAGAAACATATCAACAACTTTTTTGTTATTAAAAAGCGCTTGGTGAGTCGCTTTTACAGCTTCAATCGCTTTATTTTGCGCCACTACGGCTGAAATTGAACGCTCAGAAGAACCTTGTGCAATTGCGACTAAGCTGATATTCGCTTGTGCCAATGCAGAGAAGAAACGAGCCGCGATACCTTTAGCTTGTTTCATTCCATCACCTACAACTGAGATGATAGAAAGATCTTTTGCGACTTCAATAGGTTCTAAGTCATGCGCTTTTAATTCTGTCGCAAACTCTTGTTCTAAAACCGCTTTTGCTGCATCCGCTGATTTCACTGGTACACAGAAACTAATGCTGTATTCAGAAGAAGATTGAGTGATTAAAATAACTGAAATACCGGCTTTTGACATAGCAGAAAAGACACGAGCGGCCATTCCCACCATACCTTGCATACCTGGACCTGAAACGTTAAACATTGCCACGTTATCAAGGTTAGTAATCCCTTTCACCTGTAACTCTTCAGATTTTACATGGCCATCGATTATTGAACCAGGTGCAGATGAATTACCGGTGTTTTTAATCACACATGGAATTTGTTTTGGTAATAATGGACCTATTGTACGTGGATGGATCACTTTCGCCCCAAAATAAGAAAGCTCCATTGCTTCACGATAAGAAAGGCTTGGTAATAAACGAGCATCTGGCACTAAACGAGGGTCACAAGTATAAACGCCGTCTACATCAGTCCAGATTTCGCAAACAGAAGCATCTAAACAAGCGGCTAAACAAGCGGCTGAATAATCAGAACCGTTACGGCCTAATAACACTAATTCACCTTTGTCATTACAAGCGGTAAAACCTGCCATTAAGACAACTTTATCTTTTCCGATACTTTTCGCATCAACGCGTTTTGTCGATTCTTCAATATCAACTGAAGATTCTAAGTAGCCGCCTTGTGCTAATAATTGTTTAACTGGATCTACAATGTGAACACTGTATCCGCGTGCTTCAAACCACGCTTTCATCATGGCAATCGATAATTTTTCACCACGGCAGTCAATGGTTGCTTTAACTTTATCTTCTACTTTGCCTGCTTGGCGGATTTCTTCTAATAAACCTTTAATTTGGGCAAATTCTGCATCAATGAGGGCTTTGGTACCCGCAAGATCAAATTTATTATTTTCAGCGTGCAAACCATTAATGATGTTATAGAAAATTTCAATGGCTTCGTTAAAGTGGGTATCGGTTGGTTGGTTTAATGCGGCTTTCAGAGAGGGCTACAAGATGATTTGTAATTTTAGCAGGAGCGGATAACACACCGGCTGCTTGTTCTTCTAAATGAGCTTTTTCGATTAATTGAGCTGCTTGCGAGAAACGCTCAGGGTTGGCTAATGAAGTGCCACCAAATTTTAATACGCGCATGATAATATCCTCAGATGTTGTGATTTTTAAATATTAAAAAACCCGCACTAGACTGAATGCGGGTTTTCCTGATCCTGTTTGCTACGCACTAACCCGCACCATTAATTGTCGTAATGGTCATAATAATGCTGGTAATAGTGAAAGTGCGGTTATTTTTCATTGTATTTTTACCTTGAAAAAAAGATGTGTTTAGAAATACCGAAAAAGCGCGAGCTTGTCAAACATAAAATCGAAAAAATGAAGATTTTTTTCTAAAAATCATTACTTTGGTATAGAATAAAACGAGTTTTACATTGGTCAGGAAGGAAATGATGACAATTCAACAAGCACTCGAAACCATTCATCAACAAATCCAAACCTCCACTCAACTGGCTCATCGTCCTGAAAGTGCGGTCACTTTATTAGCCGTTTCTAAAACGAAACCTAATGAAGCAATTTTAGAAGCCTATCAAGCCGGACAAAAAGCATTTGGGGAGAACTACGTTCAAGAAGGTGTCGATAAAATTCAGTATTTTGAAGCACAGAATATTCAACTTGAATGGCATTTTATTGGGCCACTACAATCTAATAAAACCCGTCTTGTAGCAGAACATTTCGATTGGATGCAAACCTTAGAACGTGCCAAAATTGCCGATCGTTTAAATCAACAACGTCCTGCCAATAAAGCGCCTTTGAACGTTTTAATTCAAATTAATATCAGTGATGAAGCCAGTAAATCAGGTATTCAACCGAGTGAAATGATTGAGCTTGCAAAACACATTGAAAATCTACCGCACTTACGTTTACGTGGATTAATGGCGATCCCTGCACCAACAGATAATATTGCTGAACAAGAAGCGGCTTTTAGCCAGATGGAACAATTATTTGAACAACTTAAAGCCGCTTTCCCTCATCAGCAAATTGATACCCTTTCTATGGGAATGACCGATGATATGCAAAGTGCCATCAAATGTGGCTCAACGATGGTTCGCATTGGTACAGCCATTTTTGGGGCAAGAGATTATTCGAAAAAATAATGAATAGAAAATAAAAAAGCGGTCAAAATTGACCGCTCTTTTTTTATTTGGATTTCATTAAACTTCTTCGCTCTTTTCAGAGAAACGTTCAATCTTAGCACCTAAGCAACGAAGTTTATCTTCAACGTGTTCATAACCACGATCGATATGATAAATACGATCTACGATGGTTTCACCACTTGCGATACAACCTGCTAATACAAGGCTGATTGATGCACGTAAATCTGTTGCCATCACTTCTGCACCAGAAAGATGCTCAACACCATGACACACTGCAGTATTACCTTCAATTTCAGCTTTACCACCCATACGAATTAATTCTGGAATATGCATAAAGCGGTTTTCAAAGATGGTTTCAGTGATGATACTTGTACCTTCTGCCACCATGTTTAATAAGGTGAACTGAGCTTGCATATCGGTTGGGAAACCTGGGTGTGGTGCAGTACGAATATTGACAGCTTTCGGACGATTGCCATGCATATCTAAGGTAATGCTATCTTCTGTGACTTCAACTTCTGCCCCTGCTTCACGAAGTTTATCAATCACCGCATCCATGATATCCGCTTTGGTATTTTTACATACCACACGACCACCAGAAATGGCACCCGCAATTAAGAATGTGCCAGTTTCAATACGATCTGGCACAATGCTGTGCTCGCAGCCAGTTAAACGCTCAACACCTTCAATAACAATATGATCCGTACCGGCACCTGTAATTTTGGCGCCCATTTTGTTGAGGAAATCAGCTGTATCAACGATTTCAGGCTCACGTGCAGCGTTTTCAATGGTTGTCGTACCTTCAGCAAGCGTTGCCGCCATCATGATAGATAAAGTCGCACCAACACTCACTTTTTCCATCACAATACGTGTACCTACAAGACGCTCTGCGACAACTGCTTTTACATAACCTTCATCAAGCTCAATCGTTGCGCCGAGTTTTTCTAAGCCACTAATATGAAGATCAACCGGACGCGCACCAATTGAACAACCTCCAGGTAAAGAAACTTGACCTTGATGAAAACGAGCCACCAAAGGTGCTAATGCCCAAATAGAGGCACGCATGGTTTTTACTAATTCATACGGCGCAACGAAATGATCAATTTTAGAACAATCTAATAATACTGCACCTTCAGCATCACGCTCTGCCACCACGCCAAGTTTACGTAAGATTTTTAAGGTAGTATCGATATCTTTGAGTTCCGGTACATTTGTTAATTTAACCGGCTCAGTCGCCAAAATGGCGGCAAAAAGAATAGGAAGTGCAGCATTTTTTGCACCAGAGATGGTTACAGTACCACTTAAGCGAGATTGCCCGCCATAAACACGAAATTTTTCCATAGAAAATCCTAGCTTGCTTGATGTAATAGACGATCCATTTTCCACTTTGCAGTGGTATAGGTTTTAATAGTTAAAGCGTGAATTTCGCCAGTTTGGAAATAAGGCATTAATGGCGCGTAGATAGTTTGTTGCTGTTTTAATTTAGAAAGTGCTGAGATCTCATCACTCACTACAATCACACCAAAGTGTGCATTTTCACCTTGAGCATAAACCTCATCTACATTCAGGCTTTCTTTTAAAATACGTTCAATTTCTTGCAGTTCCATTCGGATTTCCGTTTTAATTATGGTCGATAAAAGTGCTAATCCAATGAGATAAATTCACTAAATCAGCAAGGGTTAATAACTGTTCTGGAGGGTTTATCAACCGCACTTTTTATTTGGTAACTGCTCACAATCGTGTAGAAAATCACACAATAATGCAAAACCAGCAGAATCAATTCGATTGATTTCAGTTAAATCAAATTCAATGAGACTTTGATTGTTTTGCTTTTCTGATAAAAAAGAAGCACGTTGTTGCCATAATGGTAACAACGTGTTGCGGGATAGCTCCCCCGATAATTGGAGAGCTATCTTATCATTATTTTGGATTAAATCCCACTTTAACGCAGTCATTCTCTTATTTGCTCAATGTCACAGGTGCTGCGGCAGATTTTTGAATTTGAGCGGTTAAAGCATCAATACCTTGTTGACGTAAAATACCGCTCCATTCGTTTTGTTTGGTGACAACCATGCTCACGCCTTCTGCAACCATGTCATAAGCTTGCCATTCGCCCGTTTTACTGTTTTTACGCCATTTGAAATCTAATTTAATTGGCGCTTGTCCACCATTTTGCACGATGTTCACACGAATGCTTACAAGGTTTTTGTCGCCTACTTCTTTAGCCGGTTCAATTTGAATATTTTGATCGGTGTAAGCGGTTAACACTTGTGCGTAAGCTTGTTCGATAAAATCGCTGAATGCTTTAAAGAATTTTTCACGTTGTTCTGGTGTGGTTGATTTAAAGTGAGAACCTAACACCAAAGAACCTGCATAGTTTACTTGCACGTAAGGTAATAAATCATTACGCACGATAGTACGTAAATAGTTTGGATCCTTTTTAATTTTTGCCTGATTGTTTTTGATATCGGCAAATAACTTATCTGATGCTTGTTGCATCAACACATAAGGGCTTGTTTCTGCACGTACAGTTTGAGTTACAAAAAGTGCAGTCACTGCAAATGCCATTACGCTAAACCATTTTTTAAACTGAGTAAATTTCATCATAAATCTCCTAAATAAAGATTATTATTTGGCTTCAGGTTCTGCTTTGTCAGCATTGCCGTCGGCTTTTTTATCACCGTAAAGGAACTGGCCGATTAAATCTTCCAATACCATTGCGGATTTTGTGTCTTGAATTTGGCTACCGTTTTTTAACATCGCGGTTTCACCATCATCAAAACCCATCGTTAAGGCGATATATTGCTCGCCCAATAATCCCGATGTTTTGATCGATAACGAACTATTTTCCGGAATTTCTTTATATTCTTCATTAATCGCGATACTGACTTTCGGTAAGTAAGATTTTTCGTCTAACGTAATGTCAGATACGCGACCAATGACTACCCCACCAAGTTTAAGTGGTGCACGGACTTTTAGTCCACCAATATTGTCAAAAGTTGCAGTCACTGTGTAAGATTTTGTTTCACCAAAACCTTGTACATTTGCTACACGTAAGCCTAGAAAACACTAACGCAGCGATACCGAGTAGTAAAAATAAGCCCTACCCCAAAATTCATATTTAATTGTTTGTCGCATAAAAATACCCTATTTAGCCTGCCCCAAACATAATGGCAGTTAAGATGAAATCGAGCCCAAGAACCACAAGTGATGCGTGGACAACTGTTCTGGTTGTGGCTTGACTGATACCCTTCTAGATGTTGGAATACAATCATAACCATTGAATAACGCAATCCACACCACCGCAATGGCGAAAAATACGCTTTTAATAAATCCGTTTAGAATGTCATAGCTCCAGCTCACTGCATTTTGCATCACTGACCAGAAGCTACCTGCATCCACACCTTTCCAATCCACGCCAACAAGCGATCCGCCCCAAATACCAATCGCGGTAAAGAGAATCGCAAGAATTGGCATCGCAATCACGCCCGCCCAAAAACGCGGCGCAATCACACGACGTAGTGGATCGACTGCCATCATTTCAAGGCTGGAAAGTTGTTCTGTGGCTTTCATTAAGCCAATTTCAGCCGTTAACGCTGAACCTGCACGACCCGCAAATAAAAGTGCAGTCACTACTGGACCTAATTCACGTAATAAAGACAGTGCCACAAGTTGTCCAAGGCTGGTTTCAGCAGAAAAATCCACCAAGACTACATAGCCTTGTAAGCCTAACACCATCCCAATAAATAAACCTGAAAGCAGGATAATTAATAAAGACTGTACACCTAATACGTGTAATTGCTTCACTAATAAAGGAAAATGTTGACGAATTTGTGGCTTACCCACTAACGCACCAAACAACATAAAGCCGGAGCGGCCTAATGCACGGAAAAATTTGATTACGCTTCGTCCAAGTGAAGAAATCATATCAACGATCATTTAAATAATTCCTCCACATAATCACCTGCCGGATAATGGAATTTTACCGGACCATCTGCTTCACCTTTCAAGAACTGCATCACTTGCGGATCTTGACTCGCCAGCAGTTGCTCTGAGGTTCCTTCGGCAATCACATGTTTATCCGCAATAATATAGGCATAATCCGCAATGCTTAATACTTCCTGCACATCATGGGAAACCACAATAGAGGTTAAATTCAATGCTTCATTCAAGCGTTTAATTAAGCTCACGATCACGCCCATGCTGATTGGATCTTGCCCTGTAAACGGCTCATCAAACATGATTAAATCTGGGTCAAGTGCAATCGCACGCGCTAATGCGGCACGACGCGCCATCCCACCAGAAAGCTCTGAAGGCATCAAATCTGCTGCACCACGTAAGCCCACCGCTTCTAATTTCATCAACACAATTTGACGAATTAGACTTTCCGGCAAACGGGTATGCTCGCGAATCGGAAATGCCACGTTATCAAACGTGGAAATATCCGTAAATAATGCACCCTGATTGGAATAACATTCCCATGCGTTTACGCACTTCGTAAAGCTCGCGATTTGAAAGACGACAAATATCTTGTCCATCAAACAAAATCTCGCCTTGTTCAGGATACAACTGACCACCAATTAATTTCAGTAACGTGGTTTTCCCGATCCCTGATGGCCCCATAATGGCCGTAATTTTGCCCTGTTGGACTTTCAAATTCAGGTTATCGTAAATCACACGCTCACCTCGTTTAAAGGTCAGGTTTTTGACTTCGATTAGATTTTTATTCATTAAAATCTCATTGGTTTTACAAGAGGAAATTTATTTTCCTCTCACGTTAAAAAAGTGCGGTCGTTTTGACTGCTATTTTTGTGAAAGGTTCAAGCGGCGTTTTAATAACGTCGTGAAGCCACGTAATAACACAAAAATCAATGACAACACATAAATAGGTAAATTACCTAATGCTGCATAAGGCGTTTTGCCTTCTGTTGGCACCATTTTATGTGTCAGTGTTGTTTCTTTAAATTGAGGTGCTTGGGCTTCAATCTTGCCTTTTGCATCAATAAACACTGAAATCCCTGTATTGGTTGCACGAATTAATGGTTTTCCTAATTCAAGCGCGCGCATTCTAGCCATTTGTAAATGTTGCCAAGGACCAATACTATCACCAAACCATGCATCATTAGAAATTGTCAGCAAATAATCGGTTTCTTTTTTCAGATTTTCACGAAGTTGCTCACCAAAAATAATTTCATAACAAATAGCCGGTGCAAAAGCATTTTGCTTCGCCATAAATGACGGTTGTACCGCATCGCCACTTTGGAACGCAGACATTGGTAAATTAAATACGGAATTAAGTGGACGCAACAAACTTTCTAACGGCACATATTCACCAAATGGGACGAGATGATGTTTGCTGTAACGATTTTTTGTCGTCAACTCATAAGGAAAATCAGGATTCCCTGCCGTCACAATGGAATTTAATAATTTACCGCTTTGCTCATCACGATATACGGTACCAATCATTACTTCCGTGTTTTTCTCTTTTGCGACTTTATCTAAAGCTTCAAAAAATGGCGTAATCGCATTTTCAAGGGTAGGCAATGCCGACTCGGGTAAAATAATCAAATCAGACTTGCCTAAATGCGCCAAAATTTGTTTTTGATAGATGTCCACTGTGGCATAAAGATATTCAGGATCCCATTTTAAATTTTGCTCAATATTACCTTGTGCAAGGGTGATGGTTAGTCCTTTACCTTCTTTGGGTTGAACAAAATTCACCTTACCGGCATAAGCACTTAATCCACCCACAACCAATAATAGCAATGCATTCACACCGACTAAATTCCATTGTTTTTCGATAGTGAAAAAACAAGATTAAAAATGACCGCACTTGCCCAAACGGTAAAGAACGTCAGCCCCGTGACACCAAAAATCGGCGCAATCCCGTAAAACGGACTGTCGATTTGAGTATAACCAAATTGTAACCAAGGAAAACCGGTAAACACCCAACCACGCAAAAATTCAGTCAATGTCCAAATCGCAGCAAAAATGACCGCACTTTGCACCTGAAAACGCTGCACGAAATAAGTGAAAAGCATTGGATAAAGTGCAAGGTAGGCAGAAAGCAAGCCGACCAAGAGATAGCTCACGCCAAGGGATGCTCCACCAAATTGATGAATGCTGACATTTAACCAACTTACACCAAAACAGAAAAAGCCCATCGACCACCCAAAGGTGGCTAAAAGTGCGGTTGATTTTTTGGCATTTTTCGCTACAAAAAGCAATCCGCCTAAGGATACATAGGCTACTCCCCAATAATCAAACGGTGAAAACGCAAATACGCCAATCACACCAGAAATCAGGGCTATAAGATAAACGACTAATTTATTCATTTTATCCATACTACAAAAAAATATTCCCCCTCTTTAGCAAAGAGGGGGCTAAGAATACGGTCAAACTGAGTAACTTACTCAGCTTGCTCTTCCACGCCTTCCATATCCGATAAATGCTCATCTGGCACGGTTACGCGTACCTGAATTAAACGGCGACTATCGGCAGAAGTCACTTTAAACTGGATATTTTCTAAGGTGATTTCTTCACCTCGTTTAGGCAAATACCCAAAGGCTTGCATGATTAAACCGCCAATGGTATCCACTTCTTCATCATCGAAATGCGTATTAAATTGCGCATTAAAATCATCAATATCCGTTAGCGCACGCACGGCATAAGTGTGGCGAGAAAGCTGGCGAATATCCGCGACATCTTCCTCATCAAATTCGTCTTCAATATCACCAACAATTTGTTCGAGAATGTCTTCGATAGTCACCAAACCTGATACCGCACCAAACTCATCCACCACAATCGCCATATGGAAACGCTCAGAGCGAAATCTTTTAACATACGATCGACACGTTTACTTTCCGGCACAATCACAACTGGACGTAACAACTTGGAAAGTTCGAACTCTTCCGCATCTTCACGTAAAAACTTAAGCAAATCTTTTGCGTGCAAAATACCTTCAATATTATCGCGGTCATCCGTATCTGCAATCACAGGAAAACGAGAGTGGGCAGATTCAATAATGGTATTCAAGCAGGCATCGAGATCTTGATTCGATTCAATAAATACGATTTGCGAGCGAGGAATCATGATATCGCGTACACGAAGCTCAGCGATTTCCATTACCCCTTCAATCATCTCGCGAGTGTTTTGATCGATTAAATCGTTTTGTTCTGAGTCGCGAATCACTTCCACGAGTTCTTCACGATTTTTCAGCTCACCTTGGAAAAAGCGGCCAATAAGTGATTGGAAAAAAGACTTTTTAGTTGTTTCAGTTTGATTACTCGAATGTTCTTCGTTCATAAAATTAAATGTGTTACTGTCGGATTGACTGCGTAAAAAGTAGCATATTTTGACAAAAATCGCAAAAAACTTAAGCTAAATAGCTGAAAATAAAGTGCGGTTAAAAACTCCATTATTTTTAACCGCACTTTTCTTTCAAGGATTAACTATTTAAATCTAAACTCTGTCCACTGGTAATAGCGTTCACCTGCTTTTTGAATACCACCATAATTTTGCCATTCTGGGTGGTTAGGGGTATCGGGAAGGCATTGAGTTTCAAGTGCGATGCCGCTGAAATCTTGATAAGTGCTACCTTCACGAGTTGGAGTGCCGGCAAGATAGTTTCCCGTATAAACCTGTAATGCAGCTTGGGATGTGAGCACTTCAAGGCTTAAATCTTCATTAGAGGAAGTCAATAATACACAAGGCTTTTGCCATGCTTTATTGACGATAAAAGAATGATCGTAACCTTTTGTCACCACTTGATCGCCTTGCTGAAAATCTTGTGCGATTGGTTTTGCCACACGAAAATCACAGCTGGTATTCACCACATGCTTAAGTGGTGAATTTGGGATGCCTTCACCATCAACCGGTAAATAGAAATCCGCATTGAGGCGTAATGTATGATTTCGCACATCACTACCCTGCTCAGCATTTTCTAAATTGAAATAAGCGTGGTTTGTTAAATTAAGCGCGGTATCTTTATTGCTTTCTGCTTCATATTCAATTTTTACGCTATTTTCATCGGTCAGCGTGTAAATCACAGTAGCTTGCACATTACCTTCAAAACCTTGATCACCATCGGGAGATACAAGGGAAAAACGCACAAAATTCTGACCGCACTCTTCCACTTTCCAACGGCGTTTATCAAAGCCTTCTTTACCACCATGTAATTGATGATTGCCTTGATTCGCGACCAGCTGGATTGTTCGCTCACCTAATTCAAATTGGGCGTTAGCAATACGGTTCGCATAGCGTCCTACGCTTGCGCCCAAATAAGCAGTTTGATGAGGATAATCTTCCACTTTGCAGCCGAGTAACACTTCTCGCAACTCACCATTCACAGGGACTTTACAAGAAAGCCAAGTGGCTCCCCAATCCATAAATTGCACCGTCATGCCATTTGAATTGGTGAGTTGAACAAGTTGATAAGGCTGTCCATCTGGTGCATTGAACGCCGTTTTTTCTAGCATAGACTCACTCCTTGTGAGGCTGTGCAAACGTAGAAATCTTCTTTTAAACCCGTTTGTTTCTCATAATTATCGGCAATAATTTTACGCACTTCTTCAACTTTATCATGAGGTGCAAGGGCAACAATGCAGCCACCAAAACCACCGCCTGTCATTCTCGCACCACCGGTTTTACCAATCACTAATTGAGCAAGTTCAACAAGATAATCGATTTGCGGTACGGTAATCTCAAAATCGTCACGCATGGACTCGTGAGATTGCCCCATTAACTCGCCTAATTTTTGTTAAATCGTTATGTTTTTAACGCTTCAACCGCATCAAGCACACGTTGATTTTCAGTCACCACATGGCGTGCACGTTTAGCCACTAAAGAATTAAGTGCGAGTCAATTCTGCTTCTCTTTTTTGAAATTCTTCTACTGACACATCACGTAACGCTTTTCACGCCAAAAGAATTCTGCGGCTTTTTTTCACATTGCCAACGGCGTGTATTGTATTCACCCGTCACCAAATCATGGGGTACATTTGAGTTCACAATAATAACAGCAACATCTTTCGGCACAGGCGTTGGCTGTGTTTCTAAACTACGGCAATCAATCATTAAGAGATGATCTTTTTGTCCTAAAGCGGAAATTAATTGATCCATGTTCCCGCAATTTGCGCCAACGAATTTGTTTTCAGCTTTTTGACCAATTAAAGCAATCTCTGTATGTGTTAAAGGTAAATCACTGAGTTGTTGGCAGAACTTACCCGTCGCTACTTCAAGAGCAGCAGAAGAACTCAAACCAGAAGAATGTGGCACATTTCCGGAAATCACCAAATCAGCACCTTGTTTAAATTGTGGGCAACGTTCTTGAATAAATTTAACGACACCACGCACATAATTCGCCCATTTTTGCTCACTTTGAGGGAAATCTTCATCAAGAGAAAAGGTATCCTCAAGATCAAGATCTGCCGCATAAACATTCCAAATATGATCAGCCCGTTTTGATCCTGCAATAGCTGTACCATAATTGATCGCGCAAGGCATCACAAAGCCATCATTGTAATCGGTATGTTCACCGATAATGTTCACGCGACCTGGCGCATATACAGTCAGTTCCGGTTGCTTGTTGTATTTTTGAGTAAAAATGTGTTGGGATTTTTGGACTGGAGTCATATTATTTTCCTTTATCTTTCACATTCCCTCTTAACTCAAGAGGGAAAGGATTTCTTAACGTTCTTTGTAATGTACTTCGCTTAACGCACGTAATCTTTCTGCTGCTTGTTCAGCGGTGAGGTCACGTTGGCTTTCGCCTAGCATTTCATAGCCCACCATAAATTTGCGAACCGTAGCTGAACGCAACAACGGTGGATAAAAATGTGCATGAAGCTGCCAATGTTCGTTATCTTCACCATTAAATGGTGCTGCATGGAAGCCCATTGAATAAGGGAAAGACGTTTCAAATAAGTTATCGTATTTTGTTGCCAGTTTTTTCAATATCACGGCAAGATCTTTAGCTTGAGCCTCGGTTAATTCTGTTAAGCGTTTTACATGCACTTTTGGCAATAACAGGGTTTCAAACGGCCACACCGCCCAATAAGGCACCACAGCAACCCAATGCTCGGTTTCCACCACAATACGTTCTTTTTTCTCTAATTCTTTTTGAACGTAATCCACTAAAAGTACAGAACTGTGTTTTTCATAATAATTTCGCTGAGCAACATCTTCACGTGCGACTTCATTTGGTAGAAAGCTATTTGCCCAAATTTGTCCGTGCGGATGTGGGATTGGAACATCCCATTGCCGCGCCTTTATTTTCGAAAATCTGTACCCACTGATATTTTTGACCCAGTTCACGCAATTGCTCTTGCCACACTTTAATCACTTCTTCAATTTCAAGTGCGGTCAATAATGGCAAGGTTTTGCTGTGATCTGGTGAAAAACAAATAACACGGCTTTCACCACGAGCTTGGCTCATTTGGAAAAGAGGATCGGCTGATTGCTCTGGCGCGGGTGTATCTTCTAATAAAGCCGAGAAATCATTTTTGAATACATAAGGTTTATGGTAATCCGGATTAGGTTCGCCAGTGATACGTTTATTACGCGGGCAAAGATAACAATTTGGATCGTGGCTTGGCTTTTGTTCCTCACTCACTTTCTTGTTGCCCCTGCCATGGACGTTTAGCACGATGTGGCGAGACTAAAACCCATTGGTCAATTAACGGATTATAACGACGATGTGGATGATCTGTCGGTTCAAATACGGTTTCGCTCATATTTTTGCTCCAAAATGTAAACGATTACAAAAAATTTTCTCATAAGATAACAAATTAAAAAAAATAAACCGTGATCATTATCACAAAATCAGGAAATAGGCCGCTCATCCAATCACTTTTTTGTGACGAATGTAGCATTTTTGAAAGTAACCGCTTTCAATTTTATTCAAATTTACTATGATAATTGCTATGAAAAAATGAATGAGAGCCCAGTTATGCCTACAATTCGAGATGTTGCTGAATTAGCTTGCGTGTCGGTTGCCACTGTTTCCCGGGTAATTAATCGCTCCCCATCTGTGAGTGAAAAAACCCGTTACTCGGTACAACGCGCGATGGAAGCCTTAAATTATCAACCCAATGCAAACGCACAAGCTCTGGCAGTACAAAATACTGATACCATTGGCGTGGTGGTTACCGATGTAACGGATCCGTTCTTTGCTATCTTGGTCAAATCGGTCGATAAAGTCGCTGAAGAGCATCAAAAAACGATTTTGATCGGCATTGGATACCATCATGCAGAAAAAGAGCGTGAAGCCATTGATACCTTGCTACGCAAGCGTTGTAGCTGTTTGGTCGTTCATTCCAAAGCCCTTTCTGACGAAGAGTTACAGCATTATTTAGAAAATGTACCCGGTATGGTGGTGATTAACCGCGTGATTGCGGGTTATGAAAATCGTTGCGTCAGCCTTGATAACCGCCAAGGTACCTATCTTGCCACTGAAATACTGATTCGTTATGGTCATAAGCACATCGCCTATATTGGTTCCAACCACGGTATTTTAGATGAAACTGAGCGCAAGGAAGGCTACTTAGAGGCCTTAGAAGCGCATAACTTCCCCATTGTAGAACAAGCCATTGTGCATAATTCACCTGATTTTGAAGGTGGCGAAAAGGCCATGATTGATTTATTGAGCTACAACTCCAATTTAACCGCTGTGGTGGCCTATAACGATACAATGGCAGCGGGGGCAATTTCCGTTTTAAATGAAAACAATATCAAAGTCCCGAAACAATTTTCCATTGTGGGATTTGATGATATGCCAATTGCGCGATATTTAATCCCAAAACTCACTACAATTAGATATCCAATTGATTTAATGGCAAATTATGCAGCAAAACTAGCGTTAAGTTTAGTCGATTCGTCTATTGTCACACCTACTGTTGTTCAATTTAATCCAACATTGGTGAGACGTTTTTCCGTGGAAAATGCAATAAAACCGTGATGGAGATCACAAATTTAAACATTGCTATGTAATCGTTTTCATTTATGTGAGTTTGATCACAGATTAACAGTTTTGATTTCGTTATGATGGATTCAGTTGCAATAGATGTACGCAACATTCCTCTATTTGATATATAAAAAATCAACAATAAAATCTCTTTCTCTACATAGGAGCGTTTTTATGAAAAAAACAGCAGTATTAAGTGCAGTCGCTTTAGCAATTGGTTTAGGTTCAGCAACTTCAGGTTTCGCAGCCGATAACCGCATTGGTGTTACCATTTATAAATATGATGACAACTTCATGTCATTAATGCGTAAAGAAATCGATAAAGAAGCGAAAGCGCTTGGCGGCATTGAGTTATTAATGAATGACTCTCAAAATGCACAATCTATTCAAAATGACCAAGTGGATGGTTTGCTTTCTAAAGGTGTAAAAGCTTTAGCGATTAACTTAGTAGACCCAGCAGCAGCTTCAACTGTTATCAAGAAAGCTAAACAAGATGACATTCCTGTTGTTTTCTTCAATAAAGACCCAGGTGCAAAAGCAATTGGTAGCTACGATCACGCTTACTATGTTGGTACAGACCCGAAAGAATCTGGTTTAATCCAAGGTGACTTAATTGCGAAACAATGGAAAGCAATGCCAGCCTTCGACTTAAACAAAGACGGTAAAATCCAATATGTATTATTAAAAGGTGAACCTGGCCACCCTGATGCTGAAGCACGTACTAAATATGTGATTGAGCAATTAAATGCGAAAGGTATTCCAACCGAGCAATTATTTATTGATACCGGTATGTGGGATGCAGCAATGGCTAAAGATAAAGTGGATGCATGGTTATCTAGCTCTAAAGCTAACGAAATTGAAATGATTATTTCAAACAATGACGGTATGGCGTTAGGTGCATTAGAAGCAACCAAAGCACACGGTAAAAAATTACCAATCTTTGGTGTGGATGCATTACCAGAAGTACTTCAATTAATTAAGAAAGGCGAAATTGCTGGTACTGTGTTAAACGATGGTGTTAACCAAGGTAAAGCAGTTGTTCAACTTTCTGCAAATCTTGCTAACGGTAAAGCAGCAACAGAAGGTACACAATGGAAATTAGAAAACCGTGTGGTACGTATCCCTTATGTTGGTGTAGATAAAGATAACCTAAGTGAATTCTTAAAATAAGAAAATCTATTGCTTTTCTTTAATTTTAGGGGGAAAGGAAACCCAAATTCCCTTTCCCCCTTTTTGATGAGGTTGGATATGACAACTCAAACCCAAGACAGTGATGTACTACTGACAATGACGGATGTCAGTAAGTCTTTCCCCGGTGTAAAAGCCCTTGATCACGCCAATCTAACAGTTCGTTCTCACTCTGTTCACGCCTTGATGGGCGAAAACGGGGCGGGTAAATCTACATTATTAAAATGCCTCTTCGGAATTTATGCAAAAGACGAAGGTGAAATTTTATTCTTAGGCAAACCTGTTGATTTTAAAACATCAAAAGAAGCCCTTGAAAATGGGATTTCAATGGTTCACCAAGAACTTAACTTGGTGCGTCAAACCAGTGTAATGGATAACTTATGGTTGGGTCGCTACCCACTTAAAGGTCCTTTTGTGGATCACGCCAAAATGTATCGTGATACCAAAGCGATTTTCGATGAATTGGATATTGATGTTGATCCAAAAGAAAAAGTGGCCAAACTTTCCGTTTCACAAATGCAGATGATCGAAATTGCGAAAGCGTTCTCTTATAACGCTAAAATCGTAATTATGGATGAGCCAACATCCTCACTTTCAGAAAAAGAAGTGGAACATCTTTTCAAAATTATTCAAAAATTAAAAGATCGCGGTTGTGGCATTATCTATATTTCACACAAAATGGATGAAATCTTCAAAATTTGTGATGAAATCACCATTCTTCGTGATGGTAAATGGATCAATACTGTTCAAGTTAAAGGCACCACCATGGAAGAAATTGTTTCAATGATGGTAGGCCGTGAATTAACACAACGTTTCCCTGAAAGAACTAACGTACCAAAAGAAATCACGCTTGAAGTGGAACATTTAACTGCGGTGAACCAACCTTCTATTCAAGATGTTTCCTTTAATTTACGCAAAGGTGAAATTTTAGGTATTGCAGGTCTTGTTGGTGCAAAACGAACCGATATTGTGGAAGCCATTTTTGGTGTACGCGAATTAAAAGAAGGGACGATCAAACTCAACGGAAAAATCGTGAAAAATCATACCGCACTTGAGGCGATTAACCACGGTTTTGCTTTGGTGACTGAGGAACGTCGTTCAACCGGGATTTATTCAAACCTAAGTATTGAATTTAACTCTTTGATTTCAAATATGAAATCTTACCTCACCCCATGGAAATTGCTCAGCAACAAAAAAATGGCGAGCGATACACAATGGGTGATTGATGCGATGAACGTGAAAACACCTTCTCACAAAACAACGATTGGCTCGCTTTCTGGTGGTAACCAACAAAAAGTCATTATCGGTCGTTGGCTTTTAACCCAACCAGATATCTTAATGCTCGACGAACCAACTCGTGGTATTGATATTGGGGCAAAATTTGAAATTTATCAGCTCATTCAAGAACTCGCTAAAAAAGATAAAGGCATCATTATGATTTCATCAGAAATGCCAGAACTATTAGGCGTAACAGACCGAATTTTGGTCATGAGTAATGGTCGTGTTGCCGGCATCGTTGAAACGGCAAAAACGTCTCAAGAAGAAATTTTGCAACTTGCCGCAAAATATTTATAAATCATAAAGGAACAAATTATGAGTGCCTTACCAAAAAATAAATCATTCGATTTCTTAAAACAAAATGCGATTTATTTTGTGTTGTTGATTTTACTTGGCATCATCATCGCACAAGATCCAACATTCTTGAATGTTCGCAACTTTAGTAACATTTTAACTCAATCATCCGTCCGTCTCATTATCGCCCTTGGTGTTGCAGGCTTGCTTATCACTCAAGGTACCGACTTATCAGCCGGTCGCCAAGTAGGTTTAGCAGCGGTTATTTCTGCTACTCTCTTACAATCAATGGAAAACATGAACCGCGTGTTCCCGGATTTAGGTGAAATTCCTATTCCAGTAGTTATCCTGACTGTTTGTGCGGTAGGTGCTGTAATCGGCTTAGTGAACGGTTTAGTTATCGCTTATCTCAATGTAACCCCGTTCATTGCAACCATGGGTACCATGATCATCGTTTACGGTTTCAACTCACTTTATTATGATGGCGTGGGTGGCTCACCAATTGCAGGTTTCAGTGAATCTTTCTCTAACTTCGCACAAGGCTTCTTCAGACTTGGTTCGTTTCAAATTATCCTACATCACTATTTATGCGGCGATTTGTGCATTCTTAGTTTGGGTAATGTGGAATAAAACACGCTTCGGTAAAAATATCTTTGCTATCGGTGGTAACCCTGAAGCAGCAAAAGTATCTGGCGTAAACGTAGCGCGTAACCTTGTTGTGATTTACATGATTGCTGGTATGTTCTATGCATTCGGTGGTATGTTAGAAGCAGGTCGTATCGGTAGTGCTACCAACAACCTTGGTTTCATGTATGAATTAGATGCGATTGCTGCCTGCGTAGTAGGTGGTGTATCTTTCGCCGGTGGTGTGGGTACTGTTATCGGCGTAATCACGGGTGTTATCATCTTCACCGTTATTAACTACGGTTTAACTTACATCGGTGTAAACCCTTACTGGCAATATATCATTAAAGGTAGCATTATCATCCTCGCGGTTGCTATCGACTCCTTAAAATACGCGAAGAAAAAATAATTAAAAACAACGATAAAAATAACCGCACTTTAGTAATAAAGTGCGGTTTTATTTTGAGGTAAATTCTCAAAACAAAAAGCGAGCCTCTCAGCTCGCTTTTTTAATCGAATCGATTACTCGTATTCATCTAACCATTTCAACAAAATCGCTTCCAGAATACTCTCGTTAGATTTCATTGGATCATCATCAAAATCGTCTAGTTCACAAATCCACTTATGCAAATCCGTGAAACGTACTGTTTTAGGGTCTAAATCTGGATTACGATCATAAAGCTCTTCTGCGATAAGTTGGGCATCAGTCCATTTCATTAGTGAGCCGCCTCATTCGCATGGTTAATATTATATTTAGGGATTTCCACCACTAAATCTTCATCACCCACGACACATTGGCAAGAAAGGCGGCTATCCATTTCTAAGCCCCATGCTTTATCCAACATATCTTCTTCTTGATCGCTGGCTTCATTTAATGAATCAAACCCTTCACGAATAACTACATGGCATGTTGTACAAGCACAAGAACCATCGCAAGCGTGGTGAATTTCAACGCCCGCATTATGTGCTACTTCTAATAAGTTGTCGCCTGCTGCTGCATCAACCACCATACCCTCTGGGCAGAATTCTTCATTCGGTAAAAAAATCACTTTTGGCATATTACTTTCCTCAATATAAAACTCGTTAATTTATAACCGCACTTTATTGCTCAATGTCAGATACAGATTTACCTGTCAGCGCTTGATTAATGGATTTATTCATTCGTCTTGCCGCAAATTCTTGAGTCGCGACATCAAGGGCTTTGATTCCTTGAACGATAGCATGACGATCTGCGCCTTCTTTTACATCCATTAATTGTTTCAGTGCATTTTCAATTTGGTGGAATTCGGCTTCGGTTAATAAGTCTGCCCCATCTTGTTGTAATGCCACAATCACGCTTTCAATCACACGATCAGCCTCAACACGTTGCTCGGCTAATTCACGGGCTTGCATATCATCTTGTGCATTATCAAAAGAAGCTTTAATCATTGCCGTTACTTCTTCATCCGTTAAACCATAAGAAGGCTTAATTTGAATCGATGCTTGGACTTTTGTGGATTTTTCCATGGCGGTTACACTTAATAAGCCATCTGCATCCACTTGATAAGTCACTCGAATATGAGCCGCGCCTGCCACCATTGGCGGAATACCACGCAACGTAAAACGACCTAAAGAACGGCAATCATCCACCAACTCACGTTCACCTTGTACCACATGTACCGTCATCGCTGTTTGACCATCTTTAAAGGTGGTAAATTCTTGCGCGCGAGCCACTGGAATCGTGGTGTTACGTGGAATAATTTTCTCCACTAAACCGCCCATGGTTTCAATACCTAAAGAAAGCGGTACCACATCGAGTAACAACATATCACTGTCATTCTTGTTGCCCACTAAAATATCCGCTTGAATTGCCGCACCTAAGGCAACTACTTTATCTGGGTCGATAGAGGTTAATGGTGTTTTACCGAAGAATTCGCCCACTTGCTCACGTACGTAAGGCACGCGAGTTGAGCCTCCAACCATAACCACTTCTTGCACGTCTTCAGCTTCAACATGCGCATCTTTCAATGCACGACGACAGGTTAATAACGAACGTTTTACCAATGAGTGGATTAATTCATTAAATTGCTCACGACTTAACTCACCTTCAAATCCGCGCCAAGAAATGACCGCACTTTGCTCACTCGTTAAAGCAATTTTAGTCTGAGTCGCTAAGCTTAAAAGCTCACGCTGCTCATTTACATTTTGTGGTTGAATACCTGCTTGCTCAACAATCCAATCTGCAATTAAATGGTCAAAATCATCACCACCTAAAGCGGTATCCCCACCTGTTGCTAAAACTTCAAATACGCCTTTAGATAAGCGTAAAATTGAGATATCAAAGGTACCACCACCTAAGTCATAAACAGCGATGACGCCCTCTTTTCCGCTATCTAAACCATAAGCGACTGCTGCAGCAGTGGGTTCATTTAATAAACGTAATACATTCAACCCTGCAAGACGTGCTGCATCTTTTGTACTTTGGCGTTGAGCATCATCAAAATAAGCGGGGACAGTAATCACCACACCAGAAAGCTCACCTGCAAGGCGTTGTTCTGCAATATGATTTAAACGAGATAAAATATCTGCAGAGACTTCAATTGGGCTTTTTTTACCTTGATGCGTCACCAATAATGGCAAGCCATTTTCACTTGCCACAAACTCATAGGGTAAGTTTGTGTAACGTGATTGCACATCTGCAAGACTACGACCAATCAAACGTTTTAACCGAAATAATCGTATTTTTAGGATCAATTGCAGCTTTGGCAAATGCTTCAGTACCCACAAGTTTTTCATTTTCACCATAATAAACGACTGAAGGGACAAGGCTTCTGTCTTGTTCATCATTTAAAATGGTGGCTTGACCGCTACGTACAGCGGCAACTAAAGAGTTTGTTGTACCTAAATCAATCCCTACCGCAAGACGATGTTGATGTGGTGCAGCCGTTTGTCCCGGCTCTGCAATTTGGAGTAATGCCATATCTCTTTTTATCTCTAATAATTAATTCGTTAAGGGCTCGTTATGCCACTGAATAAGCTTGTGCAAATTTATCTTGTTCGGTGAAACTTGCGTTGTAATGGGTTTCAATGTTGACTTCGCGTCGTTCACGCTGATTAATATCAGTCGTCTTATCTTCTGAAAGCTCTGGTGTAAAAACAATCATGTGGTTACCATCGAGTTGTTTTACATCTTCTTGCCAATTTTGCCAAAACAGATTTTGGTAAAATGCTTCAATGTCACCATTTAATGCCCAAGCCAAGAAATCCGTATAGGTAAAATTTAAATCATGCCAAGTTAAGTCTTTTGGCGAAAAATAATAAATCTTGCCAAGATTAGAACCTAAAGAGCCACCATTTAAAGCAAAATAACCACCAATGACATCGTCTGCAACGAGCAAATATTTGGGTTTATCACCTGATTGATTAAAGGATTTGCTGAAATTCCAGTCCATTAATCCACGTGGTAATTTAAAACTACCTGACCCCTAATATACGTAACCAACCATGATGGATTAAAATGCCACCAGTTTCATAAATGACCGCTCCCATTGGAGAAGAAGTGGGCATTTGCATGGTGAAAAGCTCACGTTCTGCACTAGATTGATCTTTTTTAATCACATCACAATGATTACGAGCATGCTCAATCCATTGGGAAATGGTTCCCCAAGCAGATTTTGAGGCATCAGTCAGTTGTTCTAAAGTTTGCATAATCGAGTTTCATTAGTATGAGGGCAAATTACCCATTTATCAATAGCGAAAAGGGCGTATTAAACGCCCTCAAGATTATAATTCAAATAGACGTTCTTCTACTTGGCTAATTTCATCCGCCAATTTTTTTAGAAAACGTAATTTATCACAGAGCTGTGCAGCAGTTGACCATTGTTGCTTATTTAGTTGTTCTTCAAGTGCGCTCAACATTTCTTTTGTTTCTTTTTTAACGCGTTTCGCAAAGGATTCTAACGCATTTTCATCCTGGCTTTGCTCAATGTTTTCGAGTTCTTCTCGCCATTCTAATTGCTGCATTAGGAATGCCATATCTTGTGTGCTCTTTTGCTCTAAATCCTGTGCTTTTCCCGTATTTAACGCAATAATCGCTTCTGCACGTAAAATTGGGTCTTTCAAGGTTTTTAATGCATCATTAACTTCTGTTGACTTTTGCATTGCGATACGTTGTTCTTGCGCATCTGCCGTAACAAAATTATCAGGGTGCAAGCTCTTTTGAAGCACTAAATAGCGTTCAGACAAAAGGGCTTGATCAACATTGAAAGCAACCGGTAAATCAAAAATAGCAAAAGGATTTGTCATTTCTATTCCTTAAACGTGGAAACTTTCACCACAACCACAAGATTCTTTCACGTTCGGGTTGTTATATTTAAAGCCTTCATTCAAGCCTTCTTTAACGTAATCTAGCTCAATGCCATTTAAATAAACCAAGCTTTTTGGATCGACTATGACTTTTACGCCATGCTGCTCAAAAACAAGATCGTCATCATTGAGCACATCCACGAATTCAAGTACATAGCCTAAACCCGAACAACCTGATGTTTTCACACCTAAGCGTAAACCAATGCCTTTTCCACGATTTTCAAGAAAAGTGCGAACTCGTTCTGCTGCTTTTTCAGTTAATGTTATAGACATGATCTATTCCTACATAGTTTTAAATATCATTATTGCTAAAGGTGCCGCCAATAGGTTGATAATGAGTGTTGAGAAAAATGCTGATTTTGCGGAGCGGATAAAAATTGCAGGCTTAAAGAGCACAATTAAACTTGACAATACAAAGCAAGCCACACCCCAAATTAAATATATAACCCAAATAAGACCACCGTCCTGAACACCATCTCTTAATAAAAGTGAATAAGAAAGGAATACATAAAGAGCAAGAGCTAACAAAGCCGCAGAAGTTACGGCAGCACTACGTAATCTTGTATATAAAATAAACGATGCGATCATTGGGCCAGTAAAAAAAGCTAGGTTAAAAAAAAACAACAGAATCTGACCTAAAGGTGGTTCTGGTTGAGCCAACACATCGGAATCTGCAAAGACCAAATAAATAGAAAATATATGTGGTGTAAGCAAACATAATACCACACTAGCAATAGCAATTTTTTTCTCTAATGTCATAGACATAAATTGTTCCTACATAGTCTAAAGTATCACAATTGATAAAGAAGCTGCGTTGATAATGAGTGTTGAGAAAAATGCTGATTTTGCTGAGCAAGTAAAAATTGCCGGCTTAAAGAGCACTATTAAAATTGACAATACAAAGCAAGCTACACACCAAACAGAATATGCAGGCCAGATAAATTCTGTACCTGAACCGCCATTTTTTACAGATAAATAAATAAGTAGCACATAGATAGCAAATGCAAGCAAAGCTGCCGCTGATACTGCTGCACTACGTAATCTCGTATATAAAATAAACGATGCAATCATTGATCCCCAAAACCAAGCTAGGATACCAAAAAATATCTGAATCCGAACTGAAGTTTCTTCTTCAACCACATAGGAATCTGCAAAGAGCAAATGAATGGAAAATGCAAGTGATGTAAGCAAACATAATGCCACACTAGCAATCGCAATTTTTTTCTCTAACGTCATGACAACTGCACCTTTCTAAGAGCTTAATTTCTCGACGCTCATATATTAAGTATAAAGTGCGGTCATTTTCGACCGCACTTTTGATTACTTACCTTGTTTATTTTTGTAGTCAGCAATAGCGGCTTTAATTGCGTCTTCTGCTAAGATTGAGCAATGAACTTTTACCGGTGGTAATTCAAGTTCTTCCGCAATTTGGCTGTTTTTGATTGCACCTGCTTCATCTAAAGATTTGCCTTTTACCCACTCGGTAATTAAAGAGCTAGAAGCAATCGCAGAACCACAACCATAAGTTTTGAATTTTGCATCTTCAATAATGCCGCTGTCATTTACTTTGATTTGTAACTGCATAACGTCACCACAAGCTGGCGCGCCCACCATGCCGGTGCCCACAGAATTATCTTTTTTGTCCATTGAACCAACATTGCGTGGATTTTCGTAATGATCGATAACTTTTTCGCTGTATGCCATATTACTTTTCCTTTCCTAAATAAGTTGCTATCAGGCGGTCAAGCCGCCTTGAAAATTAGTGGGCTGCCCACTCAATAGTGTTTAAATCAATGCCTTCTTTGAACATATCCCAAAGTGGGCGATAATTCACGAAGTTTCGCTACTGCACCATGCATTAAATTAATGGTGTAATCAATTTCTTCTTCAGTGGTCCAACGACCAAGCGTGAAACGAATTGAGCTATGTGCCAATTCATCATTACGACCTAATGCACGTAATACATAAGATGGCTCTAAACTTGCAGACGTACAAGCAGAACCAGAAGATACTGCGATATCACGTAATGCCATCATTAACGACTCACCTTCAACATAGTTAAAGCTGATATTCAAATTATTTCGCTACACGATGCTCCATTGAACCATTTACATAGGTTTCTTCAATGTCTTTAAGACCATTGTATAAACGATCGCGCAATGCTCGAATACGTGGCATTTCAGTATCCATTTCTTCTTTTGCAATGCGATATGCTTCACCCATACCAACGATTTGGTGTACAGGTAATGTACCTGAACGCATACCACGTTCGTGACCACCACCATGGATAATCGCTTCTAAACGAACACGCGGTTTACGGCATACATATAATGCACCAATCCCTTTTGGTCCGTACAATTTGTGGCTAGACATTGACATTAAATCAACCTGTAATTCCGCAAGATTGATTTCGACTTTACCGACACTTTGTGTTGCATCTACGTGGAAAATGGTTTTGTTTGCACGGCAAAGCTCACCAATTGCTTTAATATCTTGAATCACGCCAATCTCATTATTTCACATGCATAATTGACACAACAATTGTGTCTGGGCGCAATGCTGCTTTAAATTTCTCAAGATCGATTAAACCATCTTCTTCAGGATCTAAATAGGTGACTTCAAAGCCTTCACGCTCTAACTGACGACAAGTATCCAATACGGCTTTGTGTTCAGTTTTGCAAGTAATAATGTGCTTTACCTTTTGTTTGATAAAAGTGCGCTGCACCTTTAATTGCAAGGTTATCTGCTTCTGTTGCGCCAGAAGTAAACACGATCTCACGTGAGTCTGCGCCAATCAAATCCGCAATTTGATTACGTGCAATATCAACTGCTTCTTCAGCTTGCCAGCCAAATTTATGTGAACGAGATGCTGGATTACCGAATACACCATCAATGGTTAAATATTCCATCATTTTTTTAGCCACACGTTCATCAACTGGACATGTTGCTGCATAATCTAAATAAATTGGTAATTTCATTTTCACTCCTAAATAACTACCAAAAATGCCATCATTTTGACCGCACTTTGATCTACTTTCCTATTATTGGTTAACGACAACCAAATCATCAAAATCTTTGTGAGCTTTATGTTTTCCTGATTTTTTCTCCACAAGCTCTGCTAAAGTGATCTGATCTAAAAAATCAGTAATGCGATCACTTAAATCTTGCCATAAAGAATGAGTTAAACATTCAACCCCACCTTTGACAATTTCCCTTTCCAAGGCATCTTGTGACATTAATGTTCTCATTTACGGCAGAGATCACCATACCGATAGAAATTTGATCAGTTGGTAACGCTAAACGATAGCCACCACCCGGACCACGAACGCTTTTTACTAATCCACCACGACGCAATTTTGCAAATAATTGCTCAAGATAAGAAAGTGAAATATTTTGACGTTCTGAGATATCTGCTAAACAAACTGGATCTGTCCCTGCGTGTAATGCGATATCTAAAATTGCGGTAACCGCGTATCGTCCTTTAGATGTAAGTTTCATAAAGCATCCCTATTAATCGTCGTTTGGATAGTTTACATATCTGACTATGATAGTCAATTTTAGTCTTTTTGCAGATTAAGGCGTTTTTCGACCGCACTTAACATTCCACGCAAAATATTTAATTCATTTTTTTCGAGAGAAGAACGGTTATAAAGCCGTCTTAACTTTTGTATAACACCTTGATTTTGAATAAAACCAAGTGATTGATATACCTGTTCCGTATGCGCAAAAAAATACTCCATTTCTTGCGCTGTCGGATAGATATTTTCTATTGTAGAAAGTGTACTTTCCGTTCTTTCTTTAGCTAAAAATGCCATCCGCATTTCATAACTCACTAACTGTACGGCCATCGCTAGATTTAGCGAGGAATATTCAGGGTTAGCGGGAATATTTAAATGATAATGACATTTAAGTAATTCTTCATTTGTGAGCCCAACACGCTCACGACCGAACACAATCGCTACTTGGCCTTGATGAGCACAGGCTTTCTCGGCACATTCTCTAGGTTCAATCAACGTACTCTGTAAATGACGCAATCTCGCACTGGTACCAATTACCAAAGAGCAATCTTCTATTGCTTGCTCAAAAGTATCGACAATTTGGGCATTTCGAACGAGGTCATCTGCGCCAGCGGCTAATGCAATAGATTGTTCATCCACCGATTTTGGTGATACTAAATAGAGATTGGATAATCCCATCGTTTTCATCGCACGTGCAGCAGAACCGATGTTCCCACTGTGTGATGTTTCAACCAAAATAATACGAATATTTTGTAACATTTTTATGCCCGACTTAAAGTTGTGGATATTCTACCATAATAACCGCCAAATATAGTCAAGAATTTAAAAATATTTTACTTTTTTTGTAAATTTATTAACAAACAGAGAGAATAAGATGTTGACTGGTGGGCTGTGAGAGGCTCGAACTCTCGACCGACGGATTAAGAGTCCGCTGCTCTACCAACTGAGCTAACAACCCAACCGGTTAAAAATGATTTGATAAATGGATGGTGGGTCGTGAAGGATTCGAACCTTCGACCAACGGATTAAAAGTCCGCTGCTCTACCGACTGAGCTAACGACCCATCTGGGAATTCTTCGAAAAAAGTGGTGGGTCGTGAAGGATTCGAACCTTCGACCAACGGATTAAAAGTCCGCTGCTCTACCGACTGAGCTAACGACCCACGTCATTTCGTAACAGGTGCGTATAATACCGATTTTATTTTCTGACGCAAGAAAAATCTGAAGAAATTGTGCTAATTGCGTGAATACTCGTCAATTTTTAAGAAAATTTGAGATAAAGAAAAACGGAGAGCTTATTGCTCTCCGTTTTATATAAGAATCAAGATTCTCTAAAAATTAGTATGCTAACACTGCACGACGGTTTTTAGAGTATGCTGCTTCATCGTGACCTAACACTGCAGGTTTTTCTTCACCGTAAGAAACAGTTGATACTTTACCAGCGTCAACACCTTTACCAGCTAAGAAACCTTTAACTGCGTCAGCACGACGTTGACCTAAAGCGATGTTGTACTCTGGAGTACCACGTTCGTCAGTGTTACCTTCAACAACAACTTTAGAAGCTGGAGTTGCATTTAAGTATGCAGCGTGAGCATCTAAGATTTGAACGTATTCACCTTCGATGTTGAATTTGTCGAAACCGAAGTAAACGGTGTTGTAACGTTGTTGAAGATCTTCAACAGAGTAACCACCGAAAGTTTGGCCGTTATTGTTAGCACCGTTGCCTGCTGCATCGTTGTTTGATGAGCTACATGCTGCTAATGCAGCTACTGAACCAGCAACTAATAATGATTTAACAAATTTGTTCATTAGATTTCTCCTCAATGAGTTCTTTTATTTAGTCAAATATGGCGACCAAGCAGGAAATTTCACTTGGCCATTACTTCCTGGAAGGCTCGCCTTAAAGCGACCATCTGCAGAAACTAATTGTAACACCTTTCCTAACCCTTGTGTAGAGCTGTAAATAATCATGATACCGTTAGGAGAAATGCTTGGGCTTTCACCTAAGAAAGATGTACTTAATACTTCAGAGCTACCAGTTGTGAGATCTTGTTTCACCACGTTGTTATTACCGTTGATCATCACAAGTGTTTTTACCATCACTACTGATTTGCGCACTACCGCGACCACCTACTGGTGACGCGCCACCACCGCTTGCGCTCATACGATAAACTTGTGGTGAACCGCTTCTATCTGAAGTAAAGAGAATTGAGCTACCATCTGGAGACCATGATGGTTCTGTATTATTACCCTGCACCGCTAGTTAATTGAGTAGGTTTTACCTCCATTTGAGCTCATTACATAGATGTTTAATAAACCATCTTGTGAAGAAGCAAAACGCAAGTTTAGAACCGTCTGGAGAGAACGCTGGTGCACCGTTATGGCCAGGGAAAGAAGCAACCACTTTACGAGAACCTGAACCTAAGTCTTGTACAACAAGTTGTGATTTTTTTGTTCTCAAAAGATACGTAAGCTAAACGTTTACCATCTGGAGACCATGCTGGAGACATAATTGGTTGTGAGCTACGATTTACGATGAATTGATTGTAACCATCATAATCTGCTACACGAACTTCATAAGGTTGTGATCCACCATTTTTTTGTACCACATAAGCAATACGCGTTCTGAATGCACCACGAATACCAGTTAATTTTTTTCAAATACTTCATCACTCACAGTGTGCGCACCATAACGTAACCATTTATTAGTCACGGTATAGCTATTTTTGTGCAAGCACTGCACCTGGTGTACCTGATGCGCCCACAGTATCAACTAACTGATAAGAAATGTTATAACCACTACCAGTTGAAGTCACTTGACCTACAACAACAGCATCAATACCTAAAGCAGTCCAAGCCTCTGGTTTCACTTCTGCTGCGGTTGTTGGTTGTTGTGGCATTTGGCTTACTGGAATTGGATTAAATTTACCACTATTACGTAAGTCATCCGCAACAATTTGACCAATATTTTCTGGTGCAGAACCTGCGAAAGGAACAACTGCGATAGGACGAGCCCCATCAACACCTTCATCAATCACAATTCGAACTTCATCTTCTGCCATTGCTGTGCTTGCAAATGCAAACATCACCACAAATAGCCCCATAACACGTTTGATCAATTTCATTTAATCACCTTATTTTAACGTTGTTATTTTTCTAAAACCGATTATCGAGCATTGATATCAAAATCGATAGCCGGCGCTTTATATTTCTCATACACTGCATCAGATGGTGCGGCTGGAACTTTTTTCGTTCTTGCCACCGCACTTAATGCTGCAGTACAGATATCATCAGGTCCAGAAACTCGTTGGTAAGCTAAAATAGTACCATCTCGACCGAGTTGAATTTTAATGCGGCAAACTTTACCGGCAAAACTTGGATCTTTTAAGAAGCGGCGTTGAATTTCACGCTTAATTACACCTGCATATTGGTCACCGACCTTGCCACCGTCTCCAGCCCCAAGTCCCGCACCACTACCTTGTGTACCGCCTTTATTCGCATTGCCACCTTTAGATGCGCTACCACCACCGATGTCACCACCGTTCATGAAATCATCTAAAGCTGCTTGATCCGCTTTACGTTTTGCTGCATCTGCTTTGGCTTTCGCATCAGCCTTCGCTTTAGCTTCTGCATCCGCTTTAGCTTTGCTTCTGCCTTGGCTTCAGCCTCTGCTTTCGCTTTGGCATCAGCCTCGGCTTTCGCTTTCGCCTTAGCCTCTGCTTCTGCTTTCGCTTTGGCGTCTGCCTCAGCTTTTGCCTTCGCTTTTGCTTCAGCCTCTGCTTTAGCTTTCGCCTCAGCCTTGGCTTTAGCATCTGCTTCTGCTTTTTCTTTCGCTTTTTGAGCTTCAGCTTGTGCCTTCGCTTTTGCCTCTTCTTCAGCCTGTTTAGCGGCTGCAGCTAAACGTTTTGCCTCGGCTTCAGCTTTCAACTTCGCTGCCTCTGCAGCTTGTTTTGCTTTTGCTTCTTCAGCTTGTTTCTGTTTTTCTAACGCCTCTTGACGAGCAAGCTCTTGTTGCTGTTTTTGCTTCTGCTTTTCAATTTCTTGCTGCTTTTGTTTTTCAAGTTCTTTTTGACGTTGAATTTCCTGCTGACGCTTAATCTCTTCTTGTTTCGCAATTTCTTGCTGATTTGGTTCAGGTTCAGGCTCTGGTTTTTTCTCTTCAACTACAGGCTCAGGTTTCTTCTGTTTATCAGTTTGACCTTTTTTTTGTTGTTGAATACGTCCCCATTCCTGTGCTGCGCTGCCAGTATCGACCATCACAGCTCCCATGGCATCACCTTCACCTTCTCCACCACCCATTATTTCAACGGTTTGATAAAGAGAGCTCCAAATCAACAAACCAAACAATGCAAGGTGCATCGCAATAGAGATGACAAACTCATTTGCACGTTTTTTTCGTCGATTATTCTGCACGGTTTTACCTACTTATTCTTAAATTGGGTTGGTCATTAAACCCACAGACTTAATGCCGGCAAGATGTAGTAAATTCAGTGCTTTAATCACTTCTTCATAAGGTACATCTTTTGCTCCGCCCACTAAGAACATTGTGTTATTGTCTTTATCAAATTCTTGTTTTGATAATTGGGTTACCATTTCTTCGTTAAGGCCTTCTTGGCGTTGACCACCAATAGAAATCGAATACTGCCCTACACCTGCTACTTCTAAGATAACCGGTGTTTTATCTTCATTTGATACATTTTGACTTTGCACCGAATCAGGGAGTTCCACTTGAACGCTCTGACTGATAATCGGCGCGGTTGCCATAAAAATTAACACTAAAACTAAAAGAACATCGAGAAATGGCACGATGTTAATTTCAGATTTAATGTCTTTACGCTGACGACGAGCCATAATTTCCTCTAAAACTTTCGCTAAAATCCACCGCACTTTTCGTTTTATTTATTAAGTGCGGTCAATTTTTCATTTATTTTTAATGGGGCGCTTTACCAAAAGCTTGACGATGTAAAATTGTGGTGAATTCATCAATGAAGTTACCATAATTTTGTTCAATCGCATTTACACGTAAGCTTAAACGGTTATACGCCATTACAGCTGGAATCGCCGCAAACAAACCGATTGCAGTTGCGATCAAGGCTTCTGCGATACCTGGAGCAACCATTTGTAATGTTGCTTGTTTCGCTCCACTTAATGCCATAAATGCGTGCATGATCCCCCAAACGGTACCAAATAAACCGATATATGGACTTACAGAAGCCACTGTTGCTAAGAAAGGTACACGACTTTCAAGCGCTTCTACTTCACGATTCATCGCAAGGTTCATCGCACGAGTCGTACCTTTGATGATTGCTTCTGGTGCATTCAGCATTCACTTGTTTTAAGCGAGAGAATTCTTTAAAGCCGACAAAGAAAATTTGTTCGCTACCTGTTAATACTTCACGACGATTAGATAAACCATCATAAAGTTTATTTAAATCTTCACCAGACCAGAAACGATCTTCAAAAGTGTTCGCTTCTTTTAACGCGCTCGTCAAAATACGGCTACGTTGAATGATGATTGCCCAAGAAATAATTGAGAACGAAATTAAGATCACAATTACAAGTTGAACAACGATACTCGCTTTTAGAAAAAGATCTAAAAAGTTCAATTCTGCAGTCATTGCATACTCCGAAAAGTTATTTACTTTAAAAATGCCGCTTTTAATTCTTCAGGAATTGCGACAGGTTTCATTTTGCCTAGATCAACACAGGCTACCTTAACAGTAGCCTTTGATAACACCACCGTCTCACGAACTAACCGCTGTTCAAAGAGGATTGTCGCCCCTTTCACTGCCGTTATTTCAGTTTCGACAATAAGATAATCATCCAATTTTGCCGGAATACAATAGTCAATAGACATGGTTTTGACCACAAAAGCGACTTGTTGTTCCTGCAATAATGATTGTTGGGAAAAATTAAGCGTTCTTAAATATTCTGTTCTCGCACGTTCAAAGAAATGTAAGTAACGTGCGTGATACACTACTCCGCCTGCATCCGTGTCCTCATAATAAACACGAACCGGAAAGGTAAAACATTGGTTATTCAAAATAATGCTCAAATTATCAGCCATAACAAGCCGCTTATTTTAGAACCTGTTCATTAGATGTGCAAGCTCCAAATAATAATATTTGTCTATCGTTCTTATAAAAACCAATGCTGAACAATAGCAATTATTGTGGTGAAATAACCAATATATGGCAAGAAAACAAGCTGCCATATTGCTCGGCGAATATCGAATCCGATACCGTGGATCCATAAATTAATTAATCCCCAAAAGATTGCAAGAATCCAAGCAGGATGAGCAGTTCGAAGTGCGGTCGAAAATTGATTTAAATTTAAAAAGAAAGCCGCGGTTAAAAATAACGCTAAAATAAACGAAAGGGTTCGCAAGGAACCCTTATTACTTAATTGATAGAGTGAATTAATCATCATTACTCGTCAAATTTACCTGACTTTTCTTTGCCAATGGTCAATTTAGCACTCACCATAACTGCAGCCAACACACCCACTACCCAAATTGCATATAACATATTGTTTCTCCTTAGTATAATGAGTTTTTGTTGTCTTCAACAAAGCTTTCATCCAAGCGACCAAACATTTTGTAGTATGACCAAATGGTGTAAAGCAATGAGATGGTAACAAATACTAGTGCCAAGTAGAACATTAAGGTTAATGTTAATTCACTTGACGTTGCATCCCACATTAACAAGCTTTGTTCTGGATGAGTACTTGAAGGCATTACAAATGGGAACATTGATACTGCCGCAGTGATAATTACACCAGCCATTGTTAATACTGAGAATAAGAACGCGAAACCACAACGATTTGCTTTAGATGCAACCACATTCAATAATGCACCAACTACTGCTAATGCTGGGAATGCCCATAAAGCTGGATTTTCATTGAAGTTTTTAAACCATGCACCTGCTTCAACTGCCACTTGTTTACCTGAAGCTGGCGCTGATGCAGCAAAGTGATCCACTGCGCTAGTCACAACATAACCATCTTTGAAAGAAAGCCACACACCTGCAAGTACAAAAGTAATTAATGTCACTAATGCACCGATTTGTGTAATTGCTCTTGCACGATCACGCAATGCTGCAGTGGTTTTCATTTGTAACCAGTTCGCACCGTGAGTCACTAGCATTGCAAGGCTTAACACACCACAAAGTAATGCGAATGGATTTAATAATGCAAAGAAAGAACCTGTGTAAGTAGCTTGTGAAAGCTCATTTAATTCGAATGGTACACCTTGTAATAAATTACCAAATGCTACACCGAATACTAATGCAGGTACAAAACCACCCGCAAATAAGCCCCAATCCCACACAGCACGCCATGTTGGATTATCAATTTTCGCACGATATTCAAAACCAATTGGACGGAAGAATAACGCAGCTAACACGAGGAATAAGGCAATATAGAAGCCTGAAAACGCTACAGAATAAACAATCGGCCATGCCGCGAAGATTGCACCACCAGCAGTTAATAACCAAACTTGGTTACCATCCCAGTGTGGAGCAATAGAGTTAATCATAATTCGTTTTTCTACTTCTTTCTTACCTGCTACTGGTAAAAGTGCGGTCACGCCCATATCGAATCCATCTGTTACAGCGAAACCGATAAGCAATACAACAACTAGCACCCACCAAATAATACGTAGAATTTCATAATCAAGCATAATCCATCTCCTGCTTATTTAGATGATTGCTCAAAATAGTATTTGCCGGTTTTCAATGCACTTGGACCTAAACGTGCATATTTAAACATCAAATACATTTCCGCAATAATGAAGAAGAAGTAAAGTACACAAATTAAACCGATAGAGAACCATAAGTCACCTACACTCAAGTTAGAGGCAGACACACCCACCGGTAATACTTCATAAATCGCCCATGGTTGACGACCAAATTCAGCTAAGAACCAACCAAATTCAATCGCTAAGATTGGCAATGGGATACCCCAAAGCAATGCTTTAAGTAATAAGCGAGAAGAAGTCACTTTGTTACGTAAATTTTGAACAAATGCACCAAAGGTCAGTAAAATAATTAAACCGCCTGCTGCTAACATACCACGGAATGCCCAGAAGTTAGGACCTACGTTTGGAATAGTATCACGTGCTGCTTGTTTAATTTGTTCATCCGTTGCATCTACAACTTTATCTGTGTAACGTTTTAATAATAAACCGAAAACCTAAATCACCTTTGACTTCATCAAATTTTGCTTTAGTTTCTGGATTTACTTGGCCTGCTGATTTTTTCTCTGCTTTTAATTGTGTGAATAAATCATAAGCAACCATACCGTTACGAACACGACCTTCATTTTTTTCGCTTGAATGTCTTTCAAACCAACGATTTCAGTGTCTAAAGAACGCGTTGCAATTAAACCACCTAAATATGGGATTTCAATCGCAAAATCATTTTTCATTTCTGCAGTATTTGGAATCGCCACTGGGTGGAATGGGGCTGGTGCAGGATGAGTTTCAAACTCAGCTTCCATTGCAGCTAATTTCACAGGTTGTGCTTTACCGATGTCGTAACCTGATTCATCACCCATAATTAATACTGCTGATGCCGCGATAAAGCCAAAGGTTGCTGCTACAGAGAATGAACGTTTAGCAAAACCAATATCACGGCCTTTTAATAAATAGAATGCACTAATACCTAATACAAACATAGCACCAGTTGAATAACCTGCTGTTAATGTATGTAAGAATTTACTTTGCGCAACTGGGTTTAACCAAAGATCTAAGAAGCTGGTCATCTCCATACGAACGGTTTCAAAGTTAAATTCTGCTGCTACCGGATGTTGCATCCAACCATTTGCCACTAAAATCCACATTGCAGAAAGGTTTGAACCAAAGGCTACGCAGTAAGTTGCGAGTAAGTGTTTACCTTTAGTTAAACGATCCCAACCGAAGAAGAATAGCCCCACGAAAGTGGACTCTAAGAAGAACGCAAGTAATGCTTCGATCGCTAATGGCGCACCGAAAATATCACCTACATAGTGAGAATAATAAGACCAGTTTGTCCCGAATTGGAACTCCATGATAATACCGGTCGTTACCCCTAGAGCAAAGTTAATACCAAATAACTTACCCCAGAATTTAGTCATATCTTTATATACTTCTTTGCCCGTTTTAACATAAATGGTTTCCATGATCACAAGAACGAAAGATAAACCTAATGTTAATGGTACAAAAATGAAGTGATATAACGCAGTTAACGCAAACTGCAAGCGTGAGAGATCAACAACGTCTAACATCTCAACTCCTTGTATAAATCTACAAGATTTTCACTTTATGATTACCAAGGATAATCCCAAATAATCACCCCAAACTACTCAACAAAAGTCGTTAAGAAACATTGAATTATTTACGTAATAATTGCCTTTTCTATTCTCAAAACAGAATGCAGTAACCGATTACAATATAAACATTCAAAATTTTGCCATATTCTACTACTATTTATGCGGATAAAAAAATAGAAAAAAAACCGTTATATTGATCACATTTTTTTGATATAAGTTACAAAAATACCCTATTTTTGCATAACAATGACAAAATTGATCCACATCAAATTCTGTATTTTTTGCTCAAAATGGAAAAATTTATCTATCACAAGGAAACTTTATTTAAAAAAAATGGACAAAATAATCACTAGACAGGGCTGCAAGATTTTGCTATTTTTTAGCCTAATAATATTTGGAGAGATTTGTAGGGATTTACAATGAAAAAAATTTGCGTAATTTTGACCGCACTTTTCGGTTCTATGGCATTATCTGCCACCGCAGCACCTCTTACAGAAAACAAAGCTGCTCTTCCACAACAATGTACACAGTTATTTAAAGAAACAGAAAATTTGATTGCTCAAGCAGAAACAGCCTGGCACTCATACTCAAGTAGGTAAAATCAAAAGTAAACTGAACCAAAGCAAACAGCAAATTCTTGAAATGGAATTAGCGACTCAACAAAAAAGCTGTGATGTGGGTTTAGCAAGATTAAATAGCATGAAGAGCTATACTGAAGGAACTAACTAAGCAGGTTTCAAAAAGAAAGGACATATTGATATCAATATGTCCTTTTTTCTATCTCTTATTCTGACGGCTTCTGAAGTCCGAAGTGTCGATAAGTTAACGAGGTCGCAATTCGGCCTCGAGGCGTACGCTGTAAAAATCCTTGTTGAATCAAGTAAGGTTCTAAAACATCCTCGATAGTGTCTCGTTCTTCACCTATTGCTGCAGCCAAGTTATCTAACCCAACTGGTCCACCATCAAAACGTTCAATCACTGCGGTAAGCAATTTTCTATCTAAGTAATCAAAGCCCGCATCATCTACATCTAACATTGAAAGCGCTTGTTTCGCAATGTCTGCCGAAATAATGCCATCATTGCGCACATCAGCAAAATCTCGAACGCGACGCAATAAACGGTTTGCAATACGAGGGGTGCCACGTGAACGACGAGCCACTTCAAAAGCGGCTTTATCTTCTAATTCCAGATTTAAGCAAGAGGCACTTCTTGTTACAATAGAAGTTAAATCTTCAACGGAATAAAATTCTAAACGCTGAACAATACCAAAACGATCACGTAGTGGCGAAGTTAAAGAACCCGCTCGAGTTGTTGCACCAATTAATGTGAAAGGTGGTAAATCCAATTTAATTGAACGTGCCGCTGGCCCTTCGCCGATCATAATATCTAGCTGATAATCTTCCATTGCTGGATAAAGCACTTCTTCAATCGCAGGAGAAAGACGGTGAATTTCATCAATAAACAACACATCATGGGGTTCAAGATTTGTCAGCATTGCTGCCAAATCGCCCTGCTTTTTCAAGCACAGGCCCCTGATGTTGTGCGAATATTCACACCCATTTCATTTGCCACAATATTAGCTAGCGTCGTTTTTCCTAAACCTGGAGGGCCGAAGATCAAAAGATGATCTAAGGCATCTTGACGCAATTTTGCCGCCTTAATAAAAATATCCATTTGCTCTCGCACTTGCGGCTGTCCCACATAGTCCGCTAAAAGCTTTGGACGAATCGCACGATCGATGACATCTTCATCCATCTTTGCCTGACTGCTAATAATTCTATCTGCTTCGATCATATCTGTTTAATCTTTATAATGCGGCTTTTAAGGCTTCACGAATTAATTGCTCACTGCTTAAATCCGCTTTAGCTACTTTTTTCACCATTTTTTCAGCATCGGTTGGTTTATAGCCTAACGCAATCAGCGCAGCAACCGCTTCATCAGCTGAGCTCTCCGCTTGACGTAATTCTGAAGTTGAAGGAATATGCTTGCTCTCCACAAAGAAATCACTTTGGCGAACATCTTTAAACTTCCCTTTTAACTCCACCAATAAGCGTTCAGCCGTTTTCTTGCCCACACCAGGAATTTTAACTAATTTTGACAGTTCTTCTCGTTCAATAGCGTAAGCAAACTGCTCTACTGACATTGCAGATAAAATCGCGAGTGCCAATTTAGGACCAACACCATTGGTTTTAATTAATTCACGGAATAAAGTGCGGTCAGTTTTTTGGGCGAATCCAAAAAGAAGATGAGCATCTTCACGCACAACAAGATGGGTAAATAAAGTAGTTTCTTGCCCGATTTCAGGTAAGTCATAAAAACTGGTCATTGGTAACAATAATTCGTAACCGACGCCTTGAACATCAAGCAAAATTTCAGGAGGTTGTTTTTCTAATAAGATGCCTTTTAAACGACCGATCATAAGATTTCCATGTAAAAAAAATTTTGCATAGAATAAAATAAAACTGGATATTAATCCAGTTAAATTTTTAATCTAAATCGACCTCGACTGTACCTTGTTTTTAAAAGTGCGGTCATTTTTTCGTGTGTTTCTGTGGTTTTGACCGAGCTTGCAATATGCAAGGAATGTTGAATGGTATGAGCATGAGTGATCGCAATGGCTAAAGCATCTGCCGCATCAGCTTGTGGTTTATCTGAGAGCTTCAAAATTCGTGTCACCATGTCTTGAACTTGAACTTTATCTGCAGAACCAATCCCAACGACAGTCTGTTTCACCAAACGAGCAGCATATTCAAATACCGGTAAATCATGGTTCACGGCTGCCACAATCGCCGTACCACGTGCTTGCCCGAGTTTTAAAGCTGAATCCGCATTTTTAGCCATAAACACTTGTTCAATGACAAACATATCGGGCTGGAAATTGTGTGATGATTTCTGTCACGCCAGCATAAATTCGTTTTAAGCGTGTAGGTAAATCCTCTACCTGCGTGCGGATTGCTCCACTACCGAGATATTCTAAATGGCGACCATTTTGTCTAATCACACCATAACCCGTTACACGAGAACCTGGGTCAATGCCTAAAATAATACTCATAAATTCTCAAAAATAAACGGCCGGTCAATGCCGGCCGTTTTTAGCGTTAATTATTGGTTTGCTTTTGCAGTTGCTTTTGCATCTACATCACAGTTTTTCACAACAATTTTATCTGCTTTTTTGCCTTTGATTAAAAGATTTACTGGCACAACAGAATCAAATTTATCTAAAGTTAAACCACTATCTACGTTCCAAACATATTTGCCAGAAGTAAATGAAGTGAAGTCTTTTTGAGCTGCATCACGAGCGAAATCTTTCGCAACAACTTTGTTGCCTACCATTACCATTGCCGCTGTTGGCTCTTGGTTTTCGAATTGATAAACTGCAGTTACAGTTTTCTTGTTACAAGTATAAACTACTGTTTTATCCGTTACAGTAGGGGTTGCCATTTGTTCCGCTTTGTTTTCCACTTTTGGTGCATCGCTTGCACACGCAGATAAAACAACAAGAGCGGCCATTGCTGGTAATACTTTAGCAAATTTCATTATAAATCTCCTTCAGATTTTAAATCGATGTTATCGGTTTATTTTTTTCGTTTCTTTAAAGTTAATAAAGCAATTTTTTGCCAAAACCTTGCTTGATTTTTTTCCTCTTTGAATTAATGTGACAGCATCTACAGCTGCGACTTTATTCAAAGTTAAACCTGCATCAACATTCCAGATATATTGATCTGAGATAAATGATGTAAAGTCTTTTTTAGTAAAATCATACTCAAGTGATTCAGCAAGCAATTTATTTCCTAATACAATCTTCGCTTCAACAGGCTCTTGCCCTTGAAATGAATAAATAGCCTTAACAGTAGTTTTGTTGCAAGAATACACAATCGTTCTTTCAGATTGAACTAATGCGGCCTTTCTTGCATCATTTTCTTCTCTTAGAGAAGAACATGCTGATAATGCTAAAATCAGGAAAATAGGAAAAACTTTTATCAACGTCATAAAAATAAATCCTACAAATTACAGCTGAGCTGCAACTTCATCACTAATTTCACCGTTATGATATACGTTTTGTACATCGTCACAGTCTTCTAACATGTCAATTAAACGCAACAATTTAGGCGCAGTTTCAAGATCAAGATCAACTGTTGTTGATGGAATCATTGTCACTTCTGCGTTATCAATTTTAAATCCTGCTGCTTCGATTGCATCGCGCACAGAACCTAAATCTTCCCACGCGGTATAGATTTCAAATGATCCATCATCTTGCGGTTGAACATCATCCGCACCGGCTTCAATTGCCGCCTCCATTAACGCATCTTCTTCACCTTGGCTAATTAAAATCAAGCCTTTTTTGCTGAATAAGTAGCCCACAGAACCTTCTGTCCCTAAGTTGCCACCACATTTAGTAAAACTTGGGCGAACCTGTGAGATGGTTCGGTTTGCGTTGTCACTTAGACACTCAACCATCACAGCAGTTCCACCCGGACCATAACCTTCGTAAATTCTTGTTTCCATATTGGTGTCATCACCACCACCCACACCGCGTTCAATCGCACGGTTAATGGTGTCGCGAGTCATATTGCTCGATAAGGCTTTATCTACTGCCGCACGTAGACGCGGGTTCGCACTTACATCACCGCCACCAATTTTTGCAGCAGTGACTAATTCACGAATTAATTTTGTAAAAATTTTACCGCGTTGCGCATCTTGTGCTGCTTTACGGTGTTTAATATTTGCCCACTTACTATGGCCTGCCATGTTGTTTCCTTCTTATCTTAAAAACGTTTTTAAATGAAATCCTCTTCTATAGAGGAAAGCCGTTCATCAAATATTTTTTGATGGCCTCGGCATTATTCGGCGATTTTGTCATTTGGATCGCATATTCTGGTGAAACCCATTGATATGCCAAATGCTCACTTAATATCGGTTCAAATTCCTGCTCAACTGCCAATAAAAACCAATGTTCATGACAGTGAGTCACATTCGGTGCGTATTTATAGCGGAAATGCGGAAAAATTTCAAATTCTATACTCTCTTTACAATCAAAAAGTGCGGTCGAATTTTCTTCTATTTTTAATCCAACTTCTTCCCAAACTTCTCGAATTGCTGTTTCTCTTGGTGTTTCGTTGGTTTCCAATGTCCCCGTAACGGATTGCCAAAAGCTGGGATCATCTTGGCGCTGAAGCATCAGAATGCGATGCGTACTTTCCGCATAAATTACCACGAGAACCGATTGATTATTTTTATATTTCAAGCTCGTCATCTACATGATTGAGAATGGACAGCATCATACCTTTTCTACTAAAAACTTTCAAAAAAATTACCGCACTTTAAAACTAAAGTGCGGTAATTTTCTCAATTATTTTAGTTTAACCAGCCAGCTTGTTGGGCGATAAACAAGCCTGCAAAGGCGGTTAAGTAGAATAAACCGATAAGGGATAACCACAATAATCCGCCTTTTACACTGTGTTTCGCGTGCTTAGTCAGAGATAAATTCAACCAAGCAAAGATTGGTGCAGAAACAAATGAAGCAATCATCGCAAATTTCAGCATTGGCCCCACTGCGTTATTGAAGTAGAAAATAATTGCTAAACCAGATAACGCCGCAAAAATCATACCGATATTAAGAATTCTCACAGAGCTTTCTTGTTTACCGAATAAGATACGCAAAGATTCAACATTGGTACGAGAGTAACCATCAATTACTGTAATTGTTGTACCAAACATGCACATAAATGCAATCACAGCAATCAATAAACGAGACCATTCACCGATAGTACTTGCATACATATTGATAAGTTGTGCAATATATTTTCCGCCAACCATCTCGACGGTTTCAGGAGAACCATATTGCACCAATGCACCAAGCGCTAAAAATACGACAGCTAAAATTGCTGTACCGATATAACCCACGTTGAAGTCAAATAAACCATCTTCATAAGATACTTTCGTTAGACGACGTTTTGCCACCACCCACATAGAGTTAACAGCAGAAATTTCAATTGGTGCAGGCATCCAGCCCATTAAGGCCACTAAAAACGCTAATTTACTTAATTCCCATGGAGAGGGCGCTACAAAATCAGGTGAGGCTACACCATGGATGCCGTTACGCATAAAGGCAATCACGACAGCGCTTACGGTTGTTACCGTTAAAGCAATCATGATGATTTTCGATAAACTATCTAATAAACGATATTTACCCAACAATAAAATGCCGGTTGTCACAAGAATCACTAATGAGCTTAATACTGGCATTGGTAGAGGAATTGGCGTAATGAAGGTTAAAATTGCGGCTGTTAATAATCCCACTGCAGCAGTATTAATTACTGTGGCAAAAACGTTTAAAGCAAGGAATAACCAAAGGTAGAACTTCCCTTTTTGACGGTAACCTTCTAACAAAGTATTACCGGTATCTAGGGTATATTGAACACCGAAACGGAAGAAAGGATATTTAAATAAGTTAGCAAGAATAACAATGCTCACTAATTCCCAACCATAGATCGCACCAGCTTGGGTAGATGCAATAATATGCGAACCACCAACAGCTGCTGATGCCATCACGATGCCCGGGCCTAAGGCAGAGAATTTACTCGCCCACGTTGATTTTTCTACTGGAGTTGAAACTTCACTCATAAAATGTTCTCTTATAAATTAATCATAAATCGAAAAAAAGGTCTTATTTATAATAGAATTTTTATCCTTGAGTAAAAGTAAATAAAAGTTCCATTTAAAGAAGAATAAAAGAGTAAAAAAATCTAATTATTTTTGAAATTTCAGGATATAACTTCAAAAACAAATAAAAACTACATCATATTCATACCAAAAAAAGTGATGTATTTAAGTGAATAAAATTTTTTCAATAAAAAGAAAGTGCGGTCAAAATCAGTTGAATTTTTAACCGCACTTTATTGCAAATATGTATTCTTTGTTATCTATCTAATGAAGGTACCGATGTTGCATTCAGCCAATAGTCAAATATTTTGGGATTCACATTGCCATATTTATCTGCGATAACTAACAATGCTTGTTGTAGTGAGAGCGCTAACTCTGGCTGATCACACAGTGCAAGGCTATGGATTGTTCGAGTCATCCTTAATTGATTATGGTCATGAGGTTTTAACCAAGTATATTCTTTCTTAGTCAAAATACCTTTTTCAACAATATTTAATCCATCACGCACCATCCCCCAAAAATCAAGCATTACATCCAAGGATTTCTGTTGATGTTGCTTTAATAAATCAGAATGAGCAAAATCTAATCTATCCTGCTTTGTTAAAATCGGTGAAGGATGGTATCTCGACATCACCTCTAAAGGAAAAATCCATTGGATAAAATTATGTGTATATTCTAATTTTTGATGGTTAAATTCCCAAATATCCTCAATATAACGCCCATGTGTATCTGGAATTTGGTTCGCATAGAACTGTAATAAAGGACTAAAATTCTGCATAAATCACCAAAACAAAGGGCGTATTAAATACGCCCTAATAACTTTTCTATTATTCAGCTTTAGTCACTGCGATACTCAGCTCAGCTAATGCCTGTGGATTTGCAAAACTTGGCGCCTCTGTCATTAAACAAGCTGCTGCTGTTGTTTTCGGGAATGCAATCACATCACGGATATTTTCAGTGCCTGTTAAAAGCATGGTTAAACGGTCTAAACCAAATGCTAAACCAGCATGTGGCGGTGTACCGAATTTTAATGCATCTAACAAGAAACCAAATTTTTCACGTTGTTCTTGTTCATTGATACCAAGAATGCGGAATACGGTTTGTTGCATTTTCGGATCGAAAATACGAACAGAACCACCACCTACTTCATAGCCGTTGATCACCATATCGTAAGCATTTGCTACCGCATCGGTTGGATTCGCTTCTAATTGTTCTGGCGTAAAATCTTTTGGTGAAGTGAATGGGTGATGCATTGCTGCAAGATTACCTTCATCGTCACGTTCAAACATTGGGAAATCAATTACCCAAAGTGGTTGCCATTCGTCTAAACGAGTTAAGCCAAGATCACGACCTAATTTCAAACGCAATGCACCCATTGCATCAGTGGTGGTTTGCCATTTATCTGCACCGAAGAATAAGATATCGCCAGTTTGAGCTTTCACACGTTCAGCTAACGCTTTCCATACCTCTTCATTTAAGAATTTCGCAATCGGGCTTTGTACACCTTCAAGGCCAGCATTGATATCATTCACTTTCGCCCAAGCCAAACCTTTCGCACCGTAGATGCCTACAAATTGTGTGTATTCATCAATTTGTTTACGGGTAATTTCTGTACCATTTGGTACACGAATCACTGCAACACGGCCGTTTGGATTGTTTGCAGGCTCATTAAATACTTTAAATTCAACATCTTTAACGATATCTGCCACATCGACTAATTCAAGCGGGTTACGCAAATCCGGTTTATCTGAACCAAAACGAGTCATCGCTTCTTGCCAGGTCATTTGTGGGAATTTACCTAAATCCACACCAATGATGTTTTGCCATAAACCGTGCACCATGCGTTCCATGATCTCACGCACTTCTGGTGCAGTTAAGAAAGAGGTTTCCACATCAATTTGGGTAAATTCAGGCTGACGGTCTGCACGTAAGTCTTCATCACGGAAACATTTCACGATTTGATAATAACGATCAAAACCAGACATCATTAGAAGCTGTTTGAAAAGCTGTGGTGATTGCGGCAATGCATAGAATTTGCCTTTATGCACACGACTTGGCACTAAATAGTCACGCGCACCTTCTGGCGTTGCTTTGGTAAGCATTGGGGTTTCAATATCAAGGAAACCATTGTCATCCATAAAACGACGCACAAAGCTGGTGATTTTTGCACGGGTTTTCAAACGTTGTGCCATTTCTGGACGACGTAAATCTAAATAACGATATTTTAAACGTTGTTCTTCGGTGTTATTTTGGTTGAAGTCTAATGGTAAAACGTCAGAAGCGTTGTAGATGCGTAATTCTTTCGCTAATACTTCCACTTCGCCTGTCGCCATATTTTTATTAACTTTGATTGTCTGGACGCGCGATTACTTCACCTTTAATTTGAATACAAAATTCATTACGTAAGCCTGAAGCTGCAGTTAACGCTTCTTGATATTTCGGGTCAAAACAAACTTGTACGACACCATCACGATCACGCATATCAATAAAAATTAAACCACCTAAATCGCGACGACGGTGAACCCAACCGCTTAATGTTACTTCTTGTCCAATATGGTTGCGGTTTAATGCACCGCAATAATGTGTACGCATCATTTCTATATTCCTTTCATTTTTCTAAAAATGGATAATTAACGCGTTGATTATACGGAAAAAGACATGCCTTTTAAATTGAAAAGCGAAATTTATTTGATCCTTTAAAAACTTTCACTAAAATGACCGCAGTTTTTTGCATTTTATCTAAATAAATGCCCTCTCAAGACAACAATAGAATTCAATCATGATGAAAGATACAATTTTTGCCGCCCCGATCGAAAAACTGGGCGATTTTACTTTTGATGAAAGCGTGGCGGAAGTTTTCCCCGATATGATTCAACGCTCGATTCCGGGCTACTCCAACATTATCACGGCGATTGGTATGTTGGCTGAACGTTTTGTGACGGCTGACAGCCAAGTCTATGATTTAGGCTGTTCACGCGGTGCGGCAGCTCTTTCTATGCGACGTAATATTAAACAACCTAATGTGAAAATTATCGGTGTCGATAATTCTCTGCCAATGGTGGAACGCTGCCGTCAGCACGTTGCGGCTTATCATAGTGATGTACCCGTAGAAATTCTTTGCGATGATATTCGTCAAATTGAAATAAAGAACGCCTCAATGGTAGTGCTCAACTTCACATTGCAATTTTTACCACCGAAAGATCGTGTAGCCTTGCTCACCAAAATCTACCAAGGTTTAAACCCAAATGGTGTATTAGTGCTCTCTGAAAAATTCCGTTTTGAAGATGAAAAAGTGAATGAGCTACTGATTGACCTCCACCACCAATTCAAACGTGCTAACGGTTATAGTGAACTTGAAGTGAGCCAAAAACGCACCGCACTTGAAAATGTAATGCGTACTGACTCGATTAACATCCACAAAGAGCGGTTAAAAAACATCGGATTTTCACACATCGAATTATGGTTCCAATGTTTTAATTTTGGCTCAATGATTGCAGTGAAATAATCATAACCTAATCAATCATCTAAAAAATAAGGGCGTATCAAATACGCCCTTATTTGTCACCAATGCTTTATAGCCCTTTTAAATCCTTATCTAATAAACGAGCTAGCAACAAAATACCGTCTTTAAAGCGATATTCTGCATATTCCGCTTGTGCATAATATTCACCTTTCCCTTCCGCAAAGAAATAATCTTGGCTTGGTAATTTAGGAAGCCAACCACCTTTATAACGAATTGGTAAATAAACATTTGGTGTGCAATGTTTAAAATCTGTTGGTATCTCTGATTGCTCCTCACAAAATGTCGCAACATGATGATCAAGATGAACAAGGATATAAGCTTTTTTGTCCGAAGGACTTGATTCATCTATACCTGTGGTTTCAGTAGTTTCAATGGTTTCATTAGATTCACCAGCATCAATAGACTCACTAGTTTCAAGAGATTCATTCGATTCAGGTAAAACCTGACTTTGCTGAAATTCAGATAAAATAGCATAATTCAATACCATATAATCGCCTTGCATCAATGAACGAGGATCCACAGGGGCGATTTTTAAGACAACAGGCTTACCGGTAGCCAGCACATCTTCAAATTGCTGTACTTTATAGTTCACCGCCCCCAATAACGCAATCACAAAGACGCCAACAAACCAAATCGGTGCTTTAAAAACAGAATGGTTTTCGACCGCACTTTGTGAAGGCGCTTTATAACGTGCATGCAAGAATAAAGTAACAATCGCAAAAATAACGGCAAAGCTTACTAGCAATACCCCTTTATAGAGTAATGGGATGCTCAATTGGTAATAGAACCCACCTAAATAAACAACAAAGGCAAATACCAAAAGACCGAAGAACGCACGGCTGTCCGTCCAATAAACAAGCAATAATAACGCTGTTAAATATAAAATGACGGGTATCCCAACAAAGCCTAATGCAAATAAGGTTAATACTAATGAAATTAACACTACTTCTGTGTGTTTGGATTCACTATGCTTATTCATTAGTGCATAGACAATTAATGGTAATGCACAGACAAGTAAATATAAGATATGACTAACATCAAACTGGAAGTGTGACCAAAATTGCCCACTTAAAACTTGCAACACATTATCAAAACTCATCGCGTCTGCTGGCATGACATCACTTGAAACATCTGTATCAATAAGGCCATAATCTACCCAAGGAATCGCCATATACGACGGCACAGAGATCCATAGAGAGAATAATACTGTTCCCCAGGCAATAGGCTTTAAATGAATTCGCGCTGATTGATTAGGTCGCATGACCCAATAAAAGAGTACAATCGAACTCAGGAGCTGGATTTTATTAAACCATGCGTTATTAAACCATGCATTATTAAACCATGTGTTATTCAAGCTGTAATTATGGAAATATAGATTATAGGAAATTTGCCAAAAAACGAGAAGCTGGGTAACCAGTAGAATTCTCACTAAAGAATTCGGCATCAATTTGTAGCTAACGATAATAATGACTGTAAAAATCAGTGCGGAGATAAAGATACCGAAATTTGAATCCTCGCTAAATTCATATCCTAATAAAAGAAAAAAATCATCAAATTTAACAAGCAAATAGAATCCTAAAAAACTGTTTGCGATTAGAAAAAATAAACCTGCTAAAATTATAGTGTATTCATTTTTATCTTTATTTAAAGTAATCAACCAAGCTATACCAAATAAAAGAATACCAACAATGAATGCACTAGACGCATCTAAACCTAAAAATAAAAATAACCAAACACCTATAGTCACGAAAGCTATCAATAAAGCTATCATCCATAGTATTGAAATCGCCCAATGGGATTTCTTATTATTTGGATATTCTTGTTTATAGCGTTTCACTAACCACTTGATTGCCATGACAGTGAAAATAAAGCCAATCAATCCTAAAACCACCCCCTCTTCTACACCACGAATCAAAAGAGATGCCAATACACCACGAATCAAAAGAGATGCCAAAAAGCAATAAGCGCCAAGTAAGGCTATGACTGAAATAATTAAATTAATAAAATCAAAGCGATATTTGTGATATACATAAAGTGCGATTAAGGCAGGAATAGCAATTAGCAAAGAACTGAGTGGTGAACGACCAAGCTCACCCCAAGCATAAGCATAAAAGTACACATCATAAATTACTATTAAACCGAATAAACTGGCAAAAGTCAGTACTAGAAATACTTTGGGTAAAATGCGCCAATGTTGGTCATGAAAAGCTTTACTGAATAATTCCGATATCACAAGTAATCCAGCATTAATCAACACGGCATAACACATTGAGTTATGCGAGTTTTGTTCATTAAATAAATAAACGCAACATTGGCGGTGGCGGCAAATAATAATGCAGAGGCCACATTCGGAAATAATAATAAAAATGGAAGTTGGCAAAGTGTCCAAACAGCAAATAACTGCCATACATCGGCCCCCGTTTGATAGGTTTGGCCGACTAAGGCAAATAAACCGCCAATCAAGACAGAAACAACAAAAAAGAGGCTATATGTCTTCCACTTTAATTTTTCTTTGACTTGTCGACGACTCTCTCGAATAAAGCAATAAATACCTAATACTACTGTCACCACAAGCAATGTTTGTAAGCCATAAATTTTGGCTAAATCAGAAAAATAATCTAAATTAGCTGCAATTAACGTGACTACTCCACTCGTTAAAAACCCTACGGTTAATAATAAAAACAGTAAATTTAAATAACGTTGCCAAGAAAGATTAAAAAGGCCTGTTGTATTCATTCATTTTTTCCTTTTTATAAAAAGATCAGTATTATCTTAGCATAATAGTAAGGTAAATAAATAACTTAAAAAAATGCAATGTGATTTCCCCGAGTTTCGAAGATTAATTCGCGCCACATCGCATTTTATGGTAGAATTTTTAGTCTGAAGATATATAGGGGATAACAAAATGCAAATTTTACACACAATGCTTCGAGTAGGTGATTTAGACCGCTCTATTAAATTTTATCAAGATGTTTTAGGTATGCGTTTATTGCGTACGAGTGAAAACCCAGAATATAAATATACGCTTGCATTTTTAGGTTACGAAGATGGCGAAAGCGCTGCAGAAATTGAATTAACATACAACTGGGGCGTAGATAAATATGAACAGGGCACTGCGTATGGACATATTGCTATCGGCGTTGATGATATTTATGCTATTTGTGAAGCAGTTCGTGCAAGTGGTGGTAAAGTGACTCGCGAACCCAGGCCCAGTTAAAGGTGGTACAACCGTTATTGCCTTCGTTGAAGATCCAGATGGCTATAAAATTGAATTTATCGAAAATAAAAGCTCAAAATCTGGTCTAGGCAATTAATTAAAAGTGCGGTTGATTTTTTCGCTCTTTTATAACGCAGGGTTACCTGCGTTATTTATTTTAAAGGATACAATATGTCCAATTCTCAAGAAATTCCTTATCACCACCAATTAAAAAATCGTTTTCGCGGCTATTTTCCTGTCATTATTGATGTGGAAACAGCGGGATTTGATGCAAAAAAAGATGCGCTTTTAGAGCTTGCAGCAATCACCTTAAAAATGGATGAGAATGGCAATTTACAACCTGATCAAAAATGCCATTTTCATATTGAACCATTTGAGGGGGCGAATATTAATCCCGAATCTCTCAAATTTAATGGGATTGATATTCACAATCCATTGCGTGGTGCCGTATCTGAATTAGATGCGATCACGGGATTATTCCAAATGGTGCGTCGTGGACAAAAAGATGCAGAATGTCAGCGTTCTATCATCGTGGCACATAATGCGGCTTTTGACCAAAGCTTTGTCATGGCTGCGGCTGAACGTACTGGTGTAAAACGCAATCCATTCCACCCTTTTGGGATGTTTGATACGGCAACGCTTGCTGGTTTTATGTTTGGGCAAACGGTACTCGTCAAAGCATGCCAAGCGGCAAAAATTCCTTTTGATGGCAAACAAGCACACTCTGCGCTATATGATACTGAACGTACCGCAGAATTATTTTGCTATATGGTGAATCATTTAAAAGATCTTGGGGGATTCCCGCATATTGCTCAAACAGATGAAGCGGAAAAAACAGATGAAAATCAGACCGCACTTTAATTTTTAAAATTTTTTAGAAAAAAAACTTGCAATCATTTCTGGTTTACCGTATTTTAAAAAGTAATTCAATTTAGTTATCTAAATAAGAGAGTTTCCAATGAACTTTATCCTTCGTCACCATCATCGCCATTCAACTGAATAATCTTCAGGCTGTTGGCGTGCTTGGAAGATTTCTTCCGAGCTGACAAGATAAAGATCAAAAAAATCTTACCCCTCGGAAGGCAACTTTCGAGGGGTTTTGTTTTATTATTAATTTACAGGAGTTTATTACTATGCGACATTTAACCTTAAATCAATTTTCTTTTATGCGACCTTTTTCTTTTAATTAATCAATAAGGAACAACAATATGTTATCGAATCCCGTTGTTATTTCAATTGTCGTGCTACTGGCGTTAAGCTTGCTGCGCGTAAACGTGGTTATCGCACTGGTGATTTCCGCTCTGACTGCAGGCTTATGTGGTGACTTAGGTTTAGGAAAAACCATTGAAGCCTTTACAGGTGGTTTAGGTGGTGGTGCTGAAGTAGCGATGAATTACGCCATGTTAGGCGCTTTCGCCATTGCGATTTCAAAATCTGGCATCACTGATTTGCTTGCCTACAAAATCATTACCCGAATGAATAAAACACCAACCGGCAAAAATTTAGCTTGGTTTAAATATACGCTACTTAGTATTTTACTTTTATTCGCCATTTCATCCCAAAACTTACTCCCAGTGCACATTGCGTTTATCCCGATTGTTGTGCCGCCGTTACTTTCTATTTTTAACCGTTTAAAAATCGACCGTCGTGCAGTCGCTTGTATTATTACCTTCGGTTTAACGGCAACCTATATGATCTTACCTGTCGGTTTCGGGAAAATCTTTATCGAAAGCGTTTTAGTAAAAAATATCAATCTTGCTGGTGCACCACTCGGTTTACAAACTAGTGTTGGTGAAGTTTCTTTTGCTATGCTTATCCCTGTTATTGGTATGATTCTTGGTTTACTCACCGCCGTATTTGTTACCTATCGCAAACCGCGCGAGTATGTTGTGACAACGGCAGAACCAACTACAACTGAAATTGAACAACACATTGCGAACATTAAACCTATTCAAATTACCGCAAGTGCGGTTGCTATTGTCGCGACTTTTGCCACACAGCTTTTCACAAGCTCTACAATTATTGGTGGTTTAGTTGGTTTAATCATTTTCGGTGTATTCGGTATCTTCAAACTCAAAGAAAGTAATGACATTTTCCAACAAGGCTTACGTTTAATGGCGATGATCGGCTTTGTTATGATTGCTGCTTCTGGTTTCGCTAATGTGATTAATACCACAAGCGGTGTGAAAGAGTTAGTTGATGCACTTTCAACTGGTGCGATTCAAAGTAAAGGCGTTGCGGCATTCTTAATGTTACTCGTTGGGTTATTGATTACCATGGGTATTGGTTCTTCTTTCTCAACTGTACCAATTATCACCTCAATTTATGTACCACTTTGTCTCTCTTTTGGCTTCTCACCACTTGCGACAGTCGCTATCGTAGGTGTAGCGGCGGCATTAGGAGATGCGGGTTCACCGGCTTCTGACTCAACACTTGGGCCGACATCCGGTTTGAATATAGATGGTAAACACGACCACATTTGGGATTCTGTTGTGCCAACCTTTATTCACTACAATATCCCATTATTAGCGTTCGGTTGGATTGCAGCCATGACCCTTTAATCGTTATAATCCCTGCATACATTATGCGGGGATTTTTTTATGTCTATTCAATCATTACTCAATACGCTCGAGCAAAAAGTACAGCAACTGACTCAAGCCTATCAAACTGACTCTGATAAAAAAATCAACGCGAAATTTAACCGCACTTTATTTACCGAAGATTTTGAAACCGTCGGTTTTTATCTCAAAGAAATCCAACAAAGCTTTAACTAAGCTATGTAGCATTCCCCATCAAAATGAAGAACAAATTGTATTTATGGCTAGAACATCTTTTAGGGCAATGTACCGCCTTGACCGAAGCCATGAAATCGCAAGCATAAAAAGCCCATTCAACCGAAAATAGCAGAGCCACAAGTTGCAAGTAGCAAATCACAACATAGCATTCATCGTCTCCCTCCAAGAGAGCGTCTAGAGAAATATTATGAAGCCTTGCAGCAACTCACGGAAAAATACGAAGAAGCTAAAGCACAAGCTAATACGGCTCAAACAGATATTCAACGAGATATGCATAAGCAAACAGCCGCAATTTATTTAACGCGTCGTCAAAAATGTTTAGAAGCGATTGAGACCTTAGAAGAATACCTTGCCTTTAAAGAGGCCCAAGAAAGTGCGGTCAAAAAATAAGATATTTTTTAATCGACTAAAAAGTAAAAATCCCTAAATCTTTCGATTTAGGGATTTTTTGAATTTGATGGCGGAGGAAGTGAGATTCGAACTCACGGAGGGCGTAAACCCTCGCCGGTTTTCAAGACCGGTGCCTTCAACCACTCGACCATTCCTCCGTGATTTAAGCGAGGTGAATAATACGTTTTTTCCCCCACCCCGTCAAGCAAGAAAATAAAAAAATTATCTGACTGACTACTTTTAAATCACAATGTTTTAAAAATACACAAAATAAAAAACGGAACCTACTGGCTCCGTCTTTATTATTGAGATATTACTCTGCTTTTCGCTTGTGTCGCTTCAGAATAAATATGACTAATTGCACTATGATGGCCTGCGGCGCCTTTACCGTTAAAGTAATAGCGAGACTCTGTCCATTCTACAATTGGGAATGGTTTGGACTCTTCATCTGGTGCTTTAGCTAATGTCATCGCTGCTTTTGTGTGCTGTACTGCTGAAATGGTGCCTGCACGACCAGTGAACACATAAGAACGAACAAACTCTGTTTTCTCTTGTGGTTCAACTTCTGTCGTTGCAACTTTAGCAACAGGTTCTGATTTATGATGCAAGCGTTCTAATGATTCTTGCACTTTCTGTTGAACCGCTTCATTTGCCGGTTGAGTAATGAATTTAACGCTGGTTGTGCTTCAACTGATTTCTCTTCCACGACAATACCCGTTGCAGGCGTGATCACACCTTTTTTCGTTTTTTCTTGCTCAAGCAATTCATCCACCGATAAGAAATTGCTTTCTTTCGCTGCATTCACAACAGAATAATCGACACAAACTTTACCGCTTGCTAATTCAGGTGAAGCAACTGCCGCAAATAATGGCATTGGTGACTTCACTTCGTTACGACGACGGCGTTGATTATTCGATGTACGTAAATGACGTGGCGTACGACGCTGACGTTCTTGACGTGGTTTATCTTCAGCATTATCAGCAATATTGTTTTCAACCACTTCATTTTGAACAGTCTCAACAACGGGTACTTCAACCGCTTCAATAACATTCTCGTTTACATCAGTTGCATTGTCATCAATACGAACACGTTTACGTAAATCACGACGTTGACGACGCTCTGCTACTGGTTTCTCTGCTTTTTCTTCTTGACGATTATCATCAGAAACATTAGCAAAATTAACCGCACTTTCAGATGTCACTTCTTCATTCGCGTTACGACGATTACGACGATTATTCACACGCTCGCGAGTTGGACGCGCATTTTCTTCATCTGTATTTTTCGCATCATCGTTGTTTTCGTTATTGCGAGAACGACGAGTATTACGACGATCTTGATTACGACGATTATTACGGTTGTTGTTACGATTGTTGCGGTTGTTTTGGTTTTTCTCTTCTTCTTTTGGTTCAGAAGCAAATAAACCTTTAATTGCGGCAACAATTTTTGCAAACAATGACGGTTCTTCTGATTTACGCTCAACTGGTGCTGGTGCAGCCGTTGGAATCGATAGAGATACTGCTGCACTTTCCATCACTTGCTCAGAGGTCACTGCTGCAGTTTCGATATTGCGAGAAACAAGAGACTCTTCTGGTACAAATGTATCGTCTTGTGCATCATGGAATTTGGTTAAGTTATAGCTTAATTCATTTAGCTCTTCGCCTTCACGAACACGGAATACGCTGAAATGTGGCGTTTCCATTGCTTCATTTGGCACGACGATAATATCAACATCATGACGTTTTTCGATGCTATGAACAGCTTTACGTTTTTCGTTAAGTAAGTAAGACGCAATTTGTACAGGCACGATGGTGTGTACTTGTTTGGTATTTTCTTTTAACGCTTCTTCTTCGATTAAACGTAAGATTGAAAGTGATAAACTTTCGTTATCACGCACTTTACCCTGTACCTTGACAGCGTGGGCAAACATGGTGAGAAGACTCACCTAATGATGGGCTTAAACGCTGACGTGACATTTCCAATAAGCCGAAGCGAGAAATACGGCTGATTTGAATACGCGCACGGTCTTGACGCACGGCATCACGGATACGGTTTTCAACTTCACGTTGGTGACGAACAGGTGTCATATCGATGAAATCGATAACCACTAACCCACCTAAGTCACGTAAACGTAATTGACGAGCAATTTCATCTGCCGCTTCAAGGTTGGTATTTAATGCGGTTTCTTCAATGTCACCACCACGAGTTGAACGCGCCGAGTTGATATCGATCGCCGTTAACGCTTCTGTCACATCAATGACAATTGAACCGCCAGAAGGTAAACGCACTTCACGTTGGAAGGCTGATTCAATTTGTGACTCAATTTGATAGTGGCTAAATAGCGGCACTTCGCCTTGATACAGTTTCACACGATTGATGAAATCTGGGACGCACAAGTTTGATGTGCGCTTTTCGCTTTTTCAAATACTTTCGGGCTATCAATTAAGATCTCACCGATATCACGACGCAAATAATCACGGATCGCACGAACGATCACATCACTTTCTTGGTGAATTAAGAACGGCGCCGGACGGCTTTGTGAAGCTTGTTTGATCGCTTCCCAATGATGTAAAAGTACTTTTAAGTCCCATTGTAATTCTTCTGGTGATTTACCTACACCTGCAGTACGCACGATAAGACCAACGCCTTCTGGTACATCTAAAGAACTCAATGCTTCTTTTAATTCGATACGTTCATCGCCTTCAATGCGGCGAGAGATACCACCTGCACGCGGATTGTTTGGCATAATCACCAAATAACTACCGGCAAGGGAAACAAAAGTGGTTAAGGCTGCGCCTTTATTGCCGCGTTCTTCCTTGTTCACCTGAACGATCACTTCTTGGCCTTCAGTCAAAATATCACGGATATTTGGACGACCTTGGAACACATAATCAGCAGGGAAATACTCACGGGCAATTTCTTTTAAAGGAAGGAAGCCATGGCGCTCTGCACCATAATCCACAAAGGCAGCTTCTAAACTCGGCTCTACGCGAGTGATTTTTCCCTTTGTAAATATTCGCTTTTTTCTGTTCATGACCTGGACTTTCAATATCCAAGTCGAATAAACGCTGGCCATCGACCAACGCAACGCGCAACTCTTCTTTTTGAGTCGCATTGATTAACATTCTTTTCATTGTCAATTTCTCGTTTTGAAATTATCTAAAATACCTTGAAAATTAACCGCACTTTACAGATTTACTGACCTTAGCCATCGACCTCGTGTTTCTCGCGAACAGTCAATCTCACGACTGTGTGTTGCTGGGTGCATTGATAGCATACTCAATTGTTATCTAAGACAATTTTCGTAAAACAATGCGGTGTGTTAATTACGCATTGCAAGGAAGCGTTAACCTTCAAGAAAAATATGTTGATTATCAATGTCTTATGCCATTCGCTGCATTGAGTTTTGACCAACATACAAAATCGCTTTCTAAATGCCAAATTTTAGGCGCAGAAAGACGCTCTATTATCCACATTCAGGGCTAAATTAGCAAGGCATTCTTGCTATTATCACCAGGGATATTGTGATATGATTCAGCCCAATTTAAAGGACAGATTCAATGACTGAAAAACAAGAAAAAATCATCAATCAATCCGTCAAAATGCTCACGATTTCTGAGGATGAAGCAGGACAACGCATTGATAATTATTTATTAGCAAAATTAAAAGGTGTGCCAAAAAGTTTGATTTATCGCATTCTGCGTAAAGGCGAAGTTCGTGTGAACAAAGGACGAATCAAACCTGAATATAAATTGCAAAATGGTGATGTGGTGCGTGTGCCTCCAGTTCGTGTTTCTGAAAAAAATACTGCCCCAATTTCTAAAAACTTGAATAAAGTCGCCTCCCTTGAAAGCCATATTATTTTTGAAGATGATTGTTTATTAGTATTGAACAAACCTTCTGGCATTGCGGTTCATGGCGGGAGTGGTCTGAATTTTGGCGTGATTGAAGCCTTACGTGCATTACGTCCTGAAGCCCGTTTTTTGGAATTGGTTCATCGTTTAGACAGAGATACATCAGGTATCTTATTAGTAGCGAAGAAACGCTCTACCTTACGCAACTTACACGAACAACTTCGTGTTAAAACCGTACAAAAAGATTATCTCGCACTCGTACGTGGACAATGGCAATCTCATGTAAAAGTTGTACAAGCGCCTTTATTGAAAAATGAATTGGCCAGTGGTGAACGCATTGTTAAAGTCAGTGAGCAAGGTAAACCTTCAGAAACCCGATTTGCCATTGAAGAACGCTATCAAAATGCGACCTTAGTAAAAGCGTCGCCTGTAACGGGAAGAACCCATCAGATCCGAGTTCATACTCAATATGCAGGTCACCCAATCGCGCTGGATGATAAATACGGTGATAAAGAATTCGATAAATACATGCAAGATCTCGGACTCAATCGTTTGTTTTTACATGCATTTTCCATTCGATTTGAACACCCTAAAACGGGCGAAACATTACGTTTCAATGCACAACTAGATGAAAAAATGAAAACAATTCTGAAAAAACTGCGTGAAAGCAAAGAGATAAACCCATAGACAAGAAAAATGTTTATTGCTATATTTGATGACGGAGACAACTCGTTTCTATCATTAATTAACATATAACAACAAAGGATAGCAAAATGGCAAAAGGACAATCATTACAAGATCCTTATTTGAATGCGTTACGCCGTGAACGTATTCCTGTTTCGATTTATCTCGTTAATGGGATTAAATTACAGGGTCAAATCGAATCATTCGACCAATTCGTGATTTTATTAAAAAACACTGTTAATCAAATGGTGTACAAACACGCTATTTCAACTGTGGTTCCAGCACGTTCTGTTTCTCACCACAATAATAACGGCGGCCATCATGCAGCACAAACTTCTGACGCTGCAGCGGAAGTAGAAACACAAGCAGAATAATTCTGTTCAATGAATGATTTCATCAATTTAAGTGCGGTTGAAAATTCACCTGAAATTTCAACCGCACTTTCGTCATCTAAAACAGGCGACAATAGCCAATCGGCAAAAGATAAAGCTGTCGTCGTGCATGTTTTCTTTTCTCAAAATAAAAACATTGAAGATCTGCAAGAATTCCAACTTTTAGCAGAATCTGCCAATGTTGAGATTTTACAAATCATCACCACGAGCCGAGCGACACCACAAGCAAAATATTTTATCGGTGAAGGGAAAAGCACAAGAAATTGCGGATGCAGTGAAAAGCGTTAGATGCCGATGTTGTTTTGGTGAATCATCAATTAACCCCTGCACAAACCCGTAATTTAGAAAGCATCTGCCAATGCCGCGTTGTAGATCGCACTGGGGTAATTTTAGATATCTTTGCCCAACGAGCCCGCTCGCACGAAGGGAAATTACAAGTTGAATTAGCCCAACTTAAGCATTTATCCACTCGATTAGTTCGCCGAAAAACAGGTTTAGATCAACAAAAAGGTGCGGTTGGATTACGTGGTCCAGGGGAAACGCAATTAGAAACGGATCGCCGTTTAATCAAGGTGCGTATTGCGCAGTTACAAAATCGTTTGGCGAAAAGTCGAAAAACAACGCAATCAAAATCGCCAAACCCGACAAAAAGCGGATATCCCGACCATTTCTTTGGTTGGTTATACCAATGCGGGAAAATCCACACTATTTAATTTCATCACACAAGCCAATGTCTATGCGGCGGATCAGCTTTTTGCCACCCTCGATCCCACATTAAGACGTTTACAAATTCAAGATGTTGGTACGGCAATTCTCGCGGATACCGTTGGTTTTGTTCGCCAACTCCCCCATGATTTAGTGTCCGCTTTTAAATCTACCTTGCAAGAAACGGTAGAAGCCAGTTTGTTATTGCATGTCATTGATGCAGCAGACACTCGAAAGATCGAAAATATTGAAGCGGTAAATTTAGTATTGGAAGAAATTAAGGCTGACAAAGTACCGGTATTGTTGGTGTATAACAAAATCGATTTATTGGAAAATGTAGCGCCCCATATTGAATATGATGACGAGAATAATCCCGTTGCCGTTTACCTTTCAGCACATTCAGGTGAAGGATTAGATCTGCTACTTGAAGCCATTAAAGTGCGGTTGAAAAATGAGATACTTTCTTTCACCCTCACACTGCTCCCACAAGAGGGCAAAATTCGCCATGCACTCTATCAATTAGATAGCATTCGTCACGAACAAATTTCAGATGAAGGCGAATTTATCCTCAATGTACAAATTGATAAAGTCGAATGGCTCAAACTTTGTAAACAATTCCCTAAACTGTCAGAAATTATTTACTAATACCGTATTGTTTTAATTTATTGGCGATCGCCGTGTGTGATACGCCTAATCGTTGTGCCAATTTTCGCGTACTTGGATACTGAGCATAAAAAGCACGCAATACACTCGCCTCATATTGTCCCATGATCTCATCCAGGGTTTGCTCTCCAAAATCATCCGCAGAAATGACCGCACTTTGTACAGGTTTTAAATTTAAACTTTCAATATCAAGCTGGTTATTTTTCGCTAAGGAACAGGCACGATACAAGACATTGTAAAGCTCTCGCACATTGCCTTGCCAAGGCTGCCCTTTCAAATAATTCAAAAAATCAGCATCATATTGCGGCATTGGAATCTTAAGCTGTGTGCTAATTTCTTGTAAAAAACCGTCCGTTAAAGGTTGAATGTCTTCCACGCGCTCACGCAAGGGTGGCACATTTAACGCTAAAACATTTAAACGATGGAATAAATCACTGCGTAATTTCCCTTGTTCTAGCAGTTTTTCCATCGGTTCTTGTGAAGTACAAATCACCCGAACATTTGCATGATGTTCTTTTTCTTCACCCACTCGACGGAAAGAACCATCGGTTAAAAAACGCAATAATTTTGCCTGTAAACTTAATGAAAGCTCGGCAATGCCATCTAACAACACCGTGCCTTTGTTAGCATATTCAAAAAAACCGATGGTTTCACTGTCACCCACTTTACGCCCAAACATTTCGCTTTCCGCATCTTCATCCGGCAGGCCTGCACAGTTTACTGCAATGAATTTTTTCTCACGGCGCAAGCTCGCAAAATGGCAAGCTTTTGCTAATAAGTCTTTACCTGTGCCCGTTTCCCCCTGAATTAAAAGCGGCACATCAAACATCGCAAAACGTTGTGCATTTTCGACCGCACTTTTCATGGAAAGGCTTTGAGTGACAAAGCAAGAGAACGGATCTTGTGGATTAAATGTCAGCATAAAATAAACTCAATTTTATTGAATGATGCCGATATGATAGAAAGTTTATTGATATGTGTAAAGATTAATTTACATATAAAAAGGGCAATCCTTGACTGCCCTGTTAAATAATTTTTCGTATTATTTTTTCACTGCACGATCAAGTTCTTGTGCGATGATTTCCATGCTTTCTAAGCCACCAAACGCAAGATACCAATTGGCTGCATCAAGGTACACAATGTGTCCATCTTTATACGCTTTGGTTTGTTTGATGATATCGTTATCCAATACTTTTTGTGCATTGTTGGCTTTTTCTGTAATGGCCGCTGTACGATCCACGACGAGTAAGAAGTCTGGATTTTTTTCTAAGATATATTCAAAACCCACGCTTTGTCCATGGGTAGACGATTTGATGCTGTCATCAATCGGTTTAAAACCAAATTTTTGATACACCATACCATAGCGAGAACCATCACCAAAGGCACTGATTTTACTTTCATTCACCAACACTAATAGTGCCGTTTACTTTGTGCGTCTTTCGCAACTTGTGCTACTTTACTGTCTAACGCTGATAATTTCTCTTTTGCTACATTTTCTTTACCAAAGATCTGACCAAGTGCGGTCACATTTTGTTGAAAACTCGGGTAGTAATTCGTGTAGTCATTTTCAACATTAAATACTGGCGCGATTTCTTTAAATTTGTCGATCATTTTTTCTTGACGTTTAGACGCGATGATCAAATCCGGATTGAGTTCATTAATTTGCTCCAATGATTGTTCTTTCAAATCACCGACATTCTTATATTTTTTGTCTGCAAATTCTGAAAGATAGTTTGGAATTTTTCCACTTTGTGGGAAGCCCACGATTTTATCTTGCACACCTAATGCACGAAGTGTGTCTGCCGCACCGAAATCAAGCACAATGACACGCTGTGGATTTTGTGGCACAACCTGCTTTCCAGCGGCATTTTCAACGGTAATATCTGCTGCTTGAGCAACACCGACCAAAGCAAAAAGTGAAAGTGCTAATGTTGATAATGTTTTTTTCATGAAGATTTCCTTATTTATCTAAAATAAACGGCAATTTTATGGTCGTCGATATCCTGAATAGGTATCGTCATATCGTAAATATCTTGTAGCACGGGTGATTGCATAATGTGGTTAACTTCCCCTTGGTGTACCAATTTTCCATTTTTCATGGCAACAATGTAGTCTGAGTAACAAGAGGCAAAATTAATATCGTGAATCACAATCACCACGGTTTTGTTGAGTTCTGTCGCTAATTTGCGCAAAACTTGCATGATCTGCACTGAATGTTTCATATCCAGATTATTTAATGGTTCATCCAATAAAATATAATCCGTATCTTGTGCCAGTGTCATCGCAATATAGGCGCGTTGTCGCTGCCCACCACTTAAGTTATCGATATATTGATGACGAATATCATCTAAATTCATATAGGCAATGGCATTATCAATAAAAGTGCGGTCAGTTTGGGTTAAGTTTCCTTTGCAATAAGGGAAACGCCCAAAAGCAACTAAATCTTCAATGGTTAGACGCAAATTAATGTTGTTAGTTTGCTTTAAAATCGCAAGTTGTTTCGCAATATCGCTACTTTTCTTACGATTGAGCAATTCACCGTTGAGATAGATCTCGCCACTATCAGCATTCAACAAACGGCTCATAATAGACAGCACCGTACTCTTCCCCGCGCCATTCGGCCCAATAAAAGACGTAATTTTCCCCGTAGGAATGGTGAGTGACACATTATCCACCACCTTTTTGCTTCCGTAACTTTTAGTAATATTGCGAATTTCTATTGCCATTTTTTGTTTGCTCTTAATAACAAATAAATAAAGTACACGCCTCCGACAAAATTAACGATGATGCTTAATGTCGTGCGGAACGTAAAAATATGGGTCACTAATAATTGCCCTAAAACCAAGGTAATAATGGAAATTAACATCGCGGCAGGAATGAGTACCTTGTGGCGATAATCACGAACAAATTCAAAGGTCACATTCATCACCAATAACCCAAGGAAAGTAAGTGGGCCAACAAGTGCGGTCGACACTGACGTTAAAATTGCCACGAGAATTAATAGGACTTTTATGGTCTTTTGATAATCAATCCCTAAGTTAATCGCATTTTCTCTTCCTAACGCCAACACATCAAAGCAATGCCAATATTTCAAGCTGAAAACAATCGTCGCCACTAAAATGGCTAATGCCACCCACAAGATTTGTGTATTGATTCGGTTGAAACTTGCGAAGCCAATATCTTGTGCGATCTGGAATTCATTTGGATCAATCAACACTTCCATAAACGTCGTTAAGCTGCCAAAGAAGGTGCCGAAAATAATCCCAACAAGCAATAAGAAGAAAATATTTTGGTTTTCTTTCTTAAACAGGAAGTGATAAAGCGCTAATGAAAACGCCATCATTAATCCCGTACACAATACAAACAAGGCAATGGAATTCATTGAAAGCAATGTGCTTGAACCAAAAAGGAAATAATCGCCGTTTGAATCAGTAAATACAGCGAATCTAACCCTAAAATACTCGGGGTGAGAATTCGGTTATTCACAACCGTTTGGAAGATCATCGTAGCAAGTGCAATTGCCGCGCCTGTAATCACAATCGCAATTAATGATAAGGCACGATTTTCCAGGGCATATTGCCAACGGTTCGGTAAGTTGTAGCCTAAATAAAGTGCAAGAGAAACCATGGCTAACAACGACAATACAATCAGTTGAGAAGAAGATTTCTTAGCCATTTCTATACCGTTTTAATAATAAAAATAAGAAGATACCACTACCAAATACACCAACCACGGCATTAATGGAAATCTCATAAGGATAAATCACACTTCGACCTAAAATATCACAGAATAAGACAAAGACGGCACCTAGCAAAGCGGTATGAGATAACACTTTCTTCAAGTTATCCCCTAAATAAAGTGTAACGATATTCGGAATAATTAACCCTAAGAAAGGGATCACCCCAACAGACACGATAATAATCGAAGACACCACCGCCACAATGAGCAGACCGAGATAAAGTACCTGGTTGTAATTTAGACCTAGATTAACCGCAAAATCTTTCCCCATCCCGACAATAGAAAAACGATGGGCAAATAAATAAGCCACGATGAGTGTAGGAATACTGAAATACAACAATTCATAACGACCAGACATCACAAGCGAGAAATCCCCTTGTAGCCATCCAGATAAGTTTTGTAATAAATCTTCTTTGTAAGCAATAAAGGCGGTAATCGAACTGATGATATTACCGAACATAATCCCCACTAAAGGCACAAATCGTGTCCTTGAATTTCAAACGGGACAGAATCGTCATAAATAACAATGTGCCAAGGAAAGACACAATCACCGCAATGGTCGTTTTTAACAACATTGAAGCCGTTGGGAAAAACAGCATCGCCATTAAAATCCCTAATCTTGCACTATCCATGGTGCCCGCAGTGGTGGGAGAAACAAATCGGTTTCGACTGAGTTGCTGCATCACTAAGCCACAAATACTTAAGGATGCACCCGCAATCAAGATACTGATTAAACGAGGCACTCGACTAATGAAAAATATCTGCCATTGATTACCTTCAAAATTCAGTAACCCTTGCAGATTAACAGTACTTACCCCGAGAAAAAGTGAAACAAAGGAAAGCACGATCAAAAGAAAAATCAGATAACGTCGCTTAATCATAAAAATGAGAATAATTCTAAAATGCAAAAAGAATAGCATATTGAAGGAAAAGAGAAAAGATGAAGTGCGGTCAGTTTTCGGCTAATTTTTAGTCGTATAAAAAATGCGGTCAAATTTGACCGCACTTTATTCGGCTATAATTTTAATGTTCTTTCAACTTCTTTCGCTCGGACTAAGAATTGCTTACGTTCTGCCGTTGCCATTCCGCTGCTGGTACCCGGCAATTTCACCGTAAGCGGGTTCACCGCACGTTCATTAATATGAAACTCGTAGTGCAAGTGTGGACCGGTTGAAATCCCTGTATTACCAGTTAATGCAATGCGCTCCCCTTTCTTCACAGTTTGACCTGCACCTACTAAAGCTCGACTTAAATGCATATACACCGTTTGATATTCACGACCATGGCGTATCACCACATAACGTCCTGCACCACCTGCTTGATAAGCCACTTTTTCTACCACACCTTCTGCAGGCGCAATAACTGGCGTACCCGGTGAAACAGCAAAGTCCACCCCTTTATGCGGACGAACACGTCCTGTTACTGGGTGTCGACGATTTGATTAAATGGTGACGAAATACGCGCTTGACGTTGCAATGGATAACGTGCAAAGCCTTTACCAAGGGTTTCCCCTTGCTTATCGTAGTAACGACCATTAGCGGCTTGAATGCCATAATAGCTCTTACCGTCTGTCATAATGTGAATCGCTTCAACGTTACCTTGACCGGTTAATTTATCACCTAAATATTCACGTGATACTAAAATCGCAAATTTGGTGCCTTTACTGAGTTTTTGAAGGCTTACCTGCCACTGTAACGCAGAGCTTAACTGGCTGATTTGACGACCATCCAGACCTAAATCACGCAAACTTGATGCAAAAGATCCGTTAATCGTACCTTTTAGCACCTCTTTCTTCCAGATACTTTTCTTCTCTAGAATTTGGCGTTTAAACTTACCGTCTTCCGTGCGTTCATAAATGCGTTCTTCTTTTTCAGACACCAGCCAGTTTAAATATTCCAGTTGATCTTCTTTATCTAAAATCCAATAGAACTGCTGACCTGCACGCAAGGTTTTTAATTCAGGATATTCGGCGATTAAATTCTTCGCCGTATCATCTTCTAAACCTGAAAGCTCTAACACGTCTTTTAAGGAATCACCACGCACCACGGTATGACTAAATTGATCGGTAATACGCAATGCCTGATCAGCTACATCTAAAATACCGCTGAGCGCATCTTGCGCATCTTTTGGTAAATCAGTTAGCTCATCAAACTGCGGTTTAATTTCATCCACTTCATCATCTTTGGCTTGAAGATCATCATCGTAAGAAGTTGCATCTTCCGTATTCGCATGTTGTTTCGCTTCAGGGTGTTCACCTGCTTGAGGTTGAGACTTATCAGATTCTGTTTTTTCAGGTGTAAGGGATTGATATTGAACGTTATCCACCATCTCTGGCTCAAGATTACTTTGCAGAGAAGGATCATAGTCAGCGGTATCTTTAAAGGCGAGGAAAATTCCCGTTAAAATAAGCAAAAGTGCGGCAAAAAAAATCGCTGCTTTTAGGCGGGATTTTCTTTTCCGTCGATCTCTAGCTAATTTAACGTGTTGCAAAATAGATACCTTTAAAATGAATAAAAAGCTTTTCGCTCTTCAGACTACAAACTCTGGGAAAAATTCATTTTACCCTAAAAATGTCAAATCTTATGCCTAAATATTAGGCATAGTCGGAATTTCTTGAGAAAAATAAGGAAATGAGCTATTTTATTGAGCTATTTTTAAAGGGGGAATTATGCAAATTCGCGCCATTCAACCAGCCCAACCCACACCATTAATTACACTGAAATATCAATGTGGTCTTTGAACAAAAGACAGCATTACGGGATATTAATTTCAGCATTTATCCTAATTCAATTATCACCATTGTAGGCCCAAATGGTGGGGGGAAATCGACCCTCTTGAAAACCTTATTAAAATTACAACCGCCGACATCCGGTGAGGTGATTTATAGCACCAATGTCAGAATTGGCTATGTCCCACAAAAAATTCACCTCGATCACAGCTTACCAATGACGGTTGAGCGTTTTCTGGCACTCAAAAAAGGGGTTAAAACGCAAGAAATATCAACCGCACTTGAGCAACTCTCTATCACTCATTTGAGAAAAAATAATATGCAAAAACTCTCAGGTGGGGAAATGCAACGCGTGTTATTAGCTCGTGCGATTTTGAACAAACCCAATTTACTGGTGCTAGATGAACCAACTCAAGGGGTCGATATTAATGGTCAAGCTGAACTTTATCAGCTGATTCACCGTACTCAACAAGCCTTAAATTGTGCGGTTTTAATGGTTTCCCATGATTTGCATATCGTGATGGCGGACAGTAAAGAAGTGTTGTGCATCAATCAACATATTCGCTGTGCCGGCACACCCGAAAGTTTATCGAATGATCCAACATTTATACGCCTTTGGGGCAACCAAATCTCACAAAATGTGGGCTTTTATACGCACCATCATAATCATCATCATAATATGCACGGTGATGTTTGTAGTTGCAGTGCCAATCCATCTGAATGCCAACAATAAGGAAAAATCATGTTTGAGATTTTATTTCCCGCCTTGCTTACGGGCTTACTGCTTTCCTTAATTACCGCACCACTGGGTGCTTTTGTGGTGTGGCGTAAAATGGCTTATTTTGGTGATACCCTTTCCCACTCGGCCTTGCTTGGTGTGGCGTTAGGGATTTTCCTACAAATTAATCCTTATGTTGCCATTGTAATTTTGACGATTATTCTTGCCGTATTAATGGTTTGGCTCGAAAGTAACACGCAATTTTCAGTGGATACCCTTTTAGGCATTATCGCACACAGTTGTCTTTCCCTTGGTGTGGTTACGGTTGGCTTACTTAAAAATGTCCGAGTCGATTTAATGAGTTATCTTTTTGGGGATTTACTCGCCATTAATTTTAACGATTTACCTTATATTGGTGCTGGCGTAATCATTGTATTAGGCACACTGCTTTACTTCTGGCAAGCCTTACTCTCCACCACCGTTTCGCCTGAACTTGCCCAAGTAGAAGGCATTAACATTAAAAAAATGCGATTTATCTTAATGATTTTGACCGCACTGACAATTGCATTAAGTATGAAGTTTGTCGGAGCCCTGATTATTACATCGCTCTTAATTATTCCTGCCGCAACAGCTAGACGTTTTGCTAAAACGCCTGAACAAATGGTATTTATTGCGATTTTAATCAGTATGCTTTCCGTCATTGGCGGGTTATTCCTTTCTGCCTTTTATGATACAGCGGCAGGTCCTTCTGTCGTGATTTGTTCCGCATTTTTGTTTTTGTTATCATTACTAAAAAAGGAATATTTATAATCCGCTCCAACCAGTGAAAACCATTTGCACCGCACCTTAAATCTTGATAAAGTGCGGGCAACTTTTGACGATATTTTAGGATAAGAAATGAGCCAAGAATATTTAGATTTTGAATTACCTATTGCTGAACTTGAAGCCAAAATTGAAGCGCTACGTTCAGCATCTGATGACAAAATTGATTTACACGATGAAATTAAACGCTTACAAAAGAAAAGCGATGAATTAACCAAAAAAACCTTTGCAAATCTTGATGCATGGCAGGTTTCTCGTATGGCACGTCACCCAAATCGTCCATACACGCTTGATTATATCGAACATATTTTTACTGATTTCCAAGAACTTGCAGGCGATCGTGCCTTTGCAGATGATAAAGCAATCGTAGGTGGTCTTGCTCGTTTAGATGGTCGCGCGGTAATGATTATCGGTCACCAAAAAGGTCGTACAGTAAAAGATAAAGTAACACGTAACTTTGGTATGCCAGCACCTGAAGGTTATCGTAAAGCGCTACGTTTAATGCAAATGGCTGAGCGTTTCAACTTACCTATTATTACCTTTATCGACACGCCAGGGGCTTACCCGGGTATCGGTGCGGAAGAACGTGGTCAATCTGAAGCGATTGCTCGTAACTTACGTGAAATGTCTACCTTAAAAGTACCTATTATCTGTACGGTAATCGGTGAAGGCGGTTCCGGTGGTGCATTAGCCATTGGTGTGGGAGATAAAGTGAATATGTTGCAATATTCAACTTATTCCGTTATTTCACCAGAAGGCTGTGCTTCTATCTTATGGAAAAGCGCAGAAAAAGCGTCAACCGCAGCAGAAGTCATGGGCTTAACCGCAACTCGTTTAAAAGAGTTGGGTTTAATTGATAATATCGTTCAAGAGCCATTAGGTGGTGCACATCGTAATTATCATGAAATGGCACGTAATTTAAAACAATGCCTTGTTGAAGAACTAAACGAACTCGATACCTTCGACAAAGATGGCTTATTAGAAAGACGTTATGAACGTTTAATGTCTTACGGTTATTGTTAATAAAATAGAAAAAGAGCGGTTAGTTTAACCGCTCTTTTTTGTGTTTTGAAAAAATGTTGCATGGATGCAAGAAACAGCATCAATGCCTAAAATAATATAAAAGGAGAACTCAAAATGAAAAACGTATTAGCAATCCAATCTCACGTGGTTTATGGCTTCGCTGGCAATAAATCTGCGACCTTCCCAATGCAGCTCTTAGGTGTAGATGTATGGGCACTCAATACCGTGCAATTCTCTAACCATACTCAATATGGCAAATGGACAGGCATGGTGATCCCTCAAGAACAAATTGGTGAAATTGCTAACGGTTTAGATGCCATTGGAAAACTGCAGGAATGTGATGCGTTGCTTTCTGGCTATTTAGGTTCAGCTGAGCAAGTTGACCAAATTATCTATGCTTTAGAAAAAATCAAAGCACGTAATCCAAATGCACTTTACTTGTGCGATCCTGTAATGCCAAATGCAGAAAAAGTCTGCGTGGTCGCCGATGGTGTACGCGAACGCTTAATTGAAAAAGCCATTCCGCGTGCAGACATCATGACACCAAACCTTTCAGAGCTTCGTACGCTTTCTGACTTCCCTATCAATACGTTTGACGATGTGCTGAAAGCCGCTAATGCATTAGTAGCAAAAGGTGTGAAGAAAGTGTTGGTTAAACACTTAGGTAAAGCAGGTAAATTAAATGATCCTGATACCTTTGAAATCATTATGGCAACTGCTGAAGGCGTATGGCATTTAAGCCGTCCGCTTTATAAATTTAACTTTGAACCAGTTGGTGTGGGTGATTTAATTGCAGGGACTTTCTTAGCGCATTACTTAAACTGTGGCAACGATGTCGAAGCTTTTGAAAAAATGAATAATGCTGTGGCTGGCGTAATGAAAACTACGTTTGACTTGAAATCTTACGAACTCCAACCGATTGCTGCACGTTTTGAGATCTTAAATCCAAGTACCAACTACAAAGCTGTTAAAGTGGCCTAATGGATCTTTTTTCATTATTCCAAGCACAAATCCCAACCACCGCCAATAAGCTTCTCATTGCATTTAGCGGTGGTTTGGATTCAACTGCACTGCTTTCTTTAGTTAAAAAACTCAGCAAAAAACGACCGCACTTAAGCCTACGATCTATTCATATCCATCATGGATTAAGCCCCAACGCGGATGCTTGGACGGCTCATTGCCAACAACTCTGTGAACAATTTGAGATTCCACTTATTATTGAAAAAGTCAAAGTGGAAATGCATGATGGCATTGAGGCTGGCGCAAGAGAAGCTCGTTATCTGGCGATTTCAACACATATTCAGCCTGATGAATATCTTATCACTGCACATCATTTAAATGATCAAACTGAGACTTTTTTTCTGGCGCTAAAACGCGGAGCAGGATTGCAAGGTTTAGGTGCCATGCAAAAAGAAAGCCAATTATTTGGGATGCCTATTCTACGCCCACTCCTTTCTTTTAGCCGTAATGAATTAGAAGATTACGTTCAGCAAGAAAATCTATCTTGGGTCGAAGACGAGAGCAATCAAGATAATCATTACGATCGTAATTTCTTACGTAACCAAATTTTGCCTGAAATACGCCAACGCTGGGGACATTTTGATCATGCAGTTCAGCGTGCCGCACAACATTGTTTTGAGCAACAACAACTGATTAATGAATTATTAAAGACCTGCTTTGAGCAGCATCTTCTTGAGGATCAAAAACAGTTTTCACTCGTAAATTTTCTAGAATATTCATTGCAAAAACAAACCGCACTTTTGCGCATGTGGTTGGCTAAAAATCAGATTGCCATGCCAACGCAGGTTCAATTAATGCATATTATTGATGATGTTATTCAGGCTAAAGCGGATGCATCCCCACAATTTCAACTTGGGGAGCATATTATTCGCCGTTATCAGCAATGTCTCTATTTAACAGGAAAATTCGCTGATTTGTCGCAACTTGTCTTGATATGCCGTTAAATCAACAGGTTGCCTTGCCTGATAATCTTGGAACAATTTATGCAACCCACAATGCGGCAGGCATTTTAGTCAATTGGAACGAAAAACAGGTTCAACTTGCTGATACACAAGAGCCGATTCAAATACAATTTGCTTATACTGGCAAAGTAAAACGACAACATAATCGCCCTGCCGAAACCATGAAAAAAATTTGGCAAGAGCTCGGCGTTCCGCCTTGGCAACGAAATCGTATCCCCCTCATTTTTTATGGTGAGACTTTACAAAGTGCGGTGGGTTTTTTCCGTGTTTTTCAAAACTTAGAGAAATAAAAAAATGGGTGATGATTCACCCATTTTTATGATTAAGAAAAGCGTTTAAAATGCCTGCCGTAAATTCTTTCCGTAAATAAAACCCCAGCGGTAAGGTATCAATCACTTCTCCATTTTTACCAATGCCTTTCGTAATGGCTTTGCTGTTTGCGCCTTTAGGGCGCAGTTGCATGACTTCACCAATACGCGCCGTAATCTGATCTAACTTCCCGAGCACAATATAATCCATCAACTCTTCCCAATCTTGGCGTAATTGATGTTCTTGTTCAGTCGAAGGTTGCCATAAGATAGGTTGGCCAATATGGCGCTCACGCAACGGAATATCACGACTACCTTCAATAGGAATCCACAAGACTTTCGATAATTTATGCCGAACGTGTGAATTTTCCCAATTTACCCCTGAGTTTTGAACCAATGGGGCAAGACTCACAAATGTGGTTTCCAACGGAAAACCTTCTGCATTAATGGGCAACGTTTTTAATTCAATGCCTAAATGGGAAAAGTCCTGCTCTGCTTTACTGCCGGCAGTCGCCCCCAATGCGGTTTCAAGCAACATTCCAACCCAACCTTTATCGCATTTTAAATCAGGCGGAACGGGAATATTTAATTCATCTGCAAGTTCGCCAAAGGTTAACCCCGCAATAGATTGCGCTTTTTCTAATAAGGCTTGTTCGGTTTGTGGGTTCATTCGTGGTATTTCTTCAATAATTTCGGTTTAACGTATTCTACGCCTTTGTCGATGTAAGGAATATTCTCTAATTTCAATAAAAAACGTTTTGCCGGCAATCCACCACCAAAACCGGTGATTTCACATTTTTTCCCTAATACACGATGACATGGAATGATAATACTAATGGGATTACTCCCTACTGCACCACCAACGGCACGCACCGCCTTGGGATTATTAATGCTTTCTGCTAACCCGCCATAACTCGCCGTTTTACCATAAGGAATTTGACGCAATGCTTTCCAAATCGCTTGTTGAAATGCGGTTCCTTTAGGCGATAAGGGAATATCGGAGAAACTTTCTAGCTCGCCATTAAAATAACGCCTTAAAGAACACTGCACTTTTTCAAAAAGCGGTAAATCTTCTCGTAAAATCCAATTTGGATTTGGTGTGGTTTGTTCTAACTCACAATCTAAATTTGTAAGATTTTCACCATCAGAAAGCATTAATAACCGACCAATTGGTGAGTCCATATAAGCATAAAAAAGTGCGGTCATTTTCCTCTCGTTTTTATGGATTGATATAAGAAAAAAGCACACCGAACATGCATTCGGTGTGCTGCGTATTATGCTAAATTTTTAACAAATTAGAAACTGTAGTTTAAGTTTAAACCGTAAAGGTTAGCACTTGCTTTAGACGTATAGTTTGCTGTAACAGTCGCTAAGTTGCCAATTGATTGTTTCTCGGTAAAGTTAAGTTTTTACCACGTAAGTGAGCAAAGCCCGCATCAATAGAAAGATTCGGGGTAAATTTATAAGTTGCCCCTACGCTATACCACATACGATCAGTATCTGGAATAGATGCACTTGCATGTTCTGTTGGCGCAGCTGCTTCATCATAAGCAATACCGGCACGAACTGTTAATTTATCATTCACGTCATAGGTTGCACCTAATGCATAACGAGAGTTGCTACGATATTTTTCATCTTTATGGAAAGCCACTTCACCGTCATTAAACGTTGCGTGTAACTCTTTGAAACGGCTCCAGTGTGTAAATTTGTAGCTGTAGTGTAATGCCAAACTGTCTGTTACTTGGTGGAAACCAGATAATTCTAAATAATCTGGTAAATGTAGTGTTAATCCACCTTTTGCAGGGCCTTGGCCACGAAGTGTACGGCTCGCACTCACCGCATTAGAATCTTCAAAATCAATATCGACTTTTGAGTGATAGGCTAAACCAACTCGGTTTCGCTCATTAAACTCATAGGCTAAACCTGCGTTCCAACCGAATCCCCAAGCAGAACCTTGTAAATGTGTTAGTGTTGTATCTTTATTCACACCTTGTAATCTAGCCAAAGAAGCAGCTGCACTTGCTGGGATTTGCCCTGCTTTCACGAGCGAAGGAACTAATGGTGCAACATTTTTTACTGCATCACTTAAAATACCCGCGTGACGTTCAACTTCTGCTTTTGCATAAACCGCATTTAATCCTACACCAGCGCTTAAACCTTGAGTCACACGATATGAACCACTTAAGTTTAAGTTAATTGCACTTAAATCTGTTGTACCACCGAATACACCGGCATTGTAAGTGGATTCATATTCACTTTTTAAACCGAAATTCACATTCATTCCAGTACCAATGGCAAACTTGTCATTAATTGGTGCCACAAAATACATATTCGGAATCAATGAACCTGGTACAACACTATCATGATCTGCAGAACCTACAGCAACAGTACGACCTAGTGCATTAACGGTAACTGGACCACTCATGCGAATTTTAGAATCCACATAAACGCCACCCACAGAAAATTGGTTGGTTTTGAATAAACTCATTAATGCTGGGTTCGTCGCAACTACTGAAGCATTATCAGCAATTGCTGCTTCACCAGCATAAGCACGGCCAAGACCTGATGTTGAAACTTCTGCTAATTGGAATGCTGCTGCATTTACACCGCTTGCAGCGGATAACATCGCCATTGCTAATAGCGTTTTATTAAATTTTGTCATTTGGAACCTTTGTTATTAATAATAATGAAAAAATCCGCGAGATTCTAAAACTCCAATAAATGGAGTGCAAATTATTTCATACTAATTTGTAAGTGTTCCGACCAGTGGTAAACAAATGATATTTAAATTAAAAAAATGTAGTTACTTTTGCAGGTGGCTCAAAAGTGCTAAAATATGATCAATCTTAATTTTAAAATAAGGAAATCCTATGACAGTAACATGCAAAGCAGAAGAATCTCTCACTTGTAGTTGTGTTGATGTGGGGTACGATTATTGACGGTTCAGATTGCTCTGTTGATATTCATCAAACCTATGCGAATAAAGCTGAAGCTGAAGCGGCACTTAATCGTTTCATTAAAAAAGCACGCAAAACAGAAAGCGATCCTTGCGACATTAAAAGTGAAATCACAGAAACTGAAAATGGTGCAAATTTAACGGCTCGTTTTACATTTAGCTGCCAAGCTGAAGCGATGATTTTCGAATTAGCGAATCGCTAAAAACACTTTTGAAATTGACCGCACTTTATCATGCAAAATAAAGTGCGGTTATTTTTTTGCTTAAATCCTGATTAAATCACTATCGCAAACGTTTGCTTAATCTGATACAATCACGCCGTTTTATCATTTAACCTAAAAATATAGGACAACATTGTGAGCAAACCATCATTAAGTTATAAAGATGCAGGCGTGGATATTAATGCCGGTAACGAATTAGTTGAACGTATTAAACCACACGTAAAACGGACAACTCGCCCTGAAGTCATCGGGGGATTAGGTGGGTTTGGTGCACTATGTGCCATTCCAGGCAAATACAAAGAACCAATCCTTGTTTCCGGTACAGACGGTGTAGGAACCAAATTACGTTTAGCCATTGACTTAAAAAACACGATACCATCGGTATTGATTTGGTTGCAATGTGTGTTAACGATTTAGTCGTACAAGGTGCAGAACCACTATTCTTCTTAGATTACTATGCGACTGGAAAACTTGATGTGGATGTTGCTTCTGATGTGGTCAAGGGCATCGCAGAAGGCTGTGTACAATCTGGTTGTGCATTAGTGGGTGGCGAAACCGCTGAAATGCCAGGTATGTATCACGCAGGTGATTATGACCTTGCAGGTTTTTGTGTAGGTGTTGTTGAAAAATCAGAAATCATTGATGGTAGCCAGGTTAAAGTGGGTGATGCCCTAATCGCGCTTGGTTCAAGTGGTCCGCATTCAAACGGTTATTCTTTAATTCGTAAAGTCATTGATGTTGCTGGTGTAAACCCGGCCACAGAGCAATTAGATGGTCGTCCATTAAGTGAACAAGTGCTTGCGCCGACAAAAATCTATGTAAAATCTGTTCTCGCGTTAATCAAACAAACCGAAGTCCATGCTATTGCGCACTTAACCGGTGGCGGTTTCTGGGAAAATATCCCTCGTGTATTACCGAAAAATACAAAAGCGGTTATTGATGAAAGCAGCTGGGAATGGCAACCGGTGTTCAAATGGTTACAAGAAAAAGGAAACATTGAAACCTATGAAATGTACCGCACATTTAACTGTGGCGTGGGCATGGTGATTGCATTACCACAATCGCAAGTGGAAACCGCTTTAGCGATTTTAAAACAATCGGGTGAAAATGCCTGGTTAATCGGTCATATCGAAAGTGCGACAGATGACGAACCACAAGTTATCATTAAATGATATCTCTTTTCCATCTCAGGGCGAAAATTTCAGAATGAAAGGTTCGCCCTTCTTTTATGTAGAATAATATGAAAAAAATTGCCGTCCTGATTTCAGGGCAAGGATCAAATCTTCAAGCGATAATTGAGGCTTGTCAAACTGGGTTTATTCCAGGAAAGATTGTGACTGTCATCAGTAATAAAATCGATTCATTTGGCTTAGAACGCGCTAAAAGTGCGGGCATTCCTAGCCGAGTTTTTTTACGCCAAGATTTTTCCTCTAATCTCGATATGGATAAGGCTATCGGTGATTATTTAGACGATCTCTGTGTTGATCTCATTGTGTTAGCCGGTTACATGAAAATCTTAACCAAACCATTCACACAACGTTTTGCGGGGAAAATTTTAAATATTCACCCTTCTCTTCTGCCAAAATATCCAGGGATACACACTTATCAAAGAGCACTTGAGAATGGCGAGAGTGAACATGGTACAACCGTGCATTTTGTCAATGAAGAGATCGATGGCGGTGCCATTGTGTTACAAGCTAAAGTACCGATTTTCCCTGGTGATACCGTCGAGGAGATTGAGCTTCGTACACGTGAACAGGAATATAATATTTATCCTTTAGTGATTAAATGGTTTATTGAAGATCGATTAAAACTGATTGAAAATCAAGCCTATTTAGATGGTAAGTTGCTACCACCTAATGGCTATGCTTACGAATAAAACGATATACTCTCTTGAAAATAGTAATTTAAATCACCATTAAACAACCTGATTTTATGAAAAAAACAATAAACCCTGTATAATCGGGGTTTTATTATTGTGGGATATAATATGCCAATTAACTTTACTCAGATTTTTCAAGATAGCCTCAACTTTATGCGTAATCAGCGAAAAACCGTGCTGATTTTCATTGGGATTTTTGTCATCGCACAATTGATTAATCAATTAGTAAGCGTCCCTCTGCCAAGTTTGGGTAATAATCCAGATCCGTCTCTACAAGATATTATTAATGCTTTGAGCAAAGTGGAACCAACTGCACTGATTGGATCGTTTTTATTCCAACAATTGTTGATGTCTTTTATTACAACCCTCGGTATTGCAACTATTCATCATATTAGTCAGCAAAATCAAAATCCGATTAATCAAGGTCTCATGCTGACATTGCGTCGTTTTTTAGGTGTAGTGGTTTTAGATATTTTTATGAGCTTGCCACTTCTCTTTGGCATGGTTGATGTTGTGAGTTCATTTTTAAGCAAAAATGCGCACTCCCCTCTAGCCTTTGTTTCAATGGTATTTGGCTTGTTTTTCTTTGTCCGTTTATGCTTATCACCCGTGCATTATATTGCTTCCAATCAATCTATCGGGCAAAGTGCTTTACAAGTGTGGCGTGCGGGTGTTAAACGTAATGGCATATTGATTATTTATGCTTTGATCACTTATTTACTTCTACCTTTATTAGTGAATAGCGTTGGTGCAATCCTAGGTACATCATTTCTAATTGTGATTTTTGGCATTTTGGTAGCATTATTTCAAATATTTATTTTGGTATTTACTTACCGTTTTTACAGCTTATTTATGAAGGCTTAATATGAAACAACTTCTTGAATTTATTCCGCTTGTTCTCTTTTTCATCACCTACAAAATGTTTGGTGTGCGTGAAGCGGCGATTGTCTTAGTGATCGCGACCATCATTCAGATGGTTGTACTAAAACTGAAATATGGCATGATTGAGAAACAACAAAAAATCATGGCGATTGCTGTCGTCTTTTTTGGTTTGCTCACTGCCTATTTCAATGAAATCAAATACCTACAATGGAAAGTCACGATTATTAATGCCTTATTTGCCATTGTTTTATTGGTTGCACAATTCCAATTCAATACACCATTGGTGAAAAAGTTATTAGGCAAAGAAATCCAATTACCGGATAATGTGTGGAACAAATTGAATTTAGGCTGGGCAGGATTTTTCATTCTGTGTATGCTTGTAAATATTTATATCAGCCAAAATATGTCTGAAGATGCTTGGGTTGATTTTAAATCTTTTGGTTTACTTGGTATGACCTTTGTTGCAACAATCGTCAGCGGTGCTTATATTTACCGTTACTTACCTAAAGATGATCAAAAAAATGACGGGGACAAATAATGGTTTCAAATCTTACAGATAAAGAAGGTCGTCAATCTAAAGGCGTATTATTACTACGCACCTTGGCTATGCCTTCAGATACCAACGCCAACGGCGATATTTTCGGTGGCTGGATTATGTCACAAATGGATATGGGCGGAGCAATTCTAGCCAAAAGAAATCGCTCATGGTCGTGTGGTCACTGTTGCTGTTGAAAGTATGAATTTCATCAAACCTATCGCTGTCGGTGACGTGGTATGTTGTTATGGTCAATGCCTCAGCGTAGGTCGCTCTTCTATTAAAATTAAAGTAGAAGTATGGGTGAAAAAAGTTGCGAGCGAACCAATTGGGGAACGTTATTGCGTGACAGAGGCCGTATTTACCTTTGTGGCTGTTGGGAAAGATGGCAAAGCTCGCGGGATTCCTCGCGAAGGCAATCTTGAATTAGAACGTGCGTTAGCCACCATCGAAGAATTACAATTAAGTTGTTAAAAGGAAATGATGTATTACGTGATTTTTGCCCAAGATATTCCTGGCACTTTAGAAAAACGCCTTGCTGTACGTGAGCAGCATCTCGCTCGCTTAAAACAATTACAAGCAGAAGGTCGTTTATTAACCGCCGGTCCCAATCCAACCATTGACGATGAAAATCCAGGTGAAGCTGGCTTTACAGGCTCGACTGTGATTGCTCAATTCGAAAGCCTGTCTGCAGCAAAAGACTGGGCAGCACAAGATCCTTATGTTGAAGCTGGCGTTTACGGTGATGTGATTGTGAAGCCTTTCAAAAAAGTTTTCTAAATAAAACGAACTCTACACTCAAAGACGGATCTAAATATCCGTCTTTCTCTTTATATGGAATCTCCTATGCGAGCACTTAAACACACGACAATTTCGTTATTGATTTTAACCGCACTTTCAGGCTCAGCTTTGGCTAATCAGCATGCTCATAAAAGCAAAAATGAAACTGCGCCACAAATTAACCTTGCTGAAGAACAAGCCAAATGGGCACAACAACAGCACGCTCATGAATTAAAGCTGATTGAACAACGCGCGACTTTTCTGCAATTAGAGTCGCTACTTAAAAGTGCGGTCAAAAATAATCATGTTTCTAATAATGCCAAATTATTTCTTGGGCTTATTGATTCTTTAAAAGGTTATCCATTGCAAACTGATGCTATAGCGGCTTATTTAGATGCACGTGTAAAAACCGTTAATCGCGATACGCCTCGTGAAGAAGTGAATGCATTGAGAACAGACATTGAACAATTTATTCAGCAACATTCCTCCCATTTTCTACGTGGAAAATTAGAACAAAGTATTTTTACTTTGTTAATCAATGCTGAAGATACTCAAGCACTTGCCAAACTCACGCCAAATAATTTGGAAAGACAAATTGCTGTACTTACGGCTAAATATCAAATAGAAGCATCCAATACTAGTCAAACGGCAGAAAACCAATCAAACGACAAGGATAAATCGGCTATTTTGTCTGAGTATGAACAGCTTTGGCTCAACAATGCTGAGCTTCCTAATGATGCTCAACTCTGGACAGCTTGGTATTCACAGGGTGGACGCACTGCAGAGAAGATCTATCAAAAAGCGGAAATGCTATTTGGTAAAAATGATGCGAAAAGGATTCGAAATACTCGCTAAAGAGTTAGAAAAAATTGAGAACGCTAAAGAAGATGAGCAAGTAGCCGCTCATTTAGCGCTCTATCAGGATCTCTTAAAAAATCCAGCCAATTTGAAAACACTCGCTGAGAAATTGCCATTAATCGATGGTAATACGAATAAAATCACCAATAAATTTGTCGTAGTGCTAGGTTTTGCTCGTTATCTGCGTACTATTCCAGAAAATATGAATGAGCCAACCTTCACCCCTTACGAGCAATGGGCAAAGACTTGGCAATTAAACGAAACTGAATTACGTGATTGGAAAATCGCCTTTATTAGCCGTTTCTTTGATAACGAAAGCCCCAACTTTGTGCAATGGCGCGATCAAGAAATCCTAAAACTGAATGCCGATAACCTCATTGAACGTCGTTTGCGTACGGCTATTTGGCAAAAAACGGATTTATTAGGTTGGTTGAATGCCCTTTCCAATGAAGCGAAGCAAAAACAAGAATGGCGTTATTGGATGGGGAAAGCACTCGAAAAAGAGAATGTCACAAAAGCCAAAGAAATATTCTCTGAATTAAGCAACGAACGCGGATTCTACCCAATGTTAGCGACAGCAAAATTATATCCTGAAAATCGTGGCGCAGGATATGATTTCGGTCAACCAGGATTATATGTCGCGAGAAGTATTTCAGATCCCTACTGGGCACATGAATATAAAAAATTTCAACCAGCTCTCGCAGAAATTGCTGAATTACGTCAATTAGATCGATTAGGCGCTGCCAAACAACGTTGGCGTTTTCTGTTAGAAAAATTATCGCAAGAAGAACAACTACAGATTGCTTTAAGCCAATATGCGAATGAACAAAATTGGTTTGAATTAGGCGTGGATGGTCGATTATTGCGAAAGCATGGGATTATATCGACTTACGCTTCCCAAATGCTTACAGTCAATATTTTGATATTGCTCTCAGTAATGTGAATCTCAGCGCAACGGAACCTCAAGCGATTGTGGATAATCGTGTAACCAAAACCTTCGCCATGGCAATTGCTCGCCAAGAAAGTGCTTGGAATCCAATGGCACAATCTTCCGCAAATGCTCGAGGATTAATGCAGCTATTACCAAGTACCGCGCAAAAAACGGCAGAAAATCAGCAACTTCCTTATAACGGTGAGTTAGATTTATTCAAACCGCTTAATAATATTTTACTCGGTACGGCTCACTTAAATGAGTTAAATGCTAAATACCCTAATAACCGCATTTTGATCGCCTCCGCCTATAATGCGGGAGCAAGCCGTGTCGAGAAAAATGGCTTGCGAGAGCCAATGGCAAATTGGCTATGGATGAATTTATTGCGTCCATTCCATTCTTTGAAACGCGAGGTTATGTTCAAAACGTATTAACTTACGATTTTTACTATCAAAACCTACAAGACAAAGAAAAATTACAAACCTTTAGCAAAGAGGAATACGATCGGCTATACTAGTCGCACTAGTTTAATAGTATAGGATTGTTGATATGTATATTAGTCGCAATTTAGAACAATGGAATGCTTTCCTCGCGACCTTGCAAACCGCGTTTGAACAAGGGAAAGCACAAGATTTCTTAACGCTTCTGCTCACGCCAGATGAGCGCGATGCAGTAGGTTTACGTTTACAAATCGTGGCGCAGTTATTGGATAAAAATCTCTCACAACGAGAGATTCAACAAAATCTCAATACCAGTGCGGCAACCATTACGCGTGGTTCTAATATGCTCAAAACAATGGATCCGGATTTTATAAACTGGGTGAAAAGCCAACTCGATGAGCAAGCTGCAAAAAACTAAGCGAATTTTGACCGCACTTTTACATCTTTTTCACCCATCTTGGTGGAAAAAAAATTGGCAACGGGTTGCGTGGCGTTTTTCTCTCGCAATCCTGGCATTTTTCATTTGCTTCCGCTTTATCCCTGTTCCCTTCTCTGCCTATATGGTACAGCAAAAAATCGGGCACTTATTACAGTTGGATTTCAGCTATTCAATCAAATACGATTGGGTGAGCCTTGATGAAATCTCACCGAATATGCAACTTGCGGTGATTGCCGCTGAAGATCAAAAATTCCCCCACCATTGGGGCTTTGATTTTGAGGCAATTCAAAAGGCCTTTAAATTTAATGAAAAATCTCGCCGAACCCGAGGTGCTTCAACGATTTCTCAACAAACCGCAAAAAACCTCGTTCTCTGGCATGGACAAAGTTGGTTTCGTAAAGGGTTAGAAGTTCCCACAACGGCATTAATGGAAATCTTTTGGTCCAAAGAACGCATTTTAGAAGTGTATTTGAAACATCGCAGAATTTGGTAATGGCATTTTTGGTGTAGAAGCAGCTAGTCGCTATTACTTCAAAAAATCAGCAAAAAATTTAACTCAATCAGAAGCAGCATTACTCGCAGCGGTTTTACCAAACCCTATCATCTATAAAGTAAATAAGCCTAGTGCATTAGTTCGTAAAAAACAAAGTTGGATTATGCGACAAATGAATGGATTAGGCTTGAATTATCTAAAAGAAATGTAGATTTGCTATAAAGAAAAAACCTTGAAACTCACTTTTAAGTTTCAAGGTTTTAAATTTGGTGGAGATAATCGGGATCGAACCGACGACCTCTTGAATGCCATTCAAGCGCTCTCCCAACTGAGCTATATCCCCAAATAACGCAAGCTATGATAAATTTCGGCTGATAAACTGTCAATATTGAAATAATCAAATCCCGCTTATCAGCCTAAATATTAAGCGTTTTGAGATTTAATAAAATCAATGGCACGTTGGATACGCGCTAACACACGTTCACGACCGATACCCACTAATGTCACATCCATAGAAGGTGATTGACCTGAGCCTGTTACTGCTACGCGTAATGGCATCCCGACTTTTACCCATACCCACTTCTAATTCAGCCGCGGTTTGTTCAATCGCTTCATGCGTAGAATGTAAATCCCAGCTAGAAAGTGCGGTCAATTTTTCTTTTACTTTTTCAAGTGGTTCAATCGCCGCTGCTTTAAAGTGTTTCTTCACTGCTGCTTCATCAAAACTTTCAAACTCTTCGAAGAAATAACGGCTTGCTGATGCCATTTCTTTTAAGGTTTTACAACGTTCTGCAAGCATCGTCACGATTTCAGTTAATGCTGGGCCATTTGATGTATCAATACCTTGATCTTTATAGTGCCATGCAAGGTGTTTGGCCACATATTCAGGTGGTAATTCACGAATGTAATGATGATTTAACCACAATAATTTTTCTGTGTTAAATGCACTTGCAGATTTACTCACGTGATCTAATTCGAAGAATTTAATCATTTCTTCACGTGTAAAGATCTCTTGGTCACCATGACCCCAACCTAAACGAACAAGATAGTTAATTAAGGCTTCAGGTAAATAACCGTCATCACGATATTGCATTACACTTACCGCACCATGACGTTTTGAGAGTTTTTGGCCATCATCGCCGTTAATCATAGAAACGTGCGCATATACTGGAATTGGTGCGCCTAACGCTTTTAAGATATTAATTTGACGCGGGGTGTTGTTAATATGGTCTTCACCACGCACAACGTGAGTAATGCCCATATCCCAGTCATCCACTACCACACAGAAGTTGTAGGTTGGTGAACCATCGGTACGACGAATAATTAAATCATCTAATTCGCTGTTGCTGATTTCAATACGACCACGCACGGCATCATCAAACACAACTGAACCTTCTGTTGGATTTTTAAAACGTACAACATGTGGCTCATCGGCTGCATGATTGTGATCATGTAAACAATGACGGTCATAACGTGGTTTTTCTTTGTTTTGCTCTTGTGTATGACGTAATTCTTCTAGGCGCTCTTTAGAGCAATAGCAACGATAAGCCAAGCCTTGCTCAATCATTTCATCAATCACTTGATTGTAACGATCAAAGCGTTTGGTTTGATAATAAGGACCATGCTCCCAAGCAAGGTTTAACCACTCCATCCCTTCAATGATTGCCGCTGTTGCTTCCGGTGTAGAACGCTCTAAATCGGTATCTTCAATACGTAATACAAACTCACCGTTGTTATGTTTTGCAAATAACCAAGAATAAAGGGCTGTACGTGCGCCCCCTACGTGCAAATAACCTGTCGGACTTGGGGCAAAACGCGTACGTACTTTGACATTCGGATCTAATTCAAAAGGAGGATCAATTTTCATTTTCTTAATAACCTATTCATTTACAAAAATTACCTTTATTTTACTACGACTTGCGTGACTTCTAAATAAAAAATCTGATTTTATGCCTATTTTTGCAACAACTAGACGCTTTTTCATAAAAATATATTGACTGAAATCTCATTATACTTATAATGCCAATCCACAACATTAAGGGCGATTAGCTCAGTTGGGAGAGCACCTCCCTTACAAGGAGGGGGTCACTGGTTCGAGACCGGTATCGCCCACCACTTTTTCCAAAGTTGGCTTTAATGTTGTAAAAGTTTGACCAAGCGGGCGATTAGCTCAGTTGGGAGAGCACCTCCCTTACAAGGAGGGGGTCACTGGTTCGAGACCGGTATCGCCCACCACTTTTCTAAAGTGTTCTTTCCGCTCAAACTTTCCCATTATTTAAACGCTTTTCTTATGTGGGCGATTAGCTCAGTTGGGAGAGCACCTCCCTTACAAGGAGGGGGTCACTGGTTCGAGACCGGTATCGCCCACCACTTAATTTTAGTGTTTAAATAAATCCGAATACCTTTTCAGGTGCATCGGGCGATTAGCTCAGTTGGGAGAGCACCTCCCTTACAAGGAGGGGGTCACTGGTTCGAGACCGGTATCGCCCACCACTTTCTTACAATCCTTATTTAAATCCGTCAAATTAGCATTATTTCTGTTTTATCTTATAAATAAAAACGGCCACAAAACGTTTCGTTTTATGACCGCACTTCTATCTAATTTTTTGGATTAAACTGGCTCTAAACCTAACACTTTACGTCCATTGATACTTGCGATATCAACCATTGCATCAAGATGTGGGAAGCGACAGCCAGCAGCAAGCAAGCTTAACTCTTGCCATAAATCCCCTTCACAAAGTGGCACCATATAATCACAGATATTATCCGTACCTAACGCGACTGTAATCCCTTCTGGAATCATTTCATCTGCCGGTGTCAAGGCATTATGGAAAGGCATCAAATCTTCTTTTCGGTTACTATCAATCCACGCCATTGGACAAGCAATCATCATCATTTTTGCCTGACGCATTTTTTCATAAAGTTTATAGCGGTATTCTTTGCTATGTGCACCAATGGAAATACCATGGATCGCCACGACTCTACCTTCCATACCATGTTCGATGGTTTTGTCACAAAGCTGCTCAGTTTCTTTTTCTTTCGGAGAATTGAATTGATCCACATGCACATGACACATAATGCCGCGAGACTTAGCTGCATCAAGCAGAATATCCATTGCTTCAAGGCCACGACCATAATCCAGCTCATCGCGATAAGGCAAGCCACCAATCATATCCACCATATCAGAGCCAATATCAAACCATTTGCGTGCTTCTGGCTCAATGACCCCTTTTAAGGTCTGATTTGCAAATTTCAAAATAATGTCATGCTTTATAGACTTCGCGAGCCTTGTGTGCAGCAATGATGGCTCTGTCTTCACAAATCGGGTCAATATCCACAAAAGTACCAAATGCCGTCACCCCTTGGGAAATCATCAGCTCAATCGATTGACAGAAACGGGCGTAATAATCATCAACACTTGATGTACGTTTCACTTCATCCACTAAATCCCATTTTTGTTGAAGATTGCTATTGTGATAAATACCGATTTTTTCGGGTGTCATTGTAAAAGCACGATCTGCGTGAGCGTGAGCATTAACCCAGCCACCTTTTTTAATGATTTCGTCTCGAATAAACGTTTTAAAGCTACGAACGTGATTTCTCATAATAACTCCGCCAAAAAAGAAAGGAAAAGAGAGACGAGAAGTGTATTAATTGAAAAGCAAACCCAATAAAGGATCTGATCTATTGTGAATTGTTTACAATGTTATGAAATTCGCAGATTTTAATTAATAACATCTTTTCAGTCTTTCAACTGGGTGCAAAGTATAAAATTTTAAGCACAAAAAAGCTATCTATTTATTGATAAAAGAACGCTCTTGTTTGAAAACCTCTAAGAATAAGCCGAGCGGTGGGCGGCTAGAAGATTGCTCAGTATAAGTGCGGTCAAATTTCTTATAGTTTCCTTTGCGATCAATATGATACTGTGTGCCATCCGGCTGAATAATGACATTCCAACGGAAATTTGATGCTAACACCCAAGGATCGCCATTAAGCTCAAATAAATTGCGACCTTGTGCATAATCCGAAACTGGATTTTTCACTTTAAAGATTGATGACATCAATGCCGGTAACAAATCAGTATGACTCGTTAATTTAGAGACTTCTTGCACCGGTAAATCTTTCCAGTAAACAATAAACGGCACTTGGATTTCATCACGACCAAAATAGTTTTCTTGCTCTTTTTCATCCAGCTTATTAAACGTTGTACCATGTTCTGCCGTAATAATGACAATCGTATTCTCTAAAGAGACTGATGCTAAGGTTTCATCAATCTGTTGATCTATATCAGCAAGCGATTTGGTGTAATTTTCTTCCGTTTTATCCGTAATATCTAAATCCACATAAGCAAACCAAGGCTTATCATTTTTTAAGAGTGATAAAACACCATTTCTCGCTTCTTTTGGCGAAGAGGCTTTCACTTTAGGCAATTTCACATTACGGAACAAGGCTTGTTTAAACAAACTGTCTTTAAATGCCGTAGATGAATAAGCGACAAATTGATATTTCTCATCTTGTAGCTTTAATTAATACCGATGGTGTGTGATTACTCAAAATACTGTCCGTATAATTCGCATTCAGTCCATAGAATAAGCCCACTAAGCCGGCATTGTTCGTATTACCACTACTGTAATGATTCGTAAATTGAGTAGAGCTTGTGGCAAACTCAAACAATTTAGGCATTTTCTCACTAGTCAGCGCATCATAACGTAAGCCTGAAACGGTAATCACGAGAATGTTTGGTTTGTTCTCAACTTGCTCAAACTGAAGATCTTTTTTCGGATAATCAAGTTTTAATGCATCTAAACGCCCTTCTTGCTCTAAGCGCTGAGAGTATGTTTCCGCATTAATAAATCCTTGTTTTTCCAAAAAGGTTCGAGCAGTCATGGGGTAAGAAAGCGGGAAATTAGAACGTTGCATGGTAATCGGACGATATAAAAATGCATCTGCCCAAGCGTAAATTAAATGTGTTGCCACAAAAGTAGATGTCAGCACTAATCCGACTTTCTTCAGCCATTTTTGACGTTCTAAGCTACGTAATTTTTCCCAACTCCAACGAGAGAAAAGCATTTGGATTAGCAAAATAATCGGCATCGGTGCAAAGAAAATTTGCCAATCTCGTGAAAGCTCACCCTTTTCAGGATTCACTAATAAATTCCAAACGATAGAAGAAAGGTGGATATTAAAACGGTTAAAACTTCTGTATCAAACAGCAATAAAGTCGTGCAAATCGTGGCAATAATTACCGTTAATCCACGGAAAGTGCGGTGATTTTTGATGATGAAACTCAGCGGAAATATAACCAGCAAATACAAGGCAAAAACACAAAAGCTGAAATGACCTAATAAGCTGATAAAGAAATAAATTTTGCCGAGTAAGGTGTCTGGCCAATCAATGAGAAAAGCGTAACGGCTGCCAATAAGGATTGCAATGATAATGTTAAAAAAAGCAAACCAGTGTCCCCACGAAATTTTTCGTGAGGTTTCTTCACGGTATTCACGTCCGTTGAATTTGCTTTTTTTTAACCACCACATTTTACTTTGTTTTCACCGAATTCATCAGAGAGTTGGCAAAGGCTTGTGCTAATGCTTCACGCTGTGCAGCTGGCACGCTAGTGGTTAATAAATTACTAGCCATATTACCTAAAGCGATAAGAGAAAGATCAACGGGCGCTTTGTGAGTTTCAAGCACGCTAATCATATCGTTAATGATGGCATTAACTTGCCCATCGGAATACTTTGAATGTTGAGCCATTTGGAATGTTTAAGCCTGTTCTAAATACAAAAAAACTTCTCATATCATACCCGATAATTTGCTCAATCTGAATAATTTCTTTTTTCTTGCATAAAAAGTGCGGTTATAATTTAAGGCAAATTTTACGAAGGAAAAAATTATGAGTATTACGGTTAATCAAATCGTGCTACATCAATTAGTTAAGCACGCTGAAAATGAAACCACTACCATGGAAAGCGTGTTGCGTGATGAACTTCTCACCATTACGCCAGAAGTCGAACAAATGATGTTGCAATTACATCAAGGTTATCAAAATAAAGGTAAAGCTTTTGGTGTCTTCCAAGAGAATTCCATTTTTGCACAAGATCTTAATCGTTTATTAGAAAATGAAATCAACTTTTTAAATTTCAGCCAACAATCCACAAAATTATTAGCGCAAGAATTAGGCAAATATAATTTTGCAGACAGCGGTACCCTTATCCTATGCCAATATAATTTTTTAGCGACGGATTACCTATTCATTGCTTTGTTGGATAGCCGTATCAGTATGTTAGTTGACGAAAATCTTGAAATTCGCCGTACAGAATACTTAGATATCACACAATTTGATATTGCGGCACGTATCAACTTAACGGATTTGCAAGTGAACGCAAACTCAAACCGCTACCTTACCTTCATTAAAGGTCGTGTTGGCCGTAAAATTAGTGACTTCTTTATGGATTTCTTGGGGGCTGAAGAAGGGTTTAAATCCACAAGTTCAAAAACCAATGCTTATTACAAGCTGTAAGTGACTACTGTGAACAAGGTGAACTAAACAAAAGAACAAACTCAGGCGGTTAAAAAGCAGGTATTTGAATACTGCAAAGGTCAATTAGCAAGCGGCGACGAGATCGCATTAACTGAACTTTCAGCTAATTTGCCGACTCTAAACGAGCGCCCTTTTGTCACCTTTACAGAAGAGCAAGATTACGGCTTGGAAGAAACGATTCCACCAGTACGTTCAGCCTTAAAAAAACATTAACGAAATTTTTCAGGTTCCGGTAAAGGGGTGACATTAAGTTTTGATGCGGATTTATTGAATAATCGTATTGAATGGAATCCACTTACAGATACTTTAACAATCAAAGGGATACCACCAAATTTGAAAGATCAACTTCAAAAAGAATTAAAGTGCGATAATTAATTTGGCAAGATCATAAAGTTTCGGTATCATTCGACATAATTTTGCAGTAAAAGGTAAAAAATATGCAATTAAAAACATTTTTAGGTGCAGTTGTTTTGGCATTAAGCTTAACTTCTTGTTCAACTGTACAAAAAGTCGTTTATCGTATTGATGTACCACAAGGTAACTATTTAGAAGCGGCCACTGTGGCACAAGTAAAACCAGGCATGACAGCCCAACAAGTACAATATTTACTTGGCACACCGGTTTTAATTGATCCTTATAGTAACTCAACTTGGTATTACGTGTTCTTACAACAACACTCTTACCAAAAACCTGAACAGCACACATTTACAGTGAAATTCGATCAAAACGGTTTAGTGAGCAGTGCAGAATTAGATAAGCCATTACCTGAAGTGGCAAAACAAGACGAAAATAATACTATCATCAGCACACCTGAAAATGCAGGTAAGAAAAGTTGGTGGAAATTCTGGTAGTCATAAAAAAATAATACCTGCTTGTTACATCAAGCAGGTTCGTTGTATTACAAGGGAATAAAAATGTCAAAAATTCTATTAGTTGATGATGATATTGAACTAACAGATTTACTTGCAGAAGTTTTACGACTGACTGGTTTTGAAGTCGAAGTCGCAAATAATGGTCAAGAAGCATTAGACAAGTTAAACTCAAGTCACCAATTAGTTTTATTGGATGTCATGATGCCTGTATTAAACGGCATTGAAACACTCAAGAAAATTCGTCAAACATCAAACGTCCCTGTAATGATGCTTACTGCGCGTGGTGAAGAAATCGATCGTGTACTGGGCTTAGAACTTGGTGCCGATGACTATTTACCAAAACCATTTAACGATCGCGAGTTGGTTGCCCGCATTAAGGCTATTTTGCGTCGCGTTAGCCCATCAGAAAGTTCTCAAAATTCGACCGCACTTCCATCAGAAGAGAATACATTGGAATTTTGTGGTTTAGTCCTTCATTCTGGTCTTCAACAAGCCTCTTATAAAGGGCAAGATCTCGGTCTAACTGGCTCTGAATTTGCCCTACTTCATAAACTTGTGCTTCGCCCTGGACAAATTGTTTCTCGTGAAGAATTAAGTATGAATGTGCTTGGCAAACACCTTTCTCCTTTCGATCGCTCGATTGATATGCATATGTCAAACTTGCGCAAAAAACTTCCAGAAAGAGACAATGGCTTACCATGGCTGAAAACGCTACGTGGTCGTGGTTACTTATTGGTTTGTGAATAATGCTTATTAAGAAATTTAGCTTAAATCAGCTCACTATACGCACATTCACTGTCTTTTGGTTGGCATTCTTTGCCATGACCGCGCTTTTAGTCGCACTCCCTTATTTTGATAGCCGCTTATACTCAGATTTAAATCAAAATGAAATATCGAGCTATCAAAAGAAACTCGTTGAATCAATTCGTAATAATAGAATCAATGGTATTCTCGCAGGCGTTCCTGTGCTTCCAACTGATAAATTCGACTCAGCTCGCCCTGTCATCATGACGCCTGAAAAAGAAATCTTTGGCGCTTTAGGCGAAGAAAGAATACATATTGCTCAGTTCGCCCAAGAATCAAGTAACTTCGCCCAGCCACAACGCAAAACGTTTAAAGATATTCAAATTGCAGGACCTTTTAAAGTCTATATTGGTGATTCCGACCAAGCATCCGAATTATTCTTTGTGTCTCGAGCAAATGGCCAACAAGAAATCTTACGTTATATGCTTGATCACCCTTGGATCTTGCTGCTCTTAACGTTAATTATCACGACTCCTTTGCTTTGGTGGTTCACTCATACCATCGTCAAACCGATTACCAATTTGCAAAAAGCCGCTAATAGCGTCGCTTTGGGGCACTTCAAAGTTGATAATGAGTTAGCAAATCATGGTCCATCAGAATTGCGAGAAGTAGGTCAAAGTTTTAACAAAATGTCGATTGCGATTGATAATCTCATTTCAAACCAACACAATCTACTTTCGTCCATCTCGCATGAATTAAAAACACCATTAACGCGTTTACAACTTTCTACTGCACTGGTTCGTCATCAAACGGGTGATATTGAACCGGTAAAACGTATTGAAAAAGAAATACAACGAATGGATAAAATGATCAGTGAATTGCTGCTCATTTCCCGTCAACAAATGCATTCTCAAATGGAGCACAATTTATTTTCTATTGATCAACTCTGGGACGATGTCATAAAAGGATGCCTCTATTTGAAGCAGAACAACGCAAAAATAACTTGTGATGTCAATATCTCTATCTTACATCCTGAAAAGCACATGATTTATGGTAACCTAAGCTTACTCACCAGTGCAATTGAAAACATTGTTCGTAATGCATTGAAATACACCAAAGACCGTATTTTCCTAACTATTAACTTACAAAAAAATGAACAGGATGAGAACTGCCTACAAATTAGAGTGGACGATAATGGCTTAGGGTTACCACCTGAAGAGTTTGATAAAATCTTTAAACCATTCTATCGAGTTGATGAAACCAGAACACGGGCCACTGGCGGAACAGGACTAGGTTTAACAATTGTCTATAATGTAGTGAATGAACACAATGGAAAAGTATGGGCAGAATCCAGTAATTTAGGTGGGCTTGCTGTCACGATTCAACTTCCATTATGGAAACAAGACTAATCCAAACAAAAGGCGATATTTTCATATCGCCTTTTTCTTATTTAATTTTCACTCGTTTTAATCGCAACGCATTGGACAGCACAGAAAGCGAACTCATCGCCATTGCTGCGCCCGCTAATACAGGACTTAAATAGCCCAATGCGGCAAGTGGAATACCTAGCACATTGTAAATGAGAGCAAAGAATAAGTTTTGCTTAATATTCTTTAATGTCGCACGAGAAATCATTAATCCATCGACTAACTGATCCACCGAATGCTGCATGAGTGTCGCCGATGCAGTTTGTTCTGCAACATCAGAGCCCGATTTCATCGCAAAGCTTACGTTAGCCATTGCTAATGCGGGTGCATCATTCACACCATCACCAACCATTGCGACCACTTTGCCTTGCTGACGTAATCTCTCAATATAAGTCGCTTTGTCACGTGGACTGCAATTACCCTGTGCAGTTTCACACCTACTTGCTGGGCAACATAATCAACGACAGATTGTTGATCACCACTCATCATCACCACATCAATATTATGTTGATGTAAACGTTGAATCGCCTGCAAACTATCCTCTTTTAGACTGTCTGCTAATGCAAAAGCACCAATTGGATTATTATCTACAGATACCGCAACAATACTCGCGATTTGCCAAATTTGAGGCATATTATCTGGTAAGGTTAAGTCACAATAAGTCGGCTTACCCACTTTAACCAAACCAACTCCTTCAATGTGAGCCGAGATGCCCATACCCACTTCTGAATGAACTGAAAGTGCGGTCGGAATTTCAAGTGATTTTTCCTGTGCAGCCAGGACTATCGCTTTAGCTAAAGGGTGATTGGCATTTTGCTCAACGGAAGCCGCAATACGATATAAATCTTCCTCAGAATAGATCGCACTTTGTGGTTGCCAAACAGCAGCTATTTTTAGCTCTCCTTGAGTTAGTGTTCCTGTTTTATCTAATACCACCGTATCAACATGAGCCGCCTCTTCCATAGATGCCGCATCTTTAAACCAAATCCCTGCATTGACTGCTTTCCCCATTCCCACCATTATGGCAGCAGGTGTAGCAAGCCCTAACGCACAAGGACAAGCGATAACTAACACTGCAACCGAATGAATTAAGGCAGTAACCCAATCTCCTTTTATCCACCAAGTTAATCCAAATGTTATCGCTGAAATCAACAACACGGCAGGCACAAATACAGCAGCAACTTTATCAGCAAAACGAGCAATAGGTGCTTTTGTACCTTGCGCCTCAGAGAGCGCTTTCATCATATCGCCCAATAGGGTTTGCTGACCGAGTTGATTGGCTCGATAAATAAGGCTACCTTGTGTCACCATTGCCCCCGCAAGCACAGGACTTTGAGACATTTTTTCTAATGGTTGAGATTCACCGGTTAAATGACTCTCATCGCACCAACCACTACCCTGTTCAACTACGCCATCAGCTGCAATACGTTCACCTTGATTAGCTCGTAAAATATCGCCTATTTTTACTTGATCGAGAGGAATCGTTTCCCAACGATTTTCACGTTGAACACTAACTTGTTTTGGGGTGAGTTGTAATAATAGCCCTAAACTGTTTAAGCTTTGTTTCTTCGTTCTTTCCTCAAGAAATTTCCCAAGGCTGACAAAACCAATGACCATTACTGATGCTTCAAAATAAACATGAGATGCGCCATCATGCCCCATTGACTGATGATAAACAGCATAAAGACCGAATAGAGATAAATCGCCAACGTACCAGTACTCACTAGTACATCCATATTGGCCAAACCACCTCGAATACTACCAATCGCACCTTTATAAAAAGGAATGGCTAACCAAAGTTGCACAATACTCGCAAGAACAAATTGCCACATTGGTGGAATCATCCAAGAATGATGATTAAACATCATCCCGATCATTCCGATTAAAAAAGGAATGTTAATTAACAAAAGCAACCATAAACGAGGACTAATCTTCGTTTCATTAGGTGCGCTAGGCAGCACATTTTGCTTTAGAATGCCATTAAATCCAGCTTTTTGAATAATTGTCAAAATATCTTGTTCTGAAGCCTGAGATGAATCAAATACTACGTGCGCTTCCTCTGCCGCAAAATTCACGCCCGCTTCAGAGACAAAATCTTTTCGATTCAACACCTTTTCAATCCGATTCGCACACGATTGACAGGTCATTCCCTCGATTTGAATGGCTATTTTTTTATTCTGTTGCATCAAAACCTGCGTCTTCAATTGTTTCAATTAATTGTGCAATACTGACCGCACTTTCATCAAAGGTAACCACTGCTTTACCATCATCAAGTGTTACTACGGCTTTTTCTACGCCATTAAGTTCTTCCAACACTCTTGTGACGCTTTTCACACAACCACCACAAGTCATTCCTGTTACATGTAATGTAATTGATTTCATATTTACTCCTTAATTATTGATATAGATTGAAATTGAGTTTACTATAAACCTTAACATAAGGTTAAGGTCAAGGATTTTTTATGAACATTAGTGAAGTAGCAAAATTAGTCGGTTTATCAAGTAAACAAATTCGGGATTATGAGAAGTCCGGCTTATTAAAACCAGCACAGCGAAGCCTTTCCGGTTATCGCCACTATGAAGAAAAGGATTTAGAACGACTACGTTTTATTCGTCACTCTCAAGATGTTGGGTTTTCCCTCCAACAAATTCACCAACTTTTGCAATTACAGGATAATCCCAATCGTAGTAGCCGAGAAGTTAAAGCACTTACGACGCAGCATATTAAAACATTGAATGAGCAAATTCATCACTTGCAAAAAATGGTAGAGGAATTGGAACGATGGCATAACGCTTGTCAGGGCAATGATTGCCCTGAATGCAGTATTTTAGAAGGATTAAAGGATAAATTAATATTCCCAGCTTTCAGGATCGATGCCTAAATCACGCATGATCTCTTTGGCATTTTCAGGAATCTCATCATGGCGTTCTTTCATTAAATCTGCATCAGTCGGTAATGGCTGACCTGTAAAAGCATGCAAGAATGCCTCACAAAGCAATTCACTATTTGTTGCATGGCGCAAACTTTTCAGCTGACGACGCGTACGCTCGTTCGTCAAAATTTCCAATACTTTAATTGGAATAGACACTGTAATTTTTTTGACTTGCTCGCTCTTTTTGCCATGCTCTGCATAAGGGCTAATATATTTGCCATCCCAGTTTGCCATAATGCACCTTAAATAACCTGATAATTTATCCGTATTTTAATGAAAAATAAGCAAAATGACAATCTAGACGGCTAAAAGTATAGCATGCTATTTCCCTTACATTCACTTACAAACATTTACAATAATTTGCAGAACTAAAAACCATTACCTTTGACTAAATGCCTGTTGCATTCGCAATACATTATTGTTATTTGAAGATAACGACATGTTTAATATTGAGGTCTATTATGTCAAAAAAACTTTTTGCTGAATTCTTCGGCACATTTTGGTTAGTTTTCGGTGGTTGTGGTAGTGCAATCTTTGCCGCTTCTGTCAACCTAGGTATCGGTTATGTGGGCGTTGCATTTGCCTTCGGTTTAACCGTATTAACCATGGCTTACGCTGTAGGTCACATTTCTGGTGGTCACTTTAACCCAGCTGTAACACTTGGTTTAGTGGCTGGCGGTCGTTTCTCTGCGAAAGATGCTCTTCCATACATTATTTCTCAAGTAGTTGGTGGTTTAGTAGCGGGTGCAGCACTTTATCTTATCGCATCAGGTAAAGCGGGCTTTGATGTGACTGCCGGTTTCGCATCTAATGGCTACGGCGAACATTCTCCTGAAGGTTATTCTTTAGAAGCGGTATTCGTAGCAGAAGTATTATTGACTGCATTCTTCTTATTAATCATCATGGGTTCAACTCATAAAAATGCAGCTGCAGGTTTTGCGCCAATTGCAATTGGTTTAGGCTTAACGTTAATCCACTTAATCAGCATTCCTGTATCAAATACCTCTGTAAACCCGGCTCGTAGTACTGCAGTTGCGGTATTCCAAGGTTCTTGGGCAATCGACCAATTATGGTTATTCTGGGTTGCGCCGATTATCGGTGGTATTTTAGGTGGTATTATCTACCGCACTTTATTAGCGAAAAATAACTAAGATTTCGTTTCATAGAAAAAGAAGAAGGCATCACCACGATGCCTTCTTTTTTATCTTTTATATTGTGTAATCCAAATATATAAATAAAAACCACCTTTCGGTGGTTTCACTCAATTATAAGGTTTTTGCAAGATCTTTTAGGAAAGCTTTAAACTCTTTACCTAATTTATCATGACGAAGACCATATTCTACAAAAGCTTCCATATAGCCAATCTTGTCACCACAGTCAAAGCTTCTGCCTGTCATATGGAACGCTTCAACGGTCTCTTTCTCAATAAGCATATCGATTGCATCCGTTAATTGGATTTCATCGCCCACGCCAACAGGTGTTCTTTTCTAATAAATCCCAAATTTCAGCAGAGAACACATAACGGCCAACAACAGCAAGATTTGATGGTGCCTCTTCCACAGATGGTTTTTCAACAATGCTGTTAATTTTAACACTATCACCGCCTTTTAACTCTACGCCACCACAATCCGCGATACCATAGCTACTCACTTCATCAGCGGCAACAGGCGCTACCATAATTTGGCTTGCTTGTGTTTCTTTAAAACGTTTAATCATTGCTGAAAGATTTTCTTTCTTTTGATTTGCCGTAAAATCTGCTAAAAGCACATCAGGTAACACCACTGCAAACGGCTCGTTTCCAACGACAGGACGACCACATAACACCGCATGGCCCTAAACCTTTCGCATTCCCTTGACGAACGTGCATGATGGTTACATCTTTAGGACAAATAGAACGAACCTCTTCCAAAAGTTGACGTTTAACACGTTTCTCAAGCATGGTTTCCAACTCAAAAGACGTATCAAAGTGGTTTTCAATCGCATTTTTAGAAGAATGTGTGACTAACACGATTTCTTTAATTCCTGCTGCGACACATTCATTAACAACATATTGAATCAGTGGTTTATCCACAAGCGTTAACATTTCTTTTGGAATCGCTTTTGTTGCTGGCAACATACGAGTACCTAAACCAGCTACGGGAATAATTGCTTTCATTGATTTTCCTTTTTGTTTTAATATGGAATGACCACACTTCTATACTAAAAGTGCGGTCATTATTTATTAAATTTTGATAGATTTAAGTTGGAAAAGTTCCTTCTCTACCTTTATAACTCAAATTTCCGTTATTTTTAAAATCTTGCAAACCAATGGGTTTAATTTTTTGAAAAACGTTAATTAAATTATAAATAGAATGTAAAACATTCATAAAACTCGTCGGTCTAAGATGCCCCATCTATATGTTCATCTTTTGACTGCAGAATTCGTTGGTAAATTTCCTCTCGGTGAACGGATACTTCTTTAGGCGCTTGCACACCGAGTTTGACTTGGTTTCCACGTACACTCAAAACCGTGATAGAAATATCGTCTCCAATGAGAACACTTTCGCCAACTTTTCGAGTTAAGATTAACATCTTTTATCTCCTTAGTTTGCATTTATTAGATATCCCTATCAATCAAGTAAAGATCGGCATCCCACCGACCTGCTTGTACTACAGATTATTGCTTAACCAGTTTTGTGCGACAGTTAATGCTAGATTCACATTTTCTGGTTGGGAGCCTCCTGCCATTGCCATATCAGGGCGACCACCGCCTTTCCCACCAACTTGCTGAGCCATTAAATTCACTAGCTCACCAGCCTTCACTTTAGTAGTTAAATCGCTTGTTACGCCAACGACGAGGTTGACTTTATCATCTAAAATAGATGCAAATACAATTACGCCTGAACCAAGTTGATTTTTTAAATCATCAACCATCACACGTAACGATTTAGTTTCAATTCCGTCTAGTTGATGTACGATTACAGAAACATCATTAATTTTAACCGCACTTTTCACTAAATCGGACCCCGCTTGCATTGCGGCTTTTTCTTTAATCCTTGTAATTCTTTTTCTGCTTTCTTCGCTTTATCTTGAAGTTGCTGAATTTTCTCAACAAGGGTATTAACGTCAGATTTAAATAAATCTGCACTTTGAGTAAGAATACGTTGTTGGTTATGTAACCAATTAATTGCATTTTCACCCGTTACCGCTTCAATACGACGAACACCTGCTGCAACTGCAGTTTCCGCCACAATTTTAAATAAACCGATATCACCGGTACGTTTAGCATGAATGCCACCACAAAGTTCAACGGAGAAATCTCCCATTGTTAAAACACGTACCACATCAGCATATTTTTCACCGAATAACGCCATTGCACCTTTTGCTTTTGCCGCTTCGATATCCATTATGTCCGTTTGAACCACATAATTCTCACGTACTTTTTGGTTTACCAACGTTTCAATTTCGTTAAGCTGTGCTTTGGTAATCGCTTCCGGATGAGCAAAGTCAAAACGTAATGCTGTATCGGATACTAATGATCCTTTTTGCACTACATGGTGACCTAAAACTTGACGCAATGCGGCGTGTAATAAGTGTGTTGCAGAATGGTTAAGTGACGTTTGATGACGTCTTGCTGCATCCACAACCGCATTGACTGTTTGTCCGACTTTTAAACTGCCTTGTTCTAACTCACCAATATGACCGAATACTTGACCATATTTTTGAGTATCTTTTACATTAAACTGAATGCCTTGAGAGGTTAAATAACCACTGTCACCAATTTGGCCACCCGATTCCGCATAGAATGGAGTGTTTTCTAAAATTACCACAGCACTCTGGCCTGCAGTAATACTGTCTACTGATTTTCCATCATGGAAAAGTGCGGTCACTTTGGCTAAAGATTCTGATTCAGTATAACCTTCAAATTTCGTTTCGCCTTCTACACGAATAACATTGTTATAATCCATGCCGAATTGGCTTGCAGATTGTGCACGTAAACGTTGTGCTTCCATTTCACGCTCAAAACCTGCTTCATCAATTGCAATATCACGCTCACGACATACGTCTGCAGTTAAATCAAGTGGGAAGCCATAAGTATCATAAAGTTTAAAGGCAACTTCACCTGACAACACACCATCTTTCACTTGAGCTAGCGCATCATCTAATAAGCTTAATCCGCGCTCTAATGTACGAGCAAATTGTTCTTCTTCTAAACGAAGTAATTTTTCGACATTGGCTTGTTTTTCTTTAACTTCTTTGCCTGCTTCCGCCATGACTTCAATTAAAGTTGGCACAAGTTTATAGAAGAATGCTTCTTTTGCCCCTAACAAGTGACCATGACGTACTGCACGACGAATAATACGACGTAATACATAACCGCGACCTTCGTTTGATGGAATTACGCCATCTGCAATTAAATATGCACAAGAACGAATGTGGTCTGCAATTACGCGTAATGATTTATTAGTTAAATCTGTTGTTCCTACAACTTCTGCCGTTTTCGCAATTAGTTTTTGGAAAATATCGATCTCATAGTTAGAGTTTACATGCTGTAATACGGCAGAAATACGCTCTAACCCCATCCCCGGTATCAACCGATGGGACGTGGTAATTTTTTTCCATTGTGCCGTCTGCTTGACGGTTAAATTGCATGAATACCACGTTCCAAATTTCGATATAGCGGTCACCATCTTCTTCTGGAGAACCCGGAGGGCCACCCCAAATGTGATCACCGTGATCGTAGAAAATTTCAGTACATGGACCACAAGGGACCTGTGTCACCCATTGCCCAGAAGTTATCTGATGCATAAGGCGCACCTTTGTTATCACCGATACGAATAATACGTTCTGCTGGCACACCAACTTCTTTATGCCAAATGTCATAAGCTTCATTATCGGTTTCATACACGGTTACCCATAATTTTTTTCTTTTGGTAACCCGAGCCATTGTGGAGAAGTCAAATACTCCCACGCAAAATTAATCGCATCATGTTTGAAATAGTCGCCAAAACTGAAGTTGCCGAGCATTTCAAAGAAAGTATGGTGACGCGCTGTATAACCGACAGTTTCTAAGTCATTATGCTTACCACCTGCGCGCACACAACGTTGTGCAGTTGTCGCACGTGAGTAAGGACGTTTGTCCATACCAAGGAACACGTCTTTAAATTGGTTCATCCCGGCATTGGTAAAAAGCAATGTCGGATCGTTTTCAGGCACAAGTGAACTACTTGCGACGACCTGATGCCCCTTGCTATGGAAAAAATCAAGGAATGACTGTCTAATTTCTGCTGTTGTTTTCATTGATAAAACCTTGTGTCTCTATCTCGATCACGATTTATAAAATAAGCTCACTATTCTTGCATATTTTGACCTAGAGAAAAAGGCTTTTTCACTGATCTTAAAAAAGAAAACCGCACTCTACTGCATTGATTGAGAAGTGCGGTTAAAATTTACGTTATTTTAATAGGGCTAAAATAATTTTTGATCACTATTCGTCGCGAAGTGGCACAACCAACATATCAATTTTAATGGTATTCATCACTTGACGTGTTGAAGACATCAATTTACTCCAGAAATCTTGGTGATGACCTGTCACTAGTAGATCTACATCATACTGATCAATAGCGTCTGTCAAAACTTGACCTAAATCACCGCTACCACTCAATTTTTCTTTTATTGGATAACCAGCATGTTCCGCTAAATTAATTAGCGCTTTTTGGGTTTCGCTCGAGATTCTATCTTGCATTGATGACATATTGACATCAATTAAACCAGTATAGAGATCCGAGAAGTTTACATCTACATGGATAATGGAAAGTTGCGCATCATTGCGTTTTGCAATTCCCACGGCTTTTTTGAGTAGAAATTCACTTTCATCAGAAAGATCTACCGCAACTAAAACGTGTTTATACATAATCAACTCCTTACTGATTTAATTGGCTTTTTTTCATCTAACTGCATAGTAGCACTTTGGCTACAGGAAAAACTTGCACTAGATCACAAATTTGAGAATTTTTCTCAATTTTTCATTAAATTCTCAATGTCATCGATTTCTTTTGGTGCCGCAACTGTCAGATTTTTGTTGCCGTATTCAGTCATCAACAAGTTATCTTCAATACGCACACCAATGCCTTTATATTGAGCTGGCACATCCGCCTCTTCTGAAATATAAATACCTGGCTCAACAGTGATGATCATCCCCACTTCAAGCGTACGGCTACGATCATCATCATAGCGACCAACATCGTGCACATCCAAGCCAAGCCAATGGCCTAAACCATGCATATAAAATTGGCGATAGGCTTTGTCTTCAATCAGCTTATCTACATCCCCTTTCAGAATGCCTAAATCCACCAAGCCTTGAGTTTTAATACGGATCACTTCATCATTCGCCAGTTTAATTGAATTACCTGGCACTAATAACTCAATCGCGCGTTTTTTTGCTTTTAAAACTAATTCATAAATCTCACGTTGTGGCTGAGTAAATTTACCATTTACTGGAAACGTACGTGTGATATCGCCTGCATACATAGCAAACTCACAGCCTGCATCAATCAACACAAGATCGCCATCTTTCAAAGGTTGATCATTTTCGGTGTAATGCAAAATACAGGCATTATCGCCCCCGGCAATAATGGAATTGTAAGACGGGAATCTTGCCCCATGACGATTAAATTCATGCAGAATTTCGCTTTCAATTTCATATTCAAAACGATTCGGACGAGTTACTTGCATCGCTTTAATATGTCCAAATGCTGTAATTTGTCCCGCTTGCTGCATTAATCGAATTTCATTTGGTGATTTAATTAAGCGCATCTCACTTAACATCGGCTGCCAATCAAAAACAGCGTAAAATTTCACCGCACTTTCAGCTATTAATTTGTCGCCCCAAGGATGACGATCTGACACATGATAAAGTGCGGTCAATTTTTCCGTTAATTTTGGAAATTCAGTTTTGAAATCATCAATAGAATAGGCTTCATCGACATTGAGTTTTTGCGGTGCGCGCTCAACGCCTAATCGGCGACCATTCCACGTTTCAAGCAAAGGATCTCGTGGACGAAGAAATACAACCGTCTTTTCAGCCTCTTCCGTTTTAATCAATAACAACGCTGCATTGGGTTCATTAAAACCCGTTAAATACCAAAAGTAACTGTCTTGACGGAAAGGAAAATCGCAGTCGTTATTACGACGTTTTTCAATTTCGGAAAATAGCAACAAGGCAGAATTTGGCTGCATTTGCGCGAATACTTTTTGACGACGTTCTGTAAATTCCTCTTGCGGTAATTCCGCCATGTATGCGAGATCCATGTTTCGCTCCTTTTAATGTAATATCGGTTTTATTTCTTGCGCATCATCGTTGAAATGGGTGTAAAACAACATCGCAATGGTGCGAACATATTCAATAATTTCTTCTAATGCTTCGGCAAGCTCTTCTTCATCATCTTCTTCATCATAACCAAGCTGACAAATATCTTGTAAATCATCTACCGCTTCGCCAATTTCGCCTTTTTCTTTATCCAATTCTGTCTGAACAAGACCTAAACCCAGTAAAAATTGGTTTGCCCAATCTGATAAACTGTCTGCACGGGCAAACACGCTCTCATCTTCTGTTAATCCCAATTCAAAATCAAACCCTTCTACGTCCCCTAAGGTTTTACCTATCTGTTCATAGATTTCGGTAATCGGCTGAATTAATGCGGTTGGATAAGCGTGGTTATCGTTACTGAATTGATATAAAAGTGGTAACCAACTTTGGTCTTTCAGTCCACCACAAATTAAGCCGCTCAAAAAACCATGTAATTCCGTTGCATTAATACCAATACCGGCAGATTTGAGTTGTTGATTAAGTTCAGTTTGGGAAATTGTCATTGTTATACCTATAAAATCATCGAAAACCATTAAAGTGTAGCACCACACAAATAAAAATGCGATCGCATTTCTATAAAGAAAAACGATCGCACTTTCTTTCGCAAAGGGGAATTACATCATTCCGCCCATGCCTCCCATACCGCCCATTCCGGCAGCACCTAAATCGGCTTTATCATCTTTTGGAAGATCGGTAACCATACATTCTGTAGTGATCATTAAGCCCGCTACAGAAGCCGCGAATTGTAACGCAGAACGAGTTACTTTAGTTGGATCTAGAATACCCATTTCGATCATATCGCCGTACTGTTCAGTACCCGCGTTATAACCGAAAGTTTCCTTCGCCATTTTTAACCGCACTTGCTACAACAGATGCTTCTTCACCTGCGTTAGTGACGATTTGACGAAGTGGCGCTTCCATTGCACGTAATGCAAGTTTGATACCTACATCTTGTTCTTCGTTATCACCTTTTAAGGTTGCCGCGACTTTGGTTGCTGCACGAACTAAGGCAACACCACCACCCGCAACGATACCTTCTTCAACGGCTGCACGAGTTGCGTGTAATGCATCATCCACACGATCTTTTTTCTCTTTCATTTCAACTTCAGTTGCTGCACCAACTTTGATTACAGCCACGCCGCCAGCAAGTTTAGCCACGCGTTCTTGAAGTTTTTCTTTGTCATAATCAGACGTTGATTCTTCGATTTGTTGACGAATTTGCGCTACACGACCTTTGATTTGAGCTTCATCACCTACACCATCGATGATCGTGGTATTGTCTTTGTTGATGACTACACGTTTTGCTTGGCCTAAATCTTCTAATGTCGCTTTTTCAAGTTCCATACCGATTTCTTCAGAAATCACGGTACCTGCTAGTTAAGATCGCAATATCTTGTAACATTGCTTTACGACGATCACCAAAACCAGGTGCTTTCACTGCTGCAACTTTCACGATACCACGCATAGTGTTCACTACTAAGGTTGCAAGTGCTTCACCTTCAATATCTTCAGCGATAATTAATAATGGTTTACCCGCTTTCGCTACACCTTCTAATACTGGAAGTAATTCACGAATGTTTGATACTTTTTTATCCACTAAAAGAATGTATGGGTTGTCTAATTCAACCGTTGCCGTTTCTGGTTTGTTGATGAAATAAGGTGATAAGTAACCACGATCAAATTGCATCCCTTCCACAACCGCTAATTCATCGTCAAGACCTGTACCGTCTTCTACGGTGATCACGCCTTCTTTACCCACTTTTTCCATTGCTTGAGCAATTAATTGACCCACAATGCTGTCAGAGTTAGCAGAAATTGTCCCTACTTGCTCAATTTCTTTAGAGGTTTCGCAAGGTTTAGATAAATTTTTAAGCTCAGAAACAACCGCACTTACCGCTTTATCGATACCGCGTTTTAAATCCATTGGATTCATGCCCGCAGCCACTGCTTTTAAACCTTCATTTACGATAGCTTGAGCAAGAACTGTCGCAGTCGTTGTACCGTCACCCTGCCGCATCATTGGCTTTAGAGGCAACCTCTTTCACCATTTGTGCACCCATGTTTTCAAATTTATCTTCTAATTCAATTTCACGTGCAACAGATACACCATCTTTAGTGATGGTTGGTGCACCAAATGATTTATCTAAAATTACATTACGACCTTTAGGGCCAAGGGTAACTTTTACCGCATCTGCTAGTACATTCACACCTTTAAGCATTTTTACGCGTGCATCGTTACCAAATTTTACGTCTTTTGCTGCCATTTTCTTTTTTCCTTAATTTAAATTATTCCACAATCGCCAAAATATCGTTTTCAGAAATGATTAACACTTCTTCACCGTCGATTTTTTCACTTTTCACGCCATAGCCATCATTGAAAATGACCGTATCACCAACTTTTACATCTAAAGGTTGAACGGTACCATTTTCCAAAATACGACCTTTACCTACTGCTAATACTTTTGCACGGGTTGATTTAGTCGCTGCTGAACCGGTTAATACAATACCGCCAGCTGAAAGGGTTTCTACTTCTTCACGTTTAATGATTACACGATCGTGTAAAGGACGAATATTCATGATTAATTTCCTTCTTATTAAAATAAAGTGTTTTTAAATGTGGGGATAACTTTTTTCGGTTTCAAGGGGATAAATAAAAAAATTCTTGCCCTAAAAAAACTTATGTGAGAAATGAAAATATCTCTTACACCTTTTATTTGAAATGTGATCCATATCAAATTTATTTTCTATGTAAATTCCTATAATTACCTCAAATTAATTAACAACCCAAAAAGGTGATTAAAATGACTCAATACAGAAAAGAAGTGGATTTATTAGGTGAACGTGATGTGCCAGCAGATGCATACTGGGGTATCCATACCTTAAGAGCGGTTGAAACTTCAATATTTCTAATGTAACCATTTCTGATGTACCGGAATTTGTTCGTGGTATGGTGATGGTAAAAAAAGCAACTGCCCTAGCGAATGGTGAATTAGGTGCAATTCCAAGTGATATTGCAAAAGCGATTGTGGCAGCTTGTGATGAAATTCTTACCACGGGGAAATGCTTAGATCAGTTCCCATCTGATGTATATCAAGGTGGTGCAGGTACGTCTGTCAATATGAATACCAACGAAGTAGTTGCTAACCTCGCGCTTGAAAAAATTGGTCATAAAAAAGGTGAATATGATGTTATTAACCCAATGGACCACGTGAACGCTAGCCAATCTACCAACGATGCGTATCCTACCGGTTTCCGTATTGCAGTGTATAACAGCATCTTAAAATTGATCGATAAAATTCAATATTTACACGACGGTTTTGATAATAAAGCAAAAGAGTTTGCGAACATCTTAAAAATGGGTCGTACTCAATTACAAGATGCTGTACCTATGACGGTTGGTCAAGAGTTTAAAGCCTTTGCCGTATTACTTGAAGAAGAAGTGCGTAACTTAAAACGTACTGCAGATTTACTCCTTGAAGTAAACCTTGGTGCAACGGCAATCGGTACGGGTTTAAATACTCCACAAGGCTATACAGAACTAGTTGTAAAACACCTTGCTGAAGTAACTGGATTAGCTTGCGTACCAGCAGAAAACTTAATTGAAGCAACATCTGACTGTGGCGCTTATGTCATGGTTCACGGTGCATTAAAACGTACCGCAGTAAAACTATCTAAAGTATGTAACGACTTACGTTTACTCTCTTCTGGTCCACGTGCAGGTATTAAAGAAATTAACTTACCTGAATTACAAGCAGGTTCTTCTATCATGCCTGCAAAAGTGAATCCTGTTATTCCAGAAGTGGTAAACCAAGTTTGCTTTAAAGTAATTGGTAACGATACTACCGTTACTTTCGCATCTGAAGCGGGTCAATTACAATTAAACGTAATGGAACCAGTGATTGGCCAAGCAATGTTTGAATCTATCGACATCTTAACCAATGCTTGCGTGAACTTACGCGATAAATGTGTAGACGGTATTACTGTAAACAAAGAAATTTGTGAAAACTACGTATTTAACTCAATCGGTATCGTGACTTACTTAAATCCATTTATCGGTCACCATAATGGCGACTTAGTGGGTAAAATCTGTGCTCAAACCGGTAAAGGCGTACGTGAAGTGGTATTAGAAAAAGGTTTATTAACCGCAGAACAATTGGATGACATTCTTTCTGTAGAAAACTTAATGAACCCAACTTACAAAGCGAAATTAAATAAATAATCTCGCTGAGAGATAAAAAGAGCGGTCAATTTGACCGCTCTTTTTTCTTAACATCTCGTTAAAATATGATTAATGGCACTTAATTACCATTCATGTCTCGCACTAAATGCGCCACTAAAACCTTCTCTCTGATTGATATAAACACCACCCATTTCATTAGCATTTCACCAAAGAATGCACCTTGCAGTTTAGTATCATTTTTTGTACCACTGAATTGGTTTCCAGAGATAGTTCCTTCTAATTCAGCGAGTACATTATTATTCTTCGCTGCACTGGTATGAACTAGGTGGCCAGCAACCGTTTTATCTTCAAAATTTGCCGTCATATCAACACCCACAATACCAAATCTTGGAGGAGCGCCCTCAACAGGATCAAGAGCACCTTCAAGTAGTGTATCATTATTCACATGGTAGCTACTCAGGCCAAGATAACGAGCTGTGCCACTTTTCGGAATATTATCTGTCGGAGTGAGTTCACCTTGGATATAAACGTAGGTTTTTCCATCTTTTTTGCTTTGATAAATCCCATTTTGCATACTGTCTTGGAAAACTACACCATTAGCAAAAGCCCCTGTGCTTAAATGAATTTCTCCATCCTTATCCACATAAGTATACGCTGGATTCACACCCTCTGGCGCAATATCAATGCGTTTACCATTAATGTTTAAGACGTAGATATTATCCGTTGATAATTGATGTACTTTTGGATTCTCAATTCTGTCAGTGTTATAGTGGCTGCGAAACTCATAAGCAATCCCATTAAATTTACCCGTTGTTGGAATAGCGTAATCTTTCGCTGATGATGGGTGCCCTTTACTTGACGGTCCCTTTTCAATTATTGTCAAGTGAGGTTTGGTTGATTGGTTTTGGTTATTTGATTCGTTTGTTTGATTTGCTGAATCATTTTCTGATGCAGATTGGTTTGACGAATTATTTTCTGATGAAGATTTATTCGGTTGGAAAGTTGCAACATCATTAGAAGATGGGTCATAACTTTCTTCTTGGCTCGATGAACAAGCAGATAATCCCATAGCAAGAGCTATAGCTAATGCGGAAAGTGTTACTTTTCTCATAAAGGAATTCCTCGACTAAACGGTTAAAAATAAAAGATAATCACTATTTATCATCATGGATGATGCAAGGTAGCATAACAAAAAATAATCTAGTAAACAACTCAAGAATTAATAAAATCAAACTTAATGAACCCAACTTACAAAGCGAAATTAAATAAATAATCTCGCTGAGATAAAAAAAGAGCGGTCAATTTGACCGCTCTTTTTTTAGATTAAAGAAAATTTAATCTGTTACTTATATCCGTATATTCCAGCAAAATCATCAAGGCTTGGCTCACTTTGCCAATGATATTCAGTGTGGTTAGCAATCTCCCTAGCTAAGTCATAACTATGATAATCCGCAATAAAACCAAGCGCCATATCCATACCTGCTGAAACACCTGATGAAGTATAAAACTTACCATCTTTCACCCATCTTGCAACTGGTTGCCATTTCACTGCGGGTCGACATTGTTTTACCCATTCAAAAGATTTTTTATTAGAAGTCGCTTTTAAGCTATCTAATCGCCCCGTACAAGCCAATAATGCTGAACCGGTACAAACACTCAAACAAACCTCTGACTCATCAATCCACTTACCAAGATGATTAATAAATTGTTCATCTTTTACTAACTGACGAGTTCCTTGCCCTCCTACAACTAATAACACACTATGAGGCAATAAATGTTCTAGTTTTTCTGTTTCAATATGAAATTCTTGCTTACTATGAATTAATCCCCCAACTTGAGATACATAGTGAAGTTTAACATTAGGGATTCTTGCTAAAAACTCAACAGGTCCCATTAGATCTAACGTTTCATAGTCATTAAAGATAAGGCAATAAATATTCATTTTCTATTCCAAGTACATAATGCAAATGCTTTATAAATTACGAAAGCAGTAAAAATTTAACCTCAAAACTGACCGCTCTTTTCATTTAAAATGGAAACAGTATTGGCACAATAAAAACAGTCACCAGCATAACAATTAAGGTAAAAGGTACGCCGATTTTAATAAAGTCAGCAAATTTGTAGCCACCTGGTCCCACCACCATGGTATTTACTGGAGAAGAGACTGGGGTCATAAATGCAGCTGAAGCAGCAATCGCGACAACCATTGCAAATGGCACGGGAGACACATTAAGTTGCTGAGCAAGAGAAATCGCAATGGGTGCCATCAAAATTGCAGTAGCAGTATTCGATATAAACAACCCGACTAATGCACAAAATACAAAGAGTACTATCAATACAGGATACATTCCCCATCCATCAATGATTTGTGTTAACCATTTCACCGCAGATTCAACTCCACCTGTTTTTTGAAGTGCGGTCGAAAATGGCATCATTCCGATAATCAGAATAAGGCTAGGCCATTGAATGGAGTCATAAGCACTTTTAGCATCCACGCAACGAAAATAAGCCAACATTAAACAGCCAATTAAGGCCGCCACAACATTCGGCACGACACCTGAAACCATTAATACTACCATGGTTAAAATGGATAGTAAGGCAAGTGGTGCTTGACGTTGAGCTGGCACAGCGCGTTCCATTTCTTTCGGATAATTCAATACCAGGAAATCTTTTCGACGATCACGCATCGCTTGAATAAGTCGCCAATCGCCAATCACTAAAAGCAAATCACCTGAGCGATATTTTTCTTTAAAAGCATCACTCAACACCACACTATCTCGTTTAATCCCAACCACATTTAAACCATATTTTGTGCGGAATTGTAACTCTGCAGTGGTTTTACCAATACAAGCAGAGTTCGGCACAATAATTAACTCGGCCATTCCAATGGAACGTGCCTGCTGATCAAACGATTGTGATTTGATTTCGGCAGGTTCTAAATGAAACTCTTGGCAAAACATATCGAAATTAAAATCACAGCGTTCCAAATCCACCATGAGAATATCTTTTGCTTTTATCTCTGATGTACCAAGAGGCATGATGTAACTTGGACGGAAATGTTTCCAACGCTCAATCGCCAACACATTTAGTTGATAGCTAGAACGCAAATGAAGTTGGTCTAAGGTTTTACCCACGAAAGGAGACGTGCTTTTCACCACCAAACGTTTGGTACGATCTTTCAAACCATATTCATTAATTAGCTCATTCATGGAGCTTTGCATGGTATCTTGATTGCTTTCATCGTTATTATCAGAAAGCCATCGACGGGCAATAAGCATATAACCCATGCCTAGCACTAAGATCAACAATCCGATTGGTGTGAAATCAAAAAACTCAAGACGAAGATTCGTATCTTTCACTAATTCCGCATTCACCACAAGGTTAGGAGCTGTCGCGATTAACGTCATCATCCCACTGATTAATCCCGCTACGCTTAACGGCATCATTAATCGTTTTGGGGAAATATTCATTTGACGGCAAATCATAATCACAACAGGAATAAACACCGCAACCACGCCAGTAGAACTCATAAATGCACCTAATCCAGCCACTGAAAGCATCAGTAAAATAAGCACTTTAGCTTCACTATTTCCCGCAACTTTCAAGATGCCGTCACTCACACGATAAGCAATTCCTGTCCGAACCAAAGCCTTTCCCCCACAATGAAGAGTAAAGCAATCAGGATAATATTAGGATCGCTAAAGCCAACTAAGATCTCTTGGATACTGAGAATGCCACTTAGATAAAAAGAGAGCATCACCAATAATGCCACCACATCCATACGAATTTTATTATGCACAAATAAAATGATGGCTACGCCAAGCAACATCAATGTCCAAAATAATGGGCTCACCCAAAGTGCATGATCAAAAATGGTATTCATACTCTATCCTTTAATCTTACGACCTTTCACTCTAACTATTCTTCTATGCCTAATGCTTTCTTCACGGGTGAAAAACTACGACGATACTCTGGTAAAGGACCCAGTTCCGCTAATTTTTCTAAGTGTAATTTGGTCGGATACCCTTTATGTTGAGCAAAAGCATATTCAGGGTGTTTTTTATCTAATTCTTCCATTTCCTGATCCCGTGCGACTTTTGCCAAAATAGAGGCAGCGCTAATTTCAGCCACAAGTGAATCCCCTTTCACCACAGCTTGGGCAGGCAAGCCAAGGTTAGGCGGAATTCGATTTCCATCTACCAACACAAAGTGCGGTTGAATTTTTAAGGCTTTTACGGCTCGTTCCATTGCTAGCATAGAGGCATGCAGAATATTCAACTCATCGATCTCTGCTGGCTCTGCTCGCCCCATTGCCCAAGCTAAGGCCTTCTCTTTAATTTCTGCTGCGAGTGCAAGCCGTTTTTTCTCGCTGAGCTTTTTAGAATCTGCCAAACCGGTTATCGGATTATTAGGATCTAAAATTACCGCTGCCGTTACAACTGCCCCCACTAAAGGGCCTCGGCCAACTTCATCCACCCCGGCAAATAGTTGATAACCTTCAGGATAAACAAAATCAGTCATGTCTTTGCTCCAATAAATCAATCACCGCTTGTGCGGCTTGGCTATCCGCATCACATTGAATTAATTTATGCAATTCTGTAAAACGTTGAATTAAAACACTGCGAGATTTGACCGCACTTTCGTCATCGCCTAAATACAGAGAAAGTTGTTCTGCTAATTTTTGTGGTTCGCAATCTTCTTGAATCATTTCTGGCACAAGCATTTCATCCGCTAACAAATTAGGCAATGAAATATATTTTGTTTTGACCAATCGTTTTGCCAAAAAATGCGTGAAAGGTTTCATTCGATACCCTACCACCATTGGCGATTTACACAACATCGCTTCAAGTGCAGCGGTACCTGAAGCTAGTAAAGTTGCTTCGGCAGCAATCATCACTTGGCGTGCTTTACCATCAATTAAATGCATATCGAGATCAGGTGCAATCTGAGCCTTTATTTCCTCAAATTGCTGGCGACGTTTTTCATTCACCAAAGGGACTAAAAACTGTAAGTCTGGATATTTTTCTTTTAATAACAAAGCAGTTTTTAGAAATGGTTCAGTAAGAAACCCGACTTCGCTACCACGGCTTCCCACTAAAATGGCAAGATAACGTCCTTTTTCATCAATACCTAAGGTCTGGCAAGCTTCCGTTCTATTTGGTTTTAATGGAATCGCATCTGCCATGGTATGGCCAATAAAACGACAAGGCACATTAAAACGATCATAAAAAGCTTTTTCAAAAGGAAGAAAAGCCAATACTTGATGAGTTGCTTTGGCAATTTTGTAGATACGATTTTGACGCCAAGCCCATACAGATGGGCTCACGTAATGAATGGTTTTAATCCCTTTTTCTTTTAATTTAAGTTCAACGGTAAGATTAAAATCCGGTGCATCAATACCGATAAATACATCTGGTTTAATAGCAGAAAGTTGTTCGATGATACTGCGACGAATTTTAAGCAATCGAGGTAAATGTTTAAGTACTTCTACTAGCCCCATGACAGAGAGCTCTTCCATATCAAAAAAGCTTTCAAAACCTTGAGCAATCATTCGCTCACCACCAATCCCGACAAATTTAGCTTGCGGATAGTGGCGTTTAAGCACTTGAATGAGGCCTGCACCAAGAATATCACCAGAGACTTCACCAGCAACGATCGCAATAGTCGGATTTTCTTTTATCATTAAATTTATCCTAAAAAACGACCGCACTTTGAACAAATCATAGTGCGGTCTCTTTGTTATTCATCATTTTCTCTTAACGAGAAAAGAAACGTTAATTAACGAATAATGCCACGAGTAGAACGTTTGAAGAATTCCACAAAGAAACTAATTGCAGATTCTGTTTGCGCAATTTGTTCAATTTCAGGCAACACTTCTTCAAGGGTTTTACCACTACGGTAAATCATTTTATAAACATTACGGATAGCATGCATGGTTGGTTTATCAAAACCACGACGTTTTAATCCTTCAAGGTTAACACCAAAAGGCTGTGCATGGTTACCTTGTGCCATCACATAAGGCGGCACATCTTGGCTAACCATAGAACCACCACCTAGCATTACGTGCGCACCGACGACCACAAATTGGTGAATCGCAGACATACCACCAACAATCACAAAATCATCTAATTCAACGTGACCTGCAAGGGTTGCATTGTTTGCCAAAATACAGTTATTTTTAATTTGGCAATCGTGAGCAACGTGGACGTTGATCATCAATAAGTTGTTGTTACCAATACGTGTTACACGACCACCTTGGATCGTACCGCGGTGAATTGTCACATGTTCACGAATAAGGTTGCCATTACCAATAACGGTTTTCGTTGCTTCGCCCTTTATATTTTAAATCTTGGTTGACTTCACCGATGCTGGCGAATTGATAAATCTGGTTATCCTCACCAATCACGGTGTCGCCTTTCACGACAATATGAGAATTTAAAACGGTACGCGCTTTAATCTCAACGCTCCCTTCAATAATACAGAAAGGACCGATAACAACGTCTTCGCCAATAACTGCGCCATCAGCAACAAGCGCGGTTGGGTGAATTTTTGCACTTGGGTGGATCATACTTACCCCTTAATTTTCTTTAATTATCGACGAGCACACATTAATTTGGCTTCACAAGCAACTTCACCGTTTACGGTTGCAATACCTGTGAATGCTGTAATACCACGACGTTCTTTAATCACTTGAACGTTCAATTCCATTTGATCTCCAGGTAATACTGGGCGTTTGAAACGCGCTTCATCAATACCTGCGAAATAGAATAATTCGCCACCTTTTAATTCATGGGTTTTAAATGCAAGGATCCCCATTGATTGCGCCAAAGCTTCAAGAATTAACACACCTGGTAAAATTGGCTCTCCAGGGAAATGACCAGTAAAACAAGGTTCGTTTACGCTGATATTTTTAATTGCTTTTAACCATTCACCTTCTTTGTAGTCTAACACTCGATCCACTAATAAAAATGGATAACGATGTGGCAATAAGGTCATAATTTCTTTTGCTTCAATTACTTTACTTACTTGATTCTCTGACACGTCTAATACCTTTAAAATAAATAATAATAAAACACTGGAATTATACGATATTTCTGTATAAAAATAAAACGCACCCTAGGGTACGTTTTAAAAATCTTAGCCAAGCTTTTTCTCAAGGGCTTTCAGTCGTTTATTCATACCATCAATCCCCAAGGTAAGTGCGGCTGTTTTTCGCCACTCTTTATTGGTTTGTAATGGGATACCCGATGAGTAAACGCCTGGTTCAGTAATTGGACGCATTACCATCCCCATGCCAGTCACTGTGACTTTATCGCAGATTTCCATGTGACCATTGATCACACTTGCTCCGCCAATTAAACAATAACGCCCCACTTTTAGGCTACCCGCCATAATGACACCACCAGCTACTGCTGTACCCGTGCCGATATGAACGTTATGCGCAATTTGACAAAGGTTATCAATAATGACGTTATCTTCAATGACTGTCGCATCTAAGGCACCACGGTCAATACAGGTACAAGCACCGATTTCGACATTATTACCAATAATCACTTGTCCTACTTGTGGAATTTTCACCCAGCGACCACGATCATTCGCATAGCCAAAGCCATCACTACCAATCACAGCACCTGATTGAATTAAGCAATTTTGTCCAATTTCTACTTCATGATAAATGCTTACGTTTGCCCAAAGCTGTGTACCTGCACCAATTTTGGTGAATTTACCTACAAAACAACCTGCGCCAATAATCACGTTATCGCCTAATACAACACCTTCTTCAATCACGGCATTTGCACCAATTGATACATTTTCACCCATTGAAGCTTTTTCAGAAATAACCGCACTTGGGTGGATATTTTGAGCCGCTTTCGGGGTAGTGTCCATATATTGAGCTAATACTGCATAAGCAACATAAGGATCTTTAACGATAAGTAAATTACTTTCAGGTGAGCAAAATTCCACATCCGCTTCTGACACCACAAGAATACCTGCTTTAGATTCAGCTAATAAAGGGCGAAATTTTGCATTAGAAATGAACGTAAGCTGATTTGCATCTGCTTTTGAAAGAGCAGCAATACTATTAACGACAACGTCGGCGTTACCGCGAGGGGTGCCGCCGACTTTTGTTGCTAATTCCTGTAAAGAATAGGATTTTTGCATTATGAGAACCTATTATTTTTTCTCTTCAGTTTTCGCTGGTTCCGCTTTTTCAGTTGCTGGAATAGATTTTAATACTTCTTCAGTAATATCTTTGCCATCTACCGCAAATACGACAGAGTTTGCATCTAAAACATAAGTATAACCTTTAGCTTTAGCTAAATTATTCGTTGCAACTTGAATGCTTTCCAATAATTTACCACGCTCTTCAGTTTGACGTTTTTCGTTTAACTCTTGGAACTCTGCCACTTTTTTATCTTGCTCTTCCATTAATTTACTTAATGCAGCTTCTTCATCTGAACCGAATTTAGTAATTTCGTCTTGACGCTTTTGAATTTCAGCTTGACGTAAACGAGGTGCATCTTTTTGTAACGCTGCAATTTTTGCTTCTACTTTTTTACGAGATGCCACGATTTTATCATCAATTTCTTTTTTGCTTGCAGCAAGTTTATCTGCCATTGGTTTAAATTCAGCATCTAATTTATCAGCTACAGCTTGGCGATCTGGGTGATTTTGGAATAAATAACCAGCATTGATGAATGCGATATTTTCATCTGCAGCAGCAAAACCTGATGCAAGTGCTAGACCTAAAGAAAGTGCGGTAACTTTTAGTACGTTTTTCATATTTGAATTTCCTTAAATTAGTTTAGTAAATTTTTCTGTGTCAGCTAACTTACTGACACAGAACAAAGATTTTGACTTAAATAGAATATAAAAGTTCAATTTATTAGAAAGAACCACCAATACTAAATTGGAATTGTTCTACATCATCATTCTCATATTTTTTGATTGGTTTCGCGTAAGAGAATACCAATGGTCCAATTGGTGATTGCCATTGGAAAGCCAAACCAGCTGAAGCACGAATATGACTCGGTTTTCCATAATCTGGCAAACTTCTTGTTACGCTAGACGGAAGTCCTTTTCTATCCGATTTCCATTTTGTATTCCAAACGCTTGCTGCATCAACGAAGAATGAGGTTCTCACATTATTTTGGCTTTTATCTGCAATAAATGGTGTTGGAACAATTAATTCCACACTTGCAGTTCCCATTGCGTTACCACCTACTACATCCGTACTTGGCTCCCAATAATTTGCACCTGCCGCATTATTTTTTAAATAGATTGCATTAGGGCCTACTGCACCATATGCGAAACCACGTAATGAACCAATACCACCCGCGCTATAAAGTTGATAGAACGGTACGCGCTTACCACTTAAGCCATTAGCATAAGCGGCTGTTGCTTTACCCGATAATACCCAACGGTGATCACGATCTAATGGATAGAAACCTTGAACTTCAGCACTTAATTTATAATATTTGTTGTCTGAACCTGGAATAGTTACACGTCCACCTAGGTTTGCTTTCACACCTTTAGTTGGGAAATAACCACGGTTTAAGCTGTTATAGTTCCAACCAAATGAGAAATCAAAGTCACTGGTTTTAATTGAGTTGCCAGTCAAATTCATCGATTTCATGTATAAATCACGATTATATTCATACGCGAAGTTGCTGATTTTATTGTAAGTATAACCTAATCCCACATAATATGAGTTATTCTCATTGACTGGGAAACCTAATGTCATGTTACCACCATAAGTGGTACGTTTATAGGTTGATGAGGTATCACTTTTTGAGTTATCGTAAGTTTCATAGAATACGTTTCCACCTAAACTTACGCCATCTTTAGTAAAGTACGGTTCTGTATAGCCTAAGTTTATACTAGTGCCATAGTCATTACGTGTACCACCTAGGCTTACCGCCGCACCTGTCCCCAAGAAGTTATCTTGTTTCACACTCGCTTGATAGCTGATACCACTTTCTGTACCATAACCGATACCAAAGTTGATACTACCTGTATTACGTTCTCTGACTTTATACACCACATCCACTTCATCATTAGAACCTTGGATTGGTTCAATGCGGTTTTCTACGCTTTCAAAGAAACCTGTTCTATCTAAACGCACTTTACCTAACTCAACTAATTGTGAGTTATACCAAGTCCCTTCTTGCTGACGCATTTCTTGACGTAATGTACTATCAGCAGAAACCGTATTACCTTCAAAACGAACTTGACGTACAGATAGACGACGACCCGCATCCACAACAAATGTTAACGCCAGTGTTTATTCGCATCATCAAAAGTTGGTACAGAATTAACTGTTGCGCTACCATAACCTCGCTCGCCTAATTTATCTTTAATTAAGCTTTCTACGTATTGCACATCTGAACGTCTGAATGTTTCGTTCAAGTGAAGCTCGCGCAATAATGGTTGTAACTCATTCGCCATACCACCTAGGTTACCAACAATACGAGCTGAACTTAAATTATATTTTTCACCTTCACTTACATCAATGGTCACATCCGCTTTTGTATGATCTTCATTTAATTGAACATCTGTTTTAGTTACTTTTGCTTTTGCGTAACCATTATTTTGGTAGTAATCTTGGATGGCTTGAACATCTTTATCAAACTGAGAACCATCAAACTTATTACCCCAAAGTTTCCACCAAGAATCTGGTTGAAGCTCCATTTGTTCTTGTAACTTACTGCTCGAAATCGCTTCGTTTCCATTAAAAGTCACTGAACGGAGTTTTGCAGTATCATCTTCATCAATTTGGAGGGTAATTTCCGCTCGATTATTGGGTAAAGTCGTCACAATTGGTTCAACTTTCGCATTATAACGACCTACGCTCTTATAATGATCTCTTAAGCTTTGAGCAAACCCTTCTAACTTCGCACGATTTAGCACCTCACCACTCTTTAATCCATTTGCATCAAGATTCTGTTTCAGTGCATCCGTAGGAACGGCTGAGTTGCCTTTAATATTCACTTCAGAAATGATTGGTTTCGCGATAACGCTCACAACTAACGCATCACCATCTTGGAAAGCTTTGACATCATCAAACTGTCCACTTACGAACAATGAACGTACAATATTGGCTACGTCTTTATCCGTTACACGCTGACCGCTACGAACAGGAAGGCTCGCTAGAATTTGTTGTTCTAAGTCTCCTTGAGCACCGTCAACACGAATGTCTTTTGCTACAAATGGTGCCGCAAATACACTCGTTGTAGTACCGAATAATAAACTTGCGATTAGAAGTTTTTTTCATCGACTTTATCCTATAAAAAAATAATAGTTATAAACGTAAGAAATCATTAAAAAAAGCACAAAAAAATTGTTTCAATTAACAAGATTGTTAGCCCTATACGATAACTTAAATTTTTGTACCCGTTCTGAAACAGGTTTTTCCTTTGATAGCTTCCGCCGCCAAAAAAACACGAGATGTCCACCATCTAAAAACTGGCAACGGAAATAAATTCATTATGCCTAAATTAACACTAATTAACGCGAGAAAACTTAAGAAATAAATCACGCCAGCGTTAGAAGATGCGCCTGCCCCTTGAGCAATTGAAATTGGCCCAGCCAAACTGGAAAATGAAAGTTCACCACTAAGCAATTTCCCGATTGCCTTCACAATAAACCAAGAAATTTGGCCTGTCTTTTCCACACCTTTTTGTAGCGCATCAAGAATACCATATTTTAATTCAGTTCGATACTGTTCGCCAACTTTTAAGAACGTCGGACTTAACCCTACAAACCATTTACCCTCTTGATTCTTCTCCGGTTGCAAGGTTTTGTCAAAAATTTCCTGATTTCGTTCAACCTTGATTGTAAAAGGTTGACCTTGTTGTACCTGTGCGACAAAAGCTTTCCAATCAAGTGCGGTCGAATTTTCTGCTAAAATTTTATCGCCAATCAATAGGCCTGCTTTTTCAGCTGGTGAGTTCTCCACCACTTTTGATAACGTCATCTCCACTTTACTTGAAACTGGATTAATTCCTAATGTTTCAAATGCTGTTTCTTTATCTGGTTCAAATGTCCAATTTTGCAGATTAATGGTTCGTTGATAAGGTTGGTCTTCACCAAAAGGCGTTAATGTGAGCTCAACAGAATTAGAACCTAACTTATCAGTGAGCAATAAATTAATGGTTTCCCAATCGGGAGTATTCTCCCCATCAATTGCCAAAATCTGGGTATTCGGTTCAATTTGAGCCATCGCAGCCGGTGAATTTGACGTGACATTTTCAATGACTGGTTTAACACTCGGAATTCCAACGGAATAAATTACCCAATATGCTAAAATCGCAAAAATAAAATTAGCAAGCGGGCCAGCAGCAATCACAAAAGCACGTTGAGCGACAGATTTACTTTCAAATGCCTGCGATTTTAATTCTGCTGGAACTTCTTCATTTCGCCCGTCAAGCATTTTGACATAACCACCAAGCGGAATAGCTGAAATCGCAAATTCGGTGCCCAATTTATCTGTGCGTCGCCAAATCACTTTACCAAAACCAATCGAAAAACGATGAACTTTAATACCGCACTTTCTTGCTGCCCAAAAATGGCCGTATTCGTGTACGGCAACCAGCACAGCAATTGCAACAATAAATGAACCAAGCGACCACAAAAACGACATGTTCTATCCTATAACACAAAGAAATAGAAGTATGTGAAGAATGGGACTGCGGCTGTTAAACTATCAATACGATCTAAAATACCGCCATGACCTGGAATTAATTGACTACTGTCTTTAATGCCTGATTCACGTTTAAACATACTTTCTGCTAAGTCACCTAATACAGAAATAGCCACTGTTGCCACAGAAAGCACAACAAAACCACTCATTGCACGACTACCTAATAAGGTTTCACCTGAAAAATGGATAAATACAAATGCCAATACCGCCGCGGTAATCATGCCTCCAAATACCCCTTGCCATGTTTTTCCCGGTGAGACTTTCGGCGCAAGCTTGTGCTTACCAAAGGCTCTCCCCGCAAAATAGGCACCTGAGTCCGCTGCCCATACCAATACAAACACATAAAGCAATAAGAATAAACCATGATAAGGATCAGTAGCATAATTATCTAAACGTAAACGTAAGACAGCGGCAATAAAAGGAATCAGCGTAGAGAAAGCAAACAAGACTTGTAAAGGGATATTTTTACCCCAAAACTTCGCTGAGCTTGGATAAGTCACCACTAATGCTAATGCAAGCGCCCACCAACCGACTGAATTTAGCAATAAAAGCGGCAAGTAGTTTTCAAATACTCGACCTGCATCTAAATAATTACCTTCGTTATAAAGCCAGAGGAAGATAAATGCGCCTAAAAATGCAGCGATACAAAGGCGCGCCAAAGGATTTTTAAAACGAGCAAATTGAGCCCATTCCCAAATACCAAGCGTCGCCACAAAGCCTAAGGCTAGGGCAAAATAAAATGGGGTAAATAAGAACAAGGCACATAATACCAAAGCAATTAACACAATGGCTGATAATACACGTTCTTTAAGCATAAGTTCTCCGCTTATTCTGTCCCGCCAAAACGGCGATGACGTTGTTGATAGCAGGCAATTGCCTGATTAAATCTTTTTCACTAAAATCCGGCCAAAGCACATCTAAAAAACACAATTCCGCATACGCAATTTGCCAAAGCAAGAAATTGCTAATGCGTTGCTCACCGCTCGTCCGAATTAACAAATCGACCGGTGGCTCATCTTGTGTGACTAAATGTTGCTGGAAAAGTGATTCATTAATATCATTCACCGAAATCTCATTATTTTTTACTTTTTCAGCTAATTGTTGAGTCGCTTGAACAATATCCCAACAACCACCGTAATTCGCCGCAATATTTAAAGTCAGTGCGGTATTATTTCCCGTTAAATTTTCTGCTTTTACGATCTTCTCTTTCAATTTTTCACTAAAACGAGAAACATCACCGATAATCTTTAAACGAATATTATTTTTATGTAATTTTTTAACTTCTCGATCAAGCGCTTGCATAAAGAGCGTCATTAAAGCGCTCACTTCTTGCTCAGGGCGATTCCAGTTTTCGCTGCTAAACGCATATAACGTCAAAAATTTAACACCAGTTTGTCGTGCATAACTCACCGCACGGCGCACGGCTGCCACACCATTTGTATGGCCAAAAATGCGTAGCTTATTTTGTTGCTTCGCCCAGCGCCCATTACCATCCATTATGATGGCAACGTGTTCGGGAATATTATTGTTATCAAGTTCTTTCATTCTAAAATATTCGGATTTTATGACCGCACTTTGGTGTATTCTACATTAACTTTTTAATCAGCGAAGCTGCTAATTCACGAGCTTGCTTATCTACGGCTAATACATCATCAATGCTTGAAATGATAGAAGATGGCATTTGCTCAACTGATACTTGGTTAATTTTCGCAATATCCGTAAATTTAATATAGCCATCTAAAAAAGCTTGTACAGCAATTTCATTTGCCGCATTCATTGCGGTTGTCGCATATTGCCCTTCTGCAAAAGCATCAATCGCTAATTTTAAATTTGGATAACGATTAAAATCAGGTTCGATAAACGTCAATTCTTTGATTTTAAAGAAATCTAATGGTTCCACACCACTAACAGTACGATTTGGATAAGCCATGGTTTCCGCAATGGGTGTACGCATATCCGGATTGCCCATTTGAGCAATGACCGAGCCATCTACATAGCGCACCATTGAATGAATAATAGATTGAGGATGAATAATCACTTCCATTTCATCAACCGATGCATTGAAGAGCCAGCGGGCTTCAATGTACTCTAAACCTTTATTCATCATCGTGGCAGAATCCACGGAGATTTTTTTACCCATTGACCAGTTTGGGTGAGCGACGGCTTGTTCTGGCGTAATATGTTCAAACTCATTTAATGGCGTATAACGGAAAGGGCCACCAGAACCAGTTAAGACAATTTTACTGACCCCTAATTCTTTCAAAGGACAGAACCCAACTTTTTCTTGCGCTTCAGGCGGTAAAGATTGAAAAATCGCGTTATGCTCACTATCAACAGGTAATAATTTTGCTTTTGACTGCTTCACTGCATCAATAAAGAGCTGGCCACACGTCACCAAGGACTCTTTATTCGCAAGCAAGACTTTCTTACTCGCTTTTACTGCCGAAAGAGTCGGTAGCAATCCCGCTGCCCCAACAATGGCGGCCATAACTTGATCCGCATCAGGATGTGCTGCTAAATCACAAATCGCTTTTTGGCCTGCTAACACTTCCGTTTTAATGTGGTGTGAAGCTAATTTTTCTCGCAATACCTTTGCTGCGTTTTCATCATCTAATGCAGCAAAGTGCGGTTGAAATTTCACGCATTGTTCAAACATTGTCTCAACATTTTTTCCTCCCACTAACGCAAAGGCATGGTATTTGTCGGGGTTATGTTCGATAACAGAAAGGGTGCTATGACCAATAGAACCTGTTGATCCTAAAATAACAAGATTTTGTTTTTGCATAAAATTTCGACCGCACTTTGTGCTTTTATTTCTTCATCAGAATAGAACAAGGGCAGACACTTGGTCTGCCCCAAAACATGGTTCGACAATTAGAAATCCATTAATTCTTTTTCTTTATCAGCTAAGATCTCATCCACTTTTTTGATATAGCTATCAGTCACTTTTTGAATGATTTCTTCTGCTTTGTGTTGATCGTTTTCGCTGATTTCTTTGTCTTTTAATAATGCTTTGATTTTATCATTTGCATCACGACGCACGTTACGAATCGCGACTTTACCTTGTTCACCTTCGCTTTTTACGATTTTGATTAAATCACGACGACGTTCTTCAGTTAATGGAGGAAGAGGTACGCGAATTGTTGTGCCTGCTGAAGATGGGTTTAAACCTAAATCAGACGTTAAAATCGCTTTTTCTACTGCACTGATTAAAGAACGGTCAAATACTGTTACCGCTAAAGTACGCGCATCTTCTGCAACAACGTTAGCTAATTGACGAAGTGGTGTCGCTGCACCATAGTATTCCACTTGGATCGCGTCTAATAAGCTAGGTTGAGCACGACCTGTACGGATTTTTGCAATATGCCCACGCAACGCTTCGAGGCTTTTTTCCATGCGAGCTTCAGCATCTTGTTTAATTTCATTAATCATTCATCTGTCCTTTTCAATAAATAATAAAGATAAAACATAGTGATTTTACTGGATTTTTAGGGAGTTTTGAATCTTTTATTTTGAATATAAATTCCGATTGCTTAAAGTATGATTTGATAGTATCTTGACTCTCAATTAATAACAGAGGATTTTAGTATGAATTATAATATAAAACATATAGCTCATGCCGCTGCAGCATTATGTGCTTCAATGTGGTTATCTGGCTGTGCAACTTATGCTCATTTAGGTACAACATTATATTGGTCAGGTAAAGATATTAACGAATTTATAGCAGATAAAGGACTTGAGCCAGATGCTAAAAAGATTTGTAAGGATAAAGATAAGCCATTTCTCATTTATGGTTTTGCTAGACCTATTTACCATACATATGATCGTGAAGTGGGGCGAGGTCATCATGCTTATGGTACAACCATTTATACGCAAACAGAACATCAATTTACAGGTAAATATAGATGGAATTATATATTTACCGATATTGAAGGCAAAATTACTTCTGACCGTTCTGATACGGGCTTTGGTGACATTGATAAAGAATTTAATTGTCAAGATATGGATGAGGTGGCCCATGATAAGGCTAAATTAGCGCAAACTTTATCACGACAAAGTTTATGGAGGAGTATTGCTAACTCTGCGGATAATAACAAAATGATGTGGGGATCTGATAAAGCATATCGCTCGCGAAAAAGAGGCTGAAGAAGATGCCTTAGAACAATGTAAAGATGATGGCGGTAAGGCTTGTAAAGTGGTTGTATCTTATAGCAACCTCTGTCTATCAAGTGGGATGGGTGAGCGTAATGGCACTTACTTTGATGTGTTTGGTGTAGGTGCCAATAAAGCCGGGGCAAATAAAGATGCTATTGAGCAATGCCAGTCAAAAGGTGGACGTAACTGTAAAACAGTAATGGAAGGGCTTTGTGCAACAGCTTGCGACATGGAGAATGAGAAAGGCTGTTTATTACCGAAACCACAAGTGATTAAACCCTAATATATATCAAATAAACCTCTTATCGTTAAGGTAAGCGGTTATATTTTCACTAAAAGATTCAACATAAAAAGTTTCATATGAAATATTCAATAAAACCATTATTAAAATTCGTGTTTTTTACCTCTATTTGCGGATTCTTAAGCAGTTGCTCCACTTATGTTCACCTTGGTACTACACTTTATTGGTCAGGAAAAGATGTTAATGAATTTATGGAAAGCAAAGGACTTTATCCAGATGATATTAAGCAATGTTCAAGTGAAAAGGAGACTTTCTTAATTTATGGTTTTGCCAGACCGCTTTATAATGTTTTAGAATATGAAGTAGGGCGTGGTCATCATGCTTATGGCACAACCATTTATACCAAAAAAGAAAAAGTCTTTACAGGTAACCATAAATGGACTTATGTCTTTACCGATATGAATGGCAAAATTAAATCTCATCGTGCTGAAACCGGGTTTGGTGATATTGATAAAGAATTCAAATGTAATGGATATTACGATACAAGCAAACTAGAATTAAAACCTCGTACTTGGTCTGCTGTTGCAGTAAGACAAGGAAATAAAAAACAAGGAATATGGGGGAATGATGTTCCTGCTTCAAATTTAGCAAATGCCAAAAAAGAAGCCATTAGTCAGTGTGAAAAAGAAAGTGGTGAACGTTGCGAATTTCTATTTGGATTTAGTAATGCTTGTTTAAGTGTCGCACATGCAGAGAAAAATGGACCGACATCTTATTTCGGATTAGGGATTCTTGGTCAGCGTTCCAAAGATGATGCCTTAGCAAATTGCAAAGAAGATGGTGCTTCAAATTGCCAAGTATCAAATATTTATCCTGTATGTTCTACGCCATGCGATTATGAACAAGATAAACAATGCTTCTTTGATAAACCACAATTAGCCAAACCAGGCAAAAATGGTCAAGATGACATTTTTAATGCTGGGGAAAAGAACTTATTTTAATTAACAAAAAACGGTAGAAATCATTTCTACCGTTTTTCATTTTTTTACTTTATCAAATTAACAAATCGTTGTGCCTTCTTCTGTGCCTAGCACCACTTGACGCAATGCACCTGGTTTGCACATATTAAATACACGAATTGGCATACCGTGGTCACGAGCAAGCGTGAATGCTGCCAAATCCATTACTTGTAATTCTTTTTCAATCACTTCCGCATAAGATAAATTACGATATAACACAGCATCAGGATTTTTTGCTGGATCGCAGTTATATACACCATCTACTTTAGTCGCTTTTAATACGATATCCGCTTCAATTTCAATACCACGTAAACAAGCTGCTGAGTCTGTTGTAAAGAATGGGCTACCCGTACCGGCTGAGAAAATCACCACGCGTTTTTCACGTAACATCTTAATCGCTTCAGACCAGTTATACGTATCGCAAATACCATTTAATTGGAACGCAGACATTAATTTCGCATTAACATCTGCACGGTGAAGTGCATCACGCATTGCCAAACCATTCATCACGGTTGCAAGCATCCCCATGTGGTCGCCCACAACACGATTCATCCCTGCTTTAGCTAATTTTGCGCCACGGAATAAGTTACCACCGCCGAGCACAACACCAACTTCCACGCCCATTTCAATTAATTCTTTAATCTCTAAAGCCATACGATCGAGGATAGAAGGATCGATACCGAAGCCCTCATCACCTTGTAATGCTTCACCACTTAATTTCAATAAGATTCGTTTGTAAATTGGTTGGCTCATTGTTTTTTTCCTTTGTCGGTTACAAAAATTGGCTTATTTTTAGCAAAAAGAGTGAAAAAGTTAAAAAAATGGAAATTGGTCAGAAAAAGTGCGATAAAATGGTGCACTTTTTGATTTTTATAGGCAAACTTTTATGAAGATATCAAAAACCTCACAAATTTTAACCGCACTTTTTTTCTTTAGCTTGTGCCATTCTTGCGGGTTACCTGATTTTTACGAGGCTCAGGGGATGTTTCCGGAGCCATCTATTAGTTTAATTTTACTCGCTGCTCTTTTCATTATTTTGTTAAGCAGCAGCCGAAAATCATTCTATTTTATTTTATTGCCATTAGTTTGCTTACACGCATTTTATACGCCGACAGGCTTAAATTTCGGTGCACCAAGCTATCAATATATTGCTTCTGTTCTTGCGACAGATATGTTGGAAACCAAAGAGTTTCTATTACAAATTCCAGTAACTAGCTATTTAGCCGCATTGGCTATTCCACTATTAGTCTTTTTACATTACAAAAGTGCGGTCAAATTTGGCGTCAAATTTTATCGCAATAAAACATTTATCGCTTTGGCTACCCTGTTAATTGGTTATAACTTGCCGATTGCTGCGCCATTAAAAGAAACCATTGATTCCACTGTTAAAATCGTTGATGAATGGCAAAAATTGAAAAAAATGTCACAAGAAAGCAACTGGGGACAATCCACATTAGAAAATTCTAAATACCAAGATTATGTGATTATTTTGGGTGAAAGTGCGCGAAAAGACTACTTACATGCTTATGGCTATCCTGTTAATGACACACCATTTATGTCATCAACAAATGGTACTCTCATTGATGGGATGACATCTGCTGGCTCAAACACAGTGGCCTCATTACGCTTGATGCTGACTTTACCAGACAAAGAAAAATGGGAGCCAAACTATGATTTAAGCTTAGTGGATCTCATTAAATCTGCTGGTCTAAAAACCTACTGGTTGTCTAATCAAGGTTTCTTAGGTGAATATGACACGCCAGTTGCTTCGCTTGCATCAAAATCTGATGAAACCATTTTCCTGAAAAAAGGCGGGTAGCTTTTAATTCTACAAACTACAGCGATTTTGATTTAATTCCTAAATTTGCCCAAGTTTTAGAAGATCCAACACAAGGTAAACGCTTTATTGTTTTACACATTTATGGTTCACATCCTCTTGCTTGCGATCGTGTTGAAGATTATCCGAAAATTTTCAATGATAATGACATTGAGAAAAAGAACGAGTACTTGAATTGCTATATTTCATCCATTAAGAAAACCGATGATTTTATTAAGAAAGTGTATGAAACCCTCAAAGAAAACGAGCAAAAAACGCACCGCACTTTCTCAATGATTTATTTTCTCAGATCATGGTTTATGTCATCAGGAAGATGATAAACATGGTGTAACCTTGTTTAATCAAAACTGTCACAGCCAATTACATCATAATATTCCGCTCTTTAAAATTTCATCTGATGATACGGCACGTAAAGAATACAAAGCCTTTAAATCTGGTTTGAATTTCTTAGAAGGCATTGCTAATTGGATAGGGATTAAAAATCCGAAGCTCACATTAGAGGAAGATTTATTCTCTGAACAAGCTGACAAAGATGACTATGGACTGAAAAAACTGATTGAAGAGAAAATATCGTAAAGATGCAGACCCTGCCATTGATATTCGTCCGAATAAATAGAGAAATATCTCAAATTTAAGACAACAAAAAAGCCGATATTTAATATCGGCTTTTTTATATCTCAATGGAGAAAATTAAGCGTTACCGCCAGTGATTTTTGCAACTTCAGCTGCGAAATCTTCTTCTTTTTTCTCGATACCTTCACCCACTTCTAAACGGATGAAGTTAGACACTGAAGTGTTTACTGATTTTAAGAAGTCACCTACAGATACAGAAGGATCCATGACGAATGGTTGACCTGTTAATGAAACTTCACCAGTGAATTTCTTCATACGACCTTCAACCATTTTCTCTGCGATTTCTTTTGGTTTACCAGAGTTGATTGCGATGTCGATTTGGATTTGACGTTCGTGTTCAACCACTTCAGCAGATACATCTTCTGGGTTCACGAATTCAGGTTTAGATGCAGCAACGTGCATTGCCACTTTTTTAAGTTCATCAGCAGAACCTTCACCCGCAACTAACACACCGATTTTCGCACCGTGTAAGTATTGAGCAATCACTTGACCATCTAAGTAAGCAACACGACGGATGTTCATGTTCTCACCGATTTTAGCCACTAATGCAGCACGTTTTTCTTCAAATTGTGCTTGTAATGCTTCGATAGTAGTACCTTTGTTTGCTGCTGCGAAATCAGCTACTTCGTTTGCTAAACCTAAGAAACCAGCATCTTTTGCTACGAAGTCAGTTTCACAGTTCATTTCAACTAATACACCGAAACCATTTTCTACACGAGCAAGGATAACACCTTCAGCTGCAACACGGCCTGCTTTTCTTAGCTGCTTTAGCTTGACCAGATTTACGCATGTTGTCGATTGCTAACTCGATATCACCGTTTGCTTCAACTAATGCTTTTTTACATTCCATCATACCGGCACCGGTACGTTCACGAAGTTCTTTTACTAATGATGCTGTGATTTCAGCCATTTTAAAAATCCTCTGTCGAAAATGCGATTTATTTTGACCGCACTTTTAGATAAAAATATAGGGGCTAAATTTTAGCCCCTATGCCAATTAATCGTTTGATTATTAAGGGCTTCGCCTTATTGCAAAACTTAAATTATTCTGCGTCAGCTGCTAATTCTTCAGCAACTTGAGCTTCGTTACCACGACCTTCTTTAACCGCTGCTGCAGCTGCAGAAACGTAAAGTTGGATAGCACGAGTCGCATCATCGTTACCTGGGATAACGAAATCTACGCCAGCTGGAGTTGAGTTAGTATCAACGATAGCAAATACAGGAATACCTAGGTTGTTTGCTTCTTTAACAGCGATATGTTCGTGGTCTGCACCGATAACGAATAACGCATCTGGTAAGCCGCCCATATCTTTGATACCGCCAAGGCTTAATTCAAGTTTTTCCATCTCACGGGTACGCATTAACGCTTCTTTTTTGGTTAATTTGTCAAAAGTACCGTCTTGAGATTGAGTTTCTAAATCTTTTAAACGTTTAATTGATTGACGAACGGTTTTCCAGTTAGTCAACATACCACCTAACCAACGGTGGTTTACGTAATATTGTTGACAGTCTAATGCTGCAGCTTGTACTGCTTCTTGAGCCGCGCGTTTAGTACCAACAAATAATACTTTACCGTTGTTGCTAGCAATACGGGTTAATTCCGCTAAAGCTTCGTTGAATAAAGGTAAAGTTTTTTCTAAGTTGATGATATGAACACCGTTACGAGCACCAAAAATGAAAGGTTTCATTTGTGGGTTCCAGTAACGAGTCTGGTGTCCGAAGTGTACGCCCGCGTTGATCATGTCGCGCATTGAAACTTGTGCCATAATATTTTCCTTTTGTTGGGGTTGAGCCTCCACATATCAGCTAATCGACCGTTTGGCACCCCGATTAAGCCTTAATGATATGTGTGTGTTGTTAATAATTAAAAACGCTGCTTTTGAAACCCAAAAACAGCGGTGCGATTTATACCATAAAGTGCGATCAAAAACCAGTTTATTTTGTTAAATTCATCACTTTTCTTGCTTTAATAAACAATAAAGGGGGACGATGCCGCAAATCTTTAAATTCATCATGCCATTGTGGCTGCTCGGCTAACATTGGTTCAGCCATTTGCTCAATTTTGAAAAACCCTGCAGCGATTAAATCATTAATAATCGTTGCTGTCGTGCGGTGATACGTTTTGAAAGGTTGTTGAAACCAATTTCGCTCTCTCAGTCCTTCATCACGATAATGATTTAAACGATAAGCGACTTGCTGTTTTTGCTCATTTTTTTCCCAGCGTTCCCCTTCTTTATGGCAAGTCGTAATCGGATGCTCTTGGGAAAAAACTAATGTGCCGTTAGGCTTAAGCTTGTTGGCTATCATCAGCTAATAAAGCGGGAAAATCCTCAATATAATGAAAAGCAAAAGAGCTGGTAATGACATCAAAATCACTTTCTGGCAATTCCGTTAATTTTTCCATCGGTAACTGATATAACGAAAAACGTCCTGAAAATTGACCGCACTTTTGCAGATCTTGTTCAGCTTGTTCTAGCATTTTAGCTGAAAGATCTGTTCCCACTACTCTCTCCGCATTGCGTTCTAAATAGAGTTGCAAATGTCCGCCAGTTCCACAACCTAGATCGAGCAATTTTTTTCCTTGTAAATCGGGTAGCAAGGAAAGCATAGTCGGCTTTTCCACTATTTCATTGAGACTGATTGGGTTAGATCGAAGTTTTTGATAAAGCGCAAAGAAGTTTTCTTTATCGTAAACGCTCGTTTTGTTACTCATCTCGTTTCCTATGTAAAATTAAAAAGGGCGTATAAAATACGCCCCTACAATATTAACGCGAAAACTTATCCTGCGAAACTTGCAAACCATCCTAAGTTTGCACCTACTTGTGCCACAATATTTAACACACCGAATAAGATCACAAAACCAATCATAAAATTACCGCCATACACTTTATAAGTCGCATTTGGGAATTTTTGGCGACTTGCTTTAGCAAGCAGTGCAGGCACGATTGCTGCCCAAATGGTTGCAGCTAATCCCGCATAACCAATAGCAATCACAAAGCCATAAGGGAATTGTAAACTTAACAATAGTGGCGGTAAGAATGTCACCAATGTGGTTTTTGTTCTGCCTAATACGCTGTCATCAAATTTAAATAAATCGGCAATATAATCAAATAAACCTAACGTTACCCCTAAGAATGAGGTTGCAATAGCCATATAAGCAAAGAAATTCAACACAACTGCAATGTATTCCACTTCAATATATTTGTGCAATGCTTCTAATAATGCCGATACATCGCCGCCTTTTTCAATCACGGGTGCAAATTCTGTACGTGGTAAATTACCTTGCACCGCAAGCTGCCATAAGATGTAAATCACTAAGGCTAAGCCTGTACCAATAAAGATCGATTTCATTACACGACTACCATCGCGATCGTAATATTTGACGAGACTCGGTACATTTCCGTGGAAACCAAAAGACACTAAGCAAACCGGAAGTGCGGTCAATAAATAAGGTAAATAAGTTTGATCACCTTCTGCAATAGTATTGAATAACACTTCTGTTTTTACAGAGCTCAATAAACCTGCGGTAGAAAGGAAGAAAGCGACTACCATCCCAACAATCAATACAGTGGTGAAACGATCCACGGCTTTAGTGGAAAGCCATACGAAAGCCGCAAGAATAAAACAGAAAATTAAGGATCCAGAAGTACGTCCAATATCGACCGCACTTTCAGCAGAACCAAAAGCTTGATTAAGCAAGTTTTGTGTAATACCACCGCCAGAAGTGATGTAAGCATAAGTTAAAATATACAACACGAAAGCCACAGAAAGACCGTTGATAATATTCCAACCTTTTCCTAACAAATCTTTTACGATGGTGTCAAAGCTTGAGCCGGTAGGATAATGTAAGTTGGCTTCTAAGATCATCAAACCTGATGTGGTCATACAGAAACCAAGTGTAAACCAAAGCAAGAATAGAGCCGATAAACCATACACCAGCCGTTGAGGTTGGGTTCGCAAGCATACCTGCACCAATCGCGGTACCTGCAATAATCATGGCGCCGCCTAATAAAGAAGGAGATTTTTTTATTGTCATAGTAAAGTCCTAGAATATAATCTGCACTATTATAATAGTACAAAATTAAAAGGCAATCTTTTTATATCGACAACAATAAAGAAACTTATATAATATTGATGCTTTAACCAAAAAGGACTTAATTATGAAAAAACAACTTAAAAGCTTTGCTTTTGCTGCGTTAGCGGGTGTTGTATTAACTTCCTGTGCTGATTCAGCATCTATCAATCAACAGGCTGCAAGTAGCTATACCCAAGAAATGGGTAATATGCGTGCACATGGTGTAATTGATACTTCATCAAAAACTGCAAAACGTGTTCATGCCGTGTTTAATAAAATGGTCCCTTATGCAGACCAAGCGAATGAAACTGGACAACAATTTAACTGGCAAATCAATGTCATTAAATCAAAAGAATTGAATGCATGGGCAATGCCTGGCGGTAAAATGGCATTCTACACAGGTTTAGTGGATACCTTACAGTTAAACGATAATGAAATTGCTGTTGTAATGGGTCACGAAATGGCACACGCTTTAAAAGAACACGGTAAAGCAAAAGTGAATTTTGGTATGGCTACTAATATTGCAGCAAGTTTAGGTCATGCCGCCCTTTCTACTGTTATTGGCTCAAGCGCAAGTGAACTAGCAATAGGTTTAACCAAAGACTTTGCTTTAGATAAACCTTACTCTCGTAGCGCAGAAACTGAAGCGGATGAAGTTGGATTAATGCTAATGGCTCGCTCAGGTTACAATCCTGAAGTTGCACCAGGTTTATGGCAAAAAATGGCAAAAGCCTCTGGTGGTTCTAAAGGTGCACTTGATGTGTTAGCTTCTACTCACCCGAGTGATGAATCCCGCCAAGAAAACTTACAACGCTTATTACCAGAAGCGATGGAACTTTACAAAGCCGCTAAAAATAAAAATGGCTAAATAAAACAGTCAAAAATTGACCGCACTTTCATAAATAAAAAGCGAACATCATGTTCGCTTTTTTTTTAATCTTAAAAGAAAACCGCACTTGAAGAATCAAAGTGCGGTTTGTTTTTATCGTATTTTTAATTAATGTTGTTCGTTAATGTGACCTTCAATTGGTTTTACATTTTCATCAAACACTGGTAACGGTTTGTGTTCGCTTGCAATGTAAGAATAAATCACTGGCAACACGAACAAGGTAAACAATGTACCGATTGCCAAACCTGCCACGATAACGATACCAATACTGAAACGAGATACCGCACCTGCACCTGTTGCATAAAGCAACGGTACAAGACCTGCAATCATCGCTGCGGTTGTCATCAGAATTGGACGTAAACGTACTTTAGCCGCTTCGGTAATCGCTTCAACACGCGTTTTACCATGATTTAACTGCTCTTCTTTCGCTACTTCACACATTAAAATACCGTGTTTTGTGATAAGACCAACTAAGGTAATCAAACCAACCTGTGAGTAGATATTTAGCGTTGTCCCTGCAATACCAATAAATCCGAAAGCATTTAAGGCTAATAACGCACCACTTACAGCTAACGGCACAGAAATCATAATCACGATTGGATCGCGAATTGATTCAAACTGAATCGCCAAGACTAAGAAAATAATCACTACCGCAAGTAAGAACGTTACAGCAAGCGCATTACCTTCTTGTACTAACTGACGCGCTTCACTTTTAAAGTCATAGTTATAACCCTGTGGTAAAGTATTTTTCGCATTGTCCTGTAACCATTGGATCGCATCACCAATTGAAGTACCTGGCATCGGTACAGCACTAATCACCGCAGAGTTTAACTGGCTGAAACGAGGCAATGTACTTGGTTGTGGTTCCAATGTAGCCGTCACCAAGCTGCTTAATGGAACAGAGGTACCATTTGCTGCGGTGATGTAATACTTATTAAAACTTTCCGGAGATAAACGATTGTCACGTTTTACTTGGGAAATAATTTTGTAAGCTCGACCATCAATATCCACACGTTCAATGGTTGCGGCAGATAAGAAGCTGCCTAACGTACGGCTGATTTGTTGCATTGTAATGCCATAAGTTCCTGCTTTTTCACGATCGATCTTAATACGCATTTGAGCAGTATCAAATTTAAGATCGAGATTGGTATAAACGAACTTGCTGGATTTTTGCATATCCTCTAAGAATTTACCCGCCACATTTGCTAAATCACCGTAGTCTTGTGATGTGCTGATCACAAAACCAATTGGAGGACCTTGCTCCCCTGTATTAATTTCTGGGAACGCAAAGCCTTGTACAGACACTTCAGGAATAGATTTCGCTTTTTCATTCAGCTCATTCATGATAGCTGTTTGGCTTTTTGAGCGTTCTTTCCAATCTTTTAAAGTTACAACGTTTAAAGATTGGTTAGAGCTTGGTGCCCCTGAAATCGTCATCGCAAACTGTACTTCTGGCGTATTGGTTAAAATCTCTTGATAAGGTGTCATCGCATTTTGCACGTAATCTATGTTTACGTTAGAAGGTGCAGAACCGACCGCTATAAATGCGCCCTTATCTTCTGTAGGTGTTAATTCACTTGAAAGTGATTTAAACAACACTGGTAAGGTTGCAAAAATGATTGCTGCAAACATCAACATACATTTACGGTTTACCATCACCAAATCAAGTACATACGCATAAGCTGCATTCACTTTACTAAGGGTATGCTCTACTCGTTGTTCCAATTTACTTGGAGCCTCATTGGATTTTAGCAATTTACTGGTCATCATTGGTGAAAGCGTTAATGCTACGATACCGGAAATAAATACTGCTCCAGCAAGGGTTAAAGCAAACTCTTTAAACAACGTACCCGTAATACCGCCCATTAACGCCATTGGAGAATATACCGCAATCAAGGCTATAGTCATGGAAATAACCGGAACGGCAATTTCACGCGTACCAATAATCGCCGCACGGAATGGTGTTTCACCTAACTTAATGTGGCGGTCTACGTTTCCAATACCACAATCGCATCATCCACCACCAAACCAATGGCTAGAACCAATGCCAGCAAAGTCATCAAGTTAATAGAGAAATCAAATGATTGAAGCAACATAATTACCCCGATTAATGAAATCGGAATGGTGATAACCGGGATTAAAATCGCACGGAATGAACCAATAAACATGGTAATCACCACCAACACGATCAGCGTTGCCTCAACAATCGTTTTGATTACTTCATTAATGGAGTTATTAATCGCAATTGTACGGTCATATAAGATGTCAGATTCAATAGCATCCGGCAGATTATTTTTAATACTGTCATATAGCGGACGCACTTTCGCAGCTACCGTTAATGGGTTTGCTGACGAAGTTGGATTAATCGCTAATACAACGGAATCTGCGCCATTCGCTACCGCACGTGAGCTATCGCTTGATTTATTTAATTCAATATCAGCGATATCGCGTAAACGTACTAACTTATCACCGTTTGATGTCACAATTAAGTTGCTTAATTCTTCAACCGATTTTGTCGTAGTTTCTACTTTGTTTTTATAGGTCACAAAATAGCCATTATCATTACCTGCTGCTGTTTGAACGTTATTCGCCGATAATGCTGACATCACCTGTGTTGCCGAAAGGTTTTGAGCCGCCATTTTTTCTGGGTCTAACCAAACACGAAGTGCGTACTCCGAAGCACCAAAGATCTGTACACTCGCCACACCTTCTACGGTAAAGAATTGTGGTTTCACTACGCGTTGAATATAGTCAGTCACTTGGCTTGCATCAAGTTTGTTAGAACGGAAACTAATATACATAATCCCCGAACCACCGGTTGATGAAGAAATCGTTGGATCTTCAATACCACTTGGTAATTCAGAACGAACTGAGTTAACTTTAGCTAAAACATCTGCCAAGGCCGCATTCGGATCCGTATTTAATTTCATTTTTACGGTGACAGTTGACGTACTTGGGCTAGAGCTTGAAGACATATAGTCCACATTATCTGCTTGCGCTACCGCCTCTTCAATTTTGGAAGTAACAAACGCTTGAATTAAGTTCGCATCCGCCCCTGGATATGCAGTGGTCACCGTAATCACCGTCGTAGTCATTTTCGGATATTCGCGCACAGCCAATTTCGAGATCGCTTGTAAACCTAAAATAATGATTAACAAGCTAATCGAAACCGCCAAAACAGGGCGACGAATAAATATATCGGTAAATCTCATTCGCTTTTCCTAATTAAAGATTCGTTTTATTTGCAGGTTGTTCTGTACCCACGCCCGCTTTATCTGCAACAGAAACTAATGCACCATTACTTAAGTTTTGCTGACCACCGGTCACAATTTTATCGCCAACTTTGACTTCATCGCCTTTTAATTGTGCATAAATACCTTGACGATCTTTCGTAAATACAGTGATTGATTTTGCACGGTACATATTCGCTGCTTTTTCTGCGCCGCCTAATTTCTCAATATCTTCATCGGAAAGTGCGGTCAAAATATAAAGCGATTCGCCATACATGTTGTAGCTCACCGCCACTTGCGGCACGACGATTTGGTTATGTTCAGTTGGTAACGCGACATTTAATCGAGTAAACATACCGGATAATAATTTTGCACCATCTTCTGGCTCAAATGTTGCTTGAACATCGACTAAACCCGTTGAAGAATTAATTGCTGGCTCAATTGCTGTAACCTTTTGCGGCAAAAGTTTCACCTTTACGCGCATCTGCGGTAGCCGTTACTTTTTGACCAATATGCAATTTATCTAATAGATTTTGAGCAATCGCAAAATCCACTTTCATGGAAGAACGATCTTCAACACGCACAATTTCAGTACCGTTTGAAACGTACTGACCGACATTTCACTTTTACGATACCCGCTTTACCATCAAATGGTGCCACGATTTGGCGACGTTCAATGGTTGCTTTTAATGATTCAATATTTGCCGCTTGTGCTTCATAAGCTGCTTTTGCATTATCTAATTCTTGACGAGAAACGGCACCGCTGCCTGCAAGGTTTGCATAACGTTGATAAGTTTGACGTAATGACACCACCTGAGCTTGTGCGGCTTGTAAGCTTGCACGCTCAACTGAGCTATCTAACTCAACTAACAAATCACCTTTTTTCACGCTCTGTCCATTTTGCACGAGCACTTTAGACACCGTTCCTGCACTTTGAGCGCTTAACATCGCCCCTTGATTCGGACGAACAAGACCTGTCGTTTCAATGATTGGCGTCCATTCTGAAGCCTTAACTGTCATTGCAGTCACAGGAGAGGCTGTTTCAGGTTTATTTGCTAAGAAATCAGCAATGCCTTTTGCCTTCATTTGATTAAGGAAAATCATTGCTGCAAAAATTAACACAAATACGCCTAACGCTAATTTCAAAAAGAAAACGTGTGAACGCTTTGGTCTATTAGTTTGAGTTATACTCATTTGGAAAACTCCATTAAGACAATAAAATTACTACTTCTGAATTGCACGCCAAGAGCGTTCAATGACAGATTCTAACATCACATCGGTTACTGCTGTACCGAGAAATTTGTTATCTGAGGCTAAAACTATTGCCGTTTTAAGACTCAGCAAAAATAACATGTGAGGATCTAAATCAGCTAACACATTTGCGGCTTGTCCCTTGAGACAAAACTGATCCCAACACGAATGCTCCATTTCTTTGCAGGTTTCAATAAACTCTGGTAAAGATCGATATTGGTTCATGTTTAACAGAATCGTTGGATTTTCTTGAAGAAAATGCCAAATATTCCACCACATTTTTCTGTATTGTTCGAAAAAAGGTTGATTTTCATCAAAACCTTCTTCAATCGCCACAACAAACTTATTGAACACTCGACGAGCAAATTGTGCTAATAACTCGTCTTTACTCTTAAAATAAAGATAAATCGTACCCGCTGCGATGCAAGCTTCCTTGGCTAACTTATGCATAGAAAGATGATGTAATCCTTCTTTTGCCATAAGACGATCTGTTGCATCAAAGATCTGCTCGCTGACATCAAGCTTCGTTTTAGAGGCTTTTACTTGTCGCATAATAAAAAATTAAATTCTTAGGGTTATATATGAGAAAGGTCATTTAAGATGAATATCAAAAATGAATAAACGTTCATTTTATTGATTTTTCGTTTTTTGGCAAGTGAAAATATAAAAAAAGTGCGGTTATTTTTAACCGCACTTTTAAATTCTGAATTACATTCCAATCACTACGCAACTCGCCACTGATTTTGCTTTATCTTGTGCTGCTGTTGCGGCATCTCGACTACCAAATGGTCCCACTCGTACGCGGTTCCATTCTTCACTTGTCGCAATTTGTGCATTTACGCCAGCCATCGCTAGACGACCTTGTAACTTTCTGCTTGTGCACGATTTTTAAATGCACCACATTGTAAACCAAATTTTTTACCACCAGCCTGTACTTGTTGTTCAGCTGGTTTTGGTTCTGCTTTTTTCGGTTGCTCTGTTTTAGCTGGTTCTGTTTTTAGCTGGTTCAGCTTTTTCACTACTTCCGCTTTTTTTCGGCGGTTCTGGCTTTTTTAACTGGCTCTGTTTTTTTAACTGTCTCAGGCTTTTTTTCAGCTTCCGTTTTTGCTGTTTGCTGTGGCTGTGTTGGCTGAGCTTTGCAGCTGTCTGTGCTGGTTGAGCTTGCTGTGCTTGAGCCGCGGCTTTTTCTGCATTCGCCGCTTCTTGCTCTTTACGTTGAGCTTCTAATTTTTTCGCTTCTTCTGCCGCTTTTTGCTCCTTTTCCATTTGAATCAGCACTTGACGCTGCTCTTCCGTCAAACGCATATTTTTTTCAACAGAAGAAGGATTATTATCCACCGGCACCGTACGGGTTTCTAATTCTTTAATATAGTGCCACACCTCTTCTGGGCGATTTGGTAACACACTTTTCGGTTGCGGTTTTTCCGGCTGAACATTTGTCGTCACTACAGGTGCTGGTGTTTTACTTTTTAAGAAGTAAAGCCCTAACCCAAAACCTAATACCGCCACCAACGCAAGAACAATTAAGGTATTGCGATTAAAACTTTTCTTTGCTTTCTTTTTATTATTTTTTGAGCCGCTTCGACCGGCAAAATCTCGATGAGCCACGATAAAATCCTAAAATATTCGATAAATTAAACTTAGAGTATAAAAAAACGCCTAATTCTACTGAAAAACTGTGCATTTTTCTAGGGAATTTTTGCTAACTCAAATCCAATGGATCCACGTCTAAAATTAACCGCACTTGAGAAGACTTTATCAGCTCTGGCGAATATCGACTCAATGCCGCCTGTAATTGTTTCCGAGAAGCATGCTGTAATAATAACTGCCAACGATACTGCCCTGCTTTTTTGCTGAACGGTGCGGGAATCGGCCCCAACACTTGCAAGCCTTCAATTTTTTGTTCATAGAAGAAAGACGCTAATTGCGACAATGCATTTTCCGCCTCCTCAGAATGACGACATTGTGCTTTAAACAACGCTTGGAAACTAAACGGAGGCAAGCCCATATTATGGCGTAGCTTCAAGGTTTCTTCTGCAAAGGCTTGATAACCCTTTTCAAGCAAGGTAGTTAATAACGGATGATCCGGATAATGTGTCTGCAAAACCACTTCGCCCTGTTTTTCTGCTCTGCCTGAGCGCCCTGCTACTTGCACATAAAGCTGCGCTAAACGCTCTTCGGCTCTGAAATCAAGGGAAAACAAGGCATTATCTACATTCACTAAAGCAACCAAAGTGACATTCGGAAAATGGTGTCCTTTGGCTAACATTTGGGTGCCAATTAAAATCTGACTTTTACCTTGCTGAATATCCTCTAAATAACCTTCAAGCTTGCCTTTTCGTGCTGTGCTATCACGATCGATACGAGCAATATTATATTGTGGGAAACGTGCTTTTAAGGTTTCCTCCAGTTGTTCAGTGCCTAACCCCGTTGTGACTAAATGCGTTGAACCACAATGACCACATTGTATCGGCACTGTTTTTTGTGCGCCACAATGATGGCAGCGTAAAACACGCTGATGTTGGTGATAAGTATAAGGTTTTTCGCAATGATGACATTCATCAATCCAACCACATTCATGGCATAACAACACAGGGGCAAATCCACGTCGATTAAGGAATAACAACACTTGATTACCTTTTTCTAAGTGTTCTTGCATACGTTGCAATAGCGGTTCAGATAAGCCGTTTTGAATTCGTTGATGTTTTAAATCAATCACAAATTGACGAAGTGCGGTCGCATTTCCGGCTCTTTTTGATAAGACCAAATGATGATATTTACCATTTTGTACGTTATTCACACTTTCCAAACTTGGTGTGGCAGAACCTAACAAAATAGGAATATTGAGCTTTTGGGCAAGCACAATGCCTAAATCTCTCGCATGATAACGCCAACCATCTTGCTGTTTAAACGAGCCGTCATGTTCCTCATCTAAAATGATTAAGCCGAGATCTGAAAACTGGGTGAAAAGCGCGGATCTCGTACCAATCACGATTGCACTCTGTCCTGTTCTTGCTCGCTCCCAAACATTTAAGCGCTGTGTATCATTCAAGTTGGAATGCAATACATCAATTTCTACATTAAAGCGAGCTTGGAACCGTCTCACGGTCTGAGGGGTAAGCCCAATTTCAGGAACAAGCACTAAAACCTGTTTGCCTTTCTTTAAGACTTCTTCAATGTATTGCAGGTAAATTTCAGTTTTACCTGAACCAGTCACGCCCTCTAACAACCACACATTAAAGCCTTCTTGGAAAAGCAACTGGCTAAATGCAAGGGCTTGTTGCTTGTTTAAGGTCAATCGGTTATCAAGATTAACTAAAGGATTATCCCCTAGAGCTTGCTGCCAACTTTTTTTTTCAGTAGGCACAATAATCTCTTCCACATAATCTTTGCTTTTAAGGGCTGACCAAATTGCGGAACTGATCTCATTGTTACCTTTCTAGATCTTGCGTTAGCAATAAATTTAAGGCTTCAATTTGTTTTTTAGCGCGTTTTAGATCACCTGATTCTAACGCTTGTTTTCCAAGGTCCGTAATACGCCAAAAAGTGCGGTCATTTTTAACCGCACTTTCTCCATTACGAAGTTTGACTGGCAACGCTTGAAACAACACATCGCCTAATGCTGCACGATAATAATTAGCGGACCAAGCTAACCAATCCCAAGTTGTGGAATTAAAAAGTGATTCAGCATCAAGTACATCAATAATCGGTTTTAACTTTTCTTTTGCGACATCCGAAGAAGCGGGCAAATCCACCACGATCCCGACTCGTTTTTGCGAACCAAAAGGCACCAACACGCGTCCACCAACGATTGGCGTCAAGTCTGGCGAATAGAGATAATCAAAAAATCGGGGAAGCGGTACGGCTAATGCAACTCGGACAATATTCATAACAAAAAACAATTAAAAATTTTCGCTATTATACGGGAATTAGGTGGAAAAATCCCACAACCTTGCCTTTTAGTGTATAATCGCCGCCAATTTTAATTGAGCGAATAAAAACCATGACAGAAGAGCAAAAAACCTTTGCTGATCAAAAACGTAAAACCGTTGAAACGGCTGAATTTACAGAAGATGGTCGTTATAAACGTAAAGTTCGTAGCTTTGTGTTGCGGACAGGTCGCTTAAGTGATTTTCAAAAAAATATGATGAACGATCACTGGGCTGATCTTGGATTAGATTATCAAAACGCCCATTTTGATTTTGCCACAATTTATGGCAATACGAATCCCGTTATATTAGAAATTGGCTTCGGAATGGGGAAATCTTTAGTGGATATGGCAGAAGCAAATCCTGATAAAAATTATCTCGGTATTGAAGTGCATACACCTGGTGTGGGTGCCTGTATTGCTTATGCGGTAGAAAAAGGCGTGAAAAACCTTCGCGTGATTTGCCATGATGCCACTGAAATTTTACGTGATTGTATGAAAGACGGCGAATTGGGCGGTTTACAGCTTTTCTTCCCAGACCCTTGGCATAAAACAAAACATCATAAACGCCGTATTGTTCAACCGCACTTTGTAGAGCAAGTCGTGCAAAAATTACAACCAAATGGTTTTATTCATATGGCAACGGACTGGGAAAACTATGCGGAACAAATGCTCGAAGTGCTTTCAGCCAATGAAAACTTAATCAATACTGCCGAACAAGATTATATTCCACGTCCTGATTTCCGCCCTCTCACAAAATTTGAGACGCGCGGTCATCGCTTAGGCCACGGTGTGTGGGATTTATACTTTAAGAAAAAATAATCATCGAGATGATGACGATACCCATTACCTTAACATAGGAGAACATTGAAATGACAACTCGTAATCAACGTCAACGTAAAAAACTTCACTTAGCTGAATTCCAAGAATTAGGCTTTTTAGTGAATTGGCAATTTGCTGAAGGAACCAGCATCGAAACTATCGATGAAACCGTTGATCGTTTTATTGCTGAAGTGATTCAACCAAACGGCTTAGCTTATGAAGGTAGCGGCTATTTACATTGGGAAGGCTTAGTTTGCTTAGAAAAAATTGGCAAATGTGATGAAAGCCATCGCCAATTAGTACAAAAATGGTTAGAAGAGAATAAATTGCAACAAATCGAAATCAGCGAATTATTCGATATTTGGTGGGATTACCCAACAAAAAACGCGTAATATTTTTAGAGCACACTTCAGGGCGGATTATCCGCCCTATTTAATAATCATTTTCACTTATATTTTAACAATTTATTTACATTCCTAATTTCCTTTCAAAATATCCTTGATCTACCTCAAGAAAAGTGTATATTTCTTAAAAACTACTCCTTTTAGGTAGTTACTATTTTGTTATTGGAGCTAGATAATGCTCCCCTTGAAAATACCGAACTTTAAAGAAAAATATGGCGATTGAAAATCCTTCTCGCAGACAATTATTACGTGGGCAATTTTTACAATCGTTACATTCTGAAAACGCTAAAATTCAAGGTATAAATGCTATCCGTCCACCTTGGTCGGTAAACGAAGCAGACTTTACAGATAAATGCACTCGATGCGGTGATTGCATACTGGTATGTGAAACCCAAATTATCGTAAAAGGCGATGGTGGCTTTCCTGAAATACAATTTGACAAAGGGCGAGTGCACTTTCTGCCAAAAATGTGTTTTAGTCTGCGAACAACCGATTTTTCGCTCATTAGAAGAAGAGCCTTGGACACATAAAGTTGAGATTACAACGCAGTGCCTAACAGAAAATCGAGTGGAATGTCGAAGTTGCCAAGATAGCTGTCCGATGAATGCCATCCGTTTTCGATTACAGCTTGGTGGTGTGGCAAAACCCATTTTAGATTTAGAAAGCTGTAATGGTTGTGGTGCTTGTTTAAGCGTTTGCCCAACAAAAGCAATAAAAATTCTTAATTTTGAAACAAATACAGATGAGTCAATTTAGCGAAAATGAGAACTGGTATGTATGCAGCATTGTTGTGCAAGCCAGACCAGAAAAACTTAACCAAGTCAAAGAAGCCATTTTAGCGATTCCAACCGCTGAAATTCATGGCGAAAAATCTGATGAAGGCAAATTGGTGGTCACCCTTGAAAGTAACCGTCAATTAGCATTAGCGGATCTTATGGATGAAATTAAAGATATCCCAGGAGTAATTGTCGTTTCTTTAATTTCGAATTACTTAGATGAAAAATAAATAATTTAGGTATACATGCCATTTTGTATATTCTAAAAAATTCAACAACGAGTGGGGAAAACTATGGAACTTAATCGTAGAGATTTTATGAAAGCCAATGCTGCGCTTGCAGCAGCAGCGGCTGCCGGTATGACCATCCCTGTTAAACAGGTTGATGCGGCAGAAGATATGGGCATCAAATGGGATAAAGCACCATGTCGTTTCTGTGGTACAGGATGTAGCGTATTGGTAGGAACCAAAGATGGTCGAGTTGTCGCAACTCAAGGTGACCCAGATGCAGAGGTAAACCGTGGTTTAAACTGTATCAAAGGTTACTTCCTTTCTAAAATCATGTACGGTGCAGACCGTGTACAAACTCCGTTATTACGTATGAAAGATGGTAAATTCCATAAAGAAGGTGACTTTACACCCAGTTTCTTGGGATCAAGCTTTCACTATCATGGCGGAAAAAATCAAAGACATCTTGAAGAAAAAAGAACCAAATGCTGTTGGGATGTTCTCTTCCGGTCAAACAACCATCTACGAAGGTTACGCAAAAGTAAAACTTTGGAAAGCTGGTTTCCGTTCTAATACTATCGACCCGAATGCTCGTCACTGTATGGCGTCTGCAGCAGTTGCGTTTATGCGTACATTCGGTATGGATGAACCAATGGGTTGCTATAACGATATCGAGAAAAACTGATGCATTTGTGCTTTGGGGTTCAAACATGGCGGAAATGCACCCAATTTTATGGTCTCGTATTTCTGACCGTCGTCTTTCTTCTGATAATGTGAAAGTGGTGGTTATGTCAACATTCGAACACCGTTCGTTTGAATTAGCTGATGTGCCTATCGTGTTTAATCCACATTCAGACCTTGCAATCCTTAACTACATCGCAAACTACATTATCCAAAACGATAAAGTAAACTGGGACTTCGTTAATAAACACACTAAATTCAAACGTGGTGAAACTGATATCGGTTATGGTTTACGTCCAGAACACCCACTTGAAGTTGCAGCGAAAAACCGTAAAACTGCAGGTAAAATGCACGACTCTGACTTTGAAGAATTCAAGAAAATCGTTGCACCTTATACATTAGATGAAGCACACCGTATTTCTGGTGTACCAAAAGATCAGCTTGAAACTCTTGCGAAGATGTACGCAGATCCAGAACAAAACTTAGTATCTTACTGGACAATGGGCTTTAACCAACACACTCGTGGTGTATGGGTTAACCACATGATCTATAACGTACACTTATTAACCGGTAAAATTTCTAAACCAGGTTGTGGTCCGTTCTCATTAACTGGTCAACCTTCAGCTTGTGGTACAGCACGTGAAGTAGGTACTTTCGTTCATCGTTTACCAGCGGACATGGTAGTAACCAATCCAAAACACGTTGAAATTACAGAGAAAAAATGGAAATTACCAAAAGGCACTATCCCAACTGTACCTGGCTATCCAGCGGTACAACAAAGTCGTGCCTTAAAAGACGGTAAACTAAATTTCTTATGGCAAATGTCCACCAACAACATGCAAGGTGGTCCAAATATCAATGACGAAATTTTCCCTGGTTGGCGTAACCCTGAGAACTTTATTGTTGTTTCAGACCCTTACCCATCCGTTTCTGCGGTTGCAGCAGACTTAATTCTTCCAACTTGTATGTGGGTAGAAAAAGAAGGGGGGCTACGGTAACGCTGAACGTCGTACTCAATTATGGCGTCAACAAGTGAAAGGCCCAGGTGAGTCTCGTTCTGACTTATGGCAAATTGTTGAATTCGCTAAATACTTCAAAACGGATGAAGTATGGGGTGAAGAGTTATTAGCTCAAATGCCTGAATATCGTGGCAAAACTTTATATGAAGTGCTTTACGAAAATGGTGAAGTAAACAAATATAAAGTACCAACCGATGTTCCGGGATACATCAATGATGAAGCTGATCACTTTGGTTACTACCTACAAAAAGGTTTATTCGAAGAATACGCTGACTTCGGTCGTGGTCATGGTCATGACTTAGCACCATTCGATACTTATCACCAAGTACGTGGTTTACGTTGGCCGGTTGTTGACGGTAAAGAAACCTTATGGCGTTACCGTGAAGGCTTTGACCCGTATGTCAAACCAGGTGAAGATATCGCATTCTATGGCTATCCAGATAAAAAAGCGATTATTCTAGGTGTTCCTTATGAAGCACCTGCAGAATCACCGGATGAAGAATATCCATTATGGTTATGTACTGGTCGTGTACTTGAGCACTGGCATACCGGTACCATGACTCGTCGTGTACCTGAATTACACCGTGCATTCCCGAACAACTTAGTTTGGATGCACCCAGCGGATGCGAAAAAAATATGGCTTACGTCATGGGGATAAAGTGAAGTTAATCACTCGTCGTGGTGAAATGATCACTTACTTAGATACCCGTGGTCGTAACAAATGTCCTCAGGGCTTAATTTACACCACCTTCTTTGATGCGGGTCAGCTTGCTAACAAATTAACATTGGATGCAACCGATCCAATTTCAGGTGAAACCGACTTCAAAAAATGTGCGGTAAAAGTGGAAAAAGCGTAGGATTTTCCTTTTGTTTCTAGTCGCTCCTCTCTTTACAGAGAAGGGAATTCAAAATAAGAGCGGTCAAATTTTGCAACATTTTTACAAAATCAGGCCGCTTATAAAAGGAAACGCAGATGAGACTTGATCCTAACCGTCGTCAGTTTTTAAAAAATGTGACAAGAACGGCTGCCGGAGTATGTGGGGTTGGTATTATTCTTGGCTTACAGCAACAACAAGCTAAAGCTAAAGAAGGAATCGCCTTGCGTCCACCTGGTGCTTTACCGGAAAAGGATTTCTTGGCAGCTTGTACCCGTTGCGGACAATGCGTCCAAGCGTGTCCATATGATATGTTGCATTTAGCTTCGCTGATTTCACCAATGGAAGCGGGCACACCTTATTTTATCGCTCGGGATAAACCTTGCGAAATGTGTCCGGATATTCCATGTATGAATGCTTGTCCAAGTGGCGCATTAAGTGAGGAACTTAAAGACATCAATGATGCGAGAATGGGGTTAGCAGTATTGCTAGACCATGAAACTTGTCTTAACTGGCAGGGGTTGCGTTGTGATGTGTGTTACCGCGTTTGTCCATTAGTAGATAAAGCGATTACACTTGAACGTATCCACAATGATCGTACAGGGATTCATGCAAAGCTTATTCCAACTGTTCACTCTGATGCTTGCACCGGATGTGGTAAATGCGAACAAGCTTGTGTGTTAGAGGAAGCGGCAATTAAAGTCTTACCGATGGATATCGCCAAAGGACTACTCGGTCGCCACTATCGCTTAGGCTGGAAAGAAAAACAAAATGCCGGAAAATCCTTAATTGAGGAGCAACATCCGGATGGCTTACGTCCAGCAATGGATGCTCGTATGCCGGAAGGCTCACATGAGCCGGTTTATCAGCCAATGCAAGTTCAACCGAACCAAAAAGTTGCAACACCAAACCGTGCAACAATGGATTATGTACCAAATCCAACAACAGTTCCGGAAGCAGAGCAATTCCCAAATCTGGACTTAAACATTAAGGGGGTTAAATAATGGCTGAAAAATATACCCCGAATAAGCCTAAAGATGCAGGCTTAGAAGCTCGCCAAAAACTCGGTTGGTGGCATGCTTATCGCTTTTTAATTCTACGTCGAATCAGTCAATTAAGTATTATTTTAATGTTCTTAAGCGGCCCGATTTGGCAAGTTTGGATTCTAAAAGGCAATTACAGCTCAAGCATGCTTTTGGATACTGTACCATTGACAGATCCATTGATTACCGCTGAAAGTTTAGTGACAGGTTACCTACCAGAAATCACAACGATTATTGGTGCCTTAGTGATTGTCATATTCTACGCTATTGTTGCGAGTAAAGCCTTTGTAGTTGGGTTTGCCCAATGAATATTGTGACTGATGCTGCAGCTTGGTTACGTAGAAAATTAGGTATTCGACAATCATTAAAAATTTCACGTCAACTTCGCTATGTGATTTTAGCCGTGATTTTAGTTGGTAGTGCAATAACGGGTACGCTCTTATGGGAGTGGATAAATCCTGTCGCAGCACTTGGACGTATCTTTGTCTTTGGAACAGGCGCAACCCTTTGGTTGGTTACAGTCATCTTTTTATTTGACTTACTTGTTGCTGAGCATGGCTGGTGTGGTCACCTTTGTCCAATTGGTGCGATATATGGTGTCATTGGTGCTAAAAGCCTGATAAAAATTAATGTAGTCGATCGCGATCGCTGTGACCGTTGTATGGACTGTTATAATGTTTGCCCAGAACCGCAAGTATTAAGACTTCCTTTACACGGTGGACCTGAAGATAGCCAAATTATATTGGCAAAAGATTGTATTACTTGTGGACGCTGTATTGACGTTTGCGCAGAAAATGTATTTACATTTGGCTCTCGCTTTGAGAAACAAATAAAAATTAAAAATATTTAATTATTTAATGGAGTGGATTTCATGAAAAAATCATTTATTTTCATGCTGGCTTTATGTAGTGGATTGGCATTTGCCGATGCGCCGCAAGTTGCAAACAGCATTGATAAAACAGCAGAAAGTATTGCACCAGCATTTACGAATCCTTATAAAGATGTTGGTAATATTCCTGTAACCTTCCCTCACCAACCGCCACTTGTTCCACACAGCATTCGTGGTTTACAAGTGACTAAGAATGCTAACCAATGTTTAGGCTGTCACTCTCCGGATGTTGCTCCAACAACGGGTGCACCTCGCGTACCTGAAAGCCACTTTTTAACACGTGATGGACAAAAAACAGAAGGCACTTCGCCACGTCGTTATTTCTGTTTACAATGCCACGTTCAACAAACTAACGTGAATCCCAATTATTCCAAAATAAATTTGAAACTATTCGTCAAATGCAAGGTAAATAAGGAGCTAAACCATGATTAAATCAAGCATTCAGAAAGTTTGCCGTTGGTTACGCTCTCCGAGCAAAATGGCAATTGGTGGGGTTATTTTATTAACTATCATTGGTACTATCGTTGGAACTAACCTGTTTAATGCTGGAATGGCGACAACTAATACAGAGCAATTCTGTTCAGACTGTCATACTAATGACGTTGTACCTGAGTACCAAGCGTCAATCCACTTTAGTAACCGTTCAGGTGTGAAAGCAATTTGTTCAGACTGTCACGTTCCACATGAATTTATTCCAAAAATGGTTCGTAAAAATGCAGGCATCGACTGAAGTTTATGCTCACTTTACAGGTAAAGTAGATACTAAAGAAAAATTCGAAAAACATCGTTTAGAAATGGCTGAACGTGAATGGGCGCGTATGAAAGCGAATAACTCACAAGAGTGCCGTAACTGCCATAACTTCAATGATATGGACTTTACTCAACAAAAAACCGTGGCACAACAAATGCATGCACTTGCACAGGAACAAAACAAAACCTGTATCGATTGTCACAAAGGTATTGCACATAACCTTCCACACATGGAAAAAGTACAACAAAGCTTTATTCCAGCGGATATGTTAAAAGCAAATGAAAAACCTGCTGATAACAAAGATGCAAAATAATCTTATAGCAAAATAATAAATCGGCACTCATTTTGAGTGCCGATTTTGTTTTTATTTTTTAAGGAAATCTTTATCAGATAATACCCTTAATGGTTGCATATCGCTATTCCCCATAATAACCAAACTCGGGTCTGAGCGTAAACAGCTACCACCATAATGCCCACCTACAGTAAAAGTACAAACCTGAACATATTGGTCTTCCACTTTTGGTAAACACCAAAGCTGTTGATAAATACTCTCCTGCTTACCAAAACGACCATCTTTACTATCAAGCACTGATTTAGACTCACCAATCAATTTCACATTATCACCTCGGCGACCAGCAATTGGTTTTTGTGCATAACCATTTTTAATCAGCTCAGGCGTCAATTCAAATCCCGCTTCTAGTAGATAACGATGATTTGGGAATAATGACCACAACACTGGTAAAATCGCTTTATTACTTGGAATCGCTGTCCAAAGTGGTTCATAAACTAGAACTTCTGGACGAAGTAACACATCAATCAACCGCACTTTATCTTCTGGATAGCCTGTACGAATTGGTGGCGCTACTTCCATTCCTGTCGCATCTTCACGAAGTTGCTCCAACATAGTTTCCCAGGCCCACGTTTTCCATACGGTTTTTACTTTATTATCTTCATCATCAATCAAACGGCCACGACTATCCCAATGTAATCCCTCTGTGCCATGAATAATTTTGGCTTTAAATCCTGCTTGAACCAGTGCATTGCGCATAAATAATGCGTGGTAATCTTCTTCATCATCATGATCTTGCATAATATGAACAAGCGGCGTAGCTTCACTGTGTTTCCAACAATCCGCTAATGCATTACGTAAACCATCAGCAGGATTTTCACCAATATTCAATCCGCCTTGGATTGCCCATCGATTCATAAATTCACCCGCTTCAGCGTGACAAGAAGCTGAATCTGCATTGTATTCATACACTTTCAATCCACGACTATCCATGCAGAAATCTAAACGCCCCGTAATGGTTTGATAACGGCGATTTTGCCAAGATAACCGTAAGCGAGGCCAAAGCAATTTAGGAATATTAAAATATTGTAATAACTTATCGTCTTTTAAGACTTTATCTGTGGCATGCAAATACATTAAATGCAATTCATTGGTTGCACGAATTAACTCATGTTGTGCTGTTTCAGATATCGTAAAATAGCGATATTGATCCGAATGGCTGACTTTATGCCCACCCATTGCTTTCACATATGCCGCTTCAAATTCGTTTTGCTCATTCAGCCATTTATGCTCAAACTGACCATTGTTTTCTATATGTTCAGCATGAATCTCAAGTTTCTCTTTTTCTGGTGTTGGCCGCGGCAGACTGTATTCGGTATCTTCTGTTTGGATCATCCAACCTAAAATTTCTGTATCATCAAAGGTATCATGCAGAAAATAACCACTTTCGGAAACCGTCATCGGTAATTCACGAGTCCATTGCTGCCCACTTGGTAAGCGAGAGTGAATCACGTTTTGCTCGGCAATGCGAATTTTATCTTCTAATACCTCGGTAATGATCGCCACATGCCCCGTATGCTTAAATTCACCGCCCTCCTGCCAAATTAACAATGCACCTGCTTCAGGCTTACGTTTACAACCATTTGCAAAGGCTTGTAAAGGTAATAAGGCATCATTCACCACTTGACGTAAAAATCGTAAAGAAAAGATCTCGTAAGCCATTCCTACATCAGTAAATACCATGCCATGGTTGAGATAGAGATAGCGACGTGCAAACTCCACACACTGCCATTTATATCCCATATACTCTCGCCCTAAATAACTGCGAAAGGCGGCATCATCGGGATACTCTTTCTCATCTGCTGTATGATAATCGGATGAATAAATTGCAATGCCACCTGGCGCATAGCCTAATAAGCTCCCGAAAGGATCGTGTGTACTGATGTTTGCTGAACGTTCAGGCATAAAAACTCCCTATTAAATAACAACTAGAAATAGTATAGATCTTTTGTCTGATTTCCCCCAAAGGCTTTTAAAAGAAATATCAAAATTTGAATCTCACACAATTTTGAAAAAGAAAAAGGGCTGACAGATGTCAGCCCCAAAACAAACCTAAAAATAACCGCACTTAAGGTTATTTCACATACCAATGTGCTAATAAAATCCCTGTGTTTACTGCAATATTTAATCCAGTTTTTAATGGATTGCTTAAAGAAAGACGCACATTTACATCTTGTTTCTCACGAATATCATCCGTACTACCTTCGGTCAATACCAATGCGACTTTCTCTGCAAATTTGAGTTGTTCCAACGCAACGCCTTGTTTATTAGTTGATACATGAATAATCTGATAGCCAGCTTTGCGTAAGGCCTCTAAAGCGATTTCAGTACTTTCTGTTTCTAAAATACGAATATGCTCCATTCCGCCTTCAGCCACACGCATAGCAGCGGGCGCATAAAGCTGTTCAACTTGATTTGTCACCACATTTTTAATGCCGTAGAAGGCGCAAGTACGCACAACGCCACCTAGGTTTTGCGCATTATTGACTTGATCAAGCACGACTAAACAGTCTTCTTGACGCGGTACATCTAAATAACCTTGCAAAGAAAAAGTACGTTGTTTTTTCACTAACATACAAATGCCGCCGTGATGCTCAGTACCACTTACTAAGCTCAACTCATCGCTATCCACCACGTGATACACTTTTTTATTTGCGGCTAAATAACTGAAAATCTCGCCAATTCGATGCGCCATTTGCACCGTTGCCCATACGCGAACAATGCTCTCCGGACGCTCTGCAAACAATTCTAAGCAGGCATTTTCACCATACACTTTCATTTCTTCAGCACGGTTCTTTTTAATTTTCTCTGGTGCCCGTGGTGATAATGCGCCTGTTTTCTTTTCTTTCGGTTTATAACTCACGCCCGTACTTTTCACCATTACTTTTACCGAGCCACTTTCACCATTCGCTTTATTTAATGAAAGTTCAGCAATTTTCGGTTCTCTCACTTCTTGCTGTTGGAAACCACGAGAAGGTTTACGAGCATCCCGTTTTTTATCAAAGTGCGGTCGATTTCCCTCACGTTTTTCATTATTACGACGCTCATCAAAGCGATGTTCTTTGTCATTAAATGCACGTTTTGGGCTACGCTCTTGAAAAGATTTGGTGGAATTTGTTTGGAATGATGGTTTGCGTGAATTGCTCATAATTTGCTTCTCGAAGGAAAAATTGGATAATAATTCGCCAAAAAATGCGAAAATTTGTGAGCATTATAACGAAAAAAAACCTTTTTTCTATCAATCCTCAAGGAAATATTGTAAACTAGAGCATTAATTTTTAGTGTAGAGATAGATTATGTTAATCAATAAAGCTAAACGAGCAGAACAAAATTTAAAAAATTTACCTTTTCTTCCTTTACAGGCAGAGCAGGTTGAGTTTCTGTTTAGTCCGCTTGAATTCAAAGCACAAATTATAGAATTAATTCGCCAAGCTAAAAAACGCATTTACGTGACCGCACTTTATTGGCAAAAAGATGAAGCGGGACAAGAAATTCTCAATGAAATTTATCGCGTAAAACAAGATCATCCAGAATTGGATGTGAAAATATTAGTGGATTGGCATCGCGGACAACGCAATTTACTCGGTGCAGAAAAATCTGCTACTAACGCTGATTGGTATTGTGAACAACGCCAAACCTATCAACTTCCCGATGAACCCAATATGTTCTTCGGTGTGCCTATTAATACCCGTGAAGTCTTCGGTGTATTACATATTAAAGGCTTTGTGTTTGACGATACCGTCCTTTATAGCGGCGCAAGTATCAATAACGTGTATTTACAACAACAAGATAAATACCGCTACGACCGCTATCAAAAAATCCATAATGCTGCACTTGCCGACTCGATGGTTAATTTCATCAATGATTATTTATTGGATTTCAGTGCGGTACATCCATTAGATGTGGCTAATCGCCCTCGCACCAAAGAAATTCGTAGTGCAATAAAAGCTTATCGTAAAAACTTATCTGCCCATGCGGAATATCAGTTGGAAAGTGCGGTTGGTTTTTCCGATGTTTTAACCATTTCACCACTTTTTGGTTTAGGTGCATCGAGCAATGAATTAAACCAAGTTATCGAAGATTTATTCTTACAAGTGCAGGAAAAATTGGTGATTTGTACGCCTTATTTCAACTTCCCTCGCACGCTAAGAAGTAAACTTGCTCGCTTATTAGAACAAGGAAAACGTGTCGAAATTATCGTGGGTGATAAAGTCGCGAACGATTTCTATATTCCACCAGAGCAGCCATTTAAAATGGCAGGCGCATTGCCTTATTTATATGAAAGCAATCTTCGTCGTTTCTGCGAGAAAATTTGATGCTTACATTAAAAATGGCCATTTAACGGTGCGTTTATGGAAAGATGGCGATAACACCTATCACCTCAAAGGTATTTGGGTGGACAATCAGTATATTCTTTTAACAGGGAACAACCTGAATCCTCGTGCATGGCGTTTAGATGCGGAAAATGGATTATTAATCCACGATCCAAACAAGAACTTCTATCACAAGCGGAAAAAGAATTATCGCACATCCGCCAACATACCAAAGTATTGCAAGATTATTCTGAATTAGAAGAATTGACGCAATATCCTGAACCAGTGCAAAAACTGTTGAAGAAGTTTGCTCGGATTCAAGCAGACAAATTAGTCAAAATGATTTTATAAACATAAAAATAAGCCGGCAAATGTCGGCTTATTGCTTTGCTCTTACGCAAAAATATCAACTAACATTGCGCAAGTGAAATAAGTTGTTATAATCGCCCAACTTTTTAATCTTATCGGAGAAATCAATGAACCCAATTTCTTATTGGCAACGCCTAAAAGTTGCATTTCAATATGTGATGCCACAAATCTATATGACACAAGCAGCAGGTTGGTTAGCTAAACAAAAATGGGGCGCAGTGACACATTTTGTGATTAAAGCGTTTGCAAAAAAATACAACATTGATATGAGCATTGCTGAAAAAGAAAAATTCAGTGATTACGCCAGTTTTAATGAATTCTTTATCCGTCCATTAAAAGAAAATGCACGACCAATTAACCAAAATCCAACCGCACTTTGTTGCCCTGCGGATGGTCGTGTAAGTGAATGTGGACACATTGACGATGATCGTCTATTACAAGCAAAAGGTCACTTTTTCAGCTTAAATGATTTATTAGCGGAAGATAAAGATTTAACCGAGACCTTTAAAAATGGGGAATTCATCACCACTTATTTATCACCACGTGATTATCACCGTGTGCATATGCCATGTGATGGTACTCTTCGCAAGATGATTTACGTACCGGGTGATTTATTCTCCGTCAATCCGTTTTTAGCGAAACATGTGCCGAACCTCTTTGCGCGTAATGAGCGTGTAATTTGTGTCTTTGATACTGAATTTGGTACCATGGTACAAATCTTAGTGGGCGCAACAATCACTGCGAGTATCGGCACTGTTTGGGCTGGCGTTATTAATCCGCCACGTCATAACGAAGTGAAAGAGTGGACTTATGAAGGTGAAAGTGCGGTTAAATTAAGCAAGGGTCAAGAAATGGGTTGGTTCCAACTTGGCTCTACCGTGATTAATTTATTCCAAGCCAGCCAAGTGCAAAATTGCCGATCATTTAAGTGTTGATGAACCTGTTCGCATGGGTGAAATCTTGGCATTGAAAAAATAGTTTTACAACAAAGGAAAAAACATGACAGCTCAAATTTTTGAACAAGTAAAATTAGAAAGTATTTCTGAAAAAGGCAGCTACGGTATCGGTTTACAAATCGGTCAACAATTAGCAGATAGCCAAATGGATATTTCTGTTGAAGCGGTAGCAAAAGGCATTTTCGATGCATTAAACCGTAATCAACCTGCATTAGAAATTAATGATTTAATGCATTCTGTTCAAGCACTTCAACAACAAGCGGCTGAAGCACAACAAGCGCAATTTCAAAGCGATTGAAGAAGAAGGTAAAAAATTCTTAGAAGAAAACGCGAAAAAAGCAGGCGTAAACGTCACTGACAGCGGTTTACAATACGAAATTTTAACCGAAGGTAACGGTAACAAACCATCTGCGACTGATAAAGTACGTGTTCACTACACAGGTACATTACCAGATGGTACCGTATTCGACAGTTCTGTTGCTCGTGGTGCACCAGCTGAATTCCCAGTAAATGGCGTAATTCGTGGTTGGGTTGAAGCATTACAAATGATGCCTGTTGGTTCTAAATGGAAACTCACTATTCCACACGAACTGGCTTACGGTGAACGTGGTGCGGGCGCATCTATCCCACCATTCTCAACCTTAGTATTTGAAGTTGAATTACTCGATATCCTTAAAAAGAAAAAGTGCGGTTAATTTTAACCGCACTTTTTTATTCTTCTTCGTCTTCGCTATAACGATCATCATCGTCATAATCATAGGTTAAGAGAGCATCCTCATCATAACCCTCTATATCAATCTGAACGCCATTTGAGCCTGCATCAAAACCGTTAAACCATGCGGTTCTCAGCTCTTCAGGTACACGTCGACCACAATAATTAATTCGTTTATTCAATTGAGATTGGCTTTGCGCTTGGAAATCTTTTCCTACACGATAACCATCTAAATACCAGTCATCTTTATCATGACAAGCCGTCGTATTTAAACGCTTTACGTGTTTGGTCACTGAAATAGGGCTACGATGTTTTACATAATAGCCCTGCGTACAAGCACTTAATAGCCCAACAGCTAAAACGGTCGCTATTAATCTCATGTTGTCTCCTTTTACTACTTAATATCGGGCTATTGCCCTTTTTATGGTTTTATAGACCAACAAAATAAAAGGAAGGTTCAGAAAATATAAGAGATCCGATTTCTATTTTAAGCTATAGCATAATCATGTCATCACGATGTAACGCAACTGCACCGTACTCATAACCAAGAATTTGTTCAATTTCTTGGGATTTTTTTCCTTTGATTAATTCCAACGCATCGCTGTTATAACGCGGCATACCAAGTGCAATCACTTTACCTGAGGTATTCTTAATTTTGACGACTTCACCACGTGAAAAACGCCCTTCCACAGCCGTAATCCCTGCAGGCAGCAACGATTTATTCTGTACTAACATGGCATTTTCAGCACCCTCATCAATCGTCAGCATACCCGCTGATGGAGCTGCAAATAACCACTGTTTACGACTTTCGAGACGATCTGAATGATGTGCAATAAATTTCGTACCAATTGGTTTATCGTAGGCTAAATCCACAATCACATCAGGTCGGCTACCTGGTGCAATTATCGTTTCAATACCTGAACGCGTTGCCACATCTGCTGCAATAATTTTTGTACTCATCCCGCCAGTACCAAGGTTTGTACCACTACCGCCTGCAATCGAACGAATATGATCAGTAATTTGCTTAACCACTGGAATCAATTTCGCATCTGGATTTTTACGAGGATCGCTTTCGTACAAACCTTGTTGATCCGTTAATAAGTAAAGTTGTTCCGCTTGCACTAAAATCGCGACTAGCGCCGATAAGTTATCGTTATCCCCTACTTTAATCTCAGCCGTTGCCACCGCATCATTCTCATTAATCACAGGAATAATATGATTGTCCAACAGTGCATGTAATGTATCGCGCGCATTTAAAAAACGTTCACGATCTTCAATATCGGCACGAGTTAATAAAATTTGTCCAATATGAATATCATAAATCGCAAATAATTTTTCCCAGGCTTGAATAAGCTGACTCTGCCCTACTGCAGCTAAAAGCTGCTTTGACGCAATGGTTGGAGGAAGTTGAGGATGATTTAAATAATGTCGTCCAGCGGCAATCGCCCCTGATGTCACAATCACTACACGAAAACCTGCTTGATGAAGTTGTGCAATCTGGCGAACAATATCGACCATGTGTGGCGCATTCAATTTTGGGGAACCATGCGTTAATGTGCTAGTACCAAATTTTACGACGATTGTTTTGCGATTTGCCGACATAGTTTATCCTCAGTGAAAAAATAGAAAAGTGCGGTTAAATTAGCACTAAAATTAATAAAAATCACGAAAAATCCAACCTCATATACAGATTTTGTGAATAGCTATGATATAGTGCAAAAAAAGAAAAATAGGATAGAAAATATGACATTAAGTTTGATCGTTGCGACAACAAAAAATAACGTCATCGGAAAAGATAATCAAATGCCTTGGCACTTACCTGCTGATTTAGCCTGGTTTCGTAAAAATACCACGGGCAAACCAGTAATTATGGGGTCGTAAAACCTTTGAAAGTATTGGTCGCCCATTGCCTAAACGCACCAATATCGTCCTTTCACGCACGCCTTACGTATATGAAGGTGTCATCTGGAAAGAGAATTTTGAAAGTGCGGTCGATTTTGTCAAAGAATTTGATGAAATTATGTTGATTGGCGGCGGCGAGTTATTTAAACAATATTTACCTAAAGCAGATAAACTATATCTCACGCAAATTCAAGCAGACATTGACGGCGATACCTTCTTCCCTGAAATTAATTGGTCTGAATGGAACATCGAGTTTGAAGAATATCGCCAAGCTGATGAAGACAATCCCTATGATTGTCGTTTTTTTATTTTGCAGCGTAAGAAAAATATACTAAAAGCTTAATCTAAACAGATAAAAATCGGGCTAAAACAATCATTGCTTTAGCCCGATTTCTTTTGTTTTAAATAACCTTACAAAGATTATTCTAAGCGTTTAGCCATTTCTAACCAATCTGCTTTAAATTCACGACGCATATTGTTGATTGCATCAATAATATCATGGTGAACTAATTTTTCATTTTGAATACCCACACAGTAGCCACCTTTACCTTGTAGCAATATATCTACCGCATATACGCCCATACGTGAAGCTAAAATACGGTCGAAGGCACAAGGCGAACCACCACGTTGAATATGGCCTAATACGGTTGCACGGGTTTCATGACCTACACGAGCTTCAATTTCACGAGCGAGAGAATGCACGTCAGTGATTAACTCAGTAATCGCAATGATGGCGTGGCGTTTTCCACGAATAATACTGCGTTCAATTTGACGAATTAATTCTTCACGATTAAATTCCATTTCAGATGCCACAATATATTCACAACCACCGGCAATACCTGCAGAAATAGTCAAGTCACTACAGTGACGGCCCATGATTTCTACGATAGAAATACGTTGGTGAGAACTTGAGGTGTCACGTAAACGGTCGATGGCATCCACCGCTGTTTGTAGCGCAGTTTCATAACCGATTGTGTAATCCGTACCTGCCACATCATTATCAATCGTGCCTGGAATACCCACGCAAGGGAAACCATGTTCTTCTGTGAGCAATTTCGCCCCCATGTAAGAACCGTCACCACCGATAACAACTAAAGCATCAATACCATGTGAACGTAAAATTTCTGCACATTTTTCACGTACCGCTGGATCCTTTAAATTCAGGGAAACGAGCAGAACCTAAGAATGTACCACCACGGTTAATAATATCTGATACATTATAACGGTTTAACTGTTTGATTTTATTGTTGTATAAGCCTTGATAACCATCATAAATGCCGAATACATCAAGCCCTTCTGCAAGTGCTGCACGCACAACACCACGAATAGCAGCATTCATACCAGGAGCATCACCACCACTGGTTAATACAGCAATTTTTTTAATCATATTTACCTACTTTGAATTCTTAAAAACAATTGGTGCTAAGATTACACCATCCATAATTTCTGCTCTAGCAAAATTTGAAAAATTTACTTGAGATTTGATCTAGTTATACATTTTAGTGATTGAAATAACTTTCACATTTCCAAGAAAGATCGGCTTTTTGTAATGTTTTACTTTCTTTTGCGACAAGATACTTTTGTAAATTTTTCACAATTTTTACTTTGCTTAAGCGCTGAAACTTTTTCATTTCCACTTTTTGGGAATATTGGTATTGCACAAAACCACAATGGGAAATATTTTTCCCTTTCGCAATATCCACCTGCCAAGACGGATTTTGTTCTGTTGGTGCATAAATGACATAACCGTTTAATTCTGTCGCGGGCTTTTTCGGATTCGTTGAATTGGCACGAATTTTGAAATCTTGCACACCCTAAATTACGATACACTTTTTCACGTAATGCTACACGTTGCTCAATAGAACGACCTACGTCACGATCAAGCAATACTTCAATTTGAGATTTCCAATTTTCCAAGGTTTCCGGCTCAGCGATATAAACGTAACGTGCAATCGTATCTAAATCTTGGCTTGCAGTAAGTTTATAGGTTTGCCGTTGTATTCAATTTTTTCAGGTGTTTGAAGCTGACTCACTTTTGCCGCACAACCTGATAATAAAAGTGCGGTCAATATAACCAGGAATTTATTCATTGATATCTCGCTTAAATACAAATTCTTTTTCAGTTGAGGATGCTGAATCAAACCAATAACCACCAAGATCAAACTCTTTCAGTTGTTCAACACATTCCAAACGATTTTGAATGATAAAACGACACATTAAACCACGGGCTTTTTTCGCATAAAAGCTGACCACTTTGTATTTACCATTCTTATTATCTAAGAAAACAGGCTTCACAATCTGTGCATCTAATTGGTTTTCTTTTACTGATTTATAGTATTCATCGGAAGCTAAATTGATCAACACACGATCGCCTTGCTCATCAAGTGCCTGTTGCACGGATTGAGTGATGATATCTCCCCAAAAAGCATAAAGATCTTTCCCTTTTGGATTCGCTAACTTTGTGCCCATTTCCAAGCGGTAAGGCTGCATTAAATCAAGGGGTTTTAATAAGCCATATAAGCCGGAAAGCATACGTAAATGACGTTGAGCAAATTGCACATCTTCATCAGATAAGCTATCCGCATCTAAACCGGTATAAACATCACCTTTGAATGCCCAAATGGCTGCGCGTGAATTTTTTTCGTTGTGAGATTTTGTCCATTCTGCAAAGCGAGCGGCATTTAAGCCTGCAAGTTTATCGCTGGTAGACATTAAGGAAGAAAGATCTTGGGGAGATAATTGACGACAGATTTCAATCAGTTGCTCACTATAATCCGTCAAGTGCGGTTGAGAAACAGGAAGATTTCTGACCGCACTTTCAAAATCTAAGGTTTTTGCCGGGGAAATAATGGCTAACATAGGTTCTCCTTTCTAAAACTGAACCGTATCTTAGCACAGGATAGTCTCCTTACTCTACCCCGTTTATGCTATCCGCTTATAGAGTCCATTCTCATTGACGATTAAGTCTTGTAACTCCAAATCTAATAACTGCACTAAAAGCGAATCCACCGGCAAATTCAATGCTGCAGATAAATCATCAAGACTTATCGGCGTATAACTGATATGTTGATAAAGTTCAGGGTGACTCGGCTCCACAGCTGGTATTTTTGCTGTTAGTGGTTGAGCTATCGACTGATTGATTGGCGTATGTAATGGAGGCTGAAAAACAACGCTATGATTGAGGCTATCTAAAATATCTTTGACATTTTCCACCAACATCGCACCCTGCTTAATCAATTTGTGGCAACCTTGACTGTATTCACTTTGAATATTCCCTGGCAACGCAAAAATCTCGCGATTTTGTTCTAAGGCATAACGTGCCGTAATGAGTGAACCGCTTTTCTCTGTGGCTTCAATGACTAATGTCCCCAATGAAAGCCCGCTGATAATGCGATTACGGCGAGGAAAATTTTCGGCAATCGGTGCTTGCGTAGGGATAAATTCAGAAACTAACGCGCCGTTATTCTCGATAATTTGATCCGCTAATCGTCGGTGTTTAGCAGGATAAATATGCTCTAATCCACTGCCCAATACGGCAATGGTCTGTCCTTGAATGTCCACCACCGCTTGATGACAAAATCCATCAATACCTAATGCAAGCCCACTCGTGACCGTCAATCCTGCGAGAGAAAGTTCTGTTGCAAAATATTTTGCCCAATATTCCCCATAAGCCGAACAATAACGGCTCCCAACCATAGCGATTTGCTGTGCAGAAAGTGCGGTCAAATTGCCTTTCACAAATAATAAAGGCGGAAAGCCACTAATTTGTTTGAGTAAAAAAGGATACTCATCTGAAAAACAGTGAATTAAATGATGGCCTTCTTTTTCTGCCCAGCTCAAAGCGGGTTCAATAAATTTCATTTCAGGCTGAAACCAACGACGAATCTGCAAAGCATTCCAACCCATTTGTTGAAATGCAACTTCATCATAATTTAATAACTCTTCTATACCTACGTGGGCCAGAATTTGTTGAATTCGCACACCGCCCAATTTGGGCACTTGCGACAATCGCAATAAAATCGACGCAAAATCGCTCATTTATTCTCTCCTTTAAAAAGAGAATTATGATGAGATTGGTGTCAAAAAATGAAAGATTTGTCTTAATTTTGCGATTCAGATCGCAAAAAGAGAAAAAATTTTAGAAAAAATCTGCATACCAAAAATAATGAGTAAAGTAGTATAAAAATGGCTCTATTAAAGATCTTTTTAGCGATAAACTCTGTATACCATTCTATATTTAGAATAATAAACTTTTACAACAACACGAATATATTGATTCAAAATATAAATCACTAAAAAATGGTTTGACAGCAAAACTTTTATCCGTAATATGAACATCGTTTTACAGAATTTTTTACAGGATTATCTTTTTATGTACCAAGCTGTGTCTTTATCTCTCAACCTCCTGCTCTCACATTCTTTGTGCGGCTAAGTTGTGGATAAAAAACACCTTTATGTAAAAAATCTATTATCAACCCGCACTTTTAAGATTGCGGGTTTTTTCGTTTTAAAATCACGGTAAAAATGACCGCACTTTGAGTGATAAAAGAAGGAAAATACTATGACAGATCGCGTTATTATTTTTGATACCACCTTGCGTGATGGCGAACAAGCATTAAAAGCAAGTTTAACCGTTAAAGAGAAATTACAGATTGCTTTAGCGCTTGAACGTCTAGGCGTGGATGTGATGGAAGTCGGTTTCCCGGTTTCTTCTCAAGGTGATTTTGAATCCGTTCAAACCATTGCACGCCATATCAAAAATAGTCGTGTTGCGGCACTTTCCCGTGCGGTAATTAAAGATATTGATGCTGCAGCTGAAGCCTTAAAAGTGGCAGAAGCGTTTCGTATCCATACATTTATTGCAGTTTCAGCATTACACGTTGAAGCCAAATTAAAACGTACCTTTGATGATGTCGTTGAAATGGCTGTAGCAGCAGTAAAACATGCACGTAACTATACTGACGATGTAGAATTTTCTTGCGAAGATGCAGGCCGTACCGGTATCGACAATATTTGTCGTATTGTTGAAGCGGCAATTAATGCAGGTGCAACAACTGTAAATATTCCTGACACTGTTGGTTTCTGCTTACCTAATCAATTCGGCAATATTATTGCTGAAGTACGTAACCGCGTACCAAATATCGATAAAGCTGTGATTTCCGTACATTGCCACAATGACTTGGGTATGGCAACCGCTAACTCCTTAACTGCTGTACAAAATGGTGCACGCCAAATTGAATGTACCATTAATGGCATTGGGGAACGTGCGGGTAACACTTCACTTGAAGAAGTGGTGATGGCAATGAAAGTGCGTCAAGAATTCATGGGCGTGGATACACGTATCAACACACAAGAAATTCATCGTGTCAGCCAAATGGTGAGCCAACTTTGTAATATGCCAATCCAACCGAATAAAGCGATTGTAGGTTCGAATGCTTTCGCACATTCATCCGGTATTCACCAAGATGGTATGTTAAAAAACCAAAATACCTACGAAATCATGTCACCAGAAACTATTGGCTTGAAGAAAGAGAAATTGAACTTAACCGCACGTTCTGGTCGCGCAGCCGTGAAAGGTCATATGGCAGATATGGGTTACACCGAACAAGATTACGATTTGGATAAATTGTATGAATCTTTCTTAAAATTAGCAGATAAAAAAGGCCAAGTGTTCGATTATGACTTGGAAGCGTTGGCGTTTATCGATATGCAACAAGGTGATGAAGATCGCTTAGTGTTAGATAAACTTTCGGCACACTCCACTAAAGAATATCCAGCAACCGCTTTTGTTCAAGTGAAATTAGATGGCAATAAATTAAGCACTTCGTCAATTGGGGGGAACGGTCCGGTCGATGCAGTTTACAATGCGATCTTGAACTTAACCGGCTTAGAAATCAAAATGTCTCACTATAACTTAACCGCTAAAGGTGAAGGCGCTGAAGCCTTAGGTCAGGTAGATATCGTGGTTGAACATGAAGGCCGTAAATTCCATGGTGTTGGTTTGGCTACTGACATTGTTGAATCGTCAGCCCTTGCCTTAGTTCATGCGATCAACGCGATTTATCGTTCGCATAAAGTCGCAGATATTAAGAATCATAAACATCATTAACCCAATCCCCCCTCTTTAGCAAAGAGGGGTTAGGGGAGATTTGGCAGAAGTAACATCAACCTCAGAAGTGAATTTTATATCGTTAAAATCTCCCCCCCAGCCCTCTTTAGCAAAGAGGGGCGAAAATTAACCGCACTTTAGTGTGAAAGAAATAGGAAAAATAATATGCAATCATACAACATCGCTGTTCTACCGGGCGACGGTATCGGTCCGGAAGTCATGGCTGAAGCCATTAAAGTATTAAACAAAGTCCAAGAAAAATTTGGTTTTAAACTTAACTTCAATGAATTTTATGTAGGTGGTGCCGCAATTGATAATTGTGGTTGCCCATTACCTGCAGACACCTTAAAAGGTTGTGATGAGGCTGATGCGATTTTGTTTGGTTCTGTGGGTGGCCCTAAATGGACAAATTTACCACCAGATCAACAACCGGAACGCGGTGCATTATTACCATTGCGTAAACATTTCAAATTATTTTGCAATCTTCGTCCTGCAACCCTTTATAAAGGACTCGAAAAATTCTGTCCATTACGTGCAGATATTGCAGCGAAAGGGTTTGATATGGTGGTTGTGCGTGAATTAACGGGCGGGATTTATTTCGGTCAGCCTAAAGGCCGTGAAGGTGAAGGTGCACAAACCAAAGCATTCGATACTGAAGTTTATTACAAATATGAAATCGAACGCATTGCACGTGCGGCTTTTGATGCGGCAATGAAACGTCGTAAACATGTAACTTCTGTGGATAAAGCGAACGTATTACAAGCTTCAATCTTATGGCGTGAAACGGTGACTGAAGTGGCGAAAGATTACCCTGAAGTCACCTTAGATCATATTTATATCGACAACGCGACCATGCAGTTAATCAAAGCGCCTGAATCTTTCGATGTACTCCTCTGCTCTAATATTTTCGGCGATATTATCTCTGATGAAGCGGCGATGATCACGGGCTCTATGGGAATGTTGCCATCTGCTAGCTTAAATGAAGAAGGTTTCGGCTTATATGAGCCTGCTGGCGGTTCTGCACCAGATATCGCAGGCAAAGGCATTGCCAACCCAATCGCACAAATTCTTTCTGCGGCGATGATGTTGCGTTATAGCTTCAACTTAAACGAAGCAGCGGATGCCATTGAAAATGCCGTACAAAAAGTCTTAGCAAGTGGTCACCGTACGGGAGATTTAGCCGATGATTCTGCACCTGTTTCAACTGCGGAAATGGGTTCGTTGATCGCTGAAGCGATCTAATGCCTGGGTGGGCATTTTGTCCACCATCAACAAATTAAATAGAAAGGATCAAGCAGCCCTAGAAACACAGGAGATTATATGTTTATCGTTTCATTAACCTATATTCAACCTTTAGAGAAAATTGAAGAATTTCTAGCTGAACACAGAACATTTTTAGATAAGTTTTATCAACAAGGTAAGTTTCTAATGTCTGGGCGTAAAGAACCTAGAACTGGTGGAATCATTATTATGAATGCAAAAGATCTTGATGAAGTAAATCAAATTATTGAACAAGATCCATTTCACCAACACCAAATAGCAGATTATCAAGTGATAGAGTTCTATCCATCTAAAGTTGCGAATGGATTAGAAAAATACCAACAGACAATTTAAAACTTACTACTCTAACAAAGCCCCTAACGAATTGAGAAAAATTATGGCAAAAACACTCTACGAGAAACTATTCGATGCCCACGTGGTGTACGAAACTGAAGGCGAAACGCCGATTTTGTATATTAACCGTCATTTAATCCATGAAGTGACCAGTCCACAAGCCTTTGACGGTTTGCGTGTTGCAGGCCGACAAGTACGCCAAGTCAGTAAAACTTTCGGCACCATGGATCACAGTATTTCTACTCAAGTACGCGATGTGAACAAACTTGAAGGCCAAGCAAAAATTCAAGTATTGGAGCTCGCCAAAAACACAAAAGCGACCGGTATTCAATTGTTCGATATGACCACAAAAGAACAAGGTATCGTGCATGTGATGGGGCCTGAACAAGGCTTAACCTTACCGGGCATGACGATCGTTTGCGGTGACTCCCATACTGCAACGCATGGTGCATTCGGTGCTTTGGCATTTGGTATTGGGACATCTGAAGTAGAACACGTATTAGCCACACAAACCTTAAAACAAGCTCGCGCAAAAAATATGAAAATTGAAGTGCGTGGCAAAGTCGCGCCAGGCATTACCGCAAAAGACATTATTCTTGCCATCATCGGTAAAACAACCATGGCGGGCGGTACAGGCCATGTGGTGGAATTCTGCGGCGAAGCCATTCGTGACCTTTCCATGGAAGGCCGTATGACCGTTTGTAATATGGCGATTGAAATGGGCGCAAAAGCCGGCTTAATCGCACCGGATGAAACCACTTTCGAATACTTAAAAGGGCGTCCACATGCACCGAAAGGTAAAGATTGGGATGATGCAGTTGCTTATTGGAAAACCTTAAAATCCGATGATGATGCGAAATTTGACACAGTCATCACATTAGAAGCCAAAGATATTGCACCACAGGTAACTTGGGGAACAAACCCAGGCCAAGTAATCGGTATCGATCAGCCAGTGCCAAACCCAGCTGAAATGACCGATCCCGTGACTCGTGCTTCAGCAGAAAAAGCATTGAATTATATTGGCTTAGACGCTAACACTGATTTAAAAGATATCCCTGTAGATCAAGTCTTTATCGGTTCTTGCACCAATGCTCGTATCGAAGATTTACGTGCAGCAGCGGCTGTCATGAAAGGTCGCAAAAAAGCCGATAATGTGAAACGTATTTTAGTGGTACCAGGCTCCGGTTTAGTGAAAGAACAAGCAGAAAAAGAAGGCTTGGATAAAATCTTTATCGAAGCGGGTGCTGAATGGCGTAATCCAGGCTGCTCAATGTGCTTAGGGATGAACGATGACCGTTTAGGCGAATGGGAACGTTGTGCTTCCACGTCAAACCGTAACTTTGAAGGTCGCCAAGGTCGTAACGGTCGTACTCACTTGGTGAGTCCTGCCATGGCTGCCGCAGCGGGAATGTTCGGTAAATTCGTTGATATTCGTGACGTCACATTAAACTAAGGAGCAGAAAATGGCAGGATTTAAACAACTTTCAGGCTTAGTAGTGCCATTGGATGCCGCAAACGTGGACACGGATGCGATTATTCCAAAACAATTTTTACAAGCGATTACGCGCGTAGGTTTCGGCAAACACTTATTCCATGAATGGCGTTATTTGGATGTAGAAGGCACTAAACCAAATCCAGATTTCGTGCTGAATTACCCACAATATCAAGGCGCGACCATTTTATTAGCGCGTAAAAACCTTGGTTGCGGTTCTTCTCGTGAACATGCACCTTGGGCGTTAGCCGATTACGGTTTTAAAGTGATGATCGCACCAAGTTTTGCGGATATTTTCTACAACAACAGCTTAAATAACCACATGTTACCAATTCGTTTAAGCGAAGAAGAAGTGGAAGAAATCTTCCAATGGGTGTGGGCAAATGAAGGCAAACAAATCCATGTGGATTTGGAAGCGATGACCGTCACTGTAGGTGACAAAGTCTATCACTTTGAACTGGATGAATTCCGCCGTCATTGTTTGTTAAACGGCTTGGATAACATCGGTTTGACGTTACAACATGAAGATGCCATCAGTGAATACGAAAAAAATATTCCGGCATTTTTACGTTAATCTGTTTTTTTACTCGGACAGCAAATATTGCTAACCATTCGGCGGACAATTTGTCCGCCTTTCTTTTTGAAAACATTCCATTTTTTTACCGCACTTTCTCCCCTTTTATTTGACAGTATCCATGCTTATCCCTATTATTCCGACCAATATTGATTGATTTTAAAAAGAGCTGTCTATGTCACATAATCAAACAGAATTACTGAAAAAATCCCTCGCTGAACGCATCCTTATTTTAGATGGTGCGATGGGGACGATGATCCAAAAATATAAACTCACCGAAACTGATTTTAGAGGCGAGCGTTTTAAAGAAAGTGCGGTTGATTTACGTGGCAATAATGACTTGCTCACCTTAACCCAACCGCTGCTAATTTCTGCGATTCATGAGAAATACTTACAAGCGGGCGCCGATATTATTGAAACCAATACTTTCAGTTCTACCACCATTGCGCAAGCGGATTATGATTTACAGTCTATTGCCTACGAACTGAATTTTGCAGGCGCAAAACTAGCGCGTTTGGCCGCTGATAAATACAGCACACCAGAAAGACCTCGCTTTGTCGCGGGCGTATTAGGGCCAACTAACCGCACCGCCTCTATTTCCCCTGATGTAAATGACCCAGGGTTCCGTAATGTGACGTTTATGGAATTGGTCGATGCCTATGCCCAAGCAGCCAAAGGCTTAATTGAAGGTGGTGCTGATTTAATCATGATCGAAACCATTTTCGACACGTTAAACGCAAAAGCCGCTATTTTCGCGATCGAAACCGTGTTTGAAGAGTTAGACGTAGAATTGCCGATTATGATTTCAGGCACCATTACCGATGCATCCGGACGTACCCTTTCAGGGCAAACCACTGAAGCGTTCTACAACTCGCTTCGCCATGCTAAACCACTGACGTTCGGTTTGAACTGTGCGCTAGGTCCGAAAGAACTCCGCCAGTATGTTGAACAACTATCTAAAATCAGCGAAACCTATGTGTCCGTCCACCCAAATGCGGGCTTACCCAATGCCTTTGGTGGCTACGATTTAGGTGCTGAAGAGATGGCTGCACATCTTAAAGAATGGGCTGAAAGTGGCTTTGTGAACATTGTCGGTGGTTGTTGTGGTACGACGCCAGAACACATCAAAGCCTTTGCAGATGCAATGCAAGGTATTGCGCCGCGTAAATTGCCTGAAATTAAAACCGCAATGCGTTTGTCCGGTTTAGAGCCGCTCAATATTGATGATGAAAGCCTATTCGTAAACGTGGGCGAACGTAATAACGTGACAGGTTCAGCAAAATTCAAACGCTTAATTAAAGAAGACAAATTTGCCGAAGCCATTGAAATTGCCATCGACCAAGTGGAAAACGGCGCGCAAGTGATCGATGTGAACATGGACGAGGCCTTGCTCGACGGCAAAAATGCATGACCCGTTTCCTCAATATTATGGCGACCGAGCCTGATGCCGCTAAAGTGCCAGTCATGATCGACTCATCTAAATGGGAAGTAATTGAGGCAGGTTTGCAGTCGGTACAAGGTAAACCGATTGTGAACTCTATTTCGTTGAAAGAAGGCGAAGAAATCTTTGTCGAACACGCTAAACTGGTGCGTAAATACGGCGCAGCCGTAGTGGTTATGGCATTCGATGAAGTGGGACAAGCCGATACCGAAGATCGCAAAGTAGAAATCTGTACCCGTGCCTATAACATTTTAGTCAATCAACTTGACTTCCCGCCAGAAGATATTATTTTTGACCCGAATATTTTTGCCATCGGTACGGGGATTGAAGAACACAACAACTATGGTGTGGATTTCATCAATGCTACAGGTCGGATTAAACGTGCGCTACCGCATGCGAAAATCTCAGGCGGGGTGTCGAATGTGTCTTTCTCATTCCGTGGTAATAATGTGATGCGTGAAGCCATTCACGCCGTCTTCCTCTATCACGCCATCAAACAAGGCATGGATATGGGGATTGTGAATGCGGGGCAACTTGCGATTTATGACGATCTCGATCCTGAATTACGTGAAATCGTGGAAGATGCAGTATTAAACCGCAGCCCTGATGCCACCGAAAAACTACTCGATATTGCAGAAAAATATCGCAATCAAGGCAACGATGAAAGTGCGGCTGATTCTGTGGCTGAATGGCGCACTTGGCCGGTGGAAGAACGTTTAAAACATGCGCTGGTGAAAGGGATTACCACTTACATTGTGGAAGATACTGAAGAAGCTCGCCAAACATTACCAAGCCCATTAGATGTGATTGAAGGCCCGTTGATGGCAGGTATGGACGTAGTCGGCGATTTATTCGGTGACGGTAAAATGTTCCTGCCACAAGTGGTGAAATCTGCACGCGTGATGAAACAATCCGTGGCGTATTTAGAGCCGTTTATCAATGCAACCAAACAAAAAGGTTCAAGCAACGGTAAAGTGGTGATTGCGACCGTAAAAGGCGACGTGCACGATATCGGTAAAAACATCGTAAGCGTAGTAATGCAATGTAATAACTTTGAAGTGATTGACTTGGGCGTGATGGTGCCGGCGGACAAAATCATTCAAACCGCCATTGATGAAAGCCGATATCATCGCATTAAGTGGTTTGATTACCCCTTCTTTAGATGAGATGGAATACTTCTTGGGGGAAATGACTCGTTTAGGTTTAAATCTGCCTGTGATGATCGGCGGTGCGACCACCTCTAAAGAACATACGGCGATTAAACTTTATCCAAAATATAAAGAACACGGTGTATTTTATACCTCTAACGCCTCCCGTGCGGTAACGGTGTGTGCGACATTAATGAACCCAGAAAGCCGTGCGGCATTGTGGGAACAGTTCAAGAAAGATTACGAGAAAATTCAGCAATCTTTCTCTAACCGTAAACCACTGCGTAAACAGCTTAGCATTGAAGAAGCACGTGCAAACCGCTTTGATGGCTTTAGTGGTGAATGGGCTGATTATGTGCCGCCAACACCAAACCAAACGGGCATTGTGGAATTCAAAAATGTACCGATTGCCACATTACGTAAATTTATCGACTGGTCGCCATTCTTCCGCATTTGGGCTTGATGGGCGGCTACCCTGATGCCTTTGATTATCCGGAAGGCGGCGAAGAAGCACGCAAAGTGTGGAACGATGCACAAGTGGTCTTAGATGAATTAGAGCAAAACCATAAACTCAACCCAAGCGGTATTTTAGGCATCTTCCCTGCGGAACGTGTGGGCGATGATGTAGTGCTTTTCGCTGATGAAGACCGCTCTCAACCAATCGGCACTGCTTATGGCTTACGCCAACAAACGGAACGTGGTAAAAACAGCAAAAGCCCATTTAACTTCTGCTTAAGCGACTTTATCGCCGATCGCGAAAGCGGTAAAAAAGACTGGTTCGGCATGTTCGCCGTCTGTGCCGGCATTGAAGAAATGGAATTAGTAGAAGGCTATAAAGCGGCAGGCGATGACTACAATGCCATCTTGTTACAAGCTGTGGGCGATCGCCTCGCTGAAGCCATGGCGGAATACTTGCACTTTGAGCTACGCACCCGCATTTGGGGCTACACGCAAGAAAAATTCGATAATCAAGGTTTAATCAATGAAAACTATGTCGGCATCCGCCCTGCACCGGGCTATCCAAGCTGCCCGGAACACACGGAAAAAGCCTTGATTTGGGATTTATTAGAAGTCGAACAACGCATCGGCATGAAACTCACTGAAAGCTACGCCATGTGGCCAGCGGCTTCCGTCTGTGGCTGGTACTTCACCCACCCTGCAAGTAACTATTTCACACTTGGTCGCATTGATGAAGATCAAGCTCAAGATTATGCCAAACGTAAAGGCTGGGATGAGAGAGAGATGATGA
>BNJS01003614.1_pt1 | contig 183836 bp, 262 predicted proteins | sample 8540461 | NCBI WGS metagenome assembly BNJS01 (sample SAMD00202454, study PRJDB9452) | human saliva metagenome | isolation source: human saliva | place: Japan
TTATTCAGATGTCAATATAAAATGAAGAGTTCAAAATTTATTATTTTCTTTCTTGAACTTTTTCTTCTATAAAAATGTTATAAAATTAGTTTTTGTAGTAGTCTGACGGTGAATTATTCTATCTGGAAGATTCATTTCATTTTTGAATTTTTAATTCTTCTAATTCTTCCTCATCTATTTCTTCCCTTTGCGTTTTGCTTTTTCTATATCTATTATTTTTAGTTAATATACGCATAGAAACTGCTCCTATATCAAAAATAGGTTGGAATATAGATGATATTTTTGGTCTTGTCATATCTAATAATTTTGTATTTTCTAGTGATATTATTTCTAATTCACCTGGAATACTCATACCTGTATCAAGAGCTTGGTGCATTACCGCAAAGCTACTTCATCAAACATAGTAATTACTACATCTGCTTCTATATTATTGATAGTTTTATATAATCTATTGCTTTCTTTATATGTTCTGTATCCGTCTATTATATGTTGTGGTTTAAATTCAACTTTTTCTTTAGCTAACGCTTCTTTATATCCTTTATTATTCTTTGAGTTTTTGACTTTCATATCGATCTATTACTAATGAAATATTTTTAGAACCTTTTTATAAATTCCTTAGTAATATCATAAGCTGCTTTTTCATAATCAATATTTACTGCGTAAAACTCGAATCATTTCCAAGATTTCCTGCTAATACTACTGGAATTTTATATCTTTTTAAGTAATTTTTAGAGCTTTCTGATAACGAATGACCCTAAATAAATTATACCGTCTACTTGTTTACTTACAAATGATGCAAATATATTTTTCGATTTCTTTATCATCACAGAAATTCATAAAAATTATATTATATTTATACATATTCGCCACTGATTCTATTCACTACTACTTCTGCTGATGACAAAATCAGCTATATCTAACAACACTATTCCTATTGTTGTTGTTTTTACTTACAAGTCCATGAGCTACTGCATTTGGTGTATATCTTAATTTTTATAACCTCTTGTACACGTAACCTTGTGTCTTCTTTTTACATTTGGATTATTATTTACAACACGTGAAACTGTCGCCATAGAAACTTTAGCTTCTTTTGCTACATCGTATATCGTTATTAGTCATAGTTTCGCTCCTTTACTTATTATTTTTATATTAACATCTTTATTTTCTATTTTTAAAACCTTTTCATCCGCTTATATTGTATCAAACTTTTGTAAATAAAGTCTAGTATTTGAAAACAATATTTAAAACTATTTTTCTTTTCAAAAATTATATTTTTCTTTAGTTTTTAAAAATTCAGAAGAGTTAATTATTCTACAAAATATGTAGCTTTAGTTTAACTCTTCTTTAATTTTACGTTTGATTTTCTATTAAGCTTCTAAAGATTTATATGCTTTTTCTAAAGTTTCTTTTAATACTTTAGCAGAATGTTGCATTTTAGCTGTTTCTTCTTCAGTTAATTCTAATTCAACAACTTCACGAACACCTTCACGACCTACGATAGCAGGAGTACCGATGTATAATCCGTCGATTCCATAGTGTCCATCACAGTATCCACTTACAGCAAGTTCTACGTTTTCGTCACGTAAGATAGCTTTAACGATTGTGAATAATGCAATACCGATTGCATAGTAAGTAGCGCGTTTACGGTTAATTACTTCGTAAGCTGCACGCATAACTCTTTCTTCGATGTCTGCGAAATCTTCTTTTGTATATTTAGAAGTTTCTAAGAATTTATCGAATTGTTTTCCGTATACATATACGTTACTCCAAGCTGCAAGTTGAGTATCTCCGTGTTCTCCGATGATGTATCCACGTACGCTGCTAGGTGCAATGTTTAATTTGTCTCCTAACATATAACGGAATCTTGAAGTATCTAAAGTTGTACCAGATCCAACGATTCTGTGTCTTGGGAATCCAGTGAATTTTTGTAATGCGTTAGTTAATACGTCTACTGGGTTAGATGCAATTACGATAACTCCATCGAATCCAGAAGCAACGATTTGTTCAGACATTTCTTTAACAACTTTAATGTTTTTATCAACTAAATCTAATCTAGTTTCACCTGGTTTTTGTGGAAGTCCACCAGCAATTACAATAACGTCTGCATCAGCACATTGCTCATATCCACAGAAGTTACTTTAATAGGTGGTACTAAAGCTCCACCGTGGTTTAAGTCCATTGCTTCCCCTTCAGCTTTTTCTGCAAAGAGTCGATTAATCCTAACTCTTCACATACACGCTTGAATATAGTTGATAAGCAAAAGCTCATCCCTACCATTCCTGCACCTATTAAAAACTACTTTTCTGTTTTTCGCTTTCATAAGAAAACCTCCATATAATGTATTATTTAATTTTAGATATTTTTAAGTAATTATTTTTACTATTTTTATTTTTGCATGAATTAAAAATATTTATAAACCCTTCTTTTAATATAATTAACCCATCTCCAACTTGAATTATAACATAACTTTTTGAGAAAAGTGTTTTTATTGCTTTAATTTCAGGATTAAGAGTTTTTATTTTTAAAATATATATATTTTTGAAAGTTATACATTAATATTTCTAAAAATAAAAAACGCTTTTAATTTTTATTTTTTTATCATATTGGCTTATTTAATAGTATAAGAGTATTTTTATTTTACTCTTCTTTTTCTATTAATTTTAATTTTTAATTTTTCTAATTTTTATTTTATTTTTCTAAGTATAAAAATAGATTTCATAAAATGAAATCTTTTTCATAAATTCATTATTTTATTTCTATAATATTTCCTTTAGAGCTACTATGTAATAATGTTATAAATAATAAACTTGCTATACTATTAAAATATATATTGCTACATCCCAATTTTAAAAACATCTCTTATATATCCTAATAATGGAGGAATATTTGCAGCTAACCAATATCCACCTGCTTGAGACTAAACCAGATATATCTGCTGCTTCTTCTTCATTTTTAGATTTTGCTGAAAATAGATACATTACATAAGAGAATGAACCTCCTCCAGCTAATGCAAAAAGTACAATATAAATTGTCATCAATGCAAAGTTTCCTTGAATATAAACCATTCCTATTAAAGACAACATAACCTAATGTTATAAAAATAGGTATTATAAGTTTTATTTTTATTTTTCTGCTAAAACAGGTACTAAAAATGTTGAAGGAAATTGGGCGAATTGACTAATAGATAATAATAATCCAGCTTCACTAGGAGTAAAACCTTTACTAATCATTATTTCTGCAAACCAAGAAACACTACAATAAAATAGAGCTGATTGTAGCCCCATACTTAACATTACAGACCACATCTTTAGACTTTTTAAATATCCTGTTACTCCAGTATCTTTTACTATACGTTCACTTTTACTATTTTTGTTATAATCGTATAAATAACTATGTTTAATACAGAAATTATTAACCAAATATTAACAGCTAATCCCGTCGAAAAATTTTTCACCACCTATATTAGTATTTAATATTGGATAACTTATTCCAACCGCTATAGATGCACTTACGTTCATAACTACCGCATAAAAACCTGTCATAACTCCTAAATTTTCTGGGAAATACTTTTTAGTTAAACCTGGCAATAAAACATTACCTACCGTTATTCCAACACCAATTATAAATGTTGTTACAAAAATACAGAAGTATTTATATAAAATCTTAATAATAATCCTATACTAGCTACTATTGTTGCAAGAAAAATAGTTTTTCTAATCCTATTTTATTAGAAATTTTCGCAAACAAGAGGACTAAAAATAGCAAAAGCTATAAGAGGAATAGTTGTTATTAATCCTGCTATGGTATTATTTATCTCTAATAATTTTTAGCGGACCTATTATCGCTCCGACTGAAGTGATTGGTGTTCTTAGTATCATCCCTAAAAATAATACCTAATAATATAATCACTTTATTTGTTTGTTTTGTCATTATTATTCCTTTCTTTCCTTTAATGTTTTTAACAAAAGAAATGTAGTCTGATAAAAATATTTTTCAGTCTACATGTCCTTTTGTTAAAAATTAATAAGTTCTTACTGGTAAAATTAGTTCTATAATATCACGATGATAATCAGCGGGTTGAACTATAAATGCAGTAAGTTCTCCTGAAAATTTCACGATAATTTCTTCAGATGCTATAGCATATAGCTTCTTTTAAATATCTACCAGATACAGAAATCTCAAAATACGTCGTCTTCTAAAGTAGAATCTACTTTTTATTTCTTCTACAGCACTTCCTAAATCTTTAGATTGAGATGAAATTTCTAAAACATTATCTTTTACTATTAATTTTATAATATCATCTTTTATCTTCACGACTCATTAGAGAAACCCTATCTACTGCATCGAATAACTCTCTTCCATTAGATACAAATGTACATTCAAAAACAGTAGGGATAAGTTTGTTAGTATTAGGATAATTCCACTAATTAGTAAAAACAGTATATACTACATTTTGATAGTAAAGAACTATTCTATTGTTTTCATAAAAATTTCTACTTGATCTCTTCCTTCTTCTATCATACGTTGGAAGTATGTCAGAGCTTTTCTTGGTATAATCAAATTAAATTCTTTATCATCAGCTACTTTTTCAAGAGTTATTTGTCTTCTACTTAAACGATAAGAGTCAGTAGCCGTAGCTGTTAAAAACTTTATTATTTAAAGTGAAATTAACCCCTTCTAATATAGGTCTTTGGTCATTTGGAGCTGTACAAAAATACAGTTTCTTTTATAATATCGTTAAATACTTTTCCATCTAAAAAGTTAAACTATGTTCTTTAGATATAACTGGAAATTCTGGATATTCATTAGCATCATATCCTTTTACATTAAATTCACTTTTTCCAGATTTAACTAAAATATTGTTATCTATAGTTTCTATTTCGATAAGATTAGTAGGAGCTTTTCTAATAATTTCTATAAAATTACGAGATGGTAAAACTACTTGACCTTCTTCTTCTATAGTTATAATTTCTTTATCGTCATCATAAGCATCTATACTAAATTCGACAGAACTAAAGAATCACTTGCTTTTTAAGACAAGTACATTTTCATTTTAATTCTAATTTAATCCCTTTTAATATTTCAAAGAGAATTAGGGAGCTATAACTCTAGCTACATGATTTAATCCTGCTAAAAATTAGATTTTTCTATTGTAAATTTCATTTTGTCTCCTTATATAATATATATATTTAATATAATAGTAATAATAAGTCTTGTTAAAACTGTTAATAACTTATAAAAATAAATAAGTTTGAAATTTTTCTTTGTTAATAACTTGTTAATAAATAGAATAAAAACTTTTTATTTTATTAACACTCTATTAAATCTTTCCTAAACGTTCTTTTATTACCTCTATATCTTCAAAAAGTTCCGGTTCTTCATCTTTACTTAATTTTGCTATTTTTGTTTACTGAGTAAATAATAGAAGTATGATCTTTATTAAAAATAATCTCCTATAGCAGGAAAAAGATAAAGTAGTTAACTCTCTGCATAAATAGATAGCTATATTTCTAACTTTAACAACCTCTTTGAGAAGAAGAAAGTAAATCGTCAAGTTTTATACGATAAAAATCCGCACAAACGTTAAGGATATTTTCAGGGTAAAATGTTTTTACGAGGAGAAATACGAGTATCCTTTAAGATTTCTTCAGCAATAGCTAAAGAAGGTTGTTGATTTTTGAAGTAGCTGTAAATTTAATACGTTTTAAAAACACCTTCTAATTCTCTAATATTAGAAGAAATATTATTAGAAATATAAGTAAGTGTTTCTTCACTTAATTGAATATCAAATTGTTCGCATTTATATTTTTAAAATAGCCATACGAGTTTCAAAGTCAGGGGGAGTAATATCCGCCGTTATCCCTTGACTAAAACGTGTAACAAGACGGTCCTCTAACTCATTAAGTTGAGAAGGAGAACGATCACTTATTAGAACTATTTGCTTTTGATTCATCTGAAGTTCGTTAAAAGTATGGAAAAAAGCATTTTGTGTTTCTGTTTTTCCAGATAAAAATTGAATATCATCGATAAGAAGAGCATCAACATCGCGATACTTACGTCTGAAATCTTCATCAGCGCCTACATTTTTATTTTTCATAGGCTTAATAGAAGCAAGAAATTCATTTAAAAACTTCTCAGAAGAAATACATTCAATCTTGAAATCAGGAAAATTATTTTCCATTTCATTACCGATAGCGTGAAGAAGATGTGTTTTTCCTAATCCAACACCACCATAGATAAACAATGGATTATAAATTCCACCAGGCTCTACAGCAACATTCCATGCGATATTATGAGTAAAAAGCAGTACCTTCACCTACAACAAAATTTTCAAATGTATAATTTTTATTCAATGTAGGATTTTTTCTTACTGTTCGTAATATTTTTATTAGGAATAGGTTGTTTATAATCATCAAAAGTAAAAAGTTTGTTTTTGATAAAAATGCTGAGCCCCAGAAGGTTTATCCCCTTGTAGAAAATTTTGTTTAATAATATTTTCTGCAGGAATTTTATTGTCGAAAGAACTTGTAGAATCTTGAATAGGAACATGATTATCTAAAGAATCATAGTCTATATGTAAATCAAGACCAGTATTTATTTTTTAAGATTTCTTTTAATTTAGCATCATAAGTACCTTGAATGTACTGAGAAACCAAAAGTTCTTTACTAGTAATAACAACGCGCTTTTTAATAAAATCTACATTATCAATAGATGCACGAGAAAACCAAGTTTCAAAAACCTGAGGAGTTACTTCATTTTTAATTTCACGAAGAATAATCTCCCACATTGGAATTACTCAAAATAATCCCTCCTTAATAAAATGTCTAATAAATTATATCATAAAAAGAAGATAAAAAGAAAAAGATAAAAGTTATTCACAGATTGTGAAAAACTATTAATAACTATGAAAAACTACTAGCTATATCTGTGGAAAAAGATAAAAATAAAGAAAATAAAAACAAATGGGGAATAATTAACAAAGTTATTAACAAAAAAATAAAAAAACAGTAATAAAAAGGATTAGAAAGTTTTTCACACATAATTAACATCTGTGGAAAAACTTTTTGTTTGTTAAATTGTTAAAAACGTTATAAATTTGTTAAAAACTATAAAAAAAGTAAAATATTTTTAGAAGTATTCACCTGTTTTTCACAACATATAGAAGAAAAATGTTAAAAACAGTTAATGCTTTTTTTATAAAAAAAGCATGAGAGTTAAAAATTTTTTTATAATTTTTTCTCAAATAAATAAGGTTTTTCCTTGATTAAAAGAAAAGTTGTGATAAAATATACCAGTTATTACATCTATCTAAGAAGAAAACTCGAGGAGGACAAAATGAAACGTACGTATCAACCAAACAAAAAGAAAACATTCAAAAGTACACGGATTTAGAGCTAGAATGAGCACTAAAAACGGAAGAAACGTATTAGCAAGACGTAGAGCAAAAAGGAAGAAAAGTTCTTTCTGCTAATAATTGCAACAAAAGCATCACTTAGGTGGTGCTTTTTTTATTTTAGTAGTAATAATGGTATAATTATTTTTAAAGAAAGTAAAGGAAGATAAAGTTATAAAAGTGGAGGTAGAATAATATGGATATACTTACAATAGTTGCAGGGAGTAATAATAGGATTTATCGTTGCAAAAATGTTATTTTTTTCACAAAAAGAATAATAGACAAAGAAATAGACAAATAATAACAATATCAGCAGTTTTAACGATAGTTTTTAACATAGTTTCATATATTATTTATAAAAATAGATATAATTACCATACTCCTTCCCTTGATAATAATAGCGTTTATCTTGCAATGGAAAGATTATAAAAATAAATAATAAAAAAATGATACGGAAGATATATAAAATAAGAAAAAAATTTTTATAGAACACACTGATAATTGTAGAAGAAAAACTCTTAAACCCTTAACAATAAAGATAGTTGTAAAAATGAAAGAAACTGTTAAAAATATTAGTATTAAGAAAGGTTTTGAAATGAAAAAAAGAATATAGAATAAAAAGAAGTCAAGATTTTGATAATATTATTAAAAAGCAAAGTTTTGCCAACAGGCAGTTTGTAATTTATTATCAAAAATAAAACTAGAACACATGCGTTTAGGGATTTCTGTTAGTAAAAATTAGGGAAAAAGCCCACGAACGTAATAAAATCAAAAGATATATAAGAGAAACGTTTAAAACAAGAAAAATCATATAAAAAAATTATGATATAATAATTATAGCGCGTAGGAGTAAAAGAACTACCCTTTTTAGAAGTTGGTAGTAGCATAGATCACGTATTAAAAATCAAAATTAATAGAAAAAGAAGAGGGTTAAATAATGGAAAAAGAATATATTTACGAAGCAAGTAGTGTAGAAGAGGCTTTTACAAAAAGGATTAAAAAGACTTAGCATTATCAGAAGATAAAGTAAAAATAGATGTTATCGAGGGAGGAAGTGCTGGTATTTTTGGTTTATTCAAAAAAAGCAAAAAGTAAAATTAACGCCACTTGATAGTGAATTTATAAAAAGATGAAAAACAAGAAGAAGTTAAAGAAGTTGAAGTAGAAGAACTTGTTGAAGAAAAACAAGAAGAAAAAGTAGTAGAAATTGAAGCTGTTAAAAGAAGAAGTGGTTGTAGAAAATGAAGAAGCAGTAGAAGAAAAAACACAAGAAGTAATTGAGAAAAAAAGAAAAAGAGAAGATTACATAGTAAAAAAATAAAAGATAGTATAGTAAGTTATTTACAAAAATATCGTTATCGCTATGGGATATGCTGATGCTACTGTAGATTTTTACAGAAGATGGAAATAGACACTTTACTTTAAATATAAAAAAACAGAAGAAAATACTAGTTTAATAATTGGAAAACGTGGAGTAACTCTTAATAGTTTACAATTTTTTAGTAAATAATTATGCTAAAAATTCAGTTCTCATTTCTTCAGAATAGAAGTAGATTGTGATGATTATAGAGAAAGTCGAAGAAAAAACTTTAGAAGAATTAGCGTTAAACTTAGCTAAAAATCTAAAAAAATAGGAAAAACCAGTAGAATTAGAGCCTATGACAAGTGTTGAACGTAAAATTATTCACAACGCTCTAACAGGTATAAAAAATGTTGAAACAGAATCTCGTGGTGAAGAACCATATAGATATTTAGTTATTACAGCAAAATAGGAGAAAAGATGAAAAAATCTATACTTATTGTGGATGATAGTTCTTATTATAGAAGTCGCGGGGCAGAAATAGTAGAACGAGCAGGATATAATTATTATTTTGCAGAAGACGGAAAAAAAGCTCTTCAAATGTATAGTAAAATTAGACCAGACTATGTAACAATGGATATATGTATGCCTATTATGGACGGTCTAGAGGCGACAAAAGCTATTTGTACGAAGTTTCCAAAGGCTAAAATATTAATTTGCAGCAGTGTAGGTCATGTTCCTGTCTATCGTCGACAAGCTTTTGCTAATGGTGCTTGTGGAATACTTCCAAAGAGTTATGATTTAGATGACCTGGAGCAAGCTATAGAAGAAGCTGATATGATAAAATAAAAAAAGTATCGAGAGTAAATTCTTTCGATACTTTTTATATTACAACAAAGGAGAAAGGCTCATCTAAAGATGAGCCGTATATCATGAAAAAAATATATTAATAAGTGTTGTTATATTTATAATTATATAGTAATAACTTAAGATAAAGTTAAAGCTATAATTAAAGTTAAATTAAAATTATAAATATAAAAACAAAGAAAAAAACACTTATAAAAAGGAGAAAAAGCTTGCAAAGTAGCAAGCTTGAAATCATGAAAAATATTATTAACTATCTATAAGTATATATTACCCTACTTTTATATGAAGTTAAAGAAATTAGTTAAAATTTAGTTAAATTAGATAAAGAATTATGTCGATATAGATATAGGAGGAGATGTTTTTGTAAAAAGATTTTTTAAAAATTTTATAATATTATTGATTGAAATCGTTTTTATAGATGTTATAATAAAAAGTAAGAGGAGTAAGTTGTCTTCGCTGTTCCAGTAGAATTTGTTAGTTGTGGACTCATGTTATACACTTTTTATTTTTTCAGCTTTAGCGTATGTAGGGAGTAGCTGTTAAAAACTTATGTAGCTATACAAGATGGCAAAGTTATTAACAAAGAAATAAGATTATTACAAAAATATTCCCAGAATTAAAAGATATTTTAGATTTTATTTATGAGGATAAAAGGGATTTTCATATTCAAAAAAATCATTTGAAATATATGATAAAAATCAAGTTTAGATAAAGTTTCATCTAACATTAAGGAAAAAAATTTTTTAAAAATATAATATAGTATTAGTATAATAATATAGTTGATTTCTCTTGTTTTATAATTTTTAAGGAGGTAATAGTTATGTCAAAATTACAAATTTTAATTTTTTTCAGGATTTCTATTTTATTGATAGTTATAGGAAGAATTATAGAAAAATAGTTATTCGTTAAAAATCAGGGGTAGCTATATTAGCTATAATGTCATTTATAACAGGATATAATATGGTATTCCAAAAATCGAATAGATTTGTTGCAGGGTTCAGGTTTGAAGAAAAAGATTTAGATAATTTATCAGAGGAAGTAAAAATTAAATATAGACCAGCAAACCCTAAGTTGTGGACTATTCTCATTTATTGTTGGAATATATCTAATATATACTATTTTTATAAATAATATGGAATGAGGTTGAGAAAACTATAAAAATTTTAGGATATTTCAATCTTCTATAGTTAATATATCAGTTCATAAGGAGAATAATTATGCCAAAGAAAACAATATTATTATCTTTAGTTAACGGTAGGTGTAGGTTTAGTAATAATATCAAATAATACAATAGTGATGAAAAGCGGAGGAATAATAGCAACAGTAGGTATGTTGTATGGATCGAGTTGAATTACTATTTAGGAATAGTGTTGAATTACTTTCTGGATCTAAAATTACAAGCAAAGACTTAAAAAAAGTTACCTTTAGAAATACAAAAATACAGAAAAGCAACAATATTAGCTGGTATTCTGTGTTTATTAGGAAGTATATTATCTATATATGCTGCGATTTATAGGTTATAGAGGCACACATCTAAATAGAGAAAGATTAATAAAAGAAAAGCCCCCTCCCTATTAGAAAAACAATATCTAGTAAAGAGGGGGTATATTATTAGTCACCTTTTTTTGTAATTAATATATCAGCGTTAGAAATATTATAATCAGATAAATTATATATGGTTTCTTCTAGAGTTTCTTTATTATAGACATACAATTTATCATAGAATAAGAAATAATAATTTATTTTTATCTTGATTAAAAAGGAGGTTTATCTTCGTTTTTAGGTCTGTCATTAAAATATATATATTTTTGAACATTATTTTTGTGTTTAAAAATAGTCCACCTGTAATTAGAAACATACAAACTATAATGTTCTATTATTAGATTATCTTGATCGGGATAAATATTTAAAGGATAAGAGTATTTCAAAGTTATAAACTCTTTAGATTTATTATCTATATTGTATTTTTAATATGTTATTACTACCTTTTGGCTCATTATTCGCGGTTAAACCGTGAGAATTTTTGAGATATGTAAATAATATCATCTTTTATATAAAATCTAAGATAAGCTCCCTGTCCATAATTTAAATCTATTTCCTCAAGTAAATTAAAATTCATATCAAACTTCCATATTAAGTTTCTTATTTTACTATTTTTATCTATATTTCCCCTAGAATAAATATATTATCTTTATATACTTGAATATTGTTTGTTATATTTACCCCTTCTTTTTTAATCTCTTTCTTTTTATTTCTTTGAAAGTTATCATCATATTCTATTATATTAAATTTGTCAGTAAATACAGTTGTAGCATATATTTTATTTTTCGTAATATGTAAAAGTATATGGTTCAGAATCATCTTTTTAAATCAATATTTAGCGTATTTTTATTTATTTTTAGCAAGTAAAAGCTCCTATTACTGTTGTTTTTTTATAAACATTTTATCTTTTTAGATTAAAATAATCTTCTTTTAAAAAGCCAAAATTATCGTTTCTTTTTATTTCTTTTTGTAAAGTTATTGAACCATTGTATTGTTTAAAAAGAGATATTTTATCCGTACTTATTATTGATATATCATAATCTTCTTCCATATTTTTGTCCATTACAACCTGATAATACTAAAATAAAGATAATTATATACAATATTTTTATTATTTTTCATAACCAAGCCCCCTTTTTATAAAAATATATAAGAAATAGAATATATATCTATAAAAACAATCTACTATACCTTTAACATAACACAAAAAAACATATAAATAAAAGACTTATATTTTTATATGGTATAATAGAATAGTTAGAGAAAATAAAACGAATATTACTTATTATGTATTTTTAAAGGCTATCTTGAGCCTTATTATAGTTAAACATATACTTTTCTCAAGAAAAAAATATAGAAAAGTAGTGTATAATAAAAAGATATAGAATTTATAAAGAAAACACAGAAAAAGTTTAAAAGAAAAAAATATAGAAAAAAAGGAGAAAAATCATGAGTGAAACAATTTGTGCTATATCGACAGCTCTTGGAGAGGGTGCGATTGGGATTGTAAGGCTTAGTGGAGATGAAGCATTTAGTATTGCTGATAAAATAGTTCGTCTACCAAAAGGAAGAACAATAGAAAGTTTACCAACGCATACGATAAATTATGCAAATATAATAGATCCAAAAACAGAAGAAAAAATAGAAGAAATTATGCTTGTGAAAATGGTTGGACCACGAACATATACAACAGAAGATGTTGTTGAAATAAATTGTCACGGTGGAATAATAACTATTCAAAAAGTACTAGCTCTTTGTTTAGAATACGGTGCTCGCATGGCAGAACCAGGAGAATTTACAAAAAGAGCATTTTTAAACGGACGTATAGATTTAACACAAGCAGAGGCTGTTATAGATTTTATTAAGAGTAAAACAGATGAAGCGAGTCAAATTGCTAATAATCAAATGCAAGGGCGTTTATCAACACTTATAAAACGTCTTAGAGCAGAAATTTTAGACATACTGGCAGTTGTAGAGGTAAATATCGATTACCCTGAGTATGATGATTTAGAGATAGAAACAACAAAGACTATTTTAGAAAAATCAACAAGTATAAAAAATAGTTTAGAAGCTTTATTAGAAACATCAAAACAAGGAAAAAATAATAAAAAGAAGGAATAAAACACAGCTATTATCGGTCGTCCTAACGTAGGGAAAAGTTCTTTATTAAACAACTTACTTCAAGAAAATAAAGCTATAGTAACAGATATAGCAGGAACAACGCGTGATGTTTTAGAAGAACATGTAAATATAAAAAGGTGTACCGATAAAAACTAATAGATACTGCAGGTATTCGTGAAACAGAAGATGTAGTTGAAAAAATAGGTGTAGAAAGAAGTAAAGAAGCGTTAGAAAAAGCAGATTTAGTCTTATTCTTATTAAACAGCAGTGAAGAACTTACAGATGATGATAGAGAATTATTAAAATTAACAGAAGGAAAAACAACTATTATTATCCTAAATAAACTTGATTTAGAAACAAAAATAGATATAGAAGAAATAGAAAAACTAACATACAACTACCCTATTATAAAAACTTCAATGACCACGTACAAAGGAATAGATGAATTAGAAAAATATTAGAGATTTATTTTTCAAAGGAGCAGCTCGTCCAAAAAGATGCGACATATTTATCAAATACACGTCAAATAAATCTAATTCAACAAGCATTAATTAGTCTTAACGAAGCTATAAAAGCAGCGGAAATGGGACTTGAGGTGGATATGGTCTTAATAGATTATACAAATGCATTTAATCTACTAGGAGAAGTTATCGAGAAAAACTCTGGTGATGAATTAATCAACGAATTATTCAGTAGATTCTGTTTAGGAAAATAAAATGTTTCGCGTGAAACAAAAATCATTTCACAAAGAAAAAGGAGTATAAAGATGAAATGTATTAGTTTTAATGTTAACGGCTTAAGAGCTATTGTTAATAAAAATTTTGAAGAAGACTTTAAAAAATTAGATGTTGACTTCTTTTTGTTTGCAAGAAACAAAAATGCAAGAAGGCCAACTAGATTTGCAGTTTGATGGATATTATAGTTACTTTAATTATGCAGAGCGCAAGGGATATTCAGGAACGGCGATATATACAAAACACAAACCTTTAAATGTAAATTACGGTATGGGGATAGATGAGCATGATACAGAAGGTCGTGTAATAACACTAGAGTATGATAAATTTTTCTTTATCACGGTTTATACACCAAACTCAGGTAGCGAACTAAAAAGATTAGATTATCGTATGACGTGGGAAGAAGATTTTAAAAACTATTTACTAGAATTAAACAAAACAAAAGGTGTTGTTGTTTGTGGAGATTTAAACGTAGCACACACAGAAATAGATTTAAAAAACCCAAAATCAAACACAAAAATGCTGGATTCACACCAGAAGAACGAGAAAAATTCACAAAACTACTTGACGTAGGTTTTATCGACACATTCAGATATTTCAATCCAGAATTAACAGGTGCATATTCTTGGTGGAGTTATCGTTTCAACGCTCGTAAAAACAACGCAGGATGGAGAATAGACTACTTTTTAACAAGTCGTGATTTAGAAAAATATCTAGTGAGTGCAAAAATTCATAACGACATACTAGGAAGTGATCATTGTCCTGTAGAGGTTGTCTTGAAATAAAGATTTATTATAAAAATAAAAAGACTAGGGAGAATAATTTATTATTCTCCCTTCTCATTATTAATTAAAAAGTATTTAAGCAGAAGGATAAGTTATGTTAAGAAAAGCAAAAAGTACAGAATTAGATGAGATAATGCTAATTATAGAAGATGGTCGAGAATTTCTACGACAACAAGGAATAAAACCAATGGCAGCATGGATCTCCGAGTAAAGAAACGATAGAACAAGGTATAAAAAGAGCAAACATCCTACGTTTATGAAATAGATAGAAACATAGTAGCGACAGCTATGCTAACTAACTACGATAGAGATTATGAGAACTACCCCACTCTATGGTCTAAAATGTGATAACTACTTGGTAATTCATCGTATGGCTACGTTAAAAACATTCGTAATCAAGGAATTGGTCGTCAATTTTTATCAGCTATAGTGAGTTTGCTAAAAAGAAAATATAGATTATATAAGAATAGACACGCATAAAGATAACAAAAATAATGAGAAAAATTTTTGAGTGATTTTGGATTCGTTGAGTTAGATGAAATAAAAATTAACAATGAAAAATAATTTAGATGACAAAAGAAAAGAATAGCTTATGAAATTAAAAGTATAATAAAGAAAAAGTTTCATGTGAAACAAATAAAAAGGAGAAAGAAGATGAAATTTTATTCATACGATTATTTACAAAAGTAAATTACAACAAAATAATTTAATATCTTATATAATAATAGGTGTTCTAATAGTTATATTATGTATCACATTAATAAAATATTATAAAAACAGACAAGATACAAAAATACAGAGAACTATCGATTATATTGGTCTTGAGTACTCTACTAGCGGCAGGTGTAAGTATTAATGAGTACAAATCAAACTGCAGTATCGTCTAATCAATATAAAAGTTCTATTCATTTTATAGAAAAATATCTAACGATTTGAATATCGATAAAAACACACATATATATAAATAGTGAAGCATCAATAGAAAAACTCGTTTGTAAAAGTAGATAATACTTATTATAGAGTTATAAGTAGTGGAAAAGAAAGATGAGTACCTATTAGAAAAAAATAGAATTAGTAGATCCAGTAACAGAAAAAGTGGAGGTAAATAAATAATGCAACTTTCATATATAGATATAGCAATAAAATTAGCTTTTAGGATTATTATCATTAGTATTTGTAATAAATGTATCAGGGAAAAAGGTAACCTAGCTCCTGCATCAGCAAGTGATCAAGTTCAAAACTATGTACTAGGGGGAATAATAGGTGGTGTTATCTACAACCCAAGCATTTCAATTTTACAATTTATTAATATATTATTAATATGGGTTATATTAGTGTTAACTCAAAAATGGTTAAAAACCAATAACATGTTCTTGAAAAAAATGGTAGATGGAGAACCAACTACAGTAATAAAAAGAGGGAAAATAAACGTGGAGGCAACAAGAAAAAGTGGATTATCAGCGAATGACTTAGCGTTTAAACTCCGCAGCCAAGGTATATATAGTATAAAAAATGTAAAAAGAGCGGTAATAGAACAAAACGGTCAATTAATAGTGGTGTTAACTGGAGATGAAAATCCAAAAATACCCTATAATTACAGATGGAAAAATTCAAATCAATTCATTAGAATCTATGGATAAAAACAGAAGAATGGTTAATGTCTACTTTAAAAGAAATGGGATACAAAGATATAAAAAAATATCTTCTTGGCAGAATACTGACAAAGGACAATTACATATAGTAGAATATTAAAAAAGTAATAAAGTATATAATCAAAGAAAAACATAAAATTTATCGATGAAATAAATTTTATGTTTTTATGTTTTTATTTATCTGCGTTAATGAAATCGTAAGAAGAATCTTCTGAAAACTTTTTAACTACATATGAACAGCTAGCTTTAATTTTTCTTGTTTTGTTGCTTCATATCTTCAACAAGAGTATTTAAAAGTTTACCAGCAACACCTTGCCCGCGTAGCGAAGAATCAACAAAAAGTGTGATCAGCAACTACTATATCAGGGTTACTGGTTGATGAATAAGTGATTTCTGCGATAACTTTACCGTTCTCGTCGTATTTAACAAAGCCATTTTCAGTTTTTGTAAATTCCATATTGAACCTCCTTGCCATTATCTGTATAGAGTTTTTATTCTTTTCTATTATAACATATTATAAAAATCTACGGTAAAGAATTCTCTCCCTTTTTTACTCCTATTCCCCTACTCTTTTTATTAATTTTCCACTTTTTAAATCGAATTTTTCAAAAATAATTTCTTTTTCAAAGAACAAATATTAAATATATAGCTAAAATCATATCTATTAATTAAAAATTAATTTATTAAAAATAATAACAAAAATATTACAATAAAACAAATAAACGAAGAAGTTTTTAAAATGATTTCTGCGGTATTAGTAATCTTTTTTTCTGAAAAGTAAAGTGATAAATGACAATCAAAAGAGTAAATAAAGACGTATAAATTCCTTTAAAACAGAGGATAAAAACAAAGACAAAAACACCTTTATAAAAACCAATAAAAAACAAACATAAAAATTAATTTATTTTATCGTCAAAGGTTTCACGTGAAACATCACCCTCACCCTGCTTTGGTTTTTTTCAAAAATAAATAAACCAAAAAATTATTGTTTAATTAGAATTTTAACCTTAATAATAATTTTCAATTAATATCTATTTATTTTTATAAAAATATTATGTAAAAACTCTCCTTTTACTCTTTAAAAAAATCAAGAGAAAAGAAAATGTATAAGAAAAAGAAGAAAAGAAAAAAATTTAATAGAATATAATTAAGAATTTTCATCGTTTGTAGAAAGTTTGTGGTATAATTTTACTAAATGTAATTACGAAAAATAAAAAAAGTGGGTGAGAGTATATGTATAAAATTATGATAGTTGAGGATGACGAGATTATATCAAACTCAATAGCGGGCTATTTAGAAAAATGGCAGTATAGCACATGTGAAGTGCAAAATTTTCAAAATGTAGTGCATGAATTTGTTGAATACTCACCTGATTTGGTGCTTATGGATATTAACTTGCCTTATTTTGATGGGTATTACTTTTGCGAGGAAATAAGAAAAAAATTTCTAAAAGTGCCTATTATTTTTTTATCTCTTCGGCAAACGATGATATGAATATAGTAATGGCGATGAATATTGGCGCAGATGATTTTATAGAAAAACCTTTCAAATTAGTTGTATTAAAAGCGAAAATAGAAGCGTTGTTAAGACGTGTTTACAACTTTAATAGCGGAACGAATCTAATAGTATATAAAAGATGTAATTTTTGATATGAGTCGAGATGAAATCAAGTGTGGAGAAGAGTTGGCGGAACTAACAAAAACGAGAGTAAAATATTAACTGTATTGTTAGAAAATCGCGAAAAAATAGTAAGTCGTGAAGAAATTATCAACGCTTTTATGGCAAAGTGATAATTTTTATAGATGAGAATACTTTTATCTGTTAACGTTAATAGATTAAGAGCGAAGTTGAAAAGTATAGGAGTAGATGAGTTTATAACGACTAAAAAAAGGAAAAGGATACATAGTATAATGAAAAATTTTTAGCGAATTATTTAAAGAAAAACATAAAAAGTCTATTTGCTATTTGTAAGCTTTCATATTAGTCTTCTTTGGGATTTTTATCTATATTCTTTGCCTTTTGAAGCGTTGTATTATGGTGGGAGTTTTTGTTTTATATTAGCACTTCTGGCGAGTGTTGTGGATTTTTATAACTATAAAGATAGCTATAAAAAAATTAAAATTTTTAGAAAATCATATACTAAATGATATGGAAGGTTTACCACGAAGTTTAGATGTAAGAGTTGAATATTATCATAAAATTATAAGAAGATTACATGATGAAGTAGAAAAACTTAATCATCAAGCGTATAAAAAGAACACAGAGATAGAAGATTACTTTAGTATGTGGGTACATCAAATTAAAACCCCAATAGCTGCGCTAAACTTTCTATTAGACAATGAAGAAGTAGATGTGAAAATAGTAAAACAAGAATTATTCAAAATAGAACGCTATGTAGAGATGGTACTGACGTACTTAAGGCTTGGTAGTGAGAGCTCGGACTATCTTATAGAAAGAACAGATTTAGCTGGTGTAACAAAAGATAATATAAAAAAATATGCTCCATTATTTATAAATAAAAAGATAAAATTAAATTATGTTCCACATGAAACATTTGTTATTAGTGATAAAAAATGGCTAGGGATTTGCATTTGAACAAATCTTAAGTAATGCGATTAAATACACGAAAACAGGTGGTGAGATAAGTATTTTCTTCGAAAAAAATAAACTTATTATAGAAGATAATGGTTTAGGAATAAGCGAAGAAGACTTACCGCGTATTTTCGAAAAAGGTTTTACAGGATTTAATGGAAGATATGAGAAAAAATCTAGCGGACTTGAGGGTTATACCTTTGTAAAAAGACGTTGGATAATCTAGGGCATAAAATAATAATTACCTCGAAGGTAAATGTTGGAACTAAAGTAGAAATAATATTCCCAGAAGAAGATAGATTTAGGGAGTAATAGTAGTAAGAATTAAAAAAGTAGGATAACAAACAAGTCTGCAATCTTACAAAAAGTGTAAGATTACAGGCTTTTTTGTAAGGAAAATCGATAGAACGACAAAAATATAAGATACAATATAGTTGTAACAAAGAAAACAATAGATCGATTAAGTAAGTAGAAAACAATTAATCGATTAGGATGAAAAAGAGGAGATTAACAATGTTATTGAAGTAAACAACGTAAGAAAAAGTATACACAACAAGATTAAGTACACAAAAGTACAGAGGCATTAAAAATGTAAATTTCGCTGTTGATAACAATGAATATGTAGCTATTATGGGTGAAAGTGGAAGTGGAAAACTACACTATTAAATATTTTAGCAACATTTGATAAAGCAACAAGTGGAAAGTGTTCTATTAAAAAGGTCAAGATCTTAGCAAACTAAAAGATAAAGATTTAGCTGATTTTCGTCGAGATAATCTAGGATTTGTTTTTTCAAGATTTTTAACCTACTTGATAATTTTTTTCAGTAAAAAGATAATATACTACTACCGCTGGTTTTGTAGCGAATAAAAACTATAAAGATATGGAGAAAAGACTAGAAAAAAAGTAATAAAACCACTTGGAATAGAAAAACTTATCGATAAATATCCTTATGAAATATCAGGTGGTCAAAAACAACGTGTGGCAGTTGCTCGTGCAATTATAACAAATCCGGCGATAATCCTAGCGGATGAGCCAACAGGAGCATTAGATTCAAAATCTACAGACCAACTATTAGAAGTCTTTGACAGATTAAATGAAGCAGGGCAAACACTTATAATGGTGACGCACTCTGTAAAAACAGCAGCTCGTGCTAAAAGAGTATTATTTATAAAAAGATGAGTGTTGTTTTCCATGAAATCAGAAAAGGAAATTCAACTAATAACGAAATGTTCCAAAAATTAATGACACACTAACATTAATGCAGGCAGGTGAGTAACATGAATTTATTTTTATAGCAAGTTTGCTTTAAAACAATTTAGTAAAAAAATAAACGTTTTATACTACCGTATATTTTATCGACGATTTTTCACTATTGCATCATTTTTATATACTAACATCACTATCATTAGGGAAAAAAATCTGGATAAATTACCTCAAGGTATAAGCGCAACAAAACAAGTTCTCGGGTTTGGGGTTATAGTTATTGCGATATTTTCAGCGATATTCCTGTTTTATACTTATAGTTTCCTAATTAAACGTCGTGTTCGAGAGTTTGGATTATATTCTGTATTAGGTATGACAAAAAAACAAATAGCACGTATTTTAATATTAGAAACTATCTTTATCGCGGTGATAACATTAGTGTTTGGACTTGCGTTCGGTCTGTTATTCGATAAACTAATGCTTTTAGTATTGTTAAAATTATTTACCGCAGGAGTAAGTTTTGGTTTTGTAATAACACCAATTGCAGTATTTCTAACAATCTTATTATTCGGAGGAATTTTTCTTCTTATTACTAATTTATACAGTAGTAAAAATTTCTCGACTTAAAAATAGTAGCACTTCTTAAAGAAAGAAAAATAATGGAGAACGTGAACCTAAAGCACGTTTTAATTCTAGCTATTTTAGGATTGGGATTAACAGGATATGGGTATTATTTAGCTCAAACTATTCAAAATCCAATAAAAGCTATAACAATGTTTTTCATTGCAGTTTTAGCGGTGATATTCGGGACATATTTAATATTTATGGCGGTAAGTATAACTGTTCTAAAATTGATGAAAAACAACAAGACTTTTTATTATAAACCAAAGAACTTTATAAGTGTTTCAGGACTTTTATACAGAATGAAAACGAAATGCTGTAGGGCTTGCTAATATTTGTATACTATCAACGATGGTTCTTGTAACTATGGGAACAACATCAGCGCTCTATGCAGGTAGTGAAGATGCATATAATACACGTTTTCCAAGAGACATAATAATAAATGGTTATCGTTCAACAGAAGGTAAGTTGGCTGAAATAGAAAAAAATGTAAAAAAAGCCACGCAAGATGCGGGAGTAGAAACAAAAGATTTAGTATCATATAATATGTTGAATGTAGTAGGACGTCTAAACGGGACCGAGATTAACTATGAATCAGAGTTTACTGGTTCGTTTGATAAGATTAAGACTATTGTTGTGCTTGAATTAAAAGACTACAATAAAGTATCAAAAGAGCAAAAAACTTTAAACGCAGGAGAAACTTTATTATTTATCGACAAAAAAGGGAAATACGAAGCAAATGAAATAACAGTACAAGGTGTAAATTTAAAAATAAAAGAAAAGTTAACAGACTTTCCAGGCGCTTTAGGCACAGCTGCAGCTAACATTATGGATACATATTATGTTGTAGTAAAAGATAATGCTGACGTTAAGAAAATAGAGTCAGCTCTGAAGAAAAACTGAATATTTCAGACGGTGAAGGTGAAATCTTCAACTATGTAGGTTTCAATATTAGTGATAAGTCAAAAGAAGCGAAAAGTAATAGAAAACTTTAAACAACTAGAAAAAGAGGTAATATAAATATCGAAGGAAAAGCAGAAAATGAAACGAATTTTAAAGGTTTCTATGCATCGTTCCTATTTATAGGTGTGTTTATAAGTATGATTTTTGTAGTTTCTCAAGTAGTAATAATGTACTACAAACAAATATCTGAAGGATATGAAGATAAAGGGAAATTTGGAATTATGCGTAAAGTGGGGTTAACTGATAAACAAATTAAACAAAGCATAAGAAGTCAAGTATTGATGATTTTCTTTGCTCCACTAGCAGTAGCGACACTACACACAGTAGTAGCATATCCATTTATCGAAAAAATATTAAAATTATTCCTAGCGACAGATAATAATGTTTTCTTAATAGCTTTAGCTGTAACAATAGCGGTCTTTGCGGTGTTCTATCTAATAGTATATCTAATCACATCAAGAATATATTATAGAATTATAAAAGAATAGCATAACGGTTTAGAAGTAGTTTGGCTAAGATTTTTCTACAAAACAAAAGTAAAAATGTTAGTCAGCAAACTACAAATCTAGATAAAAGGAAAAATTGATTATAAAAAAGTACACATGGTATAATTACCATGTGTATTTTTTATAAAAAATATAAGAACAAAAGCAAATAAAAGGGAATTATAAAGCTGTTATTTAAGAGGTGTATATGGAAAGGTATGAATTTGTAGCGACAACAATAAATAAAGAGAAGATGATTAATATTATTTTTCCTGTCGTAATGGTAGGACTTTTGGTAGGACTAGGACTAGTTTCATATTACTTTGAACTAGATAACTATATTAAACCATATTCATTATTTAAATCTTTAACAATAGTATTAATCCTTGGAGTTTGTTTTCTTTTGGCGAGAAAACTACAAGAACTTCTTTCAAAAAAGTATGTTGTAGAGTTAGATGGCAATAACATTAGAATCTGGGGTAATGGGAAAGAAGTTATGTCAGGAACAGTTATATTTTGTGAGATAGACTATAACAAACAAAAAGTAGGAGATAAAGCCTTACGAGTAGACATATATACACATACCGACAAAATAAAATTTCGGGCTAGATGTAGACAGATTAGAACGACTAGAGGGGAGTATACGTGGAATCCTCTAGGAACAGGCGAAGTATCAGATATAGAAAGTTTGTTATCTCTAGGTAGAAAATTGAAGAATATTACTTAAGATAAAACAAAAATTATAAAGTGAGTATTTTTTGAAAAAAGAAGTAATAGCGTTGTTGAGAGAGAATAATAGTAAGAAATAGATAGTTTAAAAGGACAATAAGATTGATAGAAAAAGACCAGAGTTTGAAAAAAATTACATCGTTTGATGAATTTAATAAATATTATTGGTATCGTGAAGAAATTTCGCAGATATGCAAGTCATTAGGGTTGGAAATATAGAGGTACAAAGCAAGAACTAAATCATATTATTGAGCAGTATTTTAAAGGAAATTTAATTAAAAATCATCAATAAAAATACAAAAACAAGTGGAAAAATATTACTTTAGATACACCATTACTTGAATGTGGTTTTTCTTTTTAATGCAAAGTTTAGGGAATACTTCTCACTTTAACAGGAATCTCACCGTTTTAAATTTACTGCTGATATGGCTACCGCTTGGAGAAAAGTAAAAAGCGAGAAAAAAATATAAAATTTACAATAGAAGATTTACTAAAAAGTTTATTATGGCAAATCGGACTACGCAAAATATGATAATTCAGTTTGTCAATGGAATCAATTTTTAAAGGATTTTTGTGCAGATGAAAAATAGTAGAAACTATTCGAATAAATTAAAAGTAGCTTCTATTCTTTGGAAAGAAGTTAGAAACTCAGAAAAGGGGAAAAAATCTATTCAAAGAATCTTTTAACAGAATATTCATATAAATTAGAAGAGTATCGTAAGTAGATTGGTACTTATTTATTAGTTAATAATTCAATAATAACTAAGATAGAAAACTGTAAATCTTATACTTAGTTATTATTTTTTGCTCAAATCATAGATAGAAAAACATGTTGACTATAACGCAACGTAATAGTATATACTTATAATTGTTAGGAGGAGATTGAATGTATTTGATTAAAAAAAGTTAGCGAATTAAGCGGTGTATCGGTGCGCACTTTACACCATTATGATGAAATTGGTTTTGCTATCTCCCCAGAAAATGGATATAGATATTATTCTGAAGAAGATATTTTCGTTTTTACAAATGATATTGTTCTATAAGTACTTGGGGTTTCCTTTAAAGAAAATAAAAGAATTGTTAAAAAGAAGATAGTGAAGTATTATATCATCTGAGAAAACAACTTGATTTAATGCAAAAAGAAAAACAAAAACTCTTAACTTTATTAAAAAAACATTGGAGAAAACAATAGAGTCACAAGAAAGGAGAATTACTATGTCAGCAAAAGAAAAATTTAGTGGGTTTAGATATCAAGATAACCAAAAATATAAACAAGCTGCAATTGATATGTATGGGAAAGAAGTTATAGAAGAAGCTGTTGAAAAACAAAAAGGAAAAGAACAAGAAATAGCGGATGGTTTCAATGAAATATTCTTTGCTTTTTCTGAAAACATATCAAAAAGAAATAAGTGCTACAGCTAAAGAAAATATAGATTTAGCAGAAAAAAACTTCATAAGCATCTTTTGTAAATATGCTTTTGATTGCTCAATAGATGTATTTTCAAGTATTGGACATGGATATGTTCAAAAATATAGAATTTAAAAACAACCTAGATAAATTTGGTGAGGGAACAGCGCAATATGTATGTGATGCTATTCAACAATATGTAAAGCAAGAAAAAGGTGAAAAATAGAATTTAACTCATCGAAAAAACAGTAAATCAAATTGGTTTGCTGTTTTTTATATTTAAAAATAAGAAAGGTTGGAGCTAAAGAAAAAGTATAGAAAATTTAAGAAACAGAGGTCATTGTTTCTTTTTATTTAAATTACAAAAATATTAAATAAAGATTAACTAGGTCTGTATTTTCTTGATACGCATTATGGTGAGACTTAAAAACTAATGGAAGATTAGTATAAAAACAGTTAAAAATGATATAATATTATTGGATGTAGAGTAAGATAAATTAGATATTGCGGAGGTGAATGAGATTGACTTCTTCTAAAATAAAAATATATGATGTACTTGAGTTGAGAAACCAACTTGATAGTTTATATAAAAAAACCTCGCAAAAAACATTGCAAAATGGTCGTTAAAAATTGCTGAGCGCACATTGAGAAATATGCACCTTCTTATATAACGAATAAAACCATATTAGAAGGATTTAATATAAATGAATGTTGGCAGCAAGGTGATAAAATAAAGATATATAACTTGAGGCAAATAGGGTTTGCTATTCATAGACTTGCAAAAGAGCAAGAAAGAGATATAACCTGTGCGGCTTTGAGGGTTGTTGGACAAGCCTGTGCCTCTGCTCATATGAAAGAACATGGCTTGGTTGCATCAGATTATGCGATAAAATGTTGTAATATAGCCTATCCAAACAACAAAGAAATAGTCGAAAAAGAACGTATGGCAAATTAATGAGTTAAAAATATATGTGATAAAAACTGAAAAACATATAAAGAAATAATTAAACTTCTAAAATTGTAAAGTGGACTAATTTTGACTAAAAATATTTAATAAGTGGTATAATATACTTGAATTTTAAATTTATAGAGGTCTTATATTATGAAAAATAATAAATTATTAAAAAAATACTTTTGGGAGTTGTATTAGCGATATTTGTTGTTTGTATAGTATTTTTAGGATATAGTTATTTTGCTGGGGAGATTCTAAAAATCGGAAAAAAATCTTCCGCTCAAAAAAATCGGATAAAAACAAGATAAAAAAATACTGATGAGGAAAAATACAAATCTCAAAATAGTCAAAAACACCCAAGAAAAACAAGAATCTGGAAATGTAGTAGATAGTCAAGGTGCGAATAATCAAACAAATAATTATGTGGGAACTAAAGAATATAATGGCAAAAAGTTTCTCATAATGAAGGGGTTGGAACAACTGGAAAAGTGTTTAAAACTCAAAGTGAGGCGCTAGAATTTGGTAATAAGAAATAGAAACAAATTGGTAAAAGAAGAAAAAACCAAGACAGTTTTTCTATCAGTAAAGGTTACCGCCGAAGATGGTACTCTTCTTGGTTGGACTGTGGATATTTTCGAAGATACAAGTGCGAAAAAAGATAACTAGTAACTTAAAAGGGGTGATACCACGATGAAGTTTCTAAGAGAAATGGAGTTGCAGGCTGATCATCCCTTTATTATATTTGTTTATAGATTGATAGTTTAGTTTTAGAATCTAGGTAAAGGAGGTAGAGATGAGAATAGGAATAATCATGAGTTTAACCCTACTTCACAGCGGACATAAATATTTAATAGAGCAAGCGCAAAATTTAATAGCTAAAAACGGCTCTGGTGGGGAAATAGTTTGTGTTATGAGTGAATATTTTACCCAAAGAGGGGAAGTAGCGATTACAGACGGTTATACTCGTGCAAAGGAAGCGGTAAGAAGTGGTTGTAGTCTAGTCATCGCCTTACCTTATTTGGGAAGTGTTGCTTATAGTGATGATTTTGCGAGAAAGAGTATTGAGATTCTTGATGGGGCTGGTATAACGCATTTGATTTTTGGCACAGAAGAAATAGATATTGAAGTTTTTGAAGAGATATACAAAAAACAACAGGAAATATCTTCTGAAAAATATCGAGAGTTACTTAAGCAAGGGTATAGTTTTGCCAAAATCAATGGTGAGTTGTATGGAATGTCCAACAATAACCCCAATTTCAGTCTAGCGTATAGCTATTACAAGATGATAAAAGAATTTGCACCGCATATAAAACTAGTACCTGTAAAAAGAACTGGGCAAAATCTTAATAATGAAAATTTAGAAATGGCACAACACCTTAGCGCTACTGCTATTAGAAAAATATTATGTCAGAAGAGATAACAAGTTATATATCAAAAGAACTACTTGAGGATATTAGAGCTAGTAAAAATACCAACGGAAGAAGATTTTTCGAATTATTAAAGTATAAAAATTATTTCTTTAGGAAAAAGATGGATTAAAAAAACATCTATGACATGAGAGAAGGTTTGGAAAAATAGAATTTTTCGAAGCAGCTCTTAGTGCGAAAAACTATGGAGAATTGGTGGAGTTAGTCATTACAAAAAGGTATAGTAAAAAGAAAATCCAACGCTTACTAATCCATGTTTTAACAAATACTACTCGCGATGATTATGAAGAGCTCTTCGGAACGAAGGTATTTCGTGTCTTGCGGTAAAAAGTGAGAAATCAGGGTTAATACGCGAAATTAACAAAGAAGAAAAGATAACTTTAGTTTCGGTGTTAAACAGTTCTAACAGCATGTACTTTGCACAAGATATTAAGGTGGCCCGTATTTATAATTTAATAGCGGGGAAACCAGATATATTTAGAGAAAAAATAGAATTGATATAAAAAAGTGATGAAAAAAATTCATCACTTTTTCTTTTTATCTAACTACAATCCCAATTATAAAGGACGTCTTCAAAGTTGCGATTTTTCAAATTTTCTTCTGAGATAAAGAAGTTCCCTACTCCGCAATCTCCCCATATAATCTCAACATTATCGTCTTTCTTCCATTCAGATTCTACTTGAAGAAGCATTATATCATAAGGTGACTGTTCTCCCTCTTCAGAATTGTAACCGCGTGGATCGTACTGCGTGAAGTTTGGATAACCACCAATAGCGTGGTTTAACCCTTCTACTGAAGTATAAAGATATTCATGAACATCAGCGCCTAAATCACTATAAAGTTTTGATACTTCTTCATCTGGATATAATTCGTGAATAGCGTTTATTACTATATCTTCAAATCTATAATCTGGAACGGTGATTGTAGAAATACCTTTTTTGAAAGTTAGACCAAATTCGGCGTTTGTCGGATCAAATGGTGTGTATTGGTCGTAATTATTTGGGTCAAGAGGTTTGTATTTAGTAAGAACTTCTTCTCTAGTAATAGTATTATCGATATTTTCAAAGTAAACTACTTTATAATCGTCTTCAAGACCCATAAGGTCATCACGACCAATCCAAAATTGCAAAATACCGACTTTAGGATAAAGGTTGTTTTCCGGTAATTCAGCGCAGTTTATTTGAGCAAGTAGAGCAAGTTGCTCATGATTAGAAGATGAATCACATGGCACCTCAAAATCTTTAGGAAGGTAAGGAATACCTCCAAATTTGCTATCGAAGATAGTTAGATTTTTCATCTATGTGAGTTTTTAATATTAATACATTCTTTTTTTGTTTCCTCACTAACTTTTTTTCGATAACTTTTTAATCATTTCTTTAGTAATCATAACGTTTCTCCTTGATATTAAAAGTTATTTTCATTGTAACATAATTAGAAAGATTAAGGAAGATAAAAAAAGGAGGCTGCTTTTGGGGAAGCGTTTGTGAAAAATACAGGTGTTTGCTGGTGGAGTGAAAAATATATATTGTTGAAAAAAACACTAGATAAAGAAAAATAAAAAAATTTTAATCTTTAAACATAAAAACATAAAAAAATAATATTTTTAGTGTTTTTAAAATTATTATTATTTACATAAAAATAAAAAAATTATGAAAAACGTGAAAGATAAATAAAAGTTTATTTTGTTATGGTATACATAAAGTAAAAATAATTATTAATATTTTTAATTTTTAGTTTAAAAGAACGAAAATATAAAAACTACAGGAATTTATATAATAAACGAAAATATTTTAACAAATAATTGTTGATTTATTATGAAAAACTCTGATACACTTAATATAGAGATAAGAGAAAAACAGTAAATTTAAAAATTTTGAGTATTTTTCAAAAAGTTAATTAGAATCATTGACTTTTTATAAAAAAATACCTTAACAAATCCCCTTTACCTAAAGATTCTTGGCCGCTAAAGGCGGACTCTATTGAATTATAATCTTTCATCAACATAATGTAGGGTTAATAATTGGTGGTCAGGGACCTTTAGGGGGTAAATATTAAAAAAGAAAGATAGGTAAGAGTATCTTTCTTTTTTGTTTTACATGATTTTATATGAGTTATTGCAAAAATCGTCCCCAGTTGCTTATTCTTTTTCCATTTTTACAAGCGCCGGTAGCAATATAATGGCGTTCGCCTTTGTAAGAAATATAACTAATCCAAATTAGTCCTTCGTTAATAACATAACTATCATAAAAAACTTTTTCTCCAGCAGTATAAGAGTCGACTTTTTGACTAAAAATACTAGGTTTTGTTCGAACGTTAATTTCTGTAACTTCAACTATAAATCTTCCTTGTTCGGGTATTCTTGTCCAGTTTTCTCCGTTGTCATAAGGTGGACGGATAAAACCGACAAGACAAGTATCGTCACGTGCCATAATTTTTGCTGCACCACCACGCTCTGGAGTACCATCAACATTTTGCTCAACAGAAGTAATAATATTACTACGAACATCGATAACAATACCGACATGCCCATATTTATCCCATGTTCCCCAGTGCCATATTGCGATATCGCCAGGAGCAATAGTCTCTTCTCCTTTACGATATCGGCGCCACCCATTAGGAAGAGTGTTTGTCAAGTAGTCGATGGCGTTACCGGATACGCGAAAGTTTGCGAAGTTTTTGACATAAGCCATAATTAAGTCGACGCACTGTGCTCCATAAGCTCCATCCATATCTATCCATTTATAAATTTGATCTTTTGCCCAATTAACCATTGTTTGTTGTGTTGCCATAATAAGCCTCCTTAATAAATAATCTATTGGAATGAACTAACTCTATAAATTGACTATGTGTAAGAGTAAAAATTAGTCTTTAGTGTTAAGTTTTATTTTTGATAATTTCGGTCAAATCATTTACACTTTTTCCGATATTTTGCAGAGTTTTATCTAGTTTTAATAAGAAAAAAACAGCAACAAAAATAGGGAAACCTACGGTGTTGATAAAATTCAAAATATCCATAAAAACCCCTCCTTAAAATTTATGATTTTTCTTTAATACTTTTCTAAATAATAATGTGCACATAAAAAGGTACGATAGATATCGCACCTTTTTGCTTAATTATAGAATCTCGTTTTTCTTCACGAGTTACATAAGTTGCTTTTTGAAAGCAACAAGAGTATGTTTATCACTGTTAAAGCATTGTGCGTCAATAATTTTTTGAGCGACACCTTGGATAACTTCTTTAGTTAAAGCCATCTTTAGGATGAGCTAAAAGAAATATGATAAGTTTTTATTTGTAGTTGTAAAAATATTTAATGTTTTTCCATAATAATTCTCCTCTATTAAATTAGTGATTTTGTATTAATTGTAGTATTATCAATGTTTTTAGATACTAATTTCGCGATTTCATCGCCTACTTCTTTAAGTTTAGTATCATCAGTATCAGCGTTAACATTGAATGAATAACTTTTTAACAACTTGTTTGTCGCCTTTTCGTTCTGAATAGTTTTAAATGTAATGTTTTTAAGTAATTTCATAATAAAAATCTCCTTTGTATTTATTTGTTATTTGTCTTTGGCCTCTGACATTAAACATATCGAAAAATAGAGAGATTTTCTCATGAAAAATAAATTTTTAGGAAAGAGATTTTATAGGTTAGTTTTAAATTAAACTTAATGTAGAAGTGTTAGGATTATATTAAGAAAATAGCGAAAAATAGTAGAAAAATTTTTCAAAAGAGTATTATAATATTAATATAAAAAAACAAAGGATTGATAAAAATGAAAGATAATAGATTACTAAAAGTATTATGGGGAATTGTTCTAGCGATATTTCTATGTAGTGCTTTATTTTTAGCGATTAGCTATTTCTCAGGCGGAGATAATGCAAGTAAGAAAAAAGACAACAACACGACGTCAACATCTAAATCAAAAGATAAAGAAAAAGAAGATAATGATGATAATGAAGATTCAAAAATCATCAACATCTAAAGCTAAAAGTGATGAAGAAAAATATCGTGAAAGTCAAAACTCTAACAACTCTAACTCATCTGCAAATAGATCATCTAACAATAACGCTACATCAAATAATAGACGTGCAAATAATAGTAACAATAACAATTCAAGCGATAAGAAAGATGATAAAACACCTTCTACAACAACATCTGGAACATTTTAAAAACTTCAGAAGAAGCTAAAAATATGCAGATGCAGAAATTGCTCGTTTAATAAAAAGAGAATAAAAAAAGGTTATTCATACACACTAGGACGTAATAGTAAAGGTGAAATAACTGTAAATATTACAGAGAAAAAAATAAGATTAGAAATATACAAAACAATCTCGAGTATCTTTAACTATCAGACAAGTTTTAATAAAAGTCTTGTCTCTAAAGTTAAAAGCTATACTTGGGATTGTTTTTTTATTTTGTTGATGGAGACTAAAGGAGGCGAATAACTAAAGAAATATTGCTTATAGTTTCATTTATTGCTTTGACAGGTGAGTGATTACTCACTATACTAAAAGTAGAAGATAAATATAAGTTTTGATTTCAACTAAATTTAATTATTATTGAGAAGATATTTAAAATGATTTGATTTTAGAGCTACTAAAAACTAAAGTCAAAAATTTTTTTAAAACAAAAGGTGAGTGTTTGCTCACCGAAAAAGTTCAAAGTTTTTATAAATAAAGGAAAGGGTGATTAATATGGATAGATTTATAGATATAACTCAGCTAAGCAAAAGTTTTGGTCAACAAAAGGTTTTGGATAATATAGATTTTCAGCTAAAAAAATCTGAGATAATAGGTTTAATAGGACCGAGTGGTTCGGGGAAATCTACACTAATAAAAACTATGTTAGGAATGGAAAAAGCAGATACGGGAAAAGCGCTCGTTTTAGATAAAATAATGCCGGAACGAAAGATATTAGGGAATATAGGTTATATGGCGCAAAGTGACGCACTATATGAAGCGCTGACCGGCTATGAAAATTTAGAGTTTTTTGGACAGATGAAAAACCTTAAAGGAGAAAAATTAAAAGAAGAAATAAGTTATGTTGCAGAGGTGGTGGATTTAACACCAGATTTGAAAAAACAAGTAGAAAATTATTCTGGTGGGATGAAACGTCGCTTATCTCTGGCGATTGCACTGTTAGGAAAACCAAAGTTATTAGTATTAGATGAGCCAACCGTAGGTATAGATCCTGCTTTGCGAAGAAAAATTTGGAGAGAACTTTATAAACAACGCGACAATGGTGTGGGTATTTTGATTACTACTCATGTTATGGATGAAGCGGAGCTTTGTAATAAGGTAGGGCTTCTTTTAGGTGGGAAAATAATTGCCTTTGATACTCCTAACAACCTAAAAGAAAAGAATAATGTAAATACTATTGAAGATGTATTTTTAACAGTGGAGGTAAAATAAAATGAGAACGATAGCTATTGCTAAAAAAGTTTTTAAAGAGTTGCTTAGGGATAAGAGAACTTTTGCGTTGATGTTTATTGCTCCGATACTTATAATGTGGCTGTTAAATATAGTTTTTTCAGCCGATACAACAGAAAATGTCCGCATTGGTGCGGTAGATGTACCGACAAAAGTAGAAGAGGTTATGAAAAATGTAGATAATGTTAGTTTAGAAGGTATAACTACAAAAGAAGAAGCGGAGAAAAAATTAAAAAATGGACAGCTTGATACGGTAATATATTATAAAGACAACAAGTACGAAGTAACATATGCAAATACCGATTCTGTAAAAACGACTCAAGCTCGCCAAGTCTTAAAAGCTAGTCTAACCGGTGCAGAGATAAAAGGATTTATAGAAACTATACAAAAAGTTAATCCCAATCTAGCACTTGCTAAACAAAAACCAGAAATAACCGAAAGTTATAACTACGGAAGTGAAGATACGACATTCTTCAATAAGATTGCACCGATATTAATCGGCTATATATCATTTTTCTTTGTATTTTTAATTTCTGGTATAGCTTTGCTAAAAGAACGAACTAGTGGAACATTAGATAGATTATTAGCGACACCGGTAAAAAGAAGTGAGATTATTTTCGGCTATACTATCTCTTATGGATTTCTTGCAATAATTCAGACTATTGTCATTACATTGTCTGCTATATACCTGCTAAAAATAGAAGTTGCGGGAAGTTTAGTTTATGTGATAATTGTTAATATGCTGCTTGCTCTTGGAGCATTGGCTCTAGGTATGCTTCTATCAACAGCCGCGAAGTCAGAGTTTCAAGTTATGCAGTTTATACCGTTGGTAATTATACCACAGATGTTCTTTACGGGTATTGTCCCTGTTGAAAAGTATGGGAAAAGTGGCGGTGTACATAAGTAAAGTTTTACCTGTAACTTATAGCGGAGATGGTTTAAGTAAAGATCGTTTTGGAAGGTAAAAAAATCTTTTAGATATAAAAAGGAGATATTATCGTCTTAACAATCTTTTTTGTAGTTTTAATTACGTTAAATATAATAGGATTAAAACGTTATAGAAAAAGTGTAAAAGAAGTAGAGTTAGGAGAAGTCGAGAGGAGAAGAAAATGGTAGAAAACATATTAAAGTCGTCCTTGGATTTGATGGCTGAAGGAGATATGCCACCTGGTAAGAAAAACATTAGAAGCAGCAGTAATATTATTTGGTAAAAAGGATACAATGGCACTTCAACGTTAGAAATAGCGAAAGCTGCAGGAGTAAGCCAGGCAACTGTGTTCAAATACTTTCGGACAAAAAGAAGATTTGCTTTATTTCAATAATTGCCCTGATTTTTACCAAGATTATTTTTCAAATTTTTTTAGGTAGGGTAAAAATATTAATACTATAACTGTCAAAGAAATTATTCATTATATAGTGAGAGATCGTTTTTAGATTTATGAAAGAAAAATAAAAGATATTATAAAGATTATTTTTCTCGAAGTATTAACTAATGAGCAGTTAAAAACAAAAAGATAATTATAGGTGCAGAAGAAGTCTTTAAAGAAAGAAGATTGGATGAGTTTTTTTCGAGTATTTAAAACAGAATAATCCAGAAATCAATAAAGAATTGACATTACCTGAAATAATGAGACCTATTGCGGGAGCGTTAATTACATATTTTTATTCAGAGATTCATCGTCTTTGATGGAGTTATCTGCGAAACAGAAGAACATGATTTAGATGTGATAGAGCGCCAAATATATAACTGTTGGACAATATAGATATAACTAAAAAGGTATAGGTTAAAAACCTATACCTTTTTGTCTTATCCTAATTTAATTATCTTATCACAAATTGATAAAGTAGATTTGTTGTGTGAGATAATAATAGTAATCTTATCTTCTTTTTCTGCTTCTAACGCTTTTTAAGACTTCGATTTCACTAAAAAAATATCAATATTTGCTGTTGCCTCATCTAGTATTAAAAGTTTACTTTCGTTATAGAATGAACGAGCAACTGAAAGACGTTGTTTTTTTGTCCAGAGCTGATATTAGAACTACGTTCACCAACAATCTCATTTTCACGACGGCGTAGGCTATCGACGAAGTTTTTAAGGTTAGTGTGTTTAAGTGAATCAGCTAAGCGCTCTTTTGTAAATATCTTTGTCAAAGAAGCTGATATTATTCTTAATTGAAGTGTTGAATAGATAGCTGTCTTGTAAGATTATAGAACTATTTTCTCTAAAGAAGCGGTTGTCGATATCGCATAGATTTATGTTATCAATAGTGATATTACCGTGCATATTCTCATCAGAGATGAACTTCATAATAAGTTTAGCAACCGTTGATTTACCGCAACCACTTGGGCCGCTAATACCGATGATTTCACCACGTTTTGCAGAAAAACTTAGATTTTCGACAACGTTAGAATCATTATAACTATAAGTAAGATTGTCTACTTTTAACTCTTTAAAATCAACGATTTGTCCAGTGTTTTCTGGTTCTTCTGGTGTGTTCATAAGTTCTAAAAATCTCTTTCCACTAGCCATAGTTTGACTTAGAGTAGAAGCAAGATTCCCCATATACAAGATAGGGATAAATGATACGATAAACATTGCACTAAGGGCGATAGTTGTATTAGGATTACCAAGCGTTGTGGCGAAGTAAATAAAACCAAGCACTCCAAAATTGTAAGTAATAACGTTTAAAGTATTTAAGTCTATTAGGAACTTATTCTTGATGTAAGAACTATGAGTTAATTCTTCTGTTTCCATGCGGATATTAGCTTTTTCTTCTCTGATTTTATCATATTGAAGAGCTTCAAAAATACCATAGGCTTGTTCAGAAGAATTGTTATTAACCGCAGTTAGTTTACGACGATAACCTTCACCAACTTCTTGTCCTTTATTACGAAAAGCAAGTGGGTAAACTAGCCCGATAATTATATAAACAAACAAAGCAATAAAGCCAAGTTTCACGCTGAAGAATAGTAGGAAATATGCTAACAACTAAACTTTGAGCGATATAGATTAGAAACGGTGTAATAGTATGAGCATAGAACACCTCTAATAATTCTATATCGGTTGTAATCATCGTCATATAATCACCCAGATGTATTTTTTGTAAAGCTGTCGATAGAAATACGCTTGAATTTATCTAACACTTTAATACGTAATGCGTGTAAAACTTTAAAAGCTACATAGTGATTTAGTAGTTGTTCTGTATAGCTAAACAGACCTTTTAGTATCGCTAGAATAAATATTAAAATAAATAAAATAGCCGCTACTGTTGTAATTTTTGTTATAAAGAACAATGCTATAAAGTAGGTAAATACTACTAAAGTAAGATGTCCTAGACTTCCGAACAATGTCGCACGTAAAAGTGGTCGCTTAAACTCTTTCGCAATCGCTAAAAGTTGTTTTAATTGTTTTAGTGATGTCATTACTCTACCTCCTTAGCTAAAAAACTTCTCTTTTAATTGTTGTTGATCATTAAATAATTTTTTGTATAGAGAAGGTTTGTCTATAAGTTGTTCATGAGTACCTTCTTCGATTATTTGCTGATCTTTCAATACATAAATATTATCAGAATTAGTAATTGTTTCTAAATCGTGAGAAATAACAACGATAATCTTTCCATTCTTAATTGAATCAAAAGCATCAAGAACAATTTTTTTACTGTAATCATCAATATTAGAAACAGCCTCATCTAATATGTAGATATAACTGTCTTTTAAAATAGCTTTTGCAGCAAGTAAACGTTGCTTTTGACCACCAGAAAGATTGCTAGCACCGCAGCTAAGTTGATAGTCAAGACCACCATTTTCAATTACAAAGTCTTTTAGATTAACTTTTTCAAGAGCGTTGTACATATCTTCTTCTGTAATATGTTTATTGACAGAAAGATGAGAGCGGATTGAACCTTGAACAAGATAGCTATCATTAGTAATAAGAGTAGCTATTTTAGACATTTTATTCGCTGGAATAGTATCTATATCAAAAGTGTCGTATTTAATACTTCCTGCGTAGTTAGAATTTAATCCCTAGTATTAGTTTTTATAATAGTAGATTTTCCACTGCCGCTTTCTCCAACAAGAGCAGTTTTTGTGCTAGGTTTGAAAAATCATGTTAATATCTTTAAGTGTCGGTTCTTCGTTATAAGAAAAACTTACATTACTTAAGACAATGTTTTTTCCAGGTGTTAGAGTGATATTATTGTCTTTTTCTTGTTCAGGATAATCAAGAAGTTTGTAGATATTATCTAACTCAACATTTCCCTTCATAGAAATATGGAATAATCCACCTAAAGCACGAAGCGGTTTGAAACATTCAAGAGTAGCAACAATAACGAAGACGATAAGTTTTTGGTCTTTCACGATAAAAATCGCAATAATAGATAAAACGAAAAATCGAAACGTAAGTTATCGCATCCATTACATTAATCGAATTAAGTTGGTGGCGTAACAGAGCCATTGTTGATTTTCTATAACGCGCACTACGATTATCAACATCGCCAGCTACGTTATCTTCTTTTCCATAAATTTTTGCAGTAGTGAAACCAGATAATCTATCATAGAAAACTTCTGATAAACTAAGGAAATCACTAAAGTTTTTGTTTGTTGGCTTTTTGATTTTTTTAATAATAACCATAATAGATATAGGTATTAATGGATAAAGAACCAACATCGCGATAAATAACAGAATATGAATTTTACCATAAACAACAAACGAACTTAAGACGATAAACAACGTCGCAAACATCTGAGGAACGAACTTGTTAAAATAAAACTCAATATTAACTATTGAAGAAGAGTTCATAACAAGAAGGCTACCTGTATTAACAGCCTCCGTATAATTAAGTGATAACTTTTCAACTTTGTTGTAAATCTCTTCACGCAAAGTATTTCTAACTTGTTTAGAAATCTTGTGACTAAAGAAGTTATCTCCAGTAGTAGCTAAGTAGTAAATAACCAAACTTAATGTTGTTCTAAAAAGCAAAAGTTAAGATAAAACCAGATTTAGAATGGTTATCTAATAAATAGAAAAGTAAATCTACAAAAATTGTAGATGAAAAAAATAAAGAACACCAAAAAGCAACGAGTTTACACAAAGCAACAAGGTAAACTTCTTTTTAATATTAAAGAGCGCCATGGCTCTACCGTCAATCTTCATAATATCTCCTTTTAAATATATTTAGATCTATAAAACAACGAAAAAGTTTAAACAAATATAGTAAAAGCTTAGCTGACTTATATTGCAAAATATAGTTTAAAAATTATAAATACCAGTATTTAAAATTTTAATTACATAGAATAAACTTATTTCGTATAGGGGATCTGTGCCCTTATTTGATATTCGCTATCAATTAATATCTAATTTATTATACTATATAGAAAAAGTAAAAGATATATAAATGTTCATTGTTACGAAAAAGTTCAAAAATACGGTGATATTCAAGAAAAACGCGTTAAAAATATTGATTAGCATTTATTTTAGGTGTATAATTTTAACGAAGAGAACTAACATTTTTAAAGTAAGTATAGAAAGTTATTGAATTTATAAACTTTATTTTTAAGTTTCGGATATATAATAAGCTCACTAAAGTAGATAAATGAAAAATTATAAGTGTAAAAAGTTATGGCGAGGAGGAGTTTGCTATGATAGAGTCATTAAATAGAATATGGAATAATTTCCTTGAATTTTTAGAAAAACAAATATATAAAGTTTATAATGGTGCGATGATTGCTGGTGTATGCAATGGGCTTGGTGAGAGATTTGGAATAAGTGTAAGTTTGTTAAGAGCGTTATTCTTAATTGCGAGCATCTTTTTCTTTTGGAAGCCCAATATTATTATATTTTTTTATTAGTAATAGTTATGCCGAGTAAACCGATAAAACAAAATTATAAAAAAATCAAGCTACGTTGAAGGACGCGCTTGGGAAAAAAATAGACAAAATTTAGACTTTATTCTTATCAGTTAAGAGTAAAGTCTTTTTTTGTTTGGATATGCTATTAAAAGGGAAGATTTTTAGATGAGGTAATTTTTTTCAGGTGATAAAAATATTTTTGAATAAATAAAGCTCTATTTTTTTATGCAAAAAGAAAAAAATAAAAAAAGTATGCTATAATAAGGTGGATGGAAAATAGAAAGGAAGAAAGTCATGAAAAAGAATATATTAGTCATACTAAGTATTTTAATAATTACAATATTATCAGGATGTCAAAAAGAAAGAAGAAGTAAGTACATACGAACAAGATAGGGTAGCACAATATATATTGGATAATGTAGGACTGGTAGATGGAAGCGAGATAAATAAAATAAAATTTATGCAATATGAAAAAAATGTTTCAACTCAAATTTGGAGTATAGGTGTTGAAATTAATGAAAAAGTATTGGTATTAATTAAAGAAAATAAAAAAATAGTGAGATATGGATATCATCAAGTAATGAGAAAATAAATATAACTAAGAGAAATAAGGTATAAAAAAAGGAAGTATAGAAATAATGTATTTAAAGGAAAAGTAGATGACAGATAGAGATTATAGTAAAATAATCTAATTAGGTAATATATATATATATATTAAAAAGGGAAAGTGGGGAATAGAAAGGAAGAAAGTCGTGAAAAAGAATATATTAATTATACTGAGTGCGTTAATAATTATAATGTTAGTTGGTTGCCAAAAGAAAGAAGAAGTAAGTACATACGAACAAGATCGGGTAGCACAATATATTTTTGGATAATGTAGAGCTGGTAGATGGAAGCGAGATAAAAAAAGATGAAATTTGTGGAATATGAAAAAAATACTTCAACTCAGACTTGGTATGTGTCGGTGGAATTAAATTCAAAGTATAATGTATCGTTAACAGAAAATCATATAGGAGGCGAATTACGTTTTTTTCAGGTTTTTATGCTGAGGAAATATCAATCAGAAAAACAAGGGAAAAAGGATTATTAATAAAAAAATAATATAGAAATAATTTATGTGAAGGATAGAAAAATAACATGGTGACTGATAAGAATTACATAGATATATCAAATGGCGTTTAAAGGGTAAATAGAGGGTAAATGATGCCTTAATAGAAAAAAATAAGGAAAAAAACGAAACATAGAAAGGAAGAAAAATCGTGAAAAAGAATATATTAGTTATACTAAGTGTTTTTAATAATTATAATATTAGTTGGATGTCAAAAAGAAAGAAGAAGTAAGTACATACGAACAAGACAGGGTGGTACAATACATTTTTGGATAATGTAGAATTGGTAGATGGACAAGAGATAAAAAAGATAAAATTTTTGAGTTTTGAAAAACCAAATACAGCAGCACAAACTTGGAGAATAGATGTGGAGATAAACGATAAAGTGGTAATGATTCTTAAGGAAAATAAAATAGGAGATGAACTGCGTTTTGGATTTTATACAGGGAAGTAAAAATTTAGTGAAATTAAAAAAAGAAAAAAAGAAAGATTGAAATAATATATTTAAAGGAAAAGTAGGATGACAGATAGAGCTTATAATAAAAATAATCTAATGGGGTATAATATATATTAAAAGGGAAAGTAGGAAATAGGGCTGTGAAAAAGAATATATTAGTTATGCTAAGTATTTTAATAATTACAATATTGTCTGGATGTCAAAAAGAAAGAAGAAGTAAGTACATACGAACAAGATAGGGTAGCGCAATACATTTTTGGATAATGTAGAGTTGGTAGAGGGAAATGAGATAAAAAAAGATAGAATTTTTGGAGTTTGAAAAAAATGCATCTACACAAATATGGGAGATATCAGTTGAACTAAATTCATCATATAGTTTACTTCTTTCAGAAGATAGATTAGCTGAGAACCTAAGGTTTTCAGGTTTTTTTATGCTGAGGAAATATCAATCAGAAAAACAAGGGAAAAAGGATTATTAATAAAAATAATATAGAAATAATTTATGTGAAGGATAGAAAATAACATGGTGACTGATAAAAAAATTACAGGGAGATATCAGGTGAGCTAACAAGTGATAATATAATCAATAGATTGAAGAAAAAAATTAATTTCTAAATAGCTTTAATAATTAAGGAAGGTCAAGGTTTAAGAATAGTGAGTAGAGTTTTTCAAAGTAATATTATTACTATTTATGGCAGCTCCAGTAATAGTCGTTTTGTATGATGTATTAGCAGCCCCTAAAGTCTTAACTAGAGAAAACAACAAAGGTAATGAATTTGAACAATTAGACAGGTTGATGAATACAACAAAATACGCTGAACAAATAAGGAAAAGCAGGATATCAAGTAGATGATTATGATTTAAAGATGACGGATAGAATTCCAGAATTAAAAAAACGTTAGGGAAAAAAATAAATTAAGTATAGAGTCCCCTACAGATAAAACTATACATATCTTTACCGATGGAAATCACGATTTAATAATTTTTTTAATAAAGATATGACTATTACGGGAAGTGTAGTAAATCAGGGAAAGATAAACCTAGTAGAAAGTTAACGGAAGAAGAAAAGAATAAGTATGAAAAAGAGATAAAACAAGAAATAAACAAACTATTGGATGATGTTTATAAAGCTGGGGGAAAATAATGTTAATACAAGAATAATCAAAATGATATTCAAGATTATTACAGTGAAAAGTAGGTGTTTCAATGAAAAAAATTAAGTAAGAGCTGGAAAATATTTATAATAACAACAGTAGTATTAATAGGTAGTATATATGGATATTATAAAATAAATAATAGAAATGCATTTGAAGAGATGTATAATTCATATTATAACTTATTACCACTTAGAACAGTAGATAATATGCCGCAGATAAAACCTATACCCAGAGACAATAGAGGAGCAGATATTGTAAAACTATATTATAAAGAACAAGTTAATGGAAGTAATATAGAATTTTTCTTTAATAAATTTTAATAATAAACAGAAAATATTCTTAATTAGCTCGACATTAATTGCTGAAGAAGTATATTTAGATATAGACTTTCTATATGACATGGATAATCATGAATTGCGAAATACTGTGACTTTCAGTGGGGGAAAAATGCCCCACATGTAGATGATGAGAAAAACAAACAAGAGAACTCTTAGAAAAGTATAATATCTCAAAAGAATACCTACAGAAGAAATCAGATGAACTATTAGATACAGTTTTAACAGATTGGCAAAGGTATAGTGGAAGTTCATATTCAAGGAGTAATATGGGAAGATTAACAATAGAGAAAGATGAGTTTTTGAGATAGTATATAGTCATAATCTTAGTTTTAAGGTTACGATTTTTTTAATATATTTTTGTTTTAAACTATGAAAATTATAGTATAATAATATAAATTAAGTATAGGAGTTTGGAAATTTGTTATTACTAACAAAGAAAGGATAAAGGAATGAAGAAAATACTATTAGGCATACTAACTACAATAGTAATAATTGGGATATTAATAGTTGGAAAGATAAAAATTGATGACTATAGAGTGAAAAACATCGTACATAGTGAAGAAGTAAAAGTAGTCGTTGAGAAAATGATAAAAAATTTGATGACACTAATTTAACAGAAAGAGGAGTTATAAAAAGTTACAGAATAGACTATGATTATAATGAAAAAGAATCCAATGGGTGGAATAAATATAAGGATTATAGTAAATAATGATGAGGAACAGGTAATTAAGACTGTGATAAACAAATATTCATCAAGTAGGTCATATGAAAATGGAATAATATTTACTTCTCTAAACTGTCAAAAAAATATTGAGGGAACACAGTAAGGAGAAATAAAGGATAAAACAAAGAAATAGTGGGATAGGAAATTATCATAAAAGAATGCTGGGTAGTAAAGAACTACTTGGCATTTTTTTGTGTAAACAAGAATTTTCATACTAAACTAAATAAATCAAAGAATATAATAAAAAAATATGATATAATAGATAAAAAAAGAAAAAAACATCAAGTAAACTTTTTTTGATTATTTAGAGAGGTAAGTTTAAGAATGTTACATAGAGCATATAAAATACTACTATCATTATTGATAATAGCATCAATAATGGGGTTATACTATGTATTTATGCCCCCAAAAGTCTTAACAAGAGAAAACAACAAAGGTAATGAATTTGAACAATTAGACAGGTTGATGAATACAACGAGATACGCTGAACAAATAAGAAAGGCAGGCTATCAAGTAGATGATTATGATTTAAAGATAATGGATAGAGTACCAAAGTTAAAAACATCAGGAGAGAATCAGTTTATTATATTGTCCCCTGCAGAAGGTAGCTTGGATATATATAGCGAAACTTATAATGAGTATATAAAGTTTGATAAAGATATGAATCTAAAAGGAAGCCTATTGTCAGAAGGTGAAGAGTATAGAACATTGAATGATGATGAAAAAGAATATTATAAAAAAATGATATTAGAAAAAAATAAACAAACTACTTGATGATGTTTATAAAGCTGGAGAAACATAATGTTAACCTTATATTCATACAAAAAAACAATCAAAAATAATATCCAGAATTATTACAGTGAAAAGTAGGTGTTATAATGAAAAAAACTAAGTAAGAGCTGGAAAATATTTATAATAACAACGGTAGTATTAATAGGTAGTATATATGGATATTACAAAATAAATAATAGAAATGCATTTGAAGAGATGTATAACTCATATTATAACTTATTACCACTTGGAGCAGTTGATAATATGCCGCAGATAAAATATGTGCGTAGAGATGACCTAGGAATAGAGATTGCAAACCTATATTATAAAGAACAAGTTAATGGAAGTAATATAGAGTTTTCTTTAATAAACTTTGATGATGAAAGGGCAATATTTGTGATTAGTTCAACGTTAATTGCTGAAGGTGTATATTTAGATATAAACTACCTATATGATATGGATACCCATAAATTGAGGAATACTGTGACTTTCAGTGGGGAAAATGTTCCATTAACTGAAGACAAGCCAAAACAGAGAAGAGAACTCTTACAAAAACACAATATCTCAAAAGAATACTTACAGAAAAAATCAGACGAACTGTTAGATACAGTTTTAACAGATTGGCAGAAGTATAGTGGCAGTTCATATTCAAGGAGTAATATGGGAAGATTAACAATAGAAAAAGATGAGTTTTTGGGATAGTTTGGAGTTAATTACAATCCAAAAGTTTAACGATAGCGTTAATTGTTAAAAGAAAATATCTAATAAAATTATAGAAAAAGAGAACCATACCTATTTGAAGTATAGTTCTCTTTTTTGTTGCTAATTTACCTAAAACATATATTTATAGGGTTAAACATTTTTTAGTTATAGGGACATCCCTAAATTCAAGTATCCTTTTTAATCTTTTAATTGTTAAGCTGTAGTATTTATAGTTTATATAAATTTTTCACATATTCAAAGATATTTCCGTCAGAAAAAAATAAGTATATCTGTCGAACTCGAAACAAGGCTCACCTTCTTTTGCGATGAAGTCAGCAACTTCTTTTTGGTGGATCAACTACAACTTTCATGTATTTTTTTAGATTTTTTTCTTGGTGAATATCGATACGATATTTTTCTAATCATTGTTGCCAATTCTTTGAATCCGTCTATATCAGCTATATTGATGTCTGGTAAATATTTAAGTGGAATATAGTTAGTTTGATGAGCCCAACTAACATTTCCAATATATTTGATACGGACAACTTTCAGTAATTTTTGATTTTTAATTTTTTTAATTTCGCACAAAGCTCTTTTGTCTTGAATAATTTCCGCTTCTATAACGTCAGAATGTTCAGAAACAGATTCTTTAAAGTGTTTGTGGAAGTTGTTGTTTTCTGTCACGTAGACTTTTTTTATTAACTAATGTTTTATTAACAAAACTTCCTTTACCTTGGATTCTAAAAATATATCCTGCAGTTTCCAACTCATTCAGAACTCGCACAGCAGTAGTACTACTTACATTGTAAATTTCTTTGATTTCTTTTTTTCTGTATAGAGTTGTTCTCCTCTTTAAACATACCAGTTTGTATTTTCAAAATAATATCATTAATAATCTTTTTCGTATTTTTTTCAAAAAGTAAACCTCCTAGTTAATAATATAAATAAAATCCCCTAAAATTTAATGTGTTAATTCAATTTTATAATATCATTTAAAAGGGAATTTTGTAAAGATAAAATAGAAATTTTTTTAATAAAAAAATTTTTTTGGGAGATATAAAGAAATGTTGGTGTATTTAACAAAAAGATTATTCGAAATGAGAAAAAGAGAAAGTTATAGGTATAAAAAAAGAAACCTAAATCTAAGATTTAAGTTTCTTCTTCAATTAATTTATTTTTACGAATGGGCTTATAGCTCCATATAGGGCTGCGTCGTTTCCAAGTGCAGCAGCTAAGAATTTAGTTTTGTTAATTTTTATCGGATGTAGTTCTCTTACTTTTGCTTCAAGTTTGTTAAGAAGATAATCTCCTTGAGCAGAAACTGCTCCACCGATAACGATATATTTCGGATCTAAAATACATAGAAGATTAACGATACCGCGAGCTACTTCGTATAACCATTCGTCAAGAATTTTTAGGGCGTTAGTATCTTCGCGTTTACAAAGATCGAAAAATTCGATAACGCTAAGACCGTCATACATTTCTGCTTTAATTTTACGGTCAAGCGCGATTGTAGAGGCGCGTTGTTCATATGTTGTATCAGTTTCAACATCGTAGACAGATGCTCCGATTTCTCCAACACCAAAGTTAGAACCGAATGGTAAGCTGTTTAAGTAGTAAGCACCACCGATACCTGTTCCTAACGCCATACAGAATACTTCATCAAGACCTTTTGCTCCACCTAGCCATTGTTCACCAAGAAGTGCACAGTTTACATCATTATCAACATAAACATCTATACCTAGACGGTCTCCAAAATCTTTTTTGAAGTTTGTGCCCACGTAGTTTTTAATAGTTGGAGCTGCGCGAATAACTTCCATGTGTATATTATCGATTACCCCAGCGGCTGAGATTCCAGCTGCGTTGAAGTTATAGCTTTCACGAATCTTGCTAGCGATTCTAAACATTTCGTCAGTGATTTTTACTGTTACATTATCAGGTGTTTTACAAGTTTCGTAATGGATAATTTTGTAATTATCATCAAAAACAGCAAATTTAATACTTGTTCCACCAATATCTATTCCTAAATACATATAATACCTACTTTCTTAATTTCAGAGCCTAAATAAATTGTTTATAAATAAGGACTTATAGTCGGAGGCTCTTTATTATATTTATTTTTAAAATGTTTTTTTCATTGATATATTAACATAAAAAAATAAAAAAATAGAAATAGTTTCTTTAGTTTTTTTGATTAAGGAAAGAAAAAAATCACGGATATAGAAGCCTAAATAAATTGTTAAAATATTAGAAGTCGTGTTTTTAGTAAATAAGGGTAGAAACAGAATAGCTAGTATAGTTTTTATGGTATTATATTAATGTGATGAAATATAGAGAATATTTGTGATGAGGAGATAGTTATGGATACAATAATATTTTTAGAACCTGTATTTGCTGAAAGAATATGGGGAGGAAGAAACCTGGAGAAATTCAACTACGATATTCCTGAAGGAAATATAGGTGAGGCATGGGTAATTGCTGCTCATGAAAATGGTAGCTCTTTAATAAAAAATGGTGAGTTAAAAGGTTTAACATTAAAAGAAGCCTACGAGAAAAGACCGGAGCTTTTTACTAAGAAAAAATACGATAAGTTTCCATTGTTGGTAAAAATTTTAGATGCAAGTGATTACCTATCTGTGCAAGTTCACCCAGAAGATGACTATGCACGTGTAAATGAAAATGGTGAATTAGGGAAAACAGAATGTTGGTATGTTCTTGATGCGAAAGAAAATGCAGAATTAATCTATGGTCATACAGCAAAAACAAAAGAAGAGTTCAATCGTGGTATTGATGAAGAAAAATGGGATGATTTATTTATTAGAGAAAAGGTAAAAAAAGGTGATTTCTTCTATATTCCAGCGGGAACTTTACATGCAATAGGTGCAGGGAACTTAATTTATGAAGTGCAACAAAATTCTGATACAACGTATAGAGTTTATGATTATGACCGTACAGATAAAGATGGTAACAAACGTGAACTACATATAGAAAAAACAAAAGATGTAACGACAGTTCCTTTCGAAAAAGTTGAGCTAGATCAAGAAGTTTATGAAGTTGGAAATATAAAAGTAACGCAACTTGCAGAAGAAAGATATTTTGGTGTTTATAAAATTGAAGTATCAGGAGAGGCAGAGTTAACAAAAAACGATACAGGGAATTTATTCACAGTGCTAGAAGGTCAAGGACGTATTAAGGTAGAAGATATTGTTTATGATATTAAAAAAGGAGATAGTTTTATTTTGACAACTCAATGTAGCGATTGTCTGTTAGATGGAGATATGCTGCTTATAGGAAGTTACGATAGATAATTACCCTTAATCATAGAATAGAGAAAAAGTGATGGCAAAAGAGATGTTTGTCATTGCTTTTTTTATTATGCCTAATTAATGTCAGAGGGAGTTGATAGCTAAAAAAAGTATTTAAAGAGTTAAAGAGTTAACGTGTTTTTAATGTGTTAAATAATTAGCTTCTATATTGCGGTGAGAGATAAATACCTAAAAGGCGATTTATGGAAGTGAAGTAATAGTGGATACTACTTTATCAATATAAGGAGCAAAAGGGTTTTAAAAATAAAAAAATTAGAATTTTTTTGCCTTGACAAACAAAAAGTAAACGTTTTTACAATATAATTGTATTAAAATTTAATGTGTTAAATAAAAAAAGCTAAAAAGCAAATAACGGAGGTTTTTATAATGAAAGATTTAAAAGGGCTGTATTCAGCATTGCTTATCCCATTTGACGAAAAATGGTGAGGTAAAAGAAGAGGGATTACGTCAAGTAATCGAGCACAATATCAACGTTAGTAAGGTTGATGGATTATATGTTAATGGAAGTAGTGGGGAAAACTTCTTATTAAACACTGCTCAAAAGAAACAAATTTTTTTAAATTTGTAAAAAGAAGTAGTAGGGGATAGAGTAAATCTTATCGCTCAAGTTGGATCATTAGACTTAAACGAAGCGGTAGAACTTGCTAAATATGCAACAGAATTAGGTTATGACTCATTATCAGCAGTTACTCCATTCTACTATCCATTATCATTTAACGAAATCAAACATTACTACAAAACAATTATTGATGCAACAGACAACAGCATGATTCTTTACTACATACCTTTCTTAACAGGGGTTAAAATTAGTTTAGATCAATTTGCTGAATTATTTGAAGATGAAAAAGTTATCGGTGTTAAATACACAGCGGCTGACTTCTATCAACTTGAAAGATTTAGAAGAAGATTCCCTGATAAACTAATTTGGTCAGGATTTGATGAAATGTTAGTTCAAGCGGCTATTACAGGAGTAGATGGAGCTATCGGTTCTACTTATAACGTAAATGGACAAACAAGTAAAAAAATCTTCGAACTTGCTAAAGAAGGTAAAGTTGCAGAAGCTTATGAACTTCAACATCAAGCTAACGATGTAATTGAAAAAGTTTTAGAACTAGGATTATACCAAACTCTAAAAGAAATCTTAAAAGTAAAAGGTATCGATGCTGGTTATTGTAAACAACCTATGAAAGTATTCGACCCAGCAAAAGTAGCAGAGGTAGAAAAATTAGTTAAAGATTACAATCTTTAATTATTAATGTAGGAGTAAATAGGTTAAGGGGAAAATATAAGGCGAAGTGCCTAGAAGTAAATATGTTTTAAAAAATAGGAGGAAGGTACCATGGATAAAGTAGGATTTGGTACGTTAAACAGTATAGTTTTAGCACTATATTTACTAGCTATGCTAGCAGTAGGTATGTATTTCACTAAAAAAGCGGGTGAAAGCACGGACGAATTCTTTAAAGCCGGAGGAAATATTCCATCTTGGGCAGTAGGATTCTCAATTTATGCAACAACATTATCGGCAATCACATTTATGGCAACACCGGAAAAAGCATTTAACGGTGACTGGACATATGCAGCAGGGAACTTTTCAATTATCGCAATTATTCCGATATTAATTCACTACTATGTTCCATTCTTTAGAAAATTAAATGTAACGACAGCGTATGAATATTTAGAAGAACGTTTTAATCCTAGTGTACGTGTAGTAGGAAGTGTGTTATTCTCACTATTCCATATTGGACGTGTAGCTATCGTTATTTATTTACCAACAGTTGCTATTACATCGGTATCAACACTTAACCCATTCTTAGTATGTGCGGTTATCGGATTACTTTGTGTGGTTTACTCATTCTTAGGAGGAGTAGAAGGGGTTATTTGGACAGACGTTATCCAAGGTATTATCTTACTTGGAGGAGCTGTTTTAGTAATTATCTTAGGGGCATACCACGTAGGTGGATTTGGACACATTACTCAAGATGCTCTAGCAAATGGTAAAATTGTAACTGCTGAGAAATTTAGCTGGTCATTAACTGCAGCTACTATTCCAATTATCTTCATTGGATCAGTGTTTAACAGTTTACAACAATATACAGCTTCTCAAGACGTAGTTCAACGTTATAGTACTACAGAGTCAGTTGAAGAAACTAATAAATCACTTTGGACAAATGGATTATTAGCATTCATCTCAATTCCAATCTTCTACGGAATGGGAACAGTTTTATACAGCTTCTACAAAGGTAGCCATGCTATAACAAAATTACCAGACTTTATGAACGCTGAAGTAGTAGGTAAAGCAGCTAATACAACAGCTTTAGTGCCTTACTTCATCTTAACTGCGTTACCTGCAGGGGTTGCTGGATTAGTTATTGCAGCTATTTTAGCGGCCGCTCAATCAACTATCGCATCAAGTTTAAACTCAATTTCAGCTTGTATTACAGTTGACATAAAACAACGTTTCTTTGGATTAAGTAAAGATGCTAAACAAGACGTTCTATTAGCTCGTATTATTATCATCGTAGCTGGTGTATTAGGAACAATCGCAGCATTATACTTCGTAAACTCTAACCAAAAAGAAACTTGGGATTTATTCCTTAAATATATCGGACTTTTAGGGGTGCCTTTAGCTGGTACATTCGCACTTGGTATCTTTACTAAACGTGCAAATGGAGCGGGAGCATTATTAGGATTATTAGTAGCAGGACTTGTATGTTGGTACATCCAAGACTTTACAACTTATGCTAAACAAAGTCCATTTATCTTCTCTGGATTCTCATTCTTAAGTGCATTGGTATTCGGTTATATCTGTAGTTTCTTCTTTAAATCTACTAAAAAAATATTACTGGACTTACTATTCACACTAAAGATCATGAATACGTAAAAAGAAGCAAAATAATAAATTAATTTGATTAAATAACAAACTTACATAATAAAAAGGCAGCCCTAAAATATTTAGGGCTGTTTTTTTATAAATTAGAAAATAATTATTGTGATATTTGTAAGAAGCAGTTATAATTTAATTGCAGAACGAAATAGAAAGGAGTTTTTATGGATATTACTGAATATTTAGGAAGTTGGGATAGACCTTTGGATTTTGACAGTTATTGGGATAAAAAGCTAGAATTTATAAATAGTGTACCATTGGATTATGAGCTAACAGAGGTCGAGTTTTCAAACTTCGATAATGTAAAATACTACGATTTGTATTTTACAAGTTTTGATGGAGCGCGTATTTATGCAAAATTTATAAAACCTGTGAGTAATGGTGAAGTTCCAGCCTTATTTTATTTCCACGGTTATCCAGGATGTAATCGAAATTGGTTTGAAAAAACAGCGTATGCTTCTTTAGGTTATGCGGTTTTTGCGATGGACTTTCGAGGTCAAGGTGGAAAAAGTCAAGATATAGGTGGTATTCTTGGAACCACTGTCGCAGGGCATATCGTTGCTGGTATTGATGATGAGTTGGATAATATGATTTATGTTAAAAACATTCTTGATATGTGCTTGCTTATTCGTATTGCGAAAGATATTGAGGGGATAGATGCTAATAATATAAATTGTGCTGGCGGCTCACAAGGTGGGGGCTTTGCGACAATGTGCGCAGGTTTGAACGATATAAAAAAATGTATAATTCTTTATCCGTTTTTATCTGATATGAAAAAAGTTTATGATCTTGATTTAGATTTAGTCGCCTATGAGAGTATCCGTTATTATACACGCTGGTTCAGTTCAACAGGGGAAAATGATGAGAAACTATTCAATAGATTAGCGTATATAGATGCGAAAAACTTTGCGCCGAGAGTAAAGTCGAAAGTACTATTTGGAGCTAGCAATATCGATGTTATTTGTCCGATAGAAACACAGTTTGCGGTGTATAACAATTTGAATTGTGAAAAAGAGTTGGTTTTGTATAAAAAATACGGTCACGAAAACATACCGGATTTTAATACAAAAACGGCAAGATTTTTATTGGAAGACTAGCAAAGGGAACAAGTCTTTATGCTAGATTGTAGAAAATCTAAGAGGAGGATAAGAACTAGTGAAATTAGAAAAAAATAGACAATTTGAATATAATTTGAACAAAATTGCCGATAATCATCCAAGGTCGGATTATTATGAATTAACCTATACGGCGGTGGATAATTCAAAAATTTACGCAGAAGTAATGGTTCCTAAAGGGCAAGCACGAGGTTTGTTTATAGAAATACCAGATTACAAAGCTTTCCCAAAAGATTATCTTAACCTGGGGAGGTACGCAATACTTGATTATGCAGTAGTTTCACTACATGTTCGAGGACAAGTAGGGCAAAGTGAAAACAGACAACCAGCTTCGATTTATTTCCCATTTTTAAACAATCAAAATGATGAATTATATTATAATTTTGTTTATCAAGATGCAATAGATTTAGTAGCGGTGTTAAAAAAAGAATTTCCTGAATTAGAGATTAATGTTTTAGGAATAGGACAAGGAGCTAGTGTAGGCTTAGTTGCGGCTGCAGTAACAAAAGACATAGAAAGATTATTTATCTCAAACGCTCAAAATATAGATTTTGAAACTATTTTTAAAGAAAATGCTGACGTGGGAATTTACGAAGCTATTCGTGATTATAATCGCAATTATCCAGAAAAAGAAGACTATATGTTAGATTGTTTAAGTGAAATAGACATTCTTAATTATGCAAAAGAAGTAGAAGCACAAGTTTATTATGGTTACTCACATCTTAACGTAAGAACACCGAAAAAAATGTCAAGATAAATTATTGGAATTATTACCGAATAAAGAGATTATTCATTACCGAAAATTTGAACATGAAGTGCTTCAAGAGCACTTTTTCGATGAGTTTGTTTTGAAAAAATTGAGCGTATTTTAAACAGAGTATAGTAAAATAGGGAAAAAAATAACTGAAAAAAATATTTAATATAATAATGTTAAAAACAAAGGTACTATCAAAAAGGAGGTAGTATCTTATTTTTTTATGATTAAATAAATGATTAAGATAAAAAGTATGGTATAATAGATAAAAATAAAAAAAGGAAAATAGTCAACATAATGAAAAATAATAACTTTAATAATGAGTATTTTAATAATCAGTATTCTAGTAGGTTGTGGAATAATGGGAATGGGAAGTAAATCATGGATAGAAAAACAAGTATCGGATATAGAAAAAGTCTATCCAACAGAAAAATCCAGAAGATTTATTTGAAAAAAATTTCCAATTGGTTTTAGAATAGAACAACGAAAGATATTTGAGAAAGATGGAAAAAAATTATAGTGTAGAGATAGTAATGAGAGGGAATCCTAAAACCAAAAAAATAGAAGGTATAGCGAGGGAAAGTTTTACAGAATACAAACCCTTTAAGGAGACAATAGTAAAAAGAAAGTAAAGTGGAATATGTAAAAAGGCGAAGGTTTAGTTTTTAGAAAAACCAGAGTTAGAAGATAGTTTATTGTTTAAAAAAATACTTTTATTCCAAAAAAACTGAAGCTAAATAAAGATATATTGAAGAAATTAGAAGTAGAAGAAAAAGTTTTAGTTTTGAAACAGGTAGTTATAATATAAAAATATCTATTTACAAATAAAGAGATAGATAATTATTTAGGATTAAATAAACAAAAAGTAAGTTTTGATATTATAGGGCGATATAGTGAAAAAAATAGACGATATTTCCATTCAATAATTATAGGGGAAAATACTGAGATTGATTTTTGCAGAAAAGGTAGTAGAAGAGCGACCGGATATGGAGTAGGTGTTTCAAATGAAAAAAAACTAAGTAAGAGATGGAAAATATTTATAATAACAATGGTAGTATTAATAGGTAGTATATATGGATATCATAAAATAAATAATAGAAATGCATTTGAAGAGATGTATAATTCATATTATAACTTATTACCACTTGGAGCAGTAGATAATATGCCGCAGATAAAATATGTGCGTAGAGATGACCTAGGAATAGAGATTGCAAAACTATATTATAAAAGAACAAGTTAACGGAAGTAATATAGAGTTTTTCTTTAATAAATTTTTAATAATAAAAAAAGAAAATATTTGTGATTAGTTCAACATTAATTGCTGAAGGAATATATTTAGATATAAACTATCTATATGATATGAATACCCATAAATTGATAAACAATGTAACTTTCCGTGGGGAAAAATGTTCCATTAACTGAAGATAAGCCAAAACAAAGAAGAGAACTCTTAGAAAAACACAATATCTCAAAAGAATACTTACAGAAGAAATCAGATGAACTGTTAGATACAGTTTTTAACAGATTGGAAGAGGTATAGTGGAAGTTCATATTCAAGGAGTAATATGGGAAGACTAACAATAGAAAAAGACGAATTTTTGAGATAATATATTATATTTATATAGAATTTGAGAAATAAAAAAATAGTATGAAAGAATGCCGAGTAGTTAAAAACTACTTGGCATTTTTTTGTGTAAATAGTAATTTTTCATACTAAATTAAATAAGTCAAAGAATATACTCGAAATATGATATAATAGATAAAAAAATAAAAAGGAAATAGTCGAAATAATGAAAAAGATAATAACTTTAATAATGAGTATTTTAATAATCAGTATTCTAGCAGGTTGTGGAATAATGGGCATGGGGAGTAAATCATGGATAGAAAAAAACAAGTATCGGATATAGAAAAAGTTTATCCAACAGAAAATCCAGAAGATTTATTTGAGAAATTTCCGAATGGATTTAGGATAGAACAAATAAGACTATTTAAAGAAAATGGAGTTGCTTATAGACTAGAGATGGAAATAAAAAGGAAATAAAGATACAAAAAAATCGAAGGGATAATAAAAAAAAGTACAAATAGAGTCAAGTCCTTATAAGGAAACAATAGTAAAAGAAAGTAAAGTAGAATATATAAAAGATAAAGGTCTAGTTTTGGAAAAACCAGAGTTAATAAATGAGTTATTGCCTCAAAAACTATTTCTTATTTCAAAAAGTTGAAACTGAATAAAGATATATTGAAGAAATTAGAAGTAAAAAGAAAAAAAGGGTTTAGTTTCGAAACAGGTAGATATAATATAAAAATACTTATTTACAAACAAGGAAATAGATAATTATTTAGGATTAAATAAAGAAAAAAAGTGAGCTTTGATATAAGAGGGAATATAGCGAAAAAGACAAAAACATATTTTCATACAATAATTATAAAAGACGATAATGAAAAAAACGGATTTTTTTCTGAAAAGGTAGTAGAAGAGCGCGGAGATAAATAGTTAAATTATGTATTTAGAATATAGTATATAGAACAGAAGGAACAAAAATAATGAGAAAAAAATAGTAATAAGAATATTAACTGTAATTGTGATAATTGCTCTGTTAATAATTGGAAAAATACAAATCGATAAATACAGAATAAAAAAAGTATAACGTATGGAGAAGAAGGAAAAGCAGCAATAGAAAATATGCTGAAAATAATGGATGAAAAAGCCTTAACACCGGAAGGTAAAATAAAAAAAGTTACAAAATAGATGACAGCTATACAGAGCGGAATCCAATGGGAGGAGTAAATATTCTCAATTGTAGTAAATGATGATAAAGAGATGATGATAAATACAACTTTGGAAAAAGTATTTATCAAGTGAAAAATATGAAATAAATTCAAAAGCAGTTTCACCAAAATTAAGTCAAGAACTAAGAGGGGATGATAAAAAGTAGTAAGAAAAGAAAGGTGTAGCAGAATGAAGAAAGTACTGATAGGTATATTAACTACAATAGCAATAATAGCGACGATGATAATCGGAAAAATACAAATGGATAAATATAGAATAAAAAGTATAGCGCATGGAGAAGAAGGAAAAGCGGCAATAGAAAATATGCTGAAAATAATGGACGAAAAAGCATTTACGTCGGAAGGGTAAAATAAAAAGTTACAAAATAGATGAGAGTTATACTCATAAGAATCCGATGGGAGGGCTAATAGTTAGAGTTATAATTAATGATGATCCAGAATTAGATGTTGAAACAACATTAAATAAGTATCCTTCGAGAGGAAAGTTAGAACATGGGGTGATGAGTGTGTCACCTAAATTAGCTAAACTTACTCCAGCCAAAGGGAAATTATATGATGAAGAAAAATAATATCAAAAAAATAGATAAAATACATAAATAGCAAAATTATTATAAAAAGACTGCCGAGTAGTAAAAACTACTTGGCATTTTTTATGTAAATAGTAATTTTCACACTAAATTAAATAAGTCAAAGAATATACTCGAAATATGGTATAATAGATAAAAAAATAAAAAGGAAAAATAGTCGAAAATAATGAAAAAAATAATAACTTTAATAATGAGTATTTTTAATAATCAGTGTTCTAGCAGGTTGCGGAATAACGGGTAAAGGGAGTAAATCATGGATAGAAAAACAAGTATCGGATATAGAAAAAGTCTATCCAACAGAAAATCCAGAAGACTTATTTGAGAAATTCCCGAATGGATTTAGGATAGAACAAGCAAGGATATCACAAAAAAATGAAAAAAATCATATTATAAAGCTAGAAATGGATGGCAATCCAAAAACAAAAAGTATTCAAGGAAGTGTGAGGGAAATTTATAGAGAATATGATCCGTTTAAAGAAACAATAGAAAAAGAAAGTAAAGTGGAATATATAAAGGATAAGGGTTTGGTTTTAGAAAAAGTCAGAATTAACAACTGAGTTATTACCCAAAAATTATTTCTTATTCCAAAAGTTGAAACTGAATAAAGATATATTGAAGAAATTAGAAGTAAAAAGATAAATCGTACAGCTTTGAAACGGATAGTTACAATATAAAATATGTTTTTTTACAAATAAAGAAATAGATAATTATTTAAAATTAAATAAACAAAAAAAGTGATTTTTGGATATTATAGGTCAATATAGTGAGAAGAACAAATTATATTTTCATACAGTAGTTATAGAGGAAAATACTCAAAAGATTGATTTTTTTCAGAAAAGATAGTAGAAGAGCGCGGGGATAAGTAGTAAAATAAAGTATATGAGCTATCTTTAAATAGCTATATTATGGATTTAGGAAATTGAGAATTTAGGATATAGAACAGAAGGAATAAAAAGATGAAAAAGATAGTGATAAGAATATTAACTATAATTGTGGTAATTGCGATGTTAATAATCGGAAAAAAATACAAATGGATAAATATAGAGTAAAAAAAGTATAGCGCATAGTGAAGAGGCGAAAGTGGCGATAGAGAGAATGTTTAAAAAAATAGAGATGATAAAAGCCTTTACGTCGGAAGGTAAAATTAAAAGTTATAGATTAAAATGACAGTAAAATAAAGAAAAAAATCCAATGGGAGGGATAGATATTTCAATTATAGTAAATGATGATGAAGATATGATATTGAATACAACTATAAGTCAAGATAAATATAATGGGGGTTATAAGACGGAAGCCATGTCTATATCACCAAAGTTAGATGAAATAATGTATTCTGAGGATAAAGAAAAGAAGTAACAAAATATGGGTAAACGCATCTCCATCTTCAGTTTTAATCTCAGAATACTGTTTTACTTAAGCAGTTTCACCAAAATTAAGTCAAGAACTAATGGGGGCAATAAAAAGTAGTAAGAAAAGAAAGGTGTAGCAGAATGAAGAAAGTACTGATAGGTATATTAACTACAATAGCAATAATAGCGACGATGATAATCGGAAAAATACAAATGGATAAATATAGAGTGAAAAGCATAATGCATGGAGAAGAAGGGAAAGCAGCAATAGAAAATATGCTGAAAATAATGGACGAAAAAGCATTTACGTCGGAAGGGAAAATAAAAAGTTACAAAATAGATGAGGGTTATACTCATAAGAATCCGATGGGAGGGCTAACAGTTAGAGTTATAATTAATGATGATCCAGAATTAGATGTTGAAACAACATTAAATAAATATCCTTCAAGAGGAAAGTTAGAGCATGGGGTGATAATAACATCTGAAAAATTGTCAAAACTAGTACCAGATAAAGGATTGTTAAATGATGAGAGTAATAAAGGAAATGAATAAGGAAAAATATTGGTAATAATATAACAATAGGAATAACAAAGATGAAAAAGATAGTAATAAGAATATTAATTGTAATTGCGGTAATTGCGATGTTAATAATCGGAAAAATACAAATGGATAAATGTAGAGTGAAAAGTATAGCGCATGGAGAAGAAGGAAAAACAGCAATAGAAAATATGCTAAGGGTACTAGATGAAAAAAAGCCTTAACGCCAGAAGGTAAAATAAAAAAAGTTACAAAATAGATGATAGCTATACCTACAAAAATCCAATGGGGGAGTAGGAATAAAATTAATACTAAATAATGACAATGATCTTACTGTAAAAACGGTTTTTAAATAAATATCCTTCTATAGGTGTTTTTAGAGCATGGAGGGATTATAAAATCAAGGAAAAATGTCTGAATTAACCCCAGCCAAAGGGAAATTATATGATGAAGAAAAATAATATCAAAAAAATAGATAAAATACACAAACAGCAGAAGAATTTGAATATTTATTATCACTAGCGAAAGAAGAGGTAGAAGAACAGAAAATATGAAAAAAACTAAGTAAGAAATGGAAAATATTTATAATAACAATGGTAGTATTAATAGGTAGTATATATGGATATCATAAAATAAATAATAGAAATGCATTTGAAGAGATGTATAATTCATATTATAATTTCTCACTACTCGGGTCAGTAGATAGAATGGGACAGCTAAAACCTATACAGATAGGCGATAAATGGTCTTCACGTGTAATATTTGAATATCGCGATAATACAGAGACGGAAAGGAAAATCATTAAATTAGTAAAGGGTGACAACGTTGTTGTAAGTGGTCAATGGATAACCATAGCTTATTACAATAAGGTATCAGATAAAAGAAACTTTAGTAGTTAATCATACATATGATATAGAAAGTAAAGTTTTATCAAGTGGAGCTAGTTTTTTTATAGAGAAGGGGATGCATTTCCTTTTAGAAAAAAAGAAGAGAAAGAATTATTAAAAAAATACAATATCTCAAAAGAATACTTACAGAAGAAATCAGACGAACTGTTAGATACAGTTTTGACAGATTGGAAGAGGTATAGTGGAAGTTCGTATTCAAGGAGTAATATGGGAAGATTAACAATAGAAAAAGAAGAGATTTTGAGGTAATATATTATAGTTATATGAATGCGAGAGACAAAAAAATATTATAAAAGAATGCTGAGTAGTTAAAAACTACTTGGCATTTTTAGTGTGAAAAGGAAGATTTATACTAAACTAAATGAGTCAAATAATAATATGAAAATATGATATAATTATAAAAAAAGAGGAGGAGAGATAATGAAAAAGGCCATAAAAATTGCGTTAATCACAATGACAGTAATGTTTGTGCTGCTGGGCTCTATGCATTGGTTTAAAAATCACCAAGAAGAAAAAAGATTAATAAGACAAGACCAAGAAAGAGTGGCACAATATATTCTGGATAATATAGAGTTAGTAGAGGGAAGAGAGATAAAGAAGATAAAATTTTTGAGCTTTGAAATACCACCTACAACAGCACAGACTTGGAGAATAGATGTGGAGATAAACGATAAAGTAGTAATGATTCTTAAAGAAAATAAAATAGGAGATGAACTACGTTTTTGGATTTTATACAGGGAAGTGAAATTCAGGAGGCGAAAAAAAGTAAAAGATATTAAAAAAATATAGAATTAATATATTTGAAATAGGAAAAAGTAATAAAAAGGAAACAATATTTAAAAATAATGAAAAAAATAATAACATTGATAATGAGTGTTTTTAGTAATAAGTACTCTAGCAGGTTGTGGAATAACGGGTAAAGGTAGTAGATCATGGCTAGAAAATGAAGTATCAGACATAGAAGAAGTCTATCCAACAGAAAAATCTAGAAGATTTATTTGAGAAATTCTCAATTGGTTTTTAGAATATATCAAACAAGGATAATTGAAGAAAATGGTAAAACTTACAGTATTCGTTTGGAGATGAAAGGAAATAAGAATATCAAAAAAATAGAAGGGAAAAGTAAAAAAAGGTATTATTAGAATCAGAACCATACAAAGAAACAATAGAAAAAGAAAGTAAAGTGGAATATATAAAGGATAAGGGTTTGGTTTTTAGAAAAAGTCAGAGTTAACAAAATGAGTTATTACCAAAAAAATTATTTCTTATTCCAAAAGCTAAAACTGAATAAAGATATATTGAAAAAAATTAGAAGTAAAAGATAAAAGTTTTAGTTTTGAAACGTATAGTTATAATATAAGTTATTTATAAAAAAATAAAGAGATAGATAATTATTTAGGAATAAATAAAGAGAAAGTGATCTTAGATATTACAGGGCAATATAGCGAAAGAAATAAAGCATATTTTCATTCAGTAGTAATAGAAGAAGATGCTCCAGATTTTTTTATTTTTTTCAGAAAAAGGTAGTAGAAGAGCGACTAGATATGGAGTAGTGTAAAAATGAAAAAAATAATAACATTGATAATGAGTGTTTTAGTAATAAGTATTTTAGCAGGTTGCGGAATAACGGGTAAAGGTAGTAGATCGTGGCTAGAAAAATGAAGTATCGGATATAGAAAAAGTCTATCCAACAGAAAAATCCAGAAGACTTATTTGAGAAATTCCCGAATGAATTTATAATTGAACAAATAAGATTATTTAAAGAAAATGGAGTAACTCATAGTCTAGATTTGGAAATGAAAGGAAATAAAGATACAAAAAATAGAAGGGGTAATAAAAAAAAGTACGAATAGAATCAAAACCATATAAGGAAACAATAGTAAAAAGAAAGTAAAGTAGAATATGTAAAAAGGGGAAGGCTTGGTTTTAGAAAAATCAGAGTTGACAAAATGAGTTATTACCTAAAAAAATTATTTCTTATTCCAAAAAGTTGAAACTGAATAAAGACACATTGAAGAAATTGGAAGTAAAAAGATAAAAGTTTTTAGTTTTTGAAACGTATAGTTATAATATAAAAATATCTATTTACAAATAAAAGAGATAGATAATTATTTAGGATTAAATAAAGAAAAAGTGAGTTTTGATATTATAGGGCAATATAGAGAGAGAATAAAACATATTTTCATACAATAATTATAAAAGATGATACCGGAAAAAAACGGATTTTTTTCAGAAAAAGTAGTAGAGGAGCGCGGGCATAAATAGTAAAAATAAAAGCATATGAGCAATCTTTTAATAATTAAATTATGTATTTAGGGAATTGAGAATTTAGGATATAGTATATAGAACAGAAGGAACAAAATAATGAGAAAGATAGTAATAAGAATATTAACTGTAATTGCAGTAATTGCTCTATTAATAATTGGAAAAATACAAATAGATAAATATAGAGTGAAAAGCATAACGCATGGAGAAGAAGGAAAAGCGGCAATAGAAAATATGCTGAAAATAATGGACGAAAAAGCCTTTACGTCGGAAGGTAAAATAAAGAGTTACAAAATAGATGAGAGTTATACTCATAAGAATCCGATGGGAGGGGTAATAGTTAGAGTTATAATTAATGATGATCCAGAATTAGATGTTGAAACAACATTAAATAAGTATCCTTCGAGAGGAAAGTTAGAACATGGAGTTATATTGAGGTCGCAAAAGATGGCTAAACTTGTACCACCTAAAGGAAAGTTAAATGCTGAAAGTAATAAAGGAAATGAATAATGAAAAAATATAGGTAATAATAGAACAATAGGAATAAAATGCTGAAAAAGATAGTGATAAGAATAGCAATGGTAATAACGGTAATTGGTGTATTAATAACAGGGGAAATGTATTTAGATAGTTATCAAAAATAAGAGTATAGCACAAAGTAAAGAGGCAAAAACTTCTATAGAAAAAAATGTTGAAGGGACTAGACGAAAAAGCTCTAACACCGGAAGGTAAAATAAAAAAAGTTACAAAAATAGATGATAATTATACTCATAAGAATCCAATGGGAGGAGTTAGTGTAAAAAAATAGTGATTAATGGAGATGAAAGTCTATATTTAGGAACTATACTAAATAAATATTCATCTAGTAAAGAATATGACTTAGGTGTTCTTAGTTTTTTTCTCCTGAGTTACATAAATTAATATATAAATAATGCGATTAAGAGTTATAAGAAGAAATTAAATAAACATTGGATAACTCTCAAAAAAATAGTAAATCGATTGTGGTAGACATTTTAATAATATAAAAACCGTGAATCTAGTAACTTTAGATTTCACGGTTTAATATTATTTCATTTTTTTCCAAGCTCTTCAGTAAGCTTTTCTTCGGTTAGAGAACCTGGGAATTTATTAGCGATGGTTCCATCACTATTTATAAAGATATGAGTTGGGAATGAACGAATTCCGTAATTTATTAAGAAACGATCGTTAACATCGAATAGTACTGGGTAAGTAAGATTAAGTTCTTTAGCTTTTGCTAGGATAACATCTTTACTTTTATCACTAGGATTTTGATTTTTGAAAACTTCATCATTAGGAGAAGTTATAGATAAAAAGACAATATCTTCTTTAGCTTTTACTTTTTGATAAACTTTTTCAAGTTCTGGAATTTCGCGAAGACATGGTCCACACCAAGAAGCCCAAACATTGATATAAACCTTTTTGCCTTTAAAGTCGCTAAGTTTAACTTCTTTTCCATCTTTATCCATTACAGTAAAGTTATAAGCTTGAGTTGTTGTTTTCTCTTCTTTCTTTTCCTGTGAAGAGTTTGATGTATTTTCTTTTTTAGGCTCTTCTTTTGAGCAAGCTGTTAAAAGAAGTGAGCTACTAAGTAAAGCAGCGCCTAATAGTGATAATTTTTTCATAAGTTAGTCTCCTTTTTAATTAAAATATCTCATAAGTGATACGAAAGAACCACTTAGTATTAATATACCAATTATAATTAGTATTATTCCTGAAATTATTTGTGTATATTTTAAAATATTAGTATGTTTCTTAAAGATTCTCAATAACGTAGATGCGAAAAAAATGCTACGAAAAATAAATGGTAAGATAAATCCCTAAAGCAATATACTAATACCAAAAATTATACTCATAATTCCCTGTATGGCTAGAAGCGTATAAAAAAATACACTTGCTAGGATAGGGCCAATACATGGAGTCCATGAAAAAAACTAAATGTAAAGCCCATTAGAAAAGGCTAAAAACTGGAGTAGTTTTTGTTACCTTTTTCTTTTTTTACTTTATCTTTAATGGAAAAACTCTTGTTTTTAAAAAAACCGATTTTTGAAAAACTCCAAGTTGAAGTAATCCCATAAAAAAATGATAAGTATTCCACTAACTATTTGCAAAAGTTTTAATATTTTCGTTTAAGAAAATGCTAATAAAGCTTGTTGCAAATGCTAAAACGAAAAATGTTGAACAAATACCTAAGACAAAGAATAATGTATTTGTAATGGTATTGCGTTTATTAAAAACCAATTCACCGTGTTCATTTTGCTCTTTTTTACCAGCTAGTATTCCGATATAGATAGGTAAAATCGGGATAACGCAGGGTGATAAAAATGACAACAGTCCTTCTAAAAATAAAAAGGATAGTTTCACGAGTGAAACTGATGTACTTAAATCTGTCATAAAGCCTCCCTTATTAGTGTATTAGCAAGTGATATTAATAATTTTTTTCATTAAAAAACTTACACGATAACTATATAATAAAATACTTATTAGTGCAATTTTTATGCCTCAAATATGACTCGAAAATTACGATAGTAAAGCTTTGTGACAGGTTTTTATCACTATTGTTACAAAACTGTTACAAGTATTGAAAAAATTTTTTTACATCATATAATGGTATTACGTCAAAATTAAAAACGAAATTTAAAGGTGTTTAAATGGAGTTAAAGACGTATAGATATTAAAGTTTTTGAAATAACAATTTAGAAAAAAATAGAAATTTAGAAAATATTATTAGAGAGCGTTTAGCTCGAAATCAGATTTTAAGGAGAAATTATTTTAGATGAGTAAATTACATAAATTAGTAGCAACAACGGCAATCGTATCGACAGTAGCTTTTGGTTTATCACAAGTAGCTGATGCTGATACTTACACAGTTAAAAAAGGTGATACACTTTGGGATATCGCTGTTAACAATGGAACAACTGTTGACCAACTTATGCACGATAACAACTTAACAAGTTCATTAATCTTCCCTGGAGATAAATTAACTTATAACACAACTGTTAACCAAGTAGCTCAAGCAAAACAAGAAGGATACTACTCAGTAGTTTTAGGAGATACTTTAGCGAAAATCTCTAGTAGATTTGGTGTATCAGTAGATGAACTTGTTAAATTAAACAACATCTCTAATCCAAACTTAATCTACGTTGGTGAAGTTTTAAGAATCGATGCAGCTGCAGCGGCTAAAACTCAAACAACAGCGGCTACAGTAGCAAAAGCATCTGTAACTCAAACTACATCAGCACAAACTGTAGTAAAAGTTGATCCAACAGTAACAGTAGCAGCGAAACCAGCAGCTACGCCAGCTCCAGCGGCTACACCAGCCCCTGTAGCGAAAACCGGCTCCAGCGGCAACTCCAGCTCCTGCAGCAAAACCAGCGGCTACACCAGCTCCAGCAGCTACAACTCAAGTAGCATCTTCAAATAAAGGAGCAGCTATTTATCAAGCAGCTATGGCTCAATTAGGAAGAATCCAAGATTGTACAATGCTTGTAACTAACTCTCTTAAAGCAGTAGGAATTAACTTCCACGACTGGCCAGCAGGATATATGAGTTTAGGAACTGTTGTTCCAGCATCTCAAGCTCAACCAGGAGACTTAGTATACTATGCTAATGGTGGTTTAGGATTTGCTCATATCGCTGTTTATGCAGGTAACGGACAAGCTATCCACGGTGGATGGAACGGTAACCAAACAGTAGTTAACAGTGTTAACGTTGGAAGTGGACCAGTATTTATCCGCGTAAGATAATTCGATAAAAATAAAGCACTTTGAACATTTGTTCAAGGTGCTTTTTATACTTTACTGGAAATGCTGTATAAAAATAAGTCCTAAGGTTTTCCTTAGGACTTATTAAGATTTGATTTAAGAAAGTTCAGTTTGTAGTAAATCTTTAAAACAAAGTCCAGCGTCATGTAAATCTTTTTGATCGGGGTGTGTTTTTGATTGTTTTACCATGTCTACCAAATCTGGTGTAACTTTGTGAATAAAATTAGGGTCTTTCCATGACAATATTTTGAAGACGATAAGTACCTTAGGGTCTATTTTCCCTTGGCAAACAAATGTTTTAAGGACGACGTTACCGCGTTCTTTCATAAAGGCTATATAATTGTTTATTGAATCATCTGCATGATAATGTTCTCGTGGGACACCGCAAGTCAAAAAAAGCGCTACTTTTTTGTCTTTTATATCTTGTACATTTATGAAATCTTGCATTTTTTTGTTGGCAGTTGTTTTGTCTGTCCAAGCACCTAAGATGTACAAGTCATATTGTTCTTGTAGTTTTGTTTTTTGTCTTTTTATATCTAGTAAAGTTACATCTGCTAGGTTTTTTATCTCATTATAGATAGCCTCTGCTACTTTTTTTGTGTTTTTAGTTTTACTTGAGTAGGCTAGTAATATTTTCATAATTTACCTCCGAATTGTAGTAAACTTATTATAACAAAAAAATAAAAAGAAATATATAGTAGATTTTATAAATAATTTCTCGAAAAATGTTACTAATTATATTGAGAGAAAAATTGCTTCGTAGGGGGTGATTTTTTTAGTCTTATAAAAACGAGATTTATTAAGGGGATTAAAGGTTAACAATTGCTAGATTACGGGAAGTATAGTATTATAAAAAAATTATGATATGGAGGTAGAATTGATGGCGAAAAATTTTTGATTTGACGAGTAATGCATCCTTTATCGTCTATAGGATAGAGACATTGACAAAAAAATGAAGACTTCAAAGAAGATGATTTATAATTATATTGAATTGGAGAAAAAAACGGGAAGCTTTCCATCAGAGCTTGAGTTTGTAACGAGTTTTTTATGATGAAAAAAACAGGGAAGTAGTGGAAGCTTATTTAAAAAAATACTAAATTAGATAATTATATTTTTAGCTTATACAGGAACGAATTATTATTTTGATCGAGAAAAGGATTTGTATGCTGATGTTGTAGGTGTTTGCCTTGGACAAGGAGAACATTATCCACCGTGTTATAGGTTTTATAAGAGAATGGTAAAAAAGTATGGTGAAAATATTATTTTAACTGGCCATTCTTTAGGTGGGAATATCGCCATGCGTGTTGCTTTAGAATATAATGTTAAAGAAACAATAGTCTATAACGCTGCGCCGTTATATTTAAAAGATGGTGTTGATATTTTTATGACGCCAGATATGGATGAAGCTTTATATTATGAGAGATTAGCCAGATATAATAGGAAAGTTAAGAAGATTGCCAAGAAAACATTAGAATTTACAGGGTCTGTGAAGAGAATTGTTTCTGAAAGTGATATTTTCACGCGTATTTCGGAATTGTTGGGCATAGGCTGTTATTTAGGAGATGTTTATATAATAAAAGATGCAGGGATACATGGTATAAAGGGATTTTTAGGAGATAATCAAGAAACGATGGTAGCTCTTTTGGTAAATGGAGATGTTAATCATAAAAATATTGTTGCAGAGTATAAAGAATTTTCATTAGAAGATATTAAATTGTTAGGTATGTTATCGAAAGATATTCTGACATCTTTGAGCGATCAGATTAACTCAACTTTGCAGAGTGAAACTGTCTTGAATAGTTTAAATAAAAATTCTTATAGTGTAACATTTAACAACTTTATACAGAGCGTGTTAGATGAAATTGAGAAGAAGAAAAAATCAAATGCAAAGTAAATATTTCATAGAGTAGATGATAAGGTAGGATAAAGATAAGAGAGCTTTAAAATGTTTAAGATATTGTTAATATACTTAATTATACGAATCTTCTACATGTTAGGTGCTGAAAAAAAGAAAAAAAAATGATATAATATAGAAGAGTCTATGCGAAAAAGTAGAAAAACTAGACTATGAAATAATTTATAATTAAGGAGGAGCTCGGATGGCTGAATACAAAATTTTAGTAGTTGATGATGAGGAGCCGATTGCGAAAATTCTAGACTTTAATTTGAAAAAAGAGGGTTATGATGTAATTATAGCGAATGATGGAGAACGTGCGGTTGAACTTGCATTTAGCGAAAATCCTGATTTGATTTTACTAGATTTGATGTTACCTAAAAAAGATGGTATGGAAGTTTGTCGTGAAGTTCGTGCGAAGAAAAATATACCTATAATAATGCTAACTGCAAAAAATAGTGAGATTGATAAGGTGCTTGGATTAGAATTTGGGGCAGATGATTATGTAACTAAACCATTTTCTACAAGAGAGCTTATGGCTCGTGTTAAAGTAAATCTTCGTCGTGTTTCAAAACAACAAGAAGATGTAGAAGAGGAAAAAACAAGCGAGTTGGCGATAAAAGATATAGTTATTTATCCGGATGCATATGTTATTAAGAAAAATGGTAAAGAAATCGATCTTACACGTCGTGAATTTGATTTATTTTATTATTTAGCTCAACACCCAGGGCAAGTTTTAACTCGTGAAAACTTATTACAGACTGTATGGGGATATGATTATTTTGGAGATGTGCGTACAGTTGATGTTACGGTAAGACGTTTAAGAGAAAAGGTTGAAACTGATTCTTCGCAACCAGAATATATTATGACACGTCGTGGTGTAGGATATTTCATAGGTGAAGAGTAATGAATTTATTTAATTACAAGAATGTTAATAGACGTTGGTTTTCGTCTATAAGGGTTAAGTTCGTTGTTGTCTATGTTCTTGTAAATATAATAGCTCTACAACTGATAGGGCTATTTTTTTACAGCGCAACTGCGAACTTCTAATATAAATAACTTTGAACAAAATATTATTGAACAAGAAAAAATTCTGAATTACCATATTCGTGAAGAGTTAGATAAAGATGGCAAAAAAACTGATAATGAAGAGCAAGCAGGTAGTGCATCAACGGATGGAGAAAGTATCAAAATAGAAGGAGATGTTGCTTCTGCTAATACTAAGAGTGGTATTGCAAAACTTATTAGTGAATTTAATATACAAAAAAATTATTATCTGTTAGTATTATTGATAATAACTCTAAAGTTGTAGCTTCATCATCTAAAAATGGAAATGATGAATATTTAGCTAAAAGGTCATTTGATCCATTAGTTAGCCAAGTGTTAAAAACAGGAGAAAGTGCGAAAAAAATTCAGAATAATGTCGAATTAGGAAAGAGGGTTTGGATTTATGTCAGTCCTATAAAACAAGGAAATGAGGTTATAGGGGTAGTATCTTTGATGGCGGATATAGAAAGTGTTTATCAGGATGTTAATGGTATTACTAGAATTTTCATTATAGGGACAGTACTATCTATTTTAATTACGACAATCATAGGTTTCGTTGCCTCAAAGACAGTTACAAGTTCTATTGAGAAAATGAGTTCTCAAGTTAAAAAAATGGCGTCTGGGAACTATGGTACGGTTGTTGGGATTGATACTAATGATGAAATAGGCGACTTGGCAAAAGTATTTAATAAGATTTCTAAAAGGATAGAAGAGGAACAAGCGGTAACTGAGACAGAGCGTAGAAAGCTAGCGACTATTATCGAAAGTATGATGGATGGTATTATTACGACTGATAATAATGGTCGAATAATCCTGATTAATACTTCTGCAGAAGATATGATTGGTGCTCGCGATGAGGAGATTTTTATCGGGAAAGATGCGTTGAAAATTTTGAATATTACAGAATATGAACATATCGGAGATATTATCGAGGCAGAAGATAGTTTACTTGTTAATACTTCAAAAACTGATGAAAGTTTGTTATTGCGTGCAGAGTTTTCAAAAATAGTTAAAGAAGAAAAAGAAGACCTGACACAGATGTCAACGGAGTTAGAAGGATATATTATAGTTCTTTATGATGTAACGGATCAAGAACGTCAAGAAAAAGAACGTCGCGAGTTTGTTTCGACAGTATCTCACGAATTGCGTACACCTTTAACAACGATGAATAGTTATATTGAAGCGTTGGAAGAAGGGGTTATAAACGATAAAGAACTAGCTCCACAGTTTATCGATACTATCCACAAGGAAACAAATCGTATGATTAGGATGGTTAATGAGTTAATGCAACTAGGGAAAATGGATATTAAAGAAGAGCATTATGAAAAAGAATTTATAGATATTAATAAGCTGATTGAACAAATATCTAATAGATTTGAACTAACTCATCCGGAGAAGAATTTTATAAAACACACTTCAAAAACTCCTATTTTTGTTGAGGGTGATCAGGATAAACTTACTCAGGTGTTCGATAATATAATGAATAATGCCATAAAATATTCTCCAAATGGTAAAAATATAACCATTCGAGTAAGACAAAACTATAATCATAATAGGGTTAATATCTCAATAAAAGATGAAGGTGTTGGAATACCGCTAGTGCATATTGATAAAATATTCAATAGATTTTATCGTGTTGATAAGAGTCGTCAAAGAAGTATGGGAGGGACAGGTCTTGGACTTGCTCTTGCTAAAAATATTATCGAGGCACATAAAGGTCGTATTTGGGCACAAAGTAGAGAAGGTTATGGGACAATTATTTTTGTAACCTTGCCTTGTGAACGTATAGATGATGAATGGTTATAAGGGGGCTCATATGAAAGGTATAAAAAGAGAACGATTTAAATCTATTTTATTAGTATGTTTGGTGTTTTCTAGTTTATTATTATCATATTTGATAATAACGTATAAACCGGATTATGAGTTGTTTACTAGGCGAAGTCAACAAAAATTACCAGAAGTTGATAAAAACAATTTGGTTAGTTTTTTAATTCCGGATACTATGGTAAAAACATATCCAGGTATGCGAGAAGAAGCAATAGTGTCTAATTCTATCACTAAAGTAGCGACTGTTGAGGCTGTAAAAGATAAAAAGGTCCTAAAAGAACTATTAATAGAACTAGCCAACAGTCAAAGTATTGAGGTTCGTGTGCGTAATCGTAATATAGAAGATATTACAACAAATAATACTTCTGAAAAAAATATCGATAAATTACCAAGAAACGTTGGATTCATCACTTGTTAAATCACTTTTTCTTTTTCGGAAGAAAACTCAAATGTTAGTTTGGAGTTTGACACTTTGGTAATGTTAAAGGACAGACCGAATATGTTGTATCTTTATAAAAAAGATGATAAAAACTATCTTCAAGTTACATTAAAAGAATCGCTTTATGATAAAATTAATGAGAAATTCAATGAAACTAAAAAAATTATGCTAAATATAGTTTGAATAATAAATTTATTTATTTAAAAAGAAGCGGATGAAGAAAAAGTAATTGATGAGTATAGTGCGGAAGAGGTTAATATAACTCGTCTAGCTAAAGATGTTTTTGAGAAAAAAGATGATGTTCGAGTTGGTGCTGATAATGAAATAACAGACGGTTATGCTATTTTAAAATCGCAAAATCACAGAATAGTTTATACGAATCCTTCTAATGAGGGAGGGAAAGAGGTAGGTACAACTGTTGCGATAAATAATACCATTAATTTCTTAGAATTAGGCTATGCTAGTGATACAAATTACCAGTTAACAACCTCACTTGATGGTATTACAATATTCCAAGAAACACATAAGGAATCTATTGTTTTTAGTAAAGAAGGGCACGCGGACATAGTTTCTGAAGATAATAGTAACGGTATATATCGGCTTACGTCTCCCAAAAATTGACGAAAACATACTTATCTTCTAAAGAAGTAAATCTGTTTGAGGTAGAGAAAACGGAATATGTTATTAACTATTTGTATAACAATACTAATTTAAAAAATGTGACGGATATAGTTTTAGGGTATGAAAAAACTTATAATAAAGAAAATAATAGTTTTAGCTATACACCTGCATGGTATGTAAAATATAATAATCGATATATAAGCTTTTAAGAAAATAAAAGAGTTGGTAGCTGGAGGAGGGAAACTATGAATTGGGGTAAGATGAAAAGTCTATTTATTTATTTGTTCATTGTCTTAAACGCCGTGCTACTAGGTTCTTATATCTATACAATCCAAAAATATAAAACAGAGATAGTTCAAGAAAAAGAAATCATCGAAAAAGCTATGAAAAATGACAATATAACTGTAGAAGAAAGTACGAGTAAAAAGGAAAACTTAGGTTATGTCAATGTTACAATAGCCAGTTTTAAGGATTTTAAAAAAGAGAACTTGGGCTTGAAGTATGATGTTGAAACTTCTGATAAGGCATCTGTTTTAAAAGTTAGTGCAGATACAGCTATAACAAATGTGTCTAAAGGAAATTATCGCGCGGAGCTAGATGCCTTTTTATTAGAAAAGTTCAAATTCGGTTCAGAATACACGTTTTCTAGTTATAGCGCAAAGAGAAACGAGATAATTTATGAGCAGCAAATTGATGGTATTAGAGTTTTTGCGAATAAAAACGCTAGAATAGTATTTGACGTTGATTCAAATGGAGATGTAAAAAAATTCTCTCTAACTAGTGTTACTAATATAAAGAAAGATAAAAGTGAAACATTGGTAGCTCAGGTGCAGGCAGTTAATAGGTTGTATCATGAAGACTTGATTCCCAAAAACTGTAATGTGAAAGCAACGTTAGGATATTATACTTATATTTCTCAAACAGAAAACCAAGTATTAATACCTACGTGGAGTGTTATCTTAACGACAGCTGATGGGAAAATAACTACGTATTATGTAGACGCAATAAATCTTAATATCTTAAATAGGCAAGGTGCAAATACTAAAAGCTAACTAATTATAAATAAAAAACTAGGTGTTAATAGATAAATCATATCCGAGTGGATAGATTATTTATTAACACCTAGTCTTTAATTTTTATAATTTAATTATTCAGCAAGATATGCTTTAAGCATCCAAATATTTTTTTCTAATTGAGTTTTAACACCAAGGGCAAAATCAGAAGTTCCTTGGTCACCTTCTTCTTCAGAAAGTTCCATAAGTTTAGAAAGATCTGCTTTTAATAATTCGAAGTCGTGGAAAACTGCAGCAACCATTTCTGAAGTAGTTTCTTTTTCAGTTGCTTCTTCGATAGTAGCTAGTTCTAATGCTCCTTTAAGTGTAGAAACTGGGCGTCCACCGATTGCTAATAGTCTTTCAGCAGCTTCATCTAAAGTTGCTGTAGTGTAATCATAGTAATTTTCAAATACAGTATGTAGAGTATAAAAACTACGTCCATTCACATACCAGTGGAAGCTATGTAGTTTTGTATAAAGTACTGTAAGATTTGCTACAAGTTTATTTAATTCGTTTTTATGTTTCATTTTTTAATCTCCTTTATTTTTCAGTTATGCTTACATTATAACACTATGGATATGAGGTGTAAAGGTTAGTGCACCTTAACAGTTATTGGGAATTGTTATCAATAATAACTGTCTTAAAGAAATGTATTTAGTAGAGGTGATATTTTTTCATAGTTATGCTTTTATTTTTTTGGTATATTTTTGAAAAAAATAAGAGTGCATTATTTGAATAGAGTAGGTTAAGTTTGTTACAATAGGAACAAAGAGAGGAAGAATGATGGCTAAATTATGTATATTTTTAATTAACCTATATAGAAAATATATCTCACCCTATACAAAGCCGCGTTGTAGGTTTTCTCCGACTTGCTCGATGTACGCGGTAGAAAGTTATAAGCGATTTGGTTTTTTCTTAGGAACTTATTTAACGGTTAAAAGATTATTAAAGTGTCATCCGTTGTATAAAGGGGAGTATTTTGATAATGTTCCGTTATTTAAAAAGGATATTTTTCAAATATAATAGAAAAAGAAGACTAACACACTGTTCAAATTAAATTAGGTGTTAGTCTTTGTTTTTTTAGAAAACCGACAAAATTTGTTGTTTTGTCGGTTTAAAGGCGGAATTTTTGTTCTGGATAAATGGAGACTATGCAATCGAGAATCGCCGAGGTGGTCAATTTGAAATTAAGTTGCCCAACGATAATAACGGAATGCCCCTAAACTATAAGAGTATTTGTGATTAAGTCCTCATTATTATCCACAAATTCTAACTATAAGTGTTATTTTTCGACGCTATTTCCCGCATCTACCCATGCGGCAATTCCGCCCGGGAATCTATAAACATTTTTAAAGCCTGCTTCTTTAGCTATAACAGCACCAACATGACTACGTTCACAACCTACAAAGCCGCAGTAAAGAACAATTTTTTTGTCTTTATTATCACCTAAAGCCTTTAAGAATGCTTCTTTTTCTTCAGGTTTTACATCTTCTATTTTTACAGGTAAAACAGCATTTACTGCAGATTTAATATGAGATTTCTCGAAACTTTTTGCTGGCATTGTATCAACAAGCACCATTTCTTCTTTTCCGTCAAGAGCTTTTTTTAATTCTTCAGCGCTCATAAGGTTGTAATCCCCAGTTTTTACTGCTTTTACAAGTTTAATAGCAGCTTTTTCTACATCTGCTTCTTTTCCATCCTTGTAAGTACGTACAACACCGTCGCTGCTATTACTACTGCATCCCGCAAGAGATGCAGCTAATAGAATACTTGATAATGCAAGTGTAACTTTATTTGTTTTTTTCATAAGTAATATCCTCCTAATATTTTTTTACACTTTTTATTATAACACACAAAGATTGATAAATGAAAATATTTTTTTAGTAAAAAAATTTTCGTAAATAAGGATTGGGGACATGAGTTTTTCTATTAGTTTTATAAGAAATTATAGCGCAGATTATACAATAAATAATAAAAAAATAAATTTATTTATTAATAATATATTTTTGGAAAAATAAATATAAAAAAAGCAATGTAATCGGAAAGATATGTATAAAAAAATAAAAAAATACAAAAAGAGAATAGGTTTTTAAAAAAATAGGATAAAGTTTTTTAGAGACTAATAAGTGTAGTAAAAAGCTCCTTAAAAATAGTTGAAAAAAATTTTAAAAAGGTATATTATATAAGTTAACAAAAACAATGGGGATAAGAGATGAAGGAAATCTCCAATTGATATTTTATTGTGAGTAAGGAGGCTTGTTTTTATGAGAAAAAGAATACTAGGAGCTTTGACTTTTTATCGCTGCTGTTGGCGGGGTTATTTATATGAAAAAAATAATCCAAAATATAAAGAAATAATTCAAACTGTTAAGACCGCTGATGCACGCGGATTGTATGAAAAAAATTATTTTTGAAAAAGATAAGTTGGCATTTACTACAAAAATCAAAAAAATTAAAGATTATAAAATTGATTATGAAAGTATAAAAGCAGGTTGGGGAAAAAATTTTTGCGCGACTAATAGTTAATAATGATGAGAAGTTAAGTATTGATACAGTAATTAATGAGGGAGAGCCTTTAGTTGAAGAGGTAAAACACTCTAAAGAATTAGATGAATTATTAAAAGAAGAATAATTAATTATTAATTTTATTGTAGGAATTGGATATATAGATACCAATTTTTTTAAAAAAAATTTATTATTATATTGATGTATTTATTTAGATAAAAAGTTGGAAATAGTTTTGGACGGCTTTTATCTTTTTTTCAGGAATTATATAGTATTAGGTTAAAGATAAGGGATATAATAACATAGCTAAATAGTTGAAGGAGTTTATAGCTGTTAATACAAGGAATTATACAGTTATCTAAAGTAAGGTTAAGAAGATGATTGAGATAATAGCAAATTCAAAACATAAAAAAATCATTATTAGAGTTAGAGAAAATTGAGAATATTCTAAATCGAGAAAAAAAATAGAATATAAAAGTTTTTAAAAAAACTAGTAAAAACTAAAAAAATGCGCAAAAAGTTAATGGCTGAGGTTTCTTCGAGACAGATTATAGTAATCGGTGGGGACGGAACAATAAATGAGGTTGTTAATAATTATCATGGAGAAGATATTATATACTTGGCGCAAGGATCAGGAAATGACCTGGCACGTTCGTTACGACTAGAGAGAAGCCCTTCTTGTATAATAAAACTAATGAATTCGATCGTCTTTAATGCGTATGATGCAGGGGATGTGAATGGCAAGAAATTCTGTTCAGGATTCGATATTGGTTTTAATGCAGATGTTATTAATCGTGTAGAAAAAAACAAGACTAAAGAAATATTTTGGAAGTTATATTTATTTAGTTGAAGGAGTTATAACGATTTTTAAAATTGAAAAAAATACTATGCCAAAATTCAAGTAGGGGACAATATTTTAGAGACAGATAATTTACGTCTGTTAAATGTAATGATTCAACCGTATGAAGGTGGTGGAATTAGATTTTCTAATACAGCTACAGGACGAGAGGGACAGTTTCATATTATGATAATGGCTGATATGACATGGTTTAGATTTGTTTATAATTATATCTGCTTGTTATTACATAAAACATGATAAATTAAAGGGTGTCCGAATTTTTAAAGGCGGATAGTTTATCAGTAGAAACATCGCAATCACATTACCAAATTGATGGCGAGTTAGTTGCTAAGGACAAAAAGATGCAACTTAAAATGTATTAAAGAATTTTTATAAGATTAAAAAAAGAAGAAAGAAAAATAATTATAGTTTTAGGAAATTAAAATGCTATAATTTGCTGAGGTAGTAAGTCTTTTTAGATTTACTACTTTTTCTTTGTATACAAGATATATTGTCTATAATATTTGGAAACGAAACTTGTGAAATATGTAGTTATAGAGTGGTCGGTGATTAGAGTTGATATTTATGATATAATTTTAATAAAGGAACAGAATTTATTATAATAAAAACAGTAGTATGAGTAAAATTTGATTTTTTTCTAAGTAGCAGAAAGGGACTATAATTTTTATGAAAGGTGATATAAAAAAACATTATTTATATAAATACAGTAAATATATCTTTTTATAAAAAAATGGGTGAGGTATGAAGTTTTTTTCAAAAACTTGAGTCAAGAGGAAGTGGATGAGACTTGTGCAGAAGTTGCTCGAAAAACAAAAAAACACTAGCGTTAGTTTTTGGAATTTTTATATCTTGTTATTATGTTTATGTTAACGACGTGGGTAATAATGAATCCTTATCAAAATATGTTTACAAGTTCGTATTATAATACTTTAGAGGCAGTATCACCACTTATTAATGGGTATTGGGGTAGTGCACCTTATGAGAAAAAAAGGAACTGTTCTGCTAATTTTTATAGAAGTATTACCTATCTTTTATTCTTGATTTAATACCATTTTTATTATTTATTTTTAATGTTAGATTATATATTGTTAAAAAGAAAGTTGAATAATATAGCCAGATGTAAGGAGTATTAAGCCGGCAAGTCGTTATTTGAAGACGATTAATATTTCATGATGAGTGATTAAGAAAAATTCAGAAGATTTCTAGTTGAATTTAAGGAAATCTATAAGGAGATGATTTTTAATGATAGAATGGATTGAATATTTGTTAATAGGGCTTGAAGAAATGTGGAAGAATAGACTTTTTAGATATGCGATAATAACACTTTTTAGTAATATTTATGCTTATTATTTTTCGTAGATGTAGTATTGTTCGCCAAAGTAAAGGATCTTTTTGCACCTTATCATATAGCAGACGGGAAGCTTTATATTCATAATGCATTTGTTATTAGAAAAAGAATTATTCCATTAAAAGAGATAAAATGTATTAGAATTTCTTGTTTTCGTGGAAGAAGTGGGGAGGAAAGAGATATATGTTATACATTGATAATAAAACAAGGTAAAAACAACAGCCATTATTTTTTTGGAAAAGATAAGAAAATGATAAGTTGATAGAGGAGTTAATTAAAGAAAGCAGAAGACATGGCGTTAAAATCACCAATATGTCTACATTTTTTTAAAGTTTTAGTTTGAAGAAGAATACCTTATTTTATAAGGTGCTCAATAGAGTTAAAAAAGACAAAAAGGAGTTAGAAAAATTATGGGGAAATTTGAAGATTTTGATTGGGGAACTTTTTGGGATGATAGTGAATATGCTTTAGAATCTCATGTAGGAAAAGAGCCAACTGATGAAGAAATAAAAGAGATTGAAGATGAGCTAGGGTATAAGTTGCCGGAGTCTTATATAGAATTAATAAAAAAACATAATGGAGGGATACCATTTGCTACAGTTTTTTCTACTAGAGAGACAGCTGTTCATATTGAAAGTATTTATGGTATTGATAAAACGAAACTGTACTCACTTTGTGGCGAATTAGGAAATGAGCTTTGGTTAAATGAATGGAAGTATCCAAATATAGGGATTGCTATAGCTGATACTATTTCAGCAGGACATCATATGGTATTTCTTGATTATAGAGAATGTGAGTGTGATGGTGAGCCTAAAGTGGTGCTAGTAGATCAAGAAGATGATTATCGTATTTATCAACTGGCTGATAATTTCGAAGATTTTATAAGAGGTCTGCGAATTAATCCATATAATATTACAAATGAAGATTTCTTAAAGTGTAGCGAGAAACAAAGATTAGAAATTATAACAATATTAGATAAAGAAAATGATTATGAAAGTATTATAGAATTTCTTGAATATGTTGGAGTTCAAAACTTAAGTGCAGAGTTTATAGGAATACTAGCGAAAACATACAATAATGATAATAGATTAGAGTATGCTATGAGGACACTAGATATGATTCCGGAAAAAGAACGTGATGCCACTTGGTATTATCGTTATGGATATTCTTACTCACAACTATCATCAAATGATCGTTACAGGATTGAAGATGAGGTGTTGCAGGCTCTTACTATGCTGGAGAAATCTATAGAATTGTCAAAGGATAATCAGGTTATAGAGTGGTGTATGGAACTTGTTGAGTTTCATAAATTTAAAAATATACTCGAAAACAATGAAGAAAGATTTCCACTTACATATAAAACATTATAAAGAATATAGAAATAATTTAGTTAAATTAGAAGAAAATAAAAAAATATAAACAGATTACACTAGATGATGTGAAGAATTTTAAAGATATTTGGGATATTTTGGAGCCGATGTATTGGACGATAGATATATATAACTCTTATGAAAAATATCTACAATCAGCTGAGCTGTTTACCTTGGAACAAAGATATCTGAATGCAACAAACTGGTATCTTATAGAGGTTAATAACGGAGGGCATTTGCAATTTTTAAATAATTTAACAGGAATAGTTTGGGAAGATACGCTCAAAGGTTTTAGATTATTTGGTATGACGGAGTTAGCCGATAATTTTCAAAAAGTAGTCGATTTGTTTGGAGGAAGTATTCCTTTTGATAATGAGGAACGTTGGGACGCGTTGGAAAGTATGGATGATAACCTAGAGGAATTTTTAGAACAAGCGGATAACTTTGTTTATGACTATGAGGGGATTTATGAAGATACCTATATTAAAAAAATCATCCGGAAAAATTTATTTTTAAGAAAGATTTAGAGTAAAAGATGGCTGTTTGCTCGTTGGGTGGTCAGTTTTCTAAATTGTCGGAAATAATAATTTATGGAAAGCTGTGGATTAAGGTGAAGGAGAAAATATGAAAGCTTATTATGTATGGATTGGGACATTTGAAGAAAGTGATTTTGAACAATATTGGGATAATGAGCTTTATGAAAATGAAATGGAACAATGGAAGCAAGGGGAGAGAACTAAGCCGAGCGAGAGCTTAAGGTGTGTTTTTGCAGAGAAATGAGCTTAGAAGAATTAGATAAAAAAGATTTTTGGTTTTCTTTTAGGCCATCTTTATGCGATATGCGTGAGATAGTAAAAGACTATATTGCAGATTTAGATGAATTTCAGAGAAAATGTAAGGATAAAGGGATTTTAGAGGAAAATGTAATTTGGGCTGTTTCAGTGAAAGATTTTCCGGATTTAGAACCAGAGGTTTGCAGTAGTATGTACTATGTCGGAAGTATAGAGGTATAAATAAGTCGGTACAAGATAGATAGCAGAAAATAGTGTGATTTAGTGGAATAAAATTTGATTTTATGTAGTCAAGGAGTGAATCGACATCTATCTAAGTATTTTGAAGGGGAAATGAAGAGAAAAAATATGATATGCTTGTGATTTAGGAATCTATCGTAACGGAACATCTTCTAAAGATGTGGGATAAAGAATCACAAGCATATCTACAGAGGTGTAACAATTCATCTTTTAACAAATGGCACTCTTACACAAGCATATCAAAAGTAGTCGATTAAACAATTTATACAGATTATTGATATAATCTATATAAACCTAGTATTATACTCCATTGCTCTAGCTATTTTTGGTTTAGCAGGTTTATTAGTAATATCAAACTCTGTTAAAAGATTTTCAAAAGCTATTTTCCCTTTTTCAAAACTAGTCGCTTCAAATTCAAGTTCATAATCAACTATATCTTTTAGGAAGGTTGTTTTATCTAGTACCAATAACCCATCTTGAGTTTTTACTTCATAACGCTGTGTTTCAATTTTTTGAATTAGCATAGGCGTTTTTATTTTTAGATTAAGTCTTTCCAACTCGCTCATAATTTCGTTAGGTAAGGTTGGTAAAACAGTTGGTTCTTTCGGGAAACTCTCATCAAGAGGGACGTTGATTTCGATATTTTGTGTAGCCCCTTTGATTTTTAGAGTCATTTCCGTTTTGTTATTTGTATAGCGAATACGTAAGGCAGAATTTGCCTTTTTGAAGCTTTCGTTTGCATCATCATAATAAAAGTTTTTGTTGATTATTTGCTCTTTATTCGCTAGGTTAAAGGCAGCATATAACTTTTTATATTCTTCTTCGGTTAATAAATTTTTAAATTCTATTTCTATTTCGCGCATTACAGTTCCTTTCAGTTGGAATTTGATTTTTATATATTATTTTTCTTTTCTAAAGCAAGGACAAATGGTGCATTATTTTTTTGATTGATAAACTGATAGCTTAGTACTTCTACTTCTTTTTGATCAAGTTTTGTTAAATGGTTAAGCAAAGCTTCTTTTTCTACTTTTCCGTTCTCATGTCCCCAGTAAACAACAATCACGATACGTCCGTTAATTTCAAGGTTGGTAAGAAATTTATCTATTGCCAGTAAAGTTGTATCCGCAAGAGTAGTTATCGAGTGGTCTGCATTAGGTAGGTAACCAAGATTAAAGACAACAGCTTTAATCGGCTCGCTAATATAGTTATCAAAGTTGCTATGTGAATCTAAAATGACTTCACATTTTTCAAGGCAGTTGTTTGTTTGTAGTAGTTTTAATGTAGAATCAATCGCTTGTTGCTGAATATCAAAAGCGTAAACTTTCTTTGCTGCACTTTGTGCTAAAAATAAGGTGTCATTGCCATTGCCACATGTTGCATCAACAACAATCGAATTTTTATCTATTACTTCTTTTAAAATTTTCTTACTAAATGCGAGAACCTTATCCATTTTCTCTATCCTCTTTCATTTCATTAACAATATCGCTAAGTTCGTAGTAAGTGTCACATGCGATAGTAAAATCTAGTGAAGTATTGATGATTTGAGCGAGTATTTTTGCGTTATCCGCTGTGTAGTCATCAGCACGGTCACTATTTTTTTCTTTAATTTTGATACTAGATTTTCAAGTTTGTTAATAAGGTTATCTTCAGTAATTTCATCTTCGTCATTATATTCACTAGCGTAGTCTTTTAATATTATAGCTTAGTGAATTTTTTTAGCGGTGGGATATAAAGTGCGCGCAGGTTGTTTACTTGCTCTCCAACTTCAGCAGAAAGTTCTTGTAGTGTTGAAGTGTAAATATGCTCATCAAGAGCCCCAGCTTGCTCAATAATTGTAACAATGTGGTCATATGGATAAATTTCTATAAGTTCACAAGAAACAGTTGCAGCAGTTATATCATCGTAACATTGGGTAATAAGCAGATGATTATGCGGATTAACAGCGCTAAGTGTTTCAGGAGCTGTTGCATCAGCAAGGGTAAATCCTTCAACAGGATCAAACTGTGCAACGTTAAAACAAGAATCTAGAAAACTCTCCCCGCCGATAACTTTAACATTTTTACCGTTTTTAATAAGAAGTTGTGTAGTAAGTTCGGCAACCATAGGATGACCCGGAACAAGATACATAACATCATTTTTTTCCGCTGCCTCTAGTATATAACTAGCAATGTTGTTATAAGTATTTTCAAAATTATCACTTTTCAGTATAAAATTTATCGCAAGTTTCAAATAAAATATTGTTCTGTTCTAAAAAATCAATTGCTGGATGTTCTTTTGTGCGTGCGATAATTTTTGCTGAGGTGTTGTTTAATAATAAAGTTTTTTTAATATTTTCTTTAATGTTTGAACTATCATTAGGTCCAAGTCCGATAATATAAATCATAAGTTGCTCCTTACTTGTTAATCTAATTGTTTAGTGGCTTAAAAATAACCGATATAATCATATTTGCGTTATAATTACTTTTATTATTCTTTAACATAGTTATTATAACATAAATAATCTTTTAGGTTCATTAAATTATAGTATTAGAATGAGATTGTTGATTAATTTACATATAATATTCAAGGTGTTATAATTATGCTATAGCAAAATATAAAAAAGGAGGATTTAAATATGTCAATCAAATTATTAAAAGTTGCTAAAGCAACATTAAAAACACCAGGAGTTTTTGCAGGAGGAGTAGCTTTTGGAACAGTAGGGCTTAAATTATTATCAAGCAAAGATGCTAAAAAAGGTTATTCAGTAGTTTTATCAAAATTATATAAAGCAAAAGATGAAGTAGAAGGAACTATTTCTAATATTAAGCAACATGCTGACGATGTAGTTGCAGATGCTAAAGATTTATATGATAAAGAGAAGAAAGAAAGTAATTTATTAGAATTAGAGGAAAAATAATATGGAATTTAAAATATTGCATCTATCGAGCGGGAGAGCGAGAATTAGAGCGAATTTTCGCTTAACACCAGATGTAAAAGCATATTTTAAAAAACAAGCGAAGAAAATTCAAAATATAAACAAAATTGAGTTTTATCAAGATGAATATACTTTTTGCTGTTATTTTCAAAACTAATCAAAAATGAGTGTCTAAAGAAATTTTTTTAGAACTTATAGATGTAGAGCAAAATTAGAGATTGTTATGAAAATCCAGTTTTTAAAAAGCTGAAGAAACTCCATATACGATAATAGCGGATGCGGTATTTTTGTGAACAGTATCAAAATTATTTATTCCACTCCCATTAAGAACAGTTTATATATGGTGGAAGGCGTCTAAATATTTTAGAGATACGTTAAAATTATTAGCTAAAAAACAAGTTACAATGGAGACGCTTGATTCAACGGCGATTTTTGTTTCATTAGTAACAGGAGCGCGTGAAACAGCTAGTTCGATTATGTTTATTTTAGAATTAGGGGAGTCTTTAAACAATTGGTCAGAGAAAAAATCTGTTAAAGAGCTAGAAAAAAGTTTAACTTCGTTTGATAAAGAAGTTTGGCTTGTAGAAGATGAAGGTAATAGAAAAATACCTAGCTCGGAAGTAAAAAAAGATGATATCATTTTGATTTCTGAGGGAAATGAAATCTTATTTGATGGTGTTGTTGCTGGTGGTGGAGCAAGTGTTGATGAGAGTTCATTGACAGGAGAAAGTTTTCCGGTAACCAAAAAAATTGGTGATAAAGTTTATTCCAATACTATAGTTGTTCATGGGGAAATTAAACTTAAGGTAGAAAATCCGCAGGTTAATGGTCGAATCTATCATCTTATTCAATTGATGAAAGAGTCAGAAAAGTCGTGAAGATACATACCACTATAAGTATATAAAATTGGCTGATAGTATCGTAAAATACAACTTTATAGCGATGGGACTGACATATCTTTTTACAAGATCGTTCGCTAAAGCAATTTCGTTTCTATTAGTAGATTATTCTTGTGCTTTGAAGTTATCTACACCTGTTGCTTACCTCACTACTATAAAAAATTTAATAGATAAAAAAATAGTGGTAAAAAACTCAGTAACGCTTGATAAATATGGAGACATAGATACTTTTGTTTTTGATAAAACAGGAACAATAACTGTATCAAGACCGTATATTCGAGAGGTACTACCATTTTATGAATATTCATATGAGGAAGTTGTAAAAATAGGAGCTTGTTTAGAAGAACATATTTACCACCCTATCGCTAGTGCAGTTGTTAGTAAAGCCGAAGAAGATGGTATTGAACACGAGGAAATGCACACAGAACTATACCATATTGCCTCTAGAGGTATTGTTTCACATATTGATGGAGAAAAGGTTGTTATAGGAAGTAGTCAGTTGATAAAAGATGAGAATATTCTAGTTACAGTTGACCAAGAGCGAATTATAGCTGAAAAACAAGAGCAATACAATTTGCTATTCTTAGGGTACAAAGGGAAATTGATTTCTATATTTTGTATAGATATTCCACTTAGGAATGAAGCAAACTCCGTGCTAGCTGAACTTAGAAATAAAGGGAAAAAGGTTGTCTTATTGACTGGAGATAACGACGTTAGAACCAATAAAATCTTAAAAGATATAACATTTGATGAAGTATATACTAATATGACACCTGTAACGAAGTTTGAATATATAAAGAAAAGAAAAAGAACAAGGACGTCGTGTGTTAATGATAGGTGATGGACTGAATGATTCAGCAGCATTATCAGAAAGTGACATTAGTATTGTTATGAACGAAAGTGCTGATCTATCAAAACAGATAAGCGATGTAGTTTTACAATCAGATTCTCTTGATTCATTACTATTGTTGTCTGATGTTTCTAAAAAACTTCGTGCTCAAATGAGTAGTAATGTCAAAGGTACAGTTACTATAAATAGTTCATTGATATTTTTAGGGCTTGTAAATGTTCTATCACCTAATTTATTAGCGTTATTACATAACTTAACCACGTTTGGAATAGTTTTGAAAAATTTTAAAATAAAATAGAATATGAATAAAAGAATGAGAGGATTAATGAAAAATCCTTTTCATTCTTTTTAATTTTCCAGAAGAAAATAAAAATATAAGGAGTTTATCGTCTTAATATGCTATAATATTGTCATGAGTAAAAAGCCGAAGTAAAGGGGTGATTAAATGGGTAATAAAGTTAGCGAAAATATCGGAAAAGAAATAAGTGCTAAAGTAACTAAGGTCGAAGCTAATGGCTTGTATTTTCAGTTAGAAAGTGGAGATCAAGCGTTCTTACCAAAGGAAAAATATGCATGTAGGGAAGAAGAAAAAACTAACGGAAATTTTTTCGGAAGGTTTTGTAGTTAATGCAAAGATAAAAAATATCAAAAAAGATAAGGTTATTTTAACGCAAAAAGAAGAAAAAGTAGATAGCACCCCAAAAATAGTAGAAGCTATAAAAGCTAAACATAACAAAAAGAAACCCAAAAAGTTAAATCAAGATAGTGCTAAAAAAGATAAAGAATCGAAAATTAATGAACAACCTAAACAACCTAAGCAAGAGGAAAATGTACAAGAAGAACCTAAACAAAAGACTCTAAAAGATTTGAAGAAGTTACAATATATAGGTAATATGAAAATCTCAGTAGGGCGTGGGAAAAAAATCAAATTTAACGAAACTGGCAGAAGAAAAAGAAGAAGTTATTGAACTACCAAAAGTCCCGGATGGCTTATTAGATGATATAATTACCTCTACAGCTGAAGCGAGTGAAAAATTCTCAAAATTAGTTGAGGATTTAAAAGAACGAAGTTTGTTAGAAGAGGGAGGACGTTAAGATGAATAGTAATGTAGAACTAATTGAGAATTTTGATGTTCTATGGACTAAAGAAGATAGACTTGCCTTAGCTCTTTCTGGTGGAGTAGATCTCGATTGTTCTTTTTCATCTTCTAGTAACAAAATACCGTCATACTTACAAAGAATTAGTCGTTTTTCATATAAATCATGGGCTTCGCAAAAGAGTCTTATGAAGAAGCGGAGTTTGTAGAAAAATTTGTAAACAACTATGATATAAGATTTTTATAAAAAAAGAGTTGGAGATGAATTCTCTAGCGCGAGATAAACATATTTCTGAGGAAATGCTTGCACGAGAACTACGCTATAAAGCATTTAATGAAATGGCGGCTAAAGAAAATATTACTAAGATTTTAACCGCACATCATAAAAATGATCAGGTTGAAAATATTTTGATGCGCCTATTAACAGGTCGCAGTATGGATTATAATTTGGCAATAGATAATAAAGGCAGACATGGGAACTTAACTATTTATCGTCCGCTATTAAAATGTTCTAAAGGAAAACTTTTGGAACAGTATGCTCAGGAAAATAACTTGAAGTATTATACGGATGAAAGTAATTTTGACACAGATTATACGCGGAATAATATTCGCCATAATATTATTCCGTTGTTGAATAATGTCAGTACAGCAAGTTTTGATAATTTAATTAATTTTGCCCAGTATTATAAAAATATTAACGATGAGTTAAAAAAACTAGGTTACTAGCCAATAAAGATAATTATATTTTTGGAAAAGAATCAAGAAAAAGTAGTATTATCAAGGAGCGGAAGTTTTAAACCTAAGTGCTGAAGAAATATTTTTTTACTAAAAAGATATTTTGATGGCAGATTTAGGTGTTTTTGATGTAACGCAACGCGCACTTTTTAAAGTAGTTGAACAGTTGCGCAATAATTTGGGTAATAAAAGTTATGATTTGAAAAATAATTTAAAAATAGTTAGCGAATATAGTGTCATATATGTTCATAAAATTGAAAAATGTTATAATGATAAGATGGAATTAATTATAGATGATGTTTGTAAAGATAAAATTTATAAATTTTTGTCAGAGTGAATTTCTAATAACAACTAATAATGAAGAAGCAGAGATAGGTTTTTAATAAAGAAGACTTACCGCTGCTTTATTACAACAAAAACGCCAAGGAGACAGGCTTCGACGTGGTAATATTACGAAAAAACTTTCAAGATTCTTTATTGATGAAAAAATTCCGAAAGAAATTCGTAGTCAGATTCCAGTTGTCCGTAGTGGAGAAAAAGTGCTTGGAATAATAGGTTTAGATACTAAGATTAATAAAGACAAAAAATATGATTATTATATAAAAAACGAAAGGATAGAACAGTGGAAAATTTATTAAAAGACATAGAAGAAGTTTTATTTAATCATGAGGAGATTGTTGCAGCTAGTAAAAAGAGTTGCTAAACAAATAGAAGAGGATTATAGAAATAGAGATCAAGAGCCTGTTCTTATTTGTACATTAAAGGGAGCTTTACCTTTTATGGCAGAACTTATGAAGTATATAGATATTCATGTAGTGACTGATTTTATTGATGTTTCTAGTTATCATGGTGGAACTAGTTCAACTGGAACTGTAAAAATTAAGAAAGATATTGGTATGGATATTGAAGGACGTGATGTAATCATCATTGAAGATATTGTTGATACTGGAAGAACTCTTAAAGCGCTTATTAATAATTTGAATGAACGAAAAGTAGCATCGGTTACATGTGCATCTCTAGTAGATAAACCTGAAGCTCGTATTGTTGATGTTGAGGCAGATTATGTTGGTATAGTTGCACCAAACGCCTTCTTAGTTGGTTTTGGATTAGATTATGATGAAAAATATAGAAACCTACCATACATAGGTGTATTGAAAAAAGAAATTTACTCATAAAAGTGAAGAATTAGCTTAAGTAAGAAGTAACTAGGAATATTAAAATTAAAAGTCAAAAAAAGTCAAAAATTTTAGTTTGATTTTAAGTGAGTTATGTTAGAATATTTCTTGAGTTAAAATATATTAAACTTAGATAAAAAAATATGTTAAAATTAAGATACTTTTTAGGAAAATAGGAGGACATTGTCTATATGAACAATAAAAAAAGACAAAACCCTTTCCTTGGAATGCTTGCTTTAATCGTTATTGCGATTGGATTATTTGCCTATTGGCAGCAAGATTTACCAGGGACTACAGAAAAATTAGACTACGCTAAACTTGTTCAAAACATTAAAGATGATAAAGTAAAAGAGATTAGTCTACAAAGAAAAGATGAAAACTATAATGTAAAAGGAACTTTGTCAGATGGCAACAAGAACTTTGAAGCATTAGTTCCAGCTTCTGATAATGAGGTTCAAAAGCAAATAAATGAAAAAGCTAAAGATGGGAAACTAAGCGTAGTAGAATATAAACCAGCGGAAAAAACTGGCGCTATTCTATCATTCTTAGGAAATATTATTCCGTTTATTCTGATGATGGGATTACTTTTCTTCTTTATGTCACAAATGCAAGGTGGCGGTGGAGGTAAAGTAATGAACTTCCAAAAATCTAAAGCGAAAAAACTTGAAGGTGGAGAAACTAAAGTTACATTCAAAGATGTAGCTGGTGCTGATGAAGAAAAACAAGAGCTTGCAGAAATGGTTGAGTTCTTAAAAGACCACCGTAAGTTTACGAAAATGGGTGCGAAAATTCCTAAAGGTGTCCTATTAGAGGGGCCTCCGGGAACAGGTAAAACATTATTAGCTCGTGCTGTTGCTGGTGAAGCAAAAGTACCATTCTTCTCAATTTCAGGTTCGGACTTCGTTGAGATGTTCGTAGGGGTTGGGGCAAGCCGTGTTCGTGACCTATTCAAAGAAGCAGAGAAAAATGCACCATGTATCATTTTCATCGATGAGATTGATGCAGTTGGACGTAAACGTGGAAGTGGAGTTGGAGGAGGAAATGATGAACGTGAACAAACTCTTAACCAACTTCTTGTAGAAATGGATGGATTCGATGGGGAAAAAGGTATTATCGTAATCGCAGCGACTAACCGTGCTGATGTTCTAGATAATGCACTTCGTCGTCCAGGACGTTTCGATAGACAAATTAAAGTGTCTACACCAGATGTGCGTGGTCGTGAAGCTATCCTTAAAGTTCACGCTAAAAACAAACCATTAGCAAAAGATGTTGAACTTCGCTCATTAGCAGAAAAAACACCAGGATTCTCTGGGGCTGACCTTGCTAATATCTTGAATGAAGCTGCACTTCTTGCTGCTCGTGAAAATAAAAATAGTATAGAAAAAGCTGACTTAGATGAAGCTATGGACAGAGTAATTGGTGGACCAGCTAAACGTAGTCGTATCTACACACCAAAAGAAAAACGTTTAGTTGCTTATCATGAAGCAGGACACGCTATAGTAGGTATGGTTCTTGATAGTGCGGATAAAGTCCAAAAAGTTACAATTATTCCACGTGGAGATGCTGGTGGATACAACCTTATGATTCCAGAAGAAGAGAAATACTTCCAAACACGTACAGACCTTATCGACAAGATTTGTGGATTACTTGGTGGACGTGCAGCGGAACAAATCTTCTTTAATGAGGTATCAACAGGAGCTCATAACGACTTCGAGCGTGTAACAGCAATCGCTCGTGCTATGGTTACTGAATATGGTATGAGTGAAGTTGTAGGGCCAATGCAAGCTCCATTCCATGATCCATATGGTGGGCGCCAACTTTCAAGTATTGGTAACTACTCAGAAGAAATGTTAAAAGAAATCGATATCGAAGTTCGTAAAATTATTAATGAATGTTACACTAAAGTTCTTCATATTATCGAAACTCATAGAGAACAATTAGAACTAATTGCACAAACGCTTATCGAAGTTGAAACAATTGATAGAAAAGAAATTGTTGCTCTTTTACCAATTTGGGAAAAATGCCAAAAGACTTAGATGAGAAAGAAGCAGAACAACTAGATAAAGTAGTTAATAAAAATACTACGAAGAACAAGCACGTCTAGCACAAGAAAAAGCTGCAAAAGAAGCTAAAGTAGCAGAAGAACAAGCTGAAACTACAGAAGAAGTAGAAGTTATAGACGTAGAAGCAAAAGAGATAGAATCAGAAGAAATACCGTCTGAAGAAATAAAGCAAGAAGACAAACCTTCTGAAGAATAATAAAAAAATTCCCAGAGAAATCTGCGGAATTTTTATGTTTAGGCTAAGGAATAATTTAATTATGACTATAGTCGCAACTTTAAAAATAAAGTTGCGACTATTTAACATATCACTACCTAGAAGGAAAAAAATATAGTATAATATAAAAATAATAAATCATCTTTATTTTCATAGAAAGGAACAGCGTATGAACATATTACAAAGTAGTAAAGAACAAGCTGCCCTCATCTGCAACATCTTTGAAAAACTGCAAGTAATAATATTTCCCAAGAAATAACAGTAACAAAAGATACGCAAACAACAGTAGCTGGCAACACTAACGCACAAAATAGTATAGAAGTATCTAAACAAACAGCGAGTAAAATGTCAAAAGTTATTCGAAAGCATGTCTAATAACATCCATAGTGTAGCTGAAGAATTCCAGGCAATGGACAATGCATTAGGAACACAACTAGAAGGTGTAAAAAGCTTTAAGAGGATTTCTAAAATGACAAACAATCAAGATAATTATCAAAAAAAGAATATTATTAGAAGAACAACTAAAAAGACAACAAAAAGAAACAAGCTAAGTTAGAAGAAATAGAAAAATACATATCAAGATATTAGAAATCATGGTAGATATTTACAAGAAACAGTACACAAAAATATTTACAGGGCAATACAATACCCACTTAGAACAACTACACTATTTTGAAAAACAAAACACGAAATACTTTAGACAAAAGAAAACATACCCTACTAGAAGAAGAGATAAACCTAAAACTTCAAAAGCAAAAACTAGAAACAAAAGAGAAATAAGGAAAGAGGAAAGAAATGAGTATAGACATGATACTAGGTATGGCAGAAAGCCAGACACAAGATATAAAAAATCTAGTAACAAAACAAAATGAAGCCTACACAGAATTACAAAAAAGCCTAGCAGAATTCATACTCCAAACAGATAAACTAAAAGGAGTAACATACGATTCAGCCAAAAAATACTGTGCAGTAGTAATAGAACCATTAGTGAGAGGATGTATACTACTAAATGAAGAAATCAGCCGAGCAAACGAAAAGTATATAAATACCTACAAATCAGAAGTAGATACTGTTAGCCTAAAACAACAAGAACTAGAAAGACTAATTCGAGAAGCAGAGAGTCAGATAAGAAGAGTAGAACACCTATTAAACCTACTATATCAAGAAGACCCGATAAGCTATTCTCAAATAAGTATGGCAGAAGAAAATAAAGAGACATACAGAAAATTAAAGAATGAGCTAGAAGAAAAGTTAAGAAAACTATTAGCCTTCAATGCAAAATCACCAAGCTTCTTTAGTGAAGTAGAGGTATTAAAATCATCAGTTGACCAAGGTTAGCACAAGCAGAAAAGAGTTGGTCACCAACATCAAAAACATTCAACCTACCAAGTAGAAGTGATATGGGATGGATAGAAGCTATAGAGGGGAAATGGTTAGAAAAAGACTATACCCAAGAAGAGATAGAGTATAAAGAAACATTAAAATTACAATATGGATTTGATGACAAAATAGCTAGGATAATAATAAAAAGTAAGAAAAAAATATATAACGATCCTAGAATACCAGATAATGAAAAAGATTATGTATTTACTAGATTGTTAGGTGGATTGAGCTATGGCTACGAAGAAAATAGTTTTTTAAATAGATTTATGTGGAGAAACACAGCTGGTTTAGGAAAGGAAGCACAAGGAGAATTTCTAAATATAAAGAGAACAATTTAAAGAATATGGTAGACTAACAGATAGTGAGTATGAGTATTTAAAATATAAGGTTAGAATACAACATGATGGTTATGGATACTATAATAGTATTGATGAAGATGACCGACCACAGTATAAAGAAACTATGGAAACGGCATTAGGACGTAAAATAACAGAGGATGAATTCAAAAAACTGTGGAATAGTCAAATAGATGCATTTAAAGGAAAAACAGATTTTTCCCATCAGTATATCACAATGGCGACACATCTATATGGAAAACCACGTCTTGCAGACATTCGCGGTGGTCATAAAAATACAAATGACATGTCAGGGTGGTTTGGAGATACAACAGATGTAGCCGACACTAACCCAAACATAGGAGATGCTGACTATAAGGCAGATTTAGATGCAGTTAATATAGTAAGTTCAATGAAAAAAAATAATAGTAACTTTATTACAGCGAGTAATAGCTACTATGATAAGTTGGAAAACAATGTGTATAATCGTGCAGAAGAATTTAAAAAGAAATGTAGATTTTAATGAAGTAAAAGATAAAATTTATAATCAACTTATTATATCATATAGAGATGCAGAAGGGAGAATAGTAAGATAAACCAAGTAATATAAATTATATAAAAGAGAAAATTATTCACAAACATATAACTTTTATAAAAAAAGTGTGAGAATAATCAAAAATAATATCCAAAAATTATTACGGTGAAAAGTAGGTGATTTATAATGAAAGAGACTAAATGAATAGTTGGGATAAATATTTAATCATAACATTGACGCTAATCGGAGGTAGTATATATACTTATCATAAAATAAATAATAGAAATGTGTTTGAAGAGATGTATAACTCATATTATAACTATATTACCACTTAGAATCGATAGATAATATGCACAGATAAAATATAGTGCGTAGAGATGATCAAGGACTAGATGATTGCAAAACTATATTATAAAGAACAAGTTAATGGAAGTAATATAGAGTTTTCTTTTAATAAACTTTTAATAATAAAAAGAAAATATTTGTGATTAGCTCAACATTGATTGCTGAAGAAGTATATTTAGATATAAACTATCTATATGATATGGATACCCATAGATTGAGAAACAATGTGACTTTCAGTGGGGAAAATGTTCCATTAACTGAAGACAAAGCCAAAAACAGAGAAGAGAATTCTTAGAAAAGCATAATATCTCAAAAGAATACCTACAGAAGAAAATCAGATGAACTGTTAGATACAGTACTTTAACAGATTGGCAAAGACTATGGACGTACTTTTCATACTCGAAAGGATGATATGGGAAGACTAACAATAGAAAAAGATGAGTTTTTGAGATAATATACTATAGTCGTAACTTTAAATTTTTAAAGGTTGCGACTATTTTTCGTCCAAATGACTAATATGGGTAAACCCATATTAAACAAAAATCTAATTCTATTAAATCAACAAATAAAGTATCCGTCTGCGATATAAAAAGTAATTTCAAAAACCTTATTATATAAATATCTAAGAGCACATTTCATTACATTTAAGAGGGCCCAAAAAAATATTTCTAACATTAACTCTGCTTAAGTTTATTGAGTTAGAATAGTATATGGAAAAATGATATAATAGATTTTATAGTGTTATCGTTTAGAGAATGGATTAGAAATTTTGAAATGATTTATAGAGATTAGTAAGGAAGAAAAGTTGAATATCGGAGGACAAATGAAGTATTTAACAAGTGAAGAAGTAAAAACTTCAAAAAGAATATTAGTGTAATAAAACCTTATAAAACAACTAGAGAAATTATTACTTCTAATATTTTTACTTTTTAATGCCATGAACTTGGTTTTAGGGCTTTTTATCGCCACGACTTTAAGATTTGAGAATATGTTATTTCTAGGAGTTATCGCAGTAAACACGGCTATTGGGATTTATCAAGAAGTTCGTGCGAAAAATGCCCTTGCAGAACTTAGTCTGTTAGGACGTAGTAAGTATCGTGTTAATCGAGATGATGAAACGGTCGAAGTAGATTCTGAAGAAATAGTAGAGGGTGAGTATTTACACCTTAATCTCGGAGATCAAGTGCCTGTTGATGCTGAGGTCTTACATGGTAGTATAGAGGTTGATGAATCTTTATTAACTGGAGAAAGTGATAATATTTTCAAGGCAGAAGGCGATAAACTTATGAGTGGTAGTAACGTAGTAAGTGGTAGTTGCCTTGTGAAAGTTCTTGCTGTTGGTGATGATAGTTATATTAATAAACTGGCAAAAAGAACAAAAGCATTCAAAAAATATCCATCAAAATTGCGTGATTATATGGATGGAATATTAAAGGTTATTTCTGTTTTATTAATACCAGTTGCTATTTTTATTATATGTTCGAGGAGCAAATCTAGGTCGTAGCTATGTGGACATCGTTTTGCATAGCGCAGGAGCTCTTGTTGGGATGATCCCGGAAGGATTAATTCTTCTTGTTAGTGTTTCTTTGGCTGTTGCAGCGATGAAACTAGCACGTCGTAAAGTTCTTGTTCAAGAGTTATATTGTGTAGAAACACTTGCACGAGTAGACGTTCTTTGTTTTGATAAAACAGGAACAATCACAACTGGGAATATGAATGTAGTGGAAATAGATGACGAAGTAGGAGAAAAACTTTCGAGTTACTTAGCGTATTTTGAAGATGAAAATGCAACATCAAGAGCACTTAAAAAATATTTAAACTGTGAGAAAAAATGGCAAGTGGCAGAGCTAGGAGCATTTTCTAGTAAAAATAAATACTCATATATAAGACTTGAAGAAGGTGGAACATACTTTTTTGGAGCGTATGAGTTTTTAGGTTTTGACACTCCGATGACAGAGTACTATGAAAATCTAAAACAACAAGGATTTAGGATTTTATCATTATCTTATACAAAAGACAACGTAGATAAGCCAACCAATATGGAGCTTATTGGTCATGTTGTCCTAAGTGATGAGATAAAAGCAAATACAAAAGAAACGTTTAAGTATTTTGAGTCACAAGGTGTAGCGGTCAAGATTATTAGTGGAGATAATCATATTGCAGTTCTTGGAGTTGCCAAAAAGGCTGGATTTAAAGAAGATGCAAGAGCTATTGATATGACAAAAGTATCAGAAGAAGATTTTGAAAGAGTAGTTTTGGAAAATGATATTTTTGGACGTGTAACACCAGAACAAAAACAACATATGGTAGAAGTGTTACAAAAGCACAAGAAAACAGTAGCTATGAGTGGAGATGGTGTCAATGACGTACTAGCGCTTAAAAAAGCTGATATTAGCTTTGCGATGAATGGAGCGACTAGTGCGGCTAAAAGTGTTTCGAATATTGTCTTTTTAACAGATGATTTCGATGTGTTCTACGATATTCTTATGGAAGGGCGCCGTGTTATCAACAATATTCAAAAAGTAGCCTCACTATTTTTAACGAAAACATTTTTCTCGATTACTTTCTCAATATTAAGTGTAATTTTTGCATTAGAGTTTGCGTTTATTCCGATTCAATTTACGATAATTTCAGCAATAACAATAGGAATTCCATCGTTTTTCCTAACGTTTGAATCGAATAAAGATAAAGTCAGTGATCACTTTATGCGTGATATATTAACAAATGCTGTAATAGGAGGAGGAGTGCTGGTATTAAGCGTTCTGTTGACGAATTTTGTAATCCATAATCCAGCACAGGTAAAATTTATTTGTTTCTTACTTGCCCTTATAAATGGATTGCTTATGGTAACGAAGGTTAGTTTACCGTTCAATAAATATAAAGCAGTCCTATTAGTAGCCTTAACATTTGCAGCAGTGGTGGGGATATTTGCCAATATATTTATTTTGAAAAATCATTTTAATCCCCTAACTATAGGACAGATAACCTATGTTGCTTTAGTGGCGATAGTTATCTCGGTAATTCATTATGTGACAAGAAGAAAAAGATTAGTATAGAGCTAATATAAATAGGTTAGTTATAGGAGAAATATATAAAAAAAGTCCCCGTTTAAGAGGTAAAGTTACTCTTGAGCGGGGATTAATTAATATATTCAATAAAAATTTATTATTAAATTTAAAATTGATATTTAAACTAAGAAAAATAGTTTCTCAGAGAAAGTAGTAGAAGATAAGATAGGTGAGGAAAATGAAGAATAAAAATCTGATGTGAAAGAGTTATAGAGAAGTTGCTTTCTCTGTAACTCTTGCTTTTTAATAAGAATTAACTAATTTAACGTCTAGAGATAAAGAGTATTGGAGTAAGATTCTTGTTTGATTTGTTGTAATTTCATTATACAGGAGTTATTTTTTTATAACTTTGTCGCATATTAATTATAATACAATGCAAGAAGTCCTATTTTTTTATAATCGATTAACTAAAAAGAATCAAAGTATGATATAATAAATAAAAAAATAAAAAAAGGAAAATAGTCAAAATAATGAAAAAGATAATAACATTAATAATGAGTATTTTTAATAATCAGTATTCTAACAGGTTGCGGAATAACGGGTAAAGGCAGTAGAAGCTGGATAGAAAATGAAGTATCAGATATAGAAAAAGTCTATCCAACAGAAAATCTAGAAGATTTATTTGAGAAATTTCCGAATGGATTTAGAATAGAACGAGCAAAATTGTTCAAAGAAGGTAATAAAAATACAGTATAGATATAGAAATGAAGGGAATAAAAGATACTAGAAAAATAGAGGGGAAAAGTAAGTAAAGTACTAATAGAATCAAAACCATATAAAGAAACTATAGAAAAAGAGAGTAAAGTAGAATATAAAAAGGCAAAAGGATTAGTTTTGGAAAAACCAGAGTTAACAAGCGAGTTGTTGCCTAAAAAATTATTTCTTATTCCAAAAATTGAAGTTAAATAGAGATATATTGAAAAAAATTAGAAGTAAAAAGATAAAAATTTTAGTTTTTGAAACGTATAGGTACTACATAAATTATTTATTTTTCAAGTAAAGAAATAGATGATTATCTTGGGACTAGACAAAGGGAAAGTAAGTTTAGACATAAGAGGACAATATAGTGAGAAAGATAAAAACATATTTTTCACACGATTGTAATAGAAGAGGAGACTACAGAACTTTATTTTTCAGAAAAAAATAGTAGAAGAGAAAAGTAAGTAGAAGTATGAAGAATAATACATTATACACCCTCAGATATAACTTACTAATTTGAAAAAAACAAGAATAAAAGGGATCAAGTAGTGCTGAAATTTTTAGAAAATGTGAAAAGGGAGATGGATGAACCTTATCCAGAGGTTTTAAAAACTTAAAGTAATAACATTCAAACAAGAGCGCTATTATGTAGTCGAAAAATATATAATCATAAAAAGGGAGGAAAAATAATGAAAAAGCCATAAAAATTGCGTTAACCACAATGGTAATATTGTGTATGATGCTCGAGTGCTATGCACTGGTTTAAAAAGCCATCAAGAAGAGAAAAAGATTAATAAGACAAGAGCAAGAAAGAATGGTAGAATATACACTTGAAAACTTTTGAAGATATAAAAAGATAGAATTTACTCACTTTGGTCAAAATTTCTCAACGAGATTTTGGAAAGCTGATGCCATAATAAATGATAAATTTGAAATAGGATATAGCACGAGTAATTTAGGAGAGAATCAACCTATAAGTTCGATTTATAATCTTGAGGAATTGAAGATAAAAAGATAAAAAGCAAAAAAATCAGATAAAGATAATATAGAGGTAATATATTGGAAGGGTTAGTCGATGATAACAGATAGAAGTTACAGGAATTTTCAAATAATGTATATAATATTGAGTGGGATAAAAAGTATAGAGTAGGAGAAGGACTTAAAAGTTTTTAGAAAAACAATACAAAATCCTTGCATTAGAAGATAGCCAAAAACAATGGTATGCAAGCAATGGCAGTAGCTCCAGTAAATGCTAGAGGGGAAGTTGATACAAGCAAGATAGTAATAGTCTAAGATAGAACACGAATTTCAAACAATAGATGAAGTTGGGAGTTCTATTTTTGACAAGAAATATGATATAATTATATAGGAGTAGGGAAATGAAGGAAGAAAAACGTGAGAGAGAAAGCAAAGTGAAAAAGAAATTAACGAAAATTATAGGAACAGTAATAGTAGGAGCACTGTTAATGATGACAGCCACAGGTTGTGGAATAATGGGGAAAGGCAGTAGAAGTTGGATAGAAAATGAAGTATCGGATATAGAAAAAGTCTATCCAACAGAAAATCCAGAAGACTTATTTGAAAAATTTCCGAATGGATTTATTATAAAACAAAGAAGATTGTTTAAAGAAGAAGATAAGAGCTATAGTTTAGAATTGAAGATGAAGGGAGATAAAGACACTAAAAATAGAAGGGAAAGTAAAAAGGTATTATTACAATCTAAACCCCTATAAAGAAACAGTAGAAAAAGAAAGTAAAAGTAGAATATATAAAAGGCCAAAATCTAGTGTTAGAAAAACCTGAATTTTTGGAAGAGTTAGTTACCTAAAAACCATTTTTATTCCAAAAATTGAAATTGAATAAAACTATATTGGAGAAAATTAGAATTTAATAAAAAGATTATACTATGGAAAAATGGAGGATATGGAATAACATATAATATAAATAATAATATAATTAATACTTATCTAGGGGTGAAATCGAGTAACCCTAACATTAAGAATAAAGTGGAATTGAAAGTTCTAATTATAATCCATATAAGCATGGAATAATAATTTCAGATAAAGATAAAAGATATATATTATCATGAATTAGTTTCTGAACATAAGGAGGATTTATACAGTGAATAATAATACTTTGTATGCTTTCAGAATGGACTTATGAATTTGAAAAAGCAAGAATAAAGGGAGCCAGTGATGATAATATTGTAAAAGAGGCCTAAAATCAATTCCTGAAGGGGTTGAATACCTAGATGAGTTTTACGATAAAGATACAGGTACAAGCGGGACAGCATTTAAAGATAAAAGATATTAGAAAATAAAGAAGGTTCATTCAAAAGGGATATCTACTTTGGTCGATATGATGACGGTGGTTTTAATTCGGATTTAGATGAGATAAATACTTATAATTGAATAATGAAGCTAAATAAAGAAGATATATTTAAGGTAATATCTCAATATAATTTTTTGAATAAAAATAACACAATAAATAGAGTTAGTGAATTTTTATAAAATACACGGATATGGTAATTATGACCAAGGGAAAAATAGTAGTAGAAAGAATAGTAAACACTGATACAATAATAGCTAAAAGATACATATCTTCAGAATATACAAAAGAACAAAAGAAAAACACCAAGAAGACTTTTTTTGATTATTTAGAGAGAGGTAAATTTAAGAATGTTGAGTAGATTTTTCAAAGTAATATTATTACTATTTATGGTAGCTCCAGTAATAGTCGTTTTTGTATGATGTATTAGCAGCTCCTAAAGTCTTAACAAGAGAAAACAATAAGGGTAACGAGGTTGAACAGCTTGATAGATTAATGAATACAACGAGATACGCTGAACAAATAAGGAAAGCAGGGTATCAAGTAGATGATTATGATTTGAAAATGATGGATAGAATTCCAAAGCTGAAACCAAAGGAGAAACAAAATTCATTATTCAATCTCCTACTAATACCAAAGAAATATTTGTATATATAAATGGATATCGCAACCGTATAAGTTTTGATAAAGATATGAATATAAATGGTAGTGCTATTGATCAGGGTAGAGATAAGAGTAGTAGGATGGCAACAGAAGAAGAGAAGAGTAAGTATGAAAAAGAAATAAAACAAGAAATAAACAAACTATTGGATGATGTTTATAAAGTTGGAGGAAAATAATGTTAACACAAGAATAATCAAAATAATATTCAAGATTATTACAGTGAAAAGTAGGTGTTATAATGAAAAACTAAGTAAGAGTTGGAAAAATATTTATAATAACAACGGTAGTATTAATAGGTAGTATATATGGATATTATAAAATAAATAATAGAAATTCATTTGAAGAGATGTATAATTCATATTATAATATATTATCAATTAAATCGATAGATAATATGCCACAAATAAAAACAATATCTAAAGATGATAAAGGAGCGGATATTGTGCATTTATACTATAAAGATAATACAAATAATGAGAAAATAGCATTATCCCTAGTAAACTACGATAATAACCAAAAATATTAGTAACAAAGTCTATTTTAATTTCAGATACAGTATACTTAGGCATAAATCATGTATATAATATGAATAGTCAGAAATTGAAGATTATTATAGATTTCCATGGAAAAGAAGCACCTATCACAGATGATAGAATTAAAACAAACAAGAGAACTCTTAGAAAAGCATAATATCTCAAAAAGAATACCTACAGAAGAAATCAGATGAACTGTTAGATACAGTTTTGACAGATTGGAAAAGGTATAGTGGAAGTTCATATTCAAGGAACAATATGGGAAGACTAACAATAGAAAAAAAGATGAGTTTTTGGGATAATATACTATAGTTGTAACCTTTTAAGTTAAGGTTGTTTCTGTGTGAAAAAAGTGGAATCTATTTGATGATTTAGAAGTGTCAAGAGCATTTAATCAACAAGTAGACGATACGACAATTACTTTAGGAAAACAGTAAAAGCAGGTTTTTTGTGGATAAATTATAATAAAAAGTAAAGAATATTTTTCTTTACTTTTTATTATTAAAAATATATCATATATACTTTTCTGAAAATTATTTTTCTCTTCTGCGCCTAAATCTTTAGCTCTTTTTTTCTGATGTTGATAATTTGCGCTCTTCTTCTAATGTGTCTTTCATTCCTAATTTGTATTTTGCTTTGTCAAAATCGATTTTTGTATAATCAATTACCAGCTTCATAATAAGTTGGTTATTTTTCTTCAAAGTTAGCACTCACACCATTAATATTAGAAAAATTGTTCAGAGATTGATGATTTAGTATTTTTTTCTAGCATTTTCATCTGAATTTTTCAGTGTGTTAGTAATGACTAGTTTGTTTACAACGTCATCTTTATAATAGATAGTAATTTCACTTTCTTCTCTATCCGTTTTGTGAGTATAAGTTTTAGTTTTTCTCCTGAACAAGCGGTAAGTAGTAAGATAGATGCAACAAATGTTATAGTTAGTTTTAATAATTTCTTCATGTAGACTTCTCCTTTATTAATAATTTCATATGTTATTGATTTAATTTTTACAAAGGAATATAACAGTAAAGTCAAGAGTTGTAATAACTTAGGGATAACCTATTTCATAGTTTATACTTGTTTAGTAGGTAGTAGGCTATTATTTGTGAGTCTTTTTCTTTGACAAAAAGAGATTTCACCTTATAATAGTTCTAAATAGAACAATTAAAAAAAGAGAAGAAAAATGAATTTTTGGGATCAACATAAAACAATCACTTGTTATTATGCGATGCTTACTAAATCTGTTTGCGATAAATTCAATCTAACCCAGATGGGGTATGCTATATTGATGTTTTTGCATAATAATCCACAGTACAATACGGCTGCTGATATAGTGAGGGAACGCAAGTCTACAAAATCACATGTATCAACTACGTTAAAATTGCTGGAAGATAATGGCTTTGTTATGAAAAAACAGAGTGCAGATAATAAGAAAAGAATAGAAATAGTATTGTTAGAGCCAGCGCAAGAAATAATTCAAGCAGGGCTTAATGTGCAAAAAGAATTTATCCAAAATATGTTTCAAGGACTTACAGAAGAAGAAATGGCTATTTGGAAAAATATTTTTGTTAAGATGTGTGATAATGCTGAAAAATGCTTACAGGATAGATAAGAATGGAGATGAAACCATGTTTAGTGTAAAAAAGAGAACTCTTTTATTAATAGCAGGAATAGTATGGTTTATAGCGGGATTTAATGTAGCGAGATTAGGTTTTTATCATATTTTATGATAAAATCTCAGTGGTATTTCTATATATTCTCTATAATAGTTTTTGCTTTTGTTTGCGAAAATGTTTTTCAAAATGAGTATGAATCACACTAAAAGGATAGTTTCGTATGAAGATTACAGACCATTTTGGCACTTTTTCGATTTAAAGGCGTATATTATTATGACTTGTATGATGAGTATGGGAATAGGTTTCAGAATAATGGGATTTTCCCAGATAATTTTGTTGCATATTTTTACTCTGGACTTGGTTGTGCTTTGACGCTTGCCGGAGTAATGTTTTTAGAAATTATCTTTGTTACGCAGAAATAGTAGAGAATCTGCCGAAAACATTGAAATAAAATATTTTTAAGTCATATTTCTTGGTAAGATAACAATAGAAGTTTGAAAAAGACTTGCAAAAATTTTTGCAAGTCTTTTTAATAATATTCATCTTTGCAAAAAAATTCAGTTGCACGAACAGCGCCTTCCAACCTTTGTATAATTTTTTTACGTTCATTCTCTTTCATGGCTGGAACAAATAGCTTTCCAGCAGAGTTAAGATTTTTAATTTCCTCAAGGTTTTTCCAATATCCAGTTGCTAGTCCAGCAAAGAATGCAGCTCCAAGAGCTGTTGTTTCTAGATTCTCTGCGTGCAATTTTCACTCCTAATATGTCAGATTGGAATTGTAGAAGGTAGTTGTTATGTGCAGCTCCACCATCTACTTTTAGTAGTGGGATTTCAACATTGGCATCTATTTTCATTGTGTCAATAATATCGCGTACTTGATAAGCAATGGATTGTAATGTTGCTTTTTACTAAATCTTCTTTTGTTGTAGCACTGAGTTAATCCGAAAATTGTCCCACGAGCTTCTGGATTCCAATACGGAGCACCTAAACCTGTAAATGCAGGGACAAGATAAACATCATTATTATTAGAAGAATTATAAGCTAATTCCTCAGTTTCTGACGATTTTTTTATAAGGCGCAAGCCATCTCGTAACTCATTGAATAGCACTTCCTGCGATAAAAATAGAACCTTCTAATGCATAGTAGATTTTTTTCCATTAATACCATATCCAATAGTTGTCAGTAGATTGTTTTTTGAAAGTTGCATACTTTCTCCAATATTCATAATAATAAATGAACCAGTACCGTAGGTATTCTTAATCATACCTTTATCAAAGGCAAGTTGACCGAATAATGCTGCTTGTTGGTCACCTGCTAGACCGCTAATTTTAACTTCTCCACCATAAAAATGATAGTCGGTAGTAGTCCCATAAATTTCAGAATTAGATTTCACCTCAGGTAGCATAGTTTCAGGAATGTTTAATAAGTCTAAAACTTCTTTATCCCAAGTCAAGTCTTGGATATTAAATAACATAGTACGTGCTGCATTAGTGTAGTCTGTAACATGAGTTTTTCCACCTGTAAGCTTCCAAACTAACCAGGTATCTATTGTCCCAAATAATAATTCTCCTTTTTCTGCGCGTTCCTGAGCTCCTCCTACATGGTCTAAAATCCAACGGACTTTTGTTGCAGAGAAGTACGCATCAACAACAAGACCAGTTTTTTATGTATTAAATCTTTATAACCATCTTTAACTAATTTTTCAGCAATAGGAGCACTTTGGCGTGATTGCCAAACTATTGCATTGTAGATAGGCTCGCCAGTTTGTTTATCCCAAACAACAGTTGTTTCACGCTGATTGGTAATACCAATGCTGTCTATTTGTGTGGGTTTAATTCCACTTTCAATAAATACTTCAGCGATAACGGATTGAACTGAGTTCCAAATAGCATTTGCATCATGTTCTACCCAACCTGATTGTGGGAAAATCTGCGGGAATTCCTTTTGACTACTTGCAACTATTTCTGCTTGTTTATTAAATATTATCGCCCTTGAGCTTGTTGTACCTTGATCTATTGCCATTATATATTTTTTTCATATCACACCTCGAAAAATCTTTTTCATTCTAATTATATCATTTTTATAGAAAAAAATCTCTAATAATTAAAAAAATATAGTTTTTCTACATTAAAAGTAATTACCTCCAGATAATAAAAAAATATCTGAAGGCAATTTTTCTTATTTCAATAAAATTTTATTAATAGTATCTAGGATTGCTGTTTGTTTTTATCTTTATAAGTTCTTTTTATAAAAATAATAATCTCTGCTGTTAAAAGTATTAATACTATTTTTAATAAGTTGTGGATAAAATAGACAAAGTATAGCGGTCAAAAAGTAATATAAATGAAGCGAATTTAGCTCCACCTTTTAATATACCACCACTTGGTCCTTGTATTTTATAATATACAAATCCAACTACCAAAGTAGCGACTAAAGTTCCCCAAAATTGATCCATAATTACACCTCCGAAAAGATTAATAAATTTAACTTCTATTTTGATAGAATATTAATAGTTTTTTAAAACTGCCTAACATATAACCACTGATATAAGCAAGTTGCTACGAATATCCCTATATAGCTACAATATATCATAAAAATAAGTGGGTGTAAATTAAAAAGTATAAGTGAAATTTAGAAAATGAAAACATATAAAAAGAGGATTATTAATATCTATATTTAGCAAAAATATATAAGATGAAGCGAATATATATATATATATAAATGAGTTTAAAACTGTTAAATAAAAGATAAGAGACATTTTTAAGAAAAATATAAAGTTATTAATTGCACATTGTTGCTATTATTTAAATTTTGGGGAATTTTTCCTTGTTGTTATAAAAATAATAGATTTTTAAATTATAAGATAAAAATTAGAGAAGCTCCATTTTGATTTTTAGCAAATAACTAGCGATTTTTCTTATTTTTCTTATAAAATAGATAGTAATATTATAGAGGGCTTTTAAGGGCTGATATAAAGTTTGATTGAATCGAGAAAACACAAGGAGAAAAATGAATTCTTTACATACATCATTAGCTAAGTTATTAGCGAAATTAGAAAAGCAAGCAAGTTTTAACAAAAAGTAGCGCAAATATAGAAAAGTTTAAAGTAGGAGAATTGGCAAAGTTATATTCGTGATCTTTTCACAAAGGAATATCCGGGAAATAGAAATAAAGAAGACTATTAGAAAAAGTACATTATGCCAATACATATGAGGATAAAACATTAAAAGAAATTGCGTTTTTAGTTGATGAAATTAGCGAATATATGTTTAAATTAGAGGTAGCTAATCGTGATTTTGTAGTAGGATATTTTAACACACTTATTATTGATCCAAATATTGAACCAACAGAATATAATTTTGTTTTGATGGAAGTTGATAGTCTAATTGAAAATAGTTTTGTTGAAGTGCCTGAAGAGGAATAAAGATGAAAATTTTAATACCAACAGCGAAAGAATTAAATAAAAAAGCACAAGAAGTACCTGAAGAGCTTTTAGGTGAGAAAACAAAAAACATTATTGATGAATTTGCTGATAAAAAGCCAGAAGAACTTGCTAAAATATACAAAATAAAAGAAGAAAAAGCGCAGGAAGAATATGTGCGTTGGCAAAATTTAGCAAACCGTAGCGCAAAATCTTATAAAGCGTTAGAGCTTTTTAATGGTTTAATGTATCGAAATATTAGTCGTGATAACTTTACTGAGGAAGATGCAGAGTATACAAAGAAAAATGTGTACATCACAACTGCTCTTTTACGGGGTTATAAATGCCTATGAGGCAATTCATGAACATCGTCTTGATTTTCTACAAAATGTAAAAATTAAAGATAGTTCGCTGAAAAATTTTTGGCGTGAAGATTATGATAGAAGTGTAGAAAATGATGAAGTTATTATATCGTTATTATCAAAGTGAATTTGAGGAAGTTTTTCAAAAACTATACGCGATAAATTCATTAAGATTACTTTTATGGAAGAAGAAAATGGAGATTTAAAAACACATTCTGACTATCTCTAAAAAGGCACGTGGTAAATTTTTGAGTGAGATAATAAAAGCGAAAGATTACTAATATAAGAGAAGTAGAAACTATAAAAATTTGATGGTTTTGAGTACAAGTCTGAGCTTTCAACTGAGAATAATTTAGCGTTTGTAGCTAAAAGATAAAAGCGCAGATAAGGAGAAATTTGAATAGAAAGATAAGAATAGGGGAAAAACTTAATGAAACGAGAAATAGATACAAAAAGAAGCTTTTACTATGGTTTTCCAGTTATTTTAATTGGTTATAAGGATCCCAAATGGCGTTATAATGTAACGACATCAAGTTCATCATATTCATTAGGAAATATGATAACTGTAGGGATTAGAACTAATAGTAATGCAGAGAAGAATATAAAAAGAATATAAAGAATTTACGGTTAATATACCTTGTCAGGAAATTTTGAATAAGGTGGAGATTGCAGGCTTCCACCCAGGACAAAATAAAATAGGAATGGCAGATATAACGTATGATCCTGGAAAATATGTTGATGCGCCAATATTAGATGAATGTATTTTGTCTATTGAGTGTAAGGTTGAGCATATCGTTGAGTATGGAGGATATACTAACTTTATCGCTAGTATTAAAACGTCGTGTAGTGGAAGAAAGTGTTATCGATGAAGAAGGGTAAACTAAAAGGAGTAGAGTTTAATCCTATTTACTTCGTTGGTGACGAATATCAAAGAGTATATCGATATTTTAATGATGAAAGTAGGAATTTAGGAGATAACATTGGTTGTTCAGCAGAAGATGATGGGCCGACATGCGGTTAATCATAAGTAATCTATAAATTTAGTTAAGGTTTTTATTTATGATGCAAGAGCATAATAATTTTTTTAGAAGAAAGGAGGATTTTTATGGCTTATTATAATTTGCAAGTTCATAGTGCATACGATTTACTCAATAGTACGATAAAGTACAAAGAATTGTTTGAGAAGCTAAAGAGTGACAATCAAGATTTGGTAGTAATAGTCGATCCTAATATGTACGGAGCGATAAAGGCTTATAAAGAAGCTAAAAAGACTGGAATAAATTTAATTTCGGGGTTAGAAATTAAGTTGGGATATAGTATTAGTTTTTTAACTTTTAATATTTTATGTAAAAATGAAAGAATGTTCCATAAATTATTTGAGTTATCAACTCGCTTTTTGAACGAGGAAGAGTTATCGTTAGAAGCTTTTTAGCGGAGATAAAAAGATTTTAAGGATGATTTTTGTTCTTATTGTTACTAGTGAATTAAGAGACAGTATAGAATTTAGTTATCTTCAAGAACAGTTAATCGGATATGATTTTTTATTTTGGTTTTTAATAGAAAAATTTAATTACAGTATTTATGCATATTATGATAATATCGTTTTATACAAAACCAAGTTATTATTTAAATAAAGACCACTATCAACAAGTAGTTGTAGCGCGGGCTATAAGAGATAATACTAAGTTGAATATAAGAGAATTAACGACAACTATTGGAGATCATTTTGTACGTAGCGTACAAGATTTTTTCTTTACTTTTTAGAGTCAGATAATGAAAGAGTATATTTTTTACACTTCAAAAATCTCTAGATAATCAGCAAAGAATAATAGATAAATGTCATTATGAATTGGAATTTTCGGGTTATCATCTTCCTAAATATATTTATGGAGAGCATGAAGATGTTTTTGTGAAAATGTCTGCTAAGGACTATCTTCGATACTTAGTTCAAAAAGGAGCTAAGGAAAAACTTGTTGGGAAAGATTATTATGCATATAAAAAGCGTTATGAGTATGAGCTTAAGATTATTGATGATATGGGCTTTAACGACTACTTCTTGATTGTTTATGATTTTGTTAAATATGCAAAAGATAATGGGATTTTAGTTGGAGCAGGACGTGGTAGCGCAGCAGGAAGTTTGGTATGTTATTTACTAAATATTACCGAAGCTGATCCACTTGAGTATAACTTGCTTTTCGAACGTTTCTTAAACAAAGAGCGTATTTCTATGCCGGATATCGATATTGACTTTCAGGATACACGTCGTGATGAAGTGATAAAGTATGTGGAAGGGAAATACGGAGAAGATAAAGTTGCACAAATTATTACCTTTACAACGTTTCAATCGAAGAGTGCTGCTAGAGAAACAGCAAGGATACTCCAGTTTAGTGAAGAGGATTTGAAATTTATCAGCAGTAATGTAAGTTCTACAAGAACATTAACCGAATGCTATGAAGTATCAGAAAATCTTAGAAATTTTGTTAATAAAAGTGATTTGAATCGACGTTGGTTCTCTATTGCATTAAGTCTTGAAGAATTGCCGAAAAATCCTTCGGTTCACGCAGCGGGTATAGTAATAAGTGATGATAAACCTTTGATTAAACATACGCCATTGGCTGCTTCAAATGTAACAAAATATTTAACACAGTGGACTATGGATGATGTTGAAAGTGTTGGACTTTTTGAAGATAGACTTTTAGAATTCGTTATTTAACGATGGTTTCAAATATAGTCGAGCAAATTAAAAAGATAATCCTAGTTTTGATATAACGAAGATTAATTACGCTTATCAAAAAGTATATAATTTGTTTACACAAGGAAGAACGGAAGGTATTTTCCAGTTTGAATCAAGCGGAATGAAGGAAAAACTTCGTTTGCTTCGTCCGACAGAATTCAATGATATAGTTGCGATGAATGCTCTTTATCGTCCAGGGCCTATGGCGCAGATAGAGACTTACGTTCGTAGAAAAACATGGTGAAGAAAAAGTTGTTTACCCGATCCACATCTGGAAAAATATTAAGGGATACTTATGGGGTTATCGTTTATCAGGAGCAAATTATGCTTATTGCGGTGAACTTTGCTCATATGTCACTGAATGAAGCTGATAATATGCGTAGAGCGGTGAGCAAAAAGAAAAAAGAAGATTTAGAATATTACGGACGAATTTTCATTGAGAAAAGTGTAGCTGCGGGATATGACCTTAATATCCTTTAAGAAACTTTTTGACTTGATAGTAACATTTGCTAATTACGGATTTAACAAAAGAGTCACGCAGTTGTTTATAGTATGCTTGTATCGTTTGGCATGCTTAAAAGTTTATTATACAAAAGTATTTCATGACAGCTCTTCTAAATAACGTAATTAGTAGTGAGAAGAAAATTAATGAATATAAACAAGAATTGAATAATCTAGGGATTACCTTGGCTAAGCCAGATGTCAACGTTAGTTTAAGTGATTTTAGTGTTTATAAGCAGGATATTATTTTTGCATTAACGGCGATAAAAAATGTTGGTTATCGCAGTAGTTATGAGATTGTTCAAGATCGACTTAATTTCGGAAAATATCAAGATATAGATGATTTCTTAAAACGTATGAATAAAAAAGTTGACTACCAAGCAGCGCAGTCATTAGTTAAAGGCTGGAGCATTGGATACTTTTGGTTACAATCGTGCAACACTTATGAAAAAGTTAAAGATTACTATGAAGATGACCGTAAGTATATAAATAATGTGAGAGTAGCCTTATCAGCAGAATCAGGCTTAACTTTGAAGGTTGAGGAGATAGAAGATTACCCGATTGCTGAAAAAATTCAAATGGAAAAAGAGGTCACAGGTACATATTTCTTGAAGCATCCAGTTCAAGTAGAAAAAGAAAAATATGCTTATTTACCTCTTCGATATATTGGGCGAGATGTAAGTGATAGCTACGTTGAGGTTATCACCAAAAAAGAGATAAAAACCAAGAAAGGTGAGTATATGGCCTTTCTAACTGTTAATGATGGCAAGAATGACTATGATGTTACAGTGTTTCCAAGTGTCTATAAATATGCGAGTGGTTTTATTAAGGTTGGAGAGTTTTCTGTTATGACTCTGAAAAAGCAAATTCGCAACAATCGAGAACAATATATTTTTTAGAAGAAGATAGCGAGCCTAAAAATTATAATGATTATTGCTTAAATAATATAAAAATAATTTACATTATAGAAAGTAAAGATGTTTTGGAATTATTACAAGAACATAAGGGTAGAAGATTCTGGTGTAGAAGTGGTATTATTCAAAAATAATAATACAGATAAAGCGCGTAAATTCCACATAGAGAAATGAACAATTGTTTGTTCATAAATTTTTGAATAAATTCCTGGGAAACGCATTAAAAATAGAATATTCAAAAGAAATAAGAAAAAGAAAACAAAAAACGCACAATACAATTTTTCACTAGAAAAAAGTATAAAATATGATATTGTTGATAAGTAAATTTAAAAATATTAATAATTAAATTGAAAGAAGGTAAAACTAAATGAAAAATCGTAGTTTTGACAAGTGGTGGAGATGCACGGGAATGAACGCAGCGGTACGTGCGGTTGTAAGAACAGCAATCTATAATGGTTTAGAAGTTTACGGAGTATACCAAGGATACAAAGGTCTAGTAGAAAATAATATTAAAAATTAGAAGTTGGAGATGTAGGTAACATCATTAATCGTGGTGGAACAATGCTTTATTCAGCGTCTACAGAGTTTGCTAATCCAGAAGTAAGAAAGATTGCTATTAAAAACTTAGAAGCATTAGGGTATCGATGGTCTAGTGGTAATCGGTGGTGATGGGTCATACCGTGGGGCAATGGCTTTAAGTAATGAGATGAACATCAAGACAGTGGGTGTTCAGGAACAATTGACAACGATATTTGTTGTACGGATTACACAATAAGATTTGATACAGCGCTTAACACAATTGTAGATGCGATAGATAAAGTTCGTGATACTGCATCAAGTCATGAGCGTGCGTTTATTATCGAGGTAATGGGGCGTAATGCAGGGAGACTTAGCGTTATATGCTGGTATTGCAGGAGGAAGTGAGAGTCTACTTATTCCTGAGAAAAAGAAGATCTTGAAGAAGTAGTTTCTCGTATTACAAAAGCAGGAGAAAGTCGTGGGAAAAAGACACTCAATTATTGTCCTTGCTGAAGGTGTAATGGGTGGTCAAGAGTTAGCAGATAAACTCAAGAACTTACTGGAGAAAAAGTTCGTGCGACTATTTTAGGGGCACATCAACGTGGAGGAACTCCATCAGCCAAGATAGAGTACTAGCATCACGTTTTTGGGAACTATGCAGTTCAACTTTTTATTAGCGGGTGAGTCTGGACGTGCTGTAGGTATTCAAAAACAATAAACTTGTAAGTACTAAGTTCCAAGACGTATTTAGTGATGTTCATAATGTTGATTTATCAATGTATGATGTATCAAAAACAACTTTCAATCTAAGTATTTCTTTTGAAAACATTTTCTTTGCATGAAAATGTTGATATTTCAAGAAAAAGTTTGAAAAATAAAATGAAAATACGTTAAAATAATAGGGTAAAAGATAAAACTAAGAGGTAAATTAAACTATGATACAGAGCTAAAAATAATTTGTACAATTGGACCTAAATCAGAATCAAAAAGAAAGACTTACGGAAATGGTTGAGTTAGGAATGAACGTTTGTCGTCTTAACTTCTCACATGGAGACTATTCTGAGCATGGTGCACGTATCCAAACGATTAAAGAAGTAAGAGAAGAGACTGGAACAAATTTAGCAATCTTATTAGATACTAAAGGGCCAGAAATCAGAACACACAACATGGAAAATGATGCGATTATCTTAGAAACAGGTAATGATGTTATCGTATCTATGACAGAAGTATAGGAACTCCTGAAAAAAATTCTCTATTACTTACGGAGAATTAGTACATGATGTAAAAGCTGGAGATACTATTTTATTAGATGATGGGCTAATAGGATTAACAGTTAATTCTGTTGATGCAGAAGCAGGATTAATCTATACTACTGTTCAAAATGGTGGAGTGCTTAAAAATAAAAAAGGAGTTAATGTTCCAGGTGTTTCTACTAAATTACCAGGTATTACTCCAAAAGATGAAGAAGATATTCGTTTTGGATGTAAACAAGATATCGACTTTGTTGCTGCATCATTCGTTCGTACTAAAGAAAATGTATTAGAAGTTCGTCGTATTCTTAAAGAAGAAGGATGCGAACATGTTCAAATCGTTCCTAAAATCGAATGTCAAGAAGCTATCGACAATATCGATGAAATTATTGAAGTATCAGATGGTATTATGATTGCTCGTGGGGACCTTGGGGTAGAAGTTCCAGCAGAAGAAGTACCTATTATGCAAAAATCTATTATTGCTAAATGCAATACAGCAGGTAAATTTGTAATTACGGCTACTCAAATGTTAGATTCGATGCAAAAATCCACGTCCAACACGTGCTGAAGTATCAGACATGTGAACGCAATTTATGATGGAACTGATGCAATCATGTTATCAGGAGAATCTGCAGCTGGAGCTTATCCAATGAGAATCAGTTCGCACAATGGCTACAATAGCTAAACATACTGAAGAAAATGCAAGATTACTCTCAGTATTCTTAAAAGATCGTTCTAGAAAAATTGTATCAAAAAGATATGTACAAATGCGATTTAGGGGTATCAGTTGGATACACTGCATTAAACTTAGATTTACACACTATCGTAACTTATACTGAGTCAGGACAAACAGCAAGATTAATTTCTAAATATCGTCCAAATGCTGCTATTTTAGCAGTAACTCCCAAATCAAAAAAGGTTGCTCGTGGGTTAAGTCTAGTTTGGGGTGTAGATGCAAAGTTTCATCTCAAGTAACATCAACTGACGAAATGTTAGATACAGCAAAAGAAATCACTGCAACTTCAGGTTACGCTAAAAAGGTGATGCTATTGTAATTACTGGTGGTATTCGAGTAAATACTTCAAGAAGTAATGTAGGATCTACTAACTCTTAAAAAGTTTCAGTAGTAGACTAATAAAAAGAGGCTAGAAATTTTTAGAATTTCTAGCCTTTTTAAATAAGAAAAAAAGTAGCCTTAAAGGCTACTTTTGATTATGTAACACAAAATAAAATTTAGGGAAATTATTATTTTGCACTAGACTAAAACTTGAATGCTTTTAGTATTAAATTAAAAGTTTTATTTTGATATTTAGCATCCAAAAAGAAATATATAACTATAACTAGTATAGTTATAAGAATGGAAGCTAAAAATCAACAGTTATAAGAACAATCTAAAGGATTGTATGATTTATATAGATGTACCCTAATTATCTATAACGCTCATATAATGATTATCATAGGTATTAGCAGATTACCAAAAATTTGTAATTTTTAGTATAACTACTTTACTGGTTATTTCAGTAATACATATTTTTAGTAGTAATCGATATTAAATGTAACAAACAGTATAATTGGAAATAAATAAAAAAATAATATTAATTATACTAAAAATATTTTAATGATAATATTATCTTAGTAACTGTTTACAGTTTAATTGTATCAAAAATGTTGGATATTGTCAAAATGATAGCCGAAAAAGCAACCTATATTTTAGGAAATATCAGTAGAATAGATATGTTTATTTGATAACAGGTATAAAAATGGGATAGCATTGAGCATATCCCATTTTTATATTTTCATTAATTATCTATTTACAACATTAGGTGAATCACCAGTAGATATTACTTCAGTTGCTGCATTTAGTGCGCCTTCTACAAGGTTTTTTAACCGCTGTTTCTGTGTAAAAAGCAGTATAGGGAGTATAAATAATATCATCTCTATCGATTAATTCTTGCATCACTTTATCATCAAACTCTTTGTTTGAGAAATCTTTAGGTACATAGTTTCCTTCGTTTTCATACACATCAAGGCTTGCTCCTAATAGTTTTCCGCTATCTAAGGCACGGATAACAGCTTTAGTATCAACAAGAACTCCGCGAGCAGCGTTGGCAAAGATAGCACCGTCTTTCATTTTGCTGAAGAATTCATCGTTTACCATGTGAGTATATTCTTTAGTAGCAGGAACGTGGATAGTAACTACATCAGATTGAGCTAATAGTTCATCGATGCTATCTACATACTCAAGTACTTCGCGAGCAGCGTCTGATGGATATAAGTCATAACCGATAACACGGCAACCTAAACCTTTGAATAATGTCGCTGATTGGCGTCCGATGTTTCCTGTACCAAGGACACCGACAGTAAGTGTTCTAAGTTCTCTTGAAATAATATTTTTGTTCCAAGTAAAATCGTGCTTCTCTACATTGTTAAGAATTTTTTTAATGTTTCTACTAATATATAAAACCGTTGTAACTACGTGTTCTGCAATTGCATTAGGAGAGTAGCGTGGAACGTTTGTCATACTTATTCCTAATTCACGCATATATTTTTATATCATGGATATCAAACCCAGCCATTCTGTTTGCTATTACTTTAACACCTTGTTCTTTAGCATAGTCATAAACTTCTTTGTGAATGGTCTATTTTTGGAACATGACGATACCTTGTTTGCCATCGATTAAATGTTTTTGTTTCTAGTTGAAGCTCCCTTCGTGCAAAGTCAACTACTACATCTGGATGTTCTTTTAACCAAGCATCAACAAATGGTCTTTCGTCTTCTCTTAAATTGAATAGTGCTAATTTCATAATGTAAACTCCTTTTTAATTTTATATTTCTAGATGAATATTAGATTGAGAATGCTGTAACAAATAGATAATTAAGAACATCTAATATTCAGCTAGCACATAATTCACTTAAAAAGTGCAACACATTGAAACACCCTTACAGCCTTTTATTTTAACAGAAAAATCTATGGTGTCAACATGGAGAAAAATATAATACAGAAAATATATTTAGCAAACAGAATACTTTATGAACACTTATATAAAAGTAGATTGAATGAAAATACATAATGAAAACTTAATATTTTTAATTGTATATTGAGATGGATTATGCTAAATCATAAAGATAACTAGAACTATATAAATATAATTTTATTTAATTAAAAATATAAGTATAGAAATTAAATGATTGTTAATACAGATGTAAGTGTGTATTATAAAAATACTTTTCGAGGTCTATTTAGAAAAATTTCTAAATAGTTCTTGACAATTTGTTAAAAGACGTATAATCTATTTAGAAGGATATCTAAATAGATTGGTAATATAAAAAGGGGTGATATACATGGGATGAGTGAGACTTTGAAAGCTATATCTGATCCAATTAGAAGAAATATATTAGAATTGCTAAAAAGAAGAAAAGAAAAGTGCAGGAGATATTGCAGCAGAATTTCATTTGACAGGTGCGACAGTATCGTATCATTTATCTCAGTTAAAAAGCAGGATTAATTATGGAGAGTAAATATAAAAATTATATTTACTATGAACTTAACGCTTCTATTTTTGAAGAAGTGCTAATGTGGATATATGAATTAGGAGGGCATGATAGATAAGAAAATGTTACTATTTGAATTTTTATTATGTTTATTGCCGATGTTGATAGGATTTTTATTATTATGATTTACTGCCTGATAAAAATAGCAATTCACTTTAATATGCAAAGGTAATCCTGATAATTTGTTTCAAAACTTCGGGTATTGTATGGGTCTTCCGCTAGTAATGGGAGCAGTATTTTTAGTGTTATCTATTGCTTTAGATATTCAAAGAGACTGGGAAAAAAGGTGCGTCTTTGGTAAAAATGATAATACCTATATATGAGTATTTTTACTGCAGGAGCATTAATCTATTACGCTCTTGATAATAATTTTGATGTAGGAAACTAACATTGTTTACTGTAGGGAATAATTTTTATGGTTTTAGGGAATTATTTACCTAAAAAGAATACTGGGGTAAATATAATTTTTAATCTTTTTGCGGTTTAGAAAAAGGATTAGATGAGCAAAAATTTATCCGCATATATTCAAGATTTATAGTTGCAAGTGGAGTTTTTGATTTTTCCTTAGTGCATTTTTTGATAATCGACTTGGGATAAGTATAGTTATAATTTTTGCAATTCTATCAGCGATTTTACCATTTTATTTAGCTAAAAAGTATAGAATTAAAGATTGAGGGTGAAACTCTAATCTTTTTAGAAATTAGTAATTAGAGAGTAAGAGAAGAGATGCAATAAATCCTCTTCCCCAAAAATTCTAAAGAGTTATGTCAAAAGAATAATTAGAAAAATTTTAAAAATATAAGGTATAGGGTTAGTGTAACGTTTTAAGTAAATATTATGTAGTTTTGCTATATTAGGAATGTTGTATAAAAAATAGGAAGAGACAGAATGATACAATTAAAAATATTATTAAAAATATAAAACTGGTGGCAACGACGTTTGAGATTACTAAAGTCGAGTTAATATTAGCTTTCGTGAGAGTGAGTTTGTTTCAATCTTAGGTGCTAGCAGTAGTGGTAAGACTACGTTATTAAAATATTATTGGGGTTTGGATAAATATTCTTCTGGAGACATGCTTCTTCTGGGACGTTCTACAAAGGAGTTTAAAGATCGTGATTGGGATAGTTATCGTAATGGGACTATCGGTTTTGTTTTTCAAAGTTATAATTTGATTTCTCATCTAAGTGTTCTTGAGAATGTTAAATTAGCATTATCGATATCAGGGGAATCGAATAAAGAAAATTACGCAAAGGCGAAAAAAGTACTGGAAGATGTTGGTTTAGGTGACCACATTAATAAAAAACCAAATCAACTTTCTGGTGGACAGATGCAAAGGGTAGCGATTGCGCGTGCTTTGGTGACGAAACGAAAATTATTCTAGCTGATGAACCGACAGGAGCGCTTGATAGTAAAACAAGTGTTCAAATAATGGAACTTATTAAAGAAATAAGTAAAGAAAAGTTAGTGATTATGGTTACGCATAACCCAGAACTTGCTAATACATATAGTGATAGAATCGTCCGTTTAAGAGATGGAGAAATTATTGAAGATACAAATCCATTTGTAGAAGAAACTTCTAACAGTGATTATAGTCTTAAAAAGACAGCGATGGCATTTAGTAGTGCGATAAAATCGAGTTTTAAAAACTTTTACTGAAAAATTCCGTACATTGATGACGATTATTGCAAGTAGTATAGGAATTATAAGTATAGGTTTAGTACTTGCTATTTCGTCAGGGATGGATAAATATATCAAACTATGCAAAATGAGAATCTATCAAGCGTACCAATTATGATTAATAGCAAATCAGATTAATTTTTGGTTTAAGTACAGAAGATGATAGTTCTGAACAAGATGCTAAAGGTAACGAGTTGGTTTCCTAAATCCGTCGTGATATTCATAGAAAACTTATATACTGCTAATGCTCTAGGGACTGGTGAAACATTTATCGACTATATTAAAAATAATGCTAAAGATTACTATTCATCTATTGATTTCGTTAAAGGGTATCAAGTTATGGCTCTTAAAAAGAATGCAAAAGGTGATGTGAGTGTGGTAAAAGGCGATCAAAAATCTTTTGGAGGAGAGAGTATTTTTGGAGTGCTTCCAGAAGATAAAAATATGATTTTGAAACAATATGAAGTTGTGAAATCTTCTGAAAGTAACTTTGAGTATCCTAAAGGCAACGAATTAGTGTTATTTACAGCGTATAATAATGAAATAGACAAAGATACGCTAAGAGCATTAGGATTTGATGGAAATAGTAAAGTTAAAGTATGACGATATTTTAGGGAAAAGAATTTAGTATAGTTGATAATAATAGCTACTATAAAAAGATAGCAGATAGATTTATTCCGGCAGAAACAGATGATAAAATGTATGATGCAGGGACAAAAGTAAAAAGTAGTTGCAATATTAAAAAGCTAAAGATAATGTAACAAATCGAATTTTTACTTTAGGATATACACGTGAACTACAAAAAGCAATGCTAGATAAAGAAGTTAAGTCGGATATTGTGAGTTGCTCAACAAGCAGACAAAACTAAAAATATCATAACAGGTGAAAAATGGATGCAGATACTGCAGAGCAGGTATTAGCTACACTAGACGCAGATGTTGCACCAAGTTCAGATTAATATTTATCCGAAAAACATTTGCTGATCGTGATAAAAATTGCAGAAGTAATTAATGACTTTAATAAAAAGTTTCTGAGAAGTATGGAGCCAATAGCGCGGATTACCACAAATACAGTATTACTTATGCTGATATGGCAAAACAAATGACATCAATTATGTCGCAAATGATAAATACAATTTCATTAATTTTAACTGCGTTTGCGGGTATCTCACTAATCGTATCATCAATTATGATTGGTATTCTTACGTATGTATCTGTAGTTGAAAGAACAAAAGAGATTGGTATTTTACGAGCAATAGGGGCACGTAAGAAAGATATTACTCGTATCTTTATTGCAGAGGCAGGGCTTATAGGATTTGCTTCGGGAGCGATAGGAGTTCTAGTTGCAATGGGGTTAGCGATACCTATTAGTAGCTCAATCGCAAATGCCCTTAAAATAGAGAGTTTCAGTGCGAATCTAGATGTAAAAGCAATAGTAGGATTAATCCTGTTAAGTTTAGTATTAACGCTTATCGCAAGCATTATCCCATCAAGAATGGCTGCGAAAAAAGATCCAGTAGAGGCGCTGAGAACAGAGTAATAAGTGGTTTATATTCATTTAAAATGAAAAGTAACAGAAATTAGCCACAGATAAGAAAAAACACCTTAAAGGTTGAACTTAAAAATTCTAACTTTTTAGGTGTGTTTTTGATGGGGATTAGATATAAATATAATGGCTAGATTTAGATGATACACAAATTAAGAATATTGTTAAAATAGATTGACACATATTTATTAACCCCGTATAATAAAAATATTGTATTATAAATTAACCGATTTTTAACGGATTAGAGAGGGAGGATTGGATGTCGATAGAATTAGGAGTTTTTATTATTTTTATTTTTTTAGTTTATATTTTTATTTGTTTTTATATAAAGATAGACGAAATTTATTTTTGGGAATCAGTTTTCTAGCGACCATACTTTTTCTTGCTTTATATCTAATGTTTATTGTTGTTAAGTATGCTAATGATTATCCTATTATCTACTATATAGGTGTGATAGGTTTAATAGGTCTAATGTTTATTGTAACGATTTTGCCTCTTGCTGTAGTGTTGATGTTCTTCTATAATTCGTTTATGATTGTTCGACGCGAAGGGTTAAGACTTAGAAATCTTTTGAGTCTTGGAACGATAATTTTACTTATAGGGTATGTCGTATGGTGGCCTAGTGTAGGTCGCCATACATATGAAAGTAGAGTCTTGAATGGTGTTTACATCTATATCACTTTAGTAGTATTATATTTTATTTGTATTGGCTTGTCATATTTGGCAGCGAGTACGTTGAATATTATAAATTTACTTCCAAGAAAACTTGATTATGTTGTTGTTCTTGGAGCAGGGCTAATAGGAGAGCGTGTAACACCATTGCTTGCTAGTCGTATAAGAACGGGGATAAAGGTTTACAGTAAGCATCCAGGTAGTAAACTTATTATGTCCGGAGGGCAAGGTGCTGATGAAGTAGTATCTGAAGCTTTTGCGATGAAAAATTATGCGCTTGAACAAGGGGTTTCTGAAGAAGATATAATTATGGAAGATAAGTCTACTAATACAGAAGAAAATATTAAATTTTTCAAAAAGGTTTATGAAAGATGTTAACTCGCGCTTCGCCTTGGTCACTAATTATTATCATGTTTACCGAGCGTTAGTTATTGCGAAAACTTTAGGTTTTAGATGTATTGGTTACGGAGCTCCAACAAAATTTTATTTCACTCTTAATGCGTTTATTCGTGAATTTATAGGGTATTTATATTTAAAAAGAAAGGTGCATTCTGTAGTGATAGATTAGCTTAACGATATTATTTATATTAGCAGCAGTAGCAGTGAAATATATTATCGAATCAATTTTTGGTGGAGGACCAGCATTAAAAATTAAAGAAATATAAAATTCTGAAACTAGAAATAGTTTTGGAATTTTTTATGTTTATAGTATAATGGGATAAAGATTAGAAGCTAGTGCATAATGAGATAAGTGAGGATAAGTATTTTTGAAAGATCATAATTATTATATGGAGATGGCGTTGGAAGAAGCACGGTGTGCCTATCAAAAAGGGAAGTACCTGTAGGAGCGGTTTTGAGTTATAGATGATAAGAGTAGTAGCGAAGGCTCATAATACCGAGAAGCTAGTCATAACATTAAATCAGTGCAGATGTTGAGTTATAAAAAGAGGCGTGCGAGAAAAATAGGTTTTTGGAGATTGGATAGTAGTTATCTTTATACGACAGTAGAGCCCTGCGTCATGTGTAGTGGAGCGATTGTCCAAGCTCAGTAGAAAATGTGATATACGGTGCAGATGATGTTAAATATGGTTGTTGTGGCAGTTGTATTGATTTAGTTGCGAATAATAAATTTAACCATCAAGACACATATAATTTCAGGAGTATTAGAAGAAGAGTGCGCAGCACTTATGAAAAAGATTTCTTTAGGGAACTACGTGATAGGAAAAATAAATAATATTTTTTCAGATGTATTCCTTTAAAAGATTATAATTATAAAATAATAAAAATAGTAATAAATAAATATAATAACGATAAATTTATTCTTAAATAAACTTATCGTTGTTTTTAATTTAAAGTCTATTAAAGTAAAGAAAATTAGATAATAAAAATAAAATATATTGTAAAATTAACAAAAATTATATCTTTATTTTTATATTTTCACTATCTTTTATTTTTAAGAAATTTGATACAATGAGGTAGAAAGTAAAAGAGGAATTTTTGATGAAAATAGAGAATGTTATAAAGAAATTTAAAGACGAAGACATTTACCTTTGTCCGAAGTGTTTAAAGCAATCTAATATACAAAATATAAAGTCTAGTTTGTAGAAAATAATCATCAATATGATTTTTCGAAAAAGGGTTATATTCATCTTATAAATAATTATAAAGCGACAAAATATAGTATGGAATTATTTGAAGCCCGAAGTGTGATTTTTAAGGGGAGTTTTACAAAGAGGTATTTCTTGAGTTAGGAGAAAACTTGTGAAAAATATTCTAAGGATGTTTTAATAGATGCTGGATGCGGTGAAGGATATTATATTAGGCAACTAAAAGAGATATTTCCTGAGAAATATTTTTTCGGACTTGACAATAGCAAGGCGGCGATAGAGCTTGCGGTAAAAGAGGATAAATTAAATCCGTATATGTTAGCGAATATTGAACCACTACCTTTTCAAGATAATAGCGTGTCGTGTATTTTGAATATTCTTACACCAGCAAATTATCATGAGTTTTTTAGAGTATTAGGAGAAGAAGGGTATTTAATCAAAATAATACCTAATACGGATTATTTAAGAGAAATTCGAGAGTTAATGGGTGTAAGAGAATATAAAAATACTGAAACGGTAAATCTTATTAAAGAAAACTGCACCATAATAGAGCGTGTTAGGGTAAATAAAACGTACGAACTGGATGAGTATTTGGCGGAGAATTTTTTAAAGATGACACCATTAACATTTTTCTAAAGATGTATCAAAAGAAGATATAAAAATTAAAGAAAATAACTATAGATTTAGAGATTTTAGTTTGTAAAAAAATATAATGGACATTTTTATTAACAAAGGGGGAATTTTCATGAATACTAAAGATTATGATCGAGTTGTTGAAGTGAAAAATATGTAAAAATCATAGCCTACGAATTGTCTTGATTTTGCGTTAAGAGAAGGGGATATGTATCTTATGAGAGAGGCTAGTATTCGTCAGACGAATTATTACCTTTGCGAAAAAGATGGGAAAACGTATCTAATAGATAGTGATAAACACAAGGATGAAATAGATTGGGTAAATCTAGCTAAGTTCGTCGAAGTAGAAATAGATGATTCTGTGTACAGAAGATATAGAGTATTGAAGTAAATTGACAATTAAATAATTTCTGATGTAAAAGCGTGTAATGGCTCTAGAAGAAATAGTCTAGAGATTTAAAGGAAAAAATCATGTACTAGCATACGATAGTAAAGATGAAGTTTGGAACGCCTTAGATGATAAGATAGAAAAAGAAAAAGAGTATCATTGCCCAATCTGTGGAGGAAAGGTTATTTTTTAAAACAAGGTAAAAATTCAGTCTCATTTTGCTCACGCTAAAATTGCTCATGTCAATATGAAACATATAAAAAGAAAGTAAGGGAGCATTTAGAGACGAAAAGAGATCTTTACGAGCATTTTATGAAAAAAATATCGCAATGTAGAAGTGGAGCATATTTTTAAAGTAGGTGAAAAATACTATCCAAATAGCAGATGTGTTTATAAAAAGATAAGAATGTCGCTTTTTGAATATCAGCGCTCCGTAATACCTTATGAAGCGATAAAAAAGAACGTACAAAGGTTAGTGAAAAAGCAGGATTGCGTCTGATTTGGTTAATAGATACAAATAAGTTTGTAAAAACACTTAAAAACATATGACGGTATTAGTTATATACGCTATGCACCGTTTGTGGATACTTTTTCTAAATTATTATCAAGGTAAGATATTTTTCTACGGTTGGGATAATCTCAATAAAAAGTTTGAATTCTATCAAATTTGGGCGCATAATCTTAAAAAGAAATGCTATTTGTATAAAGACCAGCTTTGATATTGATGAATTTGATATACCTTTAGATTTTAAAGTTACTTGATAAAGATTTGACATCTAAAATTGTATCCTGAAGATATTGAAAATTACGTATATGAACAGATTAAATACGATAAAACTGTAAAAATAAAATTCTAAGTATGTTTTTATAATCAGCATATAGAGTTAAATAATATTCCGAATGTTATCAGGGATAAATATGCTTGAACAAATACTTATAAAAACACCGCTTATCTATTGGCAAGGGATGATGTATAAAAATTTTTAAAGAGGGAAAAACTTATCCTGAACTTATACGCATAATGAGTAATATTATAGAGTTTAAAAGATAATATTTATATAAACAATATTCAACAGGAGAGATTTTTCTTGAAAGTATTTAAACAATACTATAAAGAATTAGTAGAGAAAGCGAATTAAGGGGAATATATTATGGAAGAGTCTTGTGGGAAACTATCAGATATAGAAAAAGATACTATTGTCGTTATTAGCAATAGAAAAAGTTACTACTTTGAAAATACATAAAAATACTTAAAGACTTAGGATGTATAGAAAAATTCTCAGAATTGTCCTTAGAGGGTTTAGGGTCTATTTTGGAGATAACACTGAAGAAGTCTATGAGAAATTTAATAATAATATGAAATTTGACTTTGTTAGTTACTTTGATTTCTATATATGCAAAATGTATCTTTTGTGATGATGTTTATTATCCACAAGATTTTTCAGACTAGTATGACTATCCGTTTGTTATTTTTATAGAGAAACAAAAGATTTATTATTATTTTAAAAGAAAAATGTCAATTGTAGGCGGTAGAAATAATACTTCATATTCAGATACTGCGTTAAAAATTATTGTATGCACATTTGATAGAATAATAATTTTGTTATAGTTAGTGGCTTGGCATTCGGAGTTGATAGTTTGGCTCATCAAGCAGCCATAGGAAGCAAGGGATATACAATAGGAGTAATAGCTCAAGGGCATAATATTGTTTATCCTGAACAAAGTAGAGAGTTATACAGAACAATTAGAGGCTAATCATCTTATAATATCGAGGTATTTTCCAACTTCTCCGATAAGAAATACTAAATTTTTGGAAAGAAATAGGCATGTGCAGGGCTTTCAAAAGCACTTTTGGTAACAGAAGCGGCACAAAGAAGTGGTACGCAACGAACGATAGATTTTAGCTTTAGACTTAGGAAATTCTGTATTTTGTTTACCAGGAAGATTTGGTGATAAGATGAGTTGGTCGATGAATGAATATATAAAAGAGGGGCGATATTAGTTAATAAATTAGAGGATTTTGGTAGTGAGCTAGGATTTTAGTAAAAATATTTGAGAGGATGATTCAAATGACAGATATTTTATTTATTAATCCACTAGGTTGGGATAATATTATCTGGGCGAGAGTCACAGAGCAATTCCAAACAAAACCTTTGATTTTTATTGAATTTACAGAAGAGTTTTAAATCTATATCAAAAAGAAATTGAACAGGTTCTATTGAATAAAAATGACAAGAGTAAAAAGAGGGGCTATATAGTAGCGGCTCTTATGGTACGGTTGTTTTGCTTAATGGGTTGGAAATTTTTAGTGAATACCTTGATGGGGTTAATCTTATTGTCATCGAGGGGCTAGAACCTATACCTCGAAACCAGTTTTAAAAACATATTTTTGAACCAGAGATAAAGTTTACTAGTAAAGAAGAATATTTATCAAAGACACTTAGTGAAAAAGAAATGCAAGACAGGTTTTTGGTTTGAGTTACTTTTTAAGGAAGCTCAAAAAGAAGGTAGTAAATATGTTATGAAACCAGGGATAAAAATAGAGTATGATTATTTATCTTTATACGCTGGAATAAATAATTTGGAGTTGCTAAAAATGTAGATTGATTTTCCATAAAAATTACTATATTTTCATACTTCAAATTAGTAGCTGCAAATTATATACAAATAGGAGGATGATCACCTGCTAATGGTGACAAAAACCGCAGATGATTTTAAGGATTTTATTAGGAATTAGAAAAATTATGTTAAAGAAAGTAGATAGAAAGATTTTTCCGAGAAGAGTTATTAAAAAGAAAGGAATATATACTTCTTGAGAAATATAGGAAATATAGTAAAAGGTAGTTAATTAATAAGATTAGCTACTTTTTACTATATGAAGTTCTGAATAATTTAATTAGGAGGGGCTATGAAAAAGATATTGTTATATATATTGAGTATAGTAAGTTTGTGTGGAGTTATTTTTTTTAGTATTTATTATTTAACATTAGAGGATAAAGAAGAGAAGGTGCAAGAAAAACCGAAAGGTAATCTAGGTGTGAAAACTGCTCGTGTAGTAGCTAATGGCGATATTCTTTGTCATGATGCACTTTATTATACTGCGAAAAAGGGTGATGGGAGTTATGATTTTAATCAGTTTTTTGAATACGTTAAACCATGGATAGAGGAAGCTGATTTAGCGATAGGAGATTTTGAGGGGACTATTAGTGATAAGCATCCGCTAGCTGGATATCCTTTATTTAATGCTCCTGTCGAAATTGCAGATACAATAAAAGATTTAGGGTATGATGTTGTCGATTTAGCTCATAATCATATATTAGATTCGGGATTATATGGTGTGGAATATACAGCGAAAACCTTTAAAGATAGGAGGTTAGATGTTGTAGGTGTTCATGTTGACAAAAAACGTTCTGAAGACAAAATACTTATAAAAGAAGTTAATGGAATTAAAATAGCAATTTTGGCATATGCTTATGGATATAATGGTATGGAAGCGAATTTGACGGCAGAAGAACGCAATAATTATTTGGCAGATCTTAATGAAGTAAAAATGAAAGAAGAGATACAACGAGCTGAAAAAGAAGCGGATGTCACTATAGTAATGCCTCAGATGGGGATTGAGTATGAATTGCAGCCTACAGAAGAACAAAAGGTTCTTTATCGTAAGATGATAGATTGGGGAGCGGATGTAATTTTTGGAGGGCATCCTCATGTTGTTGAACCTGCAGAAGTTCTTGAAAAAGATGGGGATAAAAATTTATAATTTATTCTATGGAGAATTTTATTTCTAATCAACGTATGGAAGAATGGATAATAAATGGCCGGAGCGAGGTTTGTTAATGGATGTTACATTTGAAAAGTCTAATGATAAAACGATAATAAAAACTGTAAAAGCTCATCCAACGTTAGTTTATTCAAAACTTAATGGTAGATGTATAAATGGTATAGCTTTATATGATTATAAAGTTATGATATTAGAAGATTTTTATTGACGGTGGAAAGCATCGTGATAAGTTGGATGAAAAGATGAAGAAAAAGTAGATATTGTTTATAAAGAGATGATGGAGCACGTGAATTTGAAGTGGTAAAACTCTTTTGTTTGATAATAGTTCTCAAATATAGTAAAATTATCTACCTAATGACTTATAGAAGGAGAAGATTTGATGACAGAGTTTTTGATGTAATTAGAAATAGAAGATCGGTGAAAATACTTTTGATAGTAGCGTAAAAATAGAGCGTGAAGAAATTTTTAGAAATGTTAGATGAGGGCTAATATCTCTCCATCATCGTGCAATTTTCAACCATGGAGATATATTGTAGTTGATACGCCTGAAGGAAAAGAAAAAGCTAGCTAATGCAAACTATAATTTAACGCAAAATGAAACATCAGCGGCGATGATTATAGTTTTAGGTGATTTAAACTATTTTGATAAATTCGATACTATATATAATGAAGAAGTGAAACAAGGTCATATGACTGAGGAAATAAAAGAATCTTTTAAACAAGGTATGGGTAAAATGGTTGAAAGTCTACCACAAGATATAAAAAGAGAATTAGTTTACTTTGATTGTGGAATTTGGACAATGCAATTTGCTAATATCGCTCACGCTAAAGGATATGATACTAATATTATAGGAGGATTTAAAAGAGATAAAGTTTCAGAATTGTTTGATTTAGACGAAAACTTAATGCCGGTAATGTTAATTGCTCTGGGTAAAAAGAAAGAGATGGACGTCCATCAACTCGTATGAGCGCCAAAGATTTGGTAAGATTTGAATAATAGAAAAGTTGCTTAATAATGCTGTATTGGTAAGAAGATTGTACTTCTGTACAGATTAATGTTAAACAACTTTTTATTATATTACTAGCATATTATTTTGAAAAATGAATTAACATTATAAAAATATATAGTATATGATTGGAAGGAGAACTATATTGAAAAAACTAGAAGCGGTAATTTTTGATTTTGATGGGACAATAGTAGATACAGAAAAAGTCTACTTTGAGAATATGCGTGATTTAACGAGTGAGATGCTAGGGAAAACTCTTGATAAAATGGATTATATCGAAAATGTTTCGGGGACTAATGAAGAAACAAGTAGAAGATATTATAATAAACGATTTGGCATGTCAGACGATGATTATGATAAGTTTGAAGAGGAAATTACTAGACGTATTATAAAAAATTATCATAATGCACCTGTTTTACCAGGTATAGCTGAAGTCATGGAATATTTACATGAGATAGGTGTTAAAATGGCAGTAGCATCTAATGGAAAGGAAGAGCACATTAGAACAGGGTTACAAAAAAAGGGGTTTGAGAAGTATATTGGAGCGATTGCTACGAGAGAAAAGTAGAGAACCCAAAACCTGCGTCAGATGTGTATCTATTAGCTGCTAGAAAATTAGGGTGTAAAAATAGAAAAACTCAATAGCTATTGAAGATTCTAAACCAGGAGCATTAGAGCAAGTAGATCTGGAGCAACATTAATCTTGCAGACTAATGAGATTACAAAAGTATATGGACTTTAGTGAAGTTCAATATGCGTATAAAGATGTTGATTTATTAGAAACTATAAAAATGTAGTAGAAGATAAGTAATATAGAAGAAATTTATAAAAAGATGAGACGGAGGTAGTTCTAATGTATATATCGAATCTAAAAATTAAAGAAGGGTTTACTGCTAATGCTACGACCCCTCTTGGTGGGAAGTATTCTATGAGAATAGAAGAAGAGTTTGATGGGCCAATGGAAATTTTTCACTGTTGCTTACAACGGTTGTATAAGTATGTGCGCTAAAGGTTATTTTTGTTAGAACTTATGGTTTTAATGGATTTGTCGGTGGAGACAGAATTAAAGGTAGACTATGATAATAAAATAATTATAGCTAATGTTTATGTTGATAGAACGGAAGAAGAATTAAGTTCAAAAAGATAGAGAAGGTGTATTGGAAAATATTAAATTAAGATGTAAAGTTTCTCATCTTCTGTCTAGCGAACTAAAAATTCAATATAATATATTACCTTTTAAAAATAGATTTTTAGAAAAACTTAGAGTGGAAATTCTAGATTTTTTTATTATATCTATGAAAAAAAGTTTGTTATGCTTTGTGAGAATTTTAAAAATAAAAAGCTATAATAGATTTTTCTTCTATATTAATGTAATATTTCTGAGGTGAAAAATTTCAAGAGGAAAAAGCTCTAAAAATAGAAAACACATTCATTAATTTTTAATTTTTTTCGTCAAAACTCTTGCAATATCTAGAATAACAATGTATAATAATGAATGTTGGTCTGTAAAAGACTTGCGTTGAAGCGAAAAGGTTACTGACACGCCCGAGCCGCTTTGCCATGGCATGGCGTGCTGGAGAACTTTTCGTGGAGAAGTTGCTACTAGATAGCAGCGAATAAATGTATAGGAGGAGAAATGATGGCAAAACAAAAAATTCGTATTCGTCTAAAAGGATATGATCACAGATTAGTAGATCAAAGTGCAGAGAAAATTGTTGAAACTGCAAAACGTTCTGGGGCAAAAGTTTCTGGGCCAATCCCATTACCAACAGAAAAAAAGCAGTATACACAATTTTACGTTCAGTTCACATTTACAAAGATAGCCGTGAACAATTTTGAACAACGTACACACAAACGCCTAATCGATATTGAACCAACACAAAAACAGTTGACGCTTTAATCAAGCTTAAACTTACCATCAGGTGTTGACATCGAATTAAAATTATAATTATAGGAGGTGACTTTTCGATGACCAAAGGTATCTTAGGAAGAAAAGTAGGTATGACTCAAATCTTCGCTGAAAATGGAGAATTAATTCCAGTAACAGTAGTTGAAGCGAAAGGTAACGTCGTATTACAAAAGAAAACAGAAGAAGTTGAAGGATACAACGCAATCCAATTAGGATTTGATGATAAACGTCCTTACGATAAAGAACGTAAAGATCGTTTAGTAAAAGTTGCGAACAAACCTGAACAAGGTCACGCAGATAAAGCTAACACTGCTCCAAAACGTTTCGTACGCGAAATCAGAGATGCAGATGTAGCTAGTTATGAAGTAGGTCAAGAAGTCCAAGTTGATATTTTTTTGCAGCAGGGGACTTAGTTGACGTAACAGGAGTAAGTAAAAGGTAAAAAGGATTCCAAGGGGCGATTAAACGTCATGGACAAAGTCGTGGACCAATGGCTCACGGTTCTCGTTACCACCGCCGTCCTGGGTCAATGGGACCTGTAGCACCTAACCGTGTATTCAAAGGTAAAGCATTACCAGGTCAAATGGGTGGAGTTACAGTTACTACTCAAAACTTAGAAATCGTAAGCGTAGACGTAGAAAACGGACTAATCCTAGTTAAAGGATGTATTCCAGGATCTAAGAAAAAGCTTCGAAAAAATCCAATCAGCAGTTAAATCTGGTAAATAATCGGAAAATATACGGAAGGAGGAAATTAGATAATGCCACAATTAGATTTATTTAAACAAGACGGTACTAAAGTTGGTGCAGTTGAAGCTAATGATGCAGTATTCAGGATTGAGACAAATCAACACGTTTTTATTCCAAGCTGTAACTTTACAAAGAGCATCACTTCGTCAAGGTACACACAAAACAAAAGGACGTTCTGAAGTTTCAGGTGGTGGTCGCAAACCATGGCGTCAAAAAGGAACAGGTCGTGCTCGTCAAGGATCTATCCGTTCACCACAATGGCGTGGAGGTGGAATTGTATTCGGACCTACACCACGTAGCTATAGCTTCAAAATGCCACGTAAAATGCGTCGTTTAGCATTACGTTCTGCTTTATCTTCTAAAGTAGCAGCTAACGAAGTATTTGCATTAGAAACATTAACATTTGATTCAATCAAAACTAAAAACTTTAAAGAAATGTTATCAAACCTTAGCCTAGAGAAAAAAGTATTATTCGTAGTTACTGAACTAGAAGAAAATACTGTTTTATCAGGAAGAAATATTCCAGGAGTTGAATTCGTAGAAACAACTGGTCTTAACGTATTAGACATCTTAGGAAGCAACAAAGTTGTATTCACTAAAGATGCATTAGAAAAAGTTGGGGAGGTATTAGCATAATGGAAGCACGCGATATTATCAAACGCCCAGTATTAACTGAAAAAAGTTATTTATTAATGCAAGAAAATAAATACACTTTCCTAGTAGACACACGCGCTCACAAAACTCAAATTAAACAAGCTATCGAAGAAATCTTCGGAGTTAAAGTTGAGAAAGTAAACGTAATGAACTACAAACCAAAATTCCGTCGTGTTGGAAGATACGGTGGATACACTAACAAACGTAGAAAAGCTATCGTTAAGTTAGCAGCAGGACAAACAATTGAAGGATTATTCGCATAGGATAATCGTTAAAACCACTAAGGAGGAAAAATGACAAATGGCAATTAAAGTATACAAAGCTATTACTAATGGTCGTCGTAACATGACTTCATTAGACTTTGCAGAAATTACAACTAACAAACCAGAAAAGTCATTATTAGCGCCGCTACCGAAAAAAGCGGGAAGAAATAACCAAGGTAAAATTACTGTTCGTCACCACGGTGGAGGACACAAAAAACAATACCGTATTATTGACTTCAAGAGAAATAAAGACAATGTACCAGCGAAAGTTGCTACAATCGAGTATGATCCAAACCGTTCAGCAAACATCGCTCTATTACACTATGTAGATGGAGAAAAAAGATACATCATTGCTCCTAAAGAATTACAAGTAGGACAAATCTTAGTATCAGGTGAAGGTGCTGATATCAAAGTTGGTAATGCATTACCATTATGCAAACATCCAGTAGGGACATTAATCCATAACATCGAACTTAAAACCTGGAAAAAGGTGGACAATTAGTACGTTCAGCTGGAGCAAGTGCTCAAGTACTTGGTAAAGAAGGTAAATACGTGCTTGTACGTCTTAAATCAGGAGAAGTAAGAATGATCTTAGCAACTTGCCGTGCTACAATCGGTGAAGTTGGTAACGAACAACACGGACTAGTTAATATCGGTAAAGCCGGTAGAACTCGTTGGTTAGGTAAAAGACCTACTGTACGTGGATCTGTAATGAACCCGAACGATCACCCACACGGTGGTGGTGAAGGACGTACTTCAATCGGACGTAAATCACCAATGTCACCATGGGGTAAACCTACACTGGTAAGAAAACTCGTTCTAAAAAGCTCGTTCAAAACAAATTCATCATACGTGCTAGAAACAAATAATAAAACGAAACAAAGGTCGGCTGGTGAGGAGCAAGTGCTCTTTACCACAACCTTAAGTATGCAAAGTATCGGAAAGGAGATAACACAATGGCTCGTAGTTTAAAAAAAGGACCATTCGCTGATCACCACTTATTAGCAAAAGTTGAAAAAATGAGCGAACAAGAAAAAACAAGTAATCAAAACTTGGTCTCGTCGTTCAACAATCTTCCCAACATTCATAGGACTTACTTTTGCAGTATATGACGGAAGAAAACATGTACCTGTATATGTGACTGAAGATATGGTAGGACACAAATTAGGTGAATTCGCACCAACAAGAACTTACAAAGGTCACGCAGCAGACGACAGAAAAAAACAAGAAGATAATAATTTAGAAATAAAAAAATCAAGGAGGCACATTCATGGAGTCAAAAGCAATCGCTAAGACAGTCCGCATTGCTCCTCGTAAAGATAAGACTAGTATTAGACTTAGTACGTGGAAAAAAAGTGGGCGAAGCATTAGGAATTTTTAGAATTCACAACTAAATCAGCTTCTTTACCAGTAGCTAAAGTAATTAAAATCAGCTGCTGCTAACGCTGAACATAACTATGGAATGAATGTAGAAGACTTAGTAGTATCACAAGCATTTGCAAATGAAGGACCAACTCTTAAAAGATTCCGTCCAAGAGCAAAAGGTGCTGCAAGTTCAATTAACAAAAGAACAAGTCACATCACTATCGTTTTTAAGTGACAACAAATAATAAAAAAATTAAGAATTATAAGCTAAAACTAATTAAAGGAGGCTACAAACTGTGGGTCAAAAAGTACATCCAATAGGCTTACGTGTTGGAGTTATTCGTGATTGGGATTCAAAATGGTATGCTGAAAAAGATTTCGCAACTAACCTACACGAAGATTTCAAAATCCGTGAGTTCATCAGTAAACAATTAAAAGATGCTTCAGTTTCTAAAGTTGAAATTGAAAGATTTGATAAGAAAGTAAATATTTCAGTACACACTGGTAAACCAGGTATGGTAATCGGTAAAGGTGGATCTGAAATCGATAAATTAAGATTAGAATTAAACAAATTAACTGGAAAAAGAGTACACATTAATGTAGTTGAAATCAAAAAAGTTGATATCGACGCTAAATTAGTAGCTGAAAACATTGCTCGTCAATTAGAAGCTCGTGTATCATTCCGTCGTGCTCAAAAACAAGCTATCCAAAGAGCTATGAGAGCAGGAGCTAAAGGAATCAAAACTCAAGTATCAGGTCGTCTAGGTGGAGCAGATATCGCTCGTGCAGAACACTACTCAGAAGGTTCAGTGCCTCTACACACATTAAGAGCAGACATCGACTACGCTCACGAAGAAGCAGATACAACTTATGGTAAACTTGGAGTTAAAGTTTGGATTAACCGTGGTGAAGTATTACCAACTAAGAAATCTGAAAAAGGAGGTAACTAATTTATGTTAATGCCTAAACGTGTTAAATATCGTCGTCAACACAGACAATCAACAAAAGGTAAATCTAAAGGCGGAAATGTAGTAGATTTCGGTGAATATGGTTTACAAGCTACTACTGCAGCAAGAGTTACTTCTCGCCAAATCGAAGCTGCGCGTATAGCGATGACTCGTTATATGAAACGTGGTGGTAAAGTTTGGATCAAGATCTTCCCTCACATGCCTTACACTAAAAAACCATTAGAAGTTCGTATGGGATCTGGTAAAGGTGCAGTTGAAGGATGGGTTGCAATCGTTAAACCAGGTAGAGTGATGTTCGAAGTTGCTGGAGTAAGTGAAGAAGTTGCACGTGAAGCTCTAAGACTTGCATCTCACAAGTTACCTGTTAAATGTAAATTTGTAAAACGTGAAGAAACAGGTGGTGAAGCATAATGAAAACAAATGAATTCAAATCAATGATTAGAGAATTAACTTCACAAGAGTTAGAAACAAAAATCAAAGAATTAAAAAGAAGAGCTTTTTCAACTTACGCTTCCAATTGGCAACTGGTCAATTAGAAAAATACAGCTCGTATTAATCAAGTTAGAAAATCAATCGCTCGTATGAAAAACTGTTATTCATGAAGAGAATTAGCGAATAAAATAATATAGGAGGCAAACATGACTGAGAGAAATGATAGAAAAGTTTACGTTGGAAAAGTAGTTTCAGATAAAATGGATAAAACTATCACAGTTTTAGTTGAAACTTACAAAAAACACCCTCTATACGGTAAACGTGTAAAATATTCTAAAAAATTCAAAGCACATGATGAAAACAATGTTGCTAAATTAAATGATATCGTTAAAATAATGGAAACTCGTCCATTATCTGCAACTAAAAACTTCCGTTTAGTAGAAGTAGTAGAAGAAGCAGTTATAATCTAATAAAACTAGGATAAACCCTAAGAAGGAGGCAAAAAGCGCATGATTCAACAAGAAACACGCTTAAAAGTGGCTGATAACTCAGGAGCAAAAGAAGTTTTAACAATTAAAGTTCTAGGTGGTTCAGGACGTAAAGTTGCTAACATTGGTGACGTAATTGTATGTTCTGTTAAAAAAGCAACACCAGGTGGAGTTGTTAAAAAAGGTGAAGTAGTTAAAGCCGTAATCGTTCGTACAAAAACAGGAGCTCGTCGTAACGACGGTTCATATATTAAATTTGATGAAAATGCTTGTGTAATTATCCGTGATGATAAGAGCCCACGTGGTACACGTATTTTCGGACCAGTTGCTCGTGAATTAAGAGACGGTAACTACATGAAAATCGTATCACTAGCTCCAGAAGTATTATAATAAAAAAGTACAGTAAAGAAGGAGGTTAACAAGAAATGTTCATTAAAAAAGGTGATAAAGTTGTAGTAATTACTGGTAAAGACAAAGGTAAAGTTGGAACAGTAATCGAAGCACAACCTAAAAAAGATCGTGTTGTTGTAGAAGGTGTTAACATCATTAAAAAACACGTTAAAAATTCACAAGATGCACCTCAAGGTGGAATCGTTGAGAAAAGAAGCAGCAATTCACGTATCAAACGTAATGTTACAAGATCCTGAAACTGGAAAAGCAACAAGAGTACGTTTCGAAGAAAAAGATGGTAAGAAAGTACGTATCGCTGTAAAATCAGGAAAAGAAATATAATAATAGTTGAAGAAAGGAGGCACTATTTTAGATGGCTCGTTTAGAAGATAAATTTAAATCTGAGATAACAAAAGAATTAATGACAAAATTTGAGTACAGCAGTGTAATGCAAGTACCAAAAATTGAAAAAATCGTAATTAACATGGGTGTAGGTGACGCAGTTCAAAACTCTAAAGCCCTAGACAACGCAGTAGCTGAATTAGCTTTAATTTCTGGTCAAAAACCATTAGTAACAAGAGCTAAAAAATCAATCGCTACTTACAGACTTCGTGAAGGTATGCCTATCGGTGCAAAAGTTACTTTACGTGGAGGAAAGAATGTATGAATTCTTCGACAAATTAGTAACAGTAGCACTTCCACGTGTACGTGACTTCCACGGTGTTTCTAAAAAAGCATTCGATGGTCGTGGTAACTACACATTAGGTGTTAAAGAACAATTAATTTTCCCTGAAATTGATTATGATAAAGTAAGTAAAGTACGTGGTATGGACATCGTAGTAGTAACTACAGCTAACACAGATGAGGAAGCTCGTGAGTTATTAGCACAATGTGGAATGCCATTCGCAAAATAAGAAAGGTGAGGTAACTAACACATGGCTAAAAAAGCAATGGTAGAGCGTGAATTAAAACGCCAAAAATTAGTTGATAAATATGCAGCTAAAAGAGCGGAATTAAAAGCTAAAGGTGATTATATCGGACTTAGCAAACTTCCTAAAAACTCAGCTCCAGCTCGTTTACACAATCGTTGTAGCATAACTGGACGTCCTCACGGATACATTGGGAAATTTGGTATTAGCCGTATTAAATTCCGTGAATTAGCTTATAAAGGACAAATTCCTGGAGTTAAAAAAGCAAGTTGGTAATATATTAGTAGAAGAAAGGAGGATTTATCCTAATGACAATGACAGATCCTATCGCAGATATGCTAACACGTATTCGTAATGCTAACATGGTTAAGCACGAATCATTAGAACTACCTGCGTCAAATATTAAAAAGCAAATTGCAGAAATATTAAAACAAGAAGGTTTTATCAGCGATGTAGAATACATTGAAGATAACAAACAAGGAAAATTAAAACTTACTCTTAAATACTCAAAAGGTGAAAGAGTTATTAAAGGAATTAAAAGAATTTCTAAACCTGGATTACGTGTTTATGCTAAAGCAGATGAACTACCAAGAGTATTAAACGGTCTAGGAATAGCAATCGTGTCAACTTCAAACGGAGTTGTAACAGATAAAGTTGCTCGTAAAAACAATACAGGTGGAGAAGTATTAGCTTACATCTGGTAATATTATAAGGAGGTGCCAATTAAATGTCACGTATAGGTAATAAAGTTATTACAATACCTGCAGGTGTTGAAGTTAACTTAGATGATAACTTCGCAACAGTAAAAGGACCTAAAGGTGAATTAAAACAACAATTTGATAAAGACATGACTTTCAACGTTGAAGGTAACGAAATCACAGTAGTACGTCCATCAGACTCTAAACGTCACCGTACAGTACACGGAACAACTCGTGCTATTTTAGCAAACATGATTGAAGGTGTTTCAGCTGGATTCAAAAAAGAACTTGAATTAATCGGGGTTGGATACCGTGCTCAAATGCAAGGTAAAAAATTAGTACTAAGTGTTGGATATTCTCACCCAGTTGAATTTGAAGAAATCGAAGGAATTAAATTAGGTGTTGAAGGAAACACTAAAGTTAGTATCGAAGGTATTAACAAAGAAGTAGTAGGACAATATGCAGCGAAAGTTCGTGCAGTACGTCCTCCAGAACCTTATAAAGGTAAAGGTATTCGCTACGTTGGTGAATATGTACGCCGTAAAGAAGGAAAAACTGGTAAATAATAGATAACAGAAAGGAGTGTTTCAAATATGATTACGAAACTTGATAAAAATAAAGTTCGTAAAAAAAGACACGCAAGAGTACGTGTTAAAGTTCAAGGGACTCCAGAAGTTCCACGTTTAAACGTATACCGTTCAAACACAAACATTTACGCACAAATTATTGATGACACTAAAGGTGTTACATTAGCACAAGCTTCTACATTAAAATTAGAAAATGTTTCTAAATCAAGTGTTGAAGCAGCTAAAGAAGTTGGTAAATTAATCGCAGAAGTAGCTAAAGAAAAAGGAATTGAGAAAGTTGTTTTCGACCGTGGAGGATACTTATATCACGGACGTGTTAAAGCATTAGCTGAAGCAGCACGTGAAAACGGACTTGTATTCTAATAAAGGAGGGAAATAAGTAGATGCGTCAAGAAGAAATCAAAAAAGAATTTGAAGAACGCGTAGTTGCCATTCGTCGTGTAGCTAAAAGTTGTTAAAAGGTGGACGTCGTTTCCGTTTCTCTGCTTTAGTGGTAGTGAGGTGACAAAAATGGTCGCGTAGGAGTTGGTACTGGTAAAGCTCAAGAGGTACCAGATGCAATCAAAAAGCAGTAGAAGCTGCAAAACACAACAATTACTGTACCAGTAGTTAATGGAACAATACCTCACGAAATCATCGGACAATTCGGAGCAGGTTCAGTATTAATTAAACCAGCTGCACCTGGTACAGGGGTTATCGCTGGTGGACCAGTTCGTGCCGTCATTAGAATTAGCAGTATTTCAAATATCTTATCAAAATCTCTGAGGTTCAAACACACCCAGTAAACATGGTTCGTGCTACACTTGGAAGGATTAACAAGATTACAAACAGTTGAACACGTAGCAGCTTTACAGTGGTAAATCTGTAGAAGAATTATTAGGATAAGAGGAGGGAAAAAGACATGACATTAAAAAGTAACCCTAACTCGTAGTACTATTGGTCGTCCAAAGAATCAAAAGAAAAGTTGTTGAAGCTCTTGGTCTTAAAAAAATGAGACCAAACAGTAGAACACAAAGATAACGCTGCTGATTCGTGGAATGATTAATAAAGTTTCACACTTAGTAACAGTAGAAGAAAAATAATTATTAATACAAGGAGGTGCTAGTCTAAATGAAATTACATGAATTACAACCAGTTGAAGGTTCTCGTAAAGAACGTAACAGAGTAGGTCGTGGGATTGGATCAGGAAATGGTAAAACTTCAGGACGTGGTCAAAAAGGACAAAAAAAGCACGTAGTGGTGGTGGAGTTCGCTTGGGATTTGAAGGTGGACAAAAACCCATTATTCAGACGTATTCCAAAACGTGGATTTAACAACGTAAACAGAAAAGAATTTGCAGTTGTAAATCTTACGGATTTAAAACAAATTCGAAGATGGTACAGTAGTATCACCTGCTCTATTAGTAGAAACAAAAAGTTATCTAAAAAGAACTTTCAGGTGTTAAAGTATTAGCTAACGGTAAATTAGAGAAAAAATTAACTGTTCAAGCTCATAAATTCTCATCTTCAGCAAAAGAAGCTATTGAAGCCGCTGGAGGAGTTTGCGAGGTGCTATAATGTTTAGTGCAACGCTTAATCTATTTCAGTAAAAAGAAACTCGTAACAAAATATTATTTACCTTATTTGGAATATTCTTATTCCGTGTAGGTTCATATTTACCGATACCAGGGGTAGATGCAGATGTGCTAAAAGCACAAGATTCAGCTGGTTTATTCGGAATATTTAATACATTTGCAGGAGGAGCGTTACAACAGTTTTTCTGTATTCGCTATGGGTATTATGCCATACATTACAGCTTCTATCGTAATTCAACTTATGCAAATGGATGTTATTCCTACATTAACTGAGTGGTCAAAACAAGGTGAAGTAGGACAAAAGAAAACACAAAAACTAACAAGAGTATTAGCAATCATATTAGCATTTATTCAATCACTAGTTATGTCTTATGGATTTAATAGTAGCTTATAAAGGATTGATTAAAGATACTTCAGTTCTTGGATTTATAACAGTAGCCATTGTATTAACAGCAGGAACTGCGTTACTACTTTGGTTAGGAGATCAAATTTCACAATATGGTGTAGGTAATGGTGTATCAATTATTATCTTAGCGGGTATTATCGCTCGTATGCCAACGGAGTTTCTTCAAATTTATGAATCACAAATTAAAGATGCAGAAAACTTAACTTTAGCTATTTTGAAAATAGTTATAGTAGGAATTATTGTTATAGGTATTGTAGCTGCAGTTGTATATATGCAAGAAGCTATTCGTAAAATTCCTATTCAATACTCACAAGCAGAGCTGGACGTAGAATGTTAGGAGCTCGTTCAACATTCTTACCATTGCGAGTTAATAGCGCAGGGGTAATTCCGGTAATCTTCGCTATCGCATTCTTACAATTACCAAGAACAATTGCGATATTCGCACCAAACAATGAAAAACTACAAAAAATTGTAGCGTATTTTGATTTCAGTCATTGGATTGGGTTAACTTTATACGTAGCATTGATTATAGCATTCTGTTATTTCTATGTGATGGTACAAGTAAATCCTGAAAAAATGGCAGATAACTTAAGAAAACAAGGAAGTTTTGTTCCAGGGGTTAGACCAGGTAAAAAAACTGAACAATACATTACAGGTATTTTATACAGACTAACGTTTGTAGGTTCAATATTCCTAGCAGCTGTTTCGGTTCTTCCAACAATATTCACCAATTTAGCTAAATTACCAGCATCTGTTCACATTGGTGGTACAAGTTTAATAATTGTTGTCAGTGTAGCGCTAGAGACAGTTAAACAACTTAATACACAATTAACAGAAAGAAACTATAGAAGTTTTATAACTGGAAAAAAAAAGGTGGTAAATAATCATGATGAATATTATTTTAATGGGATTACCAGGAGCGGGGAAAGGTACTCAAGCAGAACAAATTAAAGAGAATTATCCAATTCCGCACATCTCAACAGGGGATATGTTTAGAGCTGCTATTAAAAACGAGACACCGCTTGGAAAAGAGGCTAAAAGTTATATTGACAAAGGACAACTTGTTCCTGACAGTGTAACTATAGGATTAGTTGAAGAAAGATTGAATCAAGAAGATGCAAAAGAAGGCTTTTTACTTGACGGTTTTCCAAGAACAGTAGAACAAGCTGAAGCCCTTGATCAAATTTTAGCGAAAACTAATAGAAAAATCGATAAAGTATTAAACATCGATGTAGATCCATCTATCTTGTTACCTCGTTTAACAGGTAGAAGAATCTGTAAACAATGTGGAACTACATATCACTTAATTTTCAATCCAACAAAAGTTGAAGGTGTTTGTGATAAAGATGGTGGAGAATTGTTTCAAAGAAGTGATGACAACGAAGAAACAGTTGCTAATCGCTTAGAAGTTAATATTAAACAAACAAAACCATTATTAGACTTTTACAGTCAAAAAGAAGGTGTAGTTGAAAATATTAACGGTGACCAAGACATCAAAGTAGTTTTTCCAAGACGTAAAACAAATATTAGATAAACTGAAATAATCAGGGAGGAAAAGTATGGCAAAAGATGTCATTGAAGTAGAAGGTTTAGTAGTAGAAAACTTGCCGAATGCAATGTTTAAAGTAGAATTAGAAAATGGTCATATTATTTTAGCTCATGTTTCTGGAAAAATCAGAATGAATTATATAAGAATTTTACCAGGTGATAAAGTTACAGTAGAAATGAGTCCGTATGACCTGACAAAAAGGTAGAATAACTTATAGATTCAAGTAAGTTATAAACTCAAGGAGGAAATAACGATGAAAGTAAGACCATCAGTAAAAAAATCTGTGACAAATGTAAAAGTAATTCGTCGTGGTGGTAAAGTATTAGTGATTTGCGAAAACGCAAAACATAAACAAAAACAAGGATAATTAATTAGGAGGTGCAAACTTAATGGCACGTATAGCAGGAGTTGATATTCCTCGTGAAAAACGAGTTGTTATATCATTAACTTATGTATATGGTATAGGTTTAAAAACTGCTCAAAAAATCTTAAAAGAAGCAGGAGTTTCTGAAGATATAAGAGTAAAAGACTTATCAGGTGAACAACTAGATAAAATTCGTGAAATCGTAGATAACTACAAAACAGAAGGTGACCTTCGTCGTGAAGTTTCATTAAACATCAAACGTCTAATGGAAATCGGATGTTACAGAGGTATTCGTCACCGTCGTGGACTTCCAGTAAGAGGGCAAAATACTAAGAACAACTCTCGTACTCGTAAAGGTCCTAAGAAAACAGTTGCGAACAAGAAAAAATAATTAGGATAGGAGGAGAAACACAACTATGGCTCGTAAACAACAATCACGTAAACGTCGTGTGAAAAAAAATATACAAAACGGTATAGCTCACATTCGTTCTACATTCAATAACTCAATAGTAACAATAACAGATGAACATGGTAATGCAGTATCATGGTCAAGTGCAGGAGCACTAGGATTCAAAGGTTCTAGAAAATCTACTCCATTCGCAGCACAAATGGCAAGTGAAGCAGCAGCTAAACAAGCTATGGAACACGGAATGAGATATGTAGATGTAACAGTAAAAGGTCCAGGTGCAGGACGTGAAGCAGCTATCCGTGCATTACAATCTGCAGGACTAGAAGTTACATCAATCAAAGACGTAACTCCAGTTCCTCACAATGGATGTCGCCCACCTAAACGTCGTCGTGTATAATAATTTGCATACACTAAATTTAGGAGGTTTAACATAATGTTAGCAATAGAAAAACCAAAAATTCAAATCATTGAAGAATCATCAGATAAAAGATTTGGTCGCTTTGTAGTAGAACCACTAGAACGTGGTTATGGAACTACATTAGGTAATTCATTGAGAAGAATGTTAATCTCATCATTACCAGGAGCAGCAGCAAGAAGCATCGATATCGAAGGAGTTCAACATGAATTCCAAGCCATTAAAGGTGTGGTAGAAGATGTTACTGAAATTATTATGAATGTTAAAAACATTGCGTTTATTATTCATTCAGAAGAAGAAAAAGTATTATCAATTAATGTAAAAGGTCCAGCAGTTGTAACAGCAGCTGATATCGCTATCGATTCTGATGTAGAAGTAGTTAATGTTGATCAACACATTGCTACAGTAGCAGAAGGTGGACACTTTGAAATGCTTATTTATGTAGGTACTGGACGAGGATTTGTACCAGCTGATGGAAACAAACGCCGTGACTTACCAATCGGTGTTATTCCAATTGATTCAATTTACACACCGGTTTCTAAAGTAAACTACACTGTAGAAAAAACTAGGGTAGGACAAAGTACAGATTTTGATAAACTTATCTTAGATGTTACTACAAATGGTACAATTTCAGCTAACGATGCTTTGGCATTAGCATCAAAAATTTTAATTTCTCATTTAGAATTATTTATGGAAATGTCAGAACAAGCAAAAGCTGCTGATATATTGGTAGCTAAAGAAGAAGATAACAAAGTTCAAATGTTAGAAATGACAATTGAAGAACTTGACTTATCAGTACGTAGTTATAACTGCTTAAAACGTGCAGGTATCAATACAGTGCAAGAATTAGCTAGCAAAACAGAACAAGAAATGATTAAAGTAAGAAACCTAGGTCGTAAATCTCTAGAAGAAGTAAAAATTAAACTTCAAGAATTAGAACTAGGATTTAAAGATGAATAAAACTAACAAGGAGGCACACTAATGGGTTACAGAAAATTAGGACGTACATCAGCTCACCGTAAAGCGATGTTAAGAAACTTAGTAACTGCTCTACTAGTACACGGTAGAATTGAAACAACTGTTACAAGAGCGAAAGAAGTTCGTTCATTAGCAGAAAAAATGATTACATTAGGTAAAAAAGGTGATCTAGCAGCAAGACGTAATGCAGCTAAATTCATCCAACCTGTTGCAGTAGCAACTGAAGAAGGTAAGAGTCAATTAGCTCTTAAAAAATTATTTGAAGAAGTAGCACCTAAATATGCTGACCGTAACGGTGGATACACTCGTATCTTACGCGTTGGACCACGTAAAGGTGATGGTGCAGAAACAGCTATTATAGAATTAGTTTAATAAAAATTTTTCATACAACAATAACATACTACATACACATACACAACTAAACAACACATACAACAATATTTAAACTAATTTTTTTGGCAAAAGAGTGCTTGAAATGCGTAGGAAAAGGCTACGTCGTCTAGCTCTATATGTATCCCAACTTATCGGGGTTGGGATACCCTTTCTATCCCTTTGAAAAATTAATCTAATTATACTTTAAAAAGATTACCAGGCAAGGTAGTCTTTTTATTTTGCACGTTTGGTTCTAGTGCCAAAGGCTAGCAGAAATCCTTACGTGCAAAATGCACGAAAAGGAACTAAATTTCTAAGGAACGAAGAGATGAGAGAACTTACCAGTTTTTAACAGCAAAGTTATATCTCAAATTTCAAAGAAAAGGTAATTTTTAAAAATTATAAATAATCTTGAATGAAAAATTAATTAATGTATAATTATAAAAAAAGCTCTTATATAAGGGGGATTAGTAGTGATATTACATATTAAAAACAGAGAATTAGAACGTCATGGAAAACTTTTATGTAAAAATAAAAAAATATAAGTCTAAATGAAGGAGATATTGTAGGAATAATAGGGAAAAAAATGGTTCCGGGAAAACATCATTATTAAAAAGAAATATATGAAGATATTCAAAATGATAAACGAAACAAAGGAAGTGTAGAGTTTCTTCAATTTAATGAAAATCTTAATTTAGATAAAAAGTGGCGGCGAAATGGTAGTTCAAAAAGATATTAGAACACTTTGCAAAATGATAAGGGAATATATTTGTTAGATGAGCCGACAACATATTTAGATAGTGCTAATGTTAATAAAATAGTGAACTTAATAAATAAAAACTCTACATTTTTGTATAGCAACGCATGACAGAAGTTTCCTAGAAAAAGTTTGTACTAAATTGTGGATTATAGAGCAAGGAGAACTAGTAGAATTTAACGGAAATTACACGGAGTATAAAGATCAAAAAGAAATAAAGATTAGTGAATATAACTCAGAGTTAAAAAAATATCAAAAAGAAACTCGTAAAATACGTGATACTATCCATAATATGAAAGAAGAACAACAAGGGAAAAACTTTAGGAAAGCCAAAAAAATATGATGGCCTCGGATTATCGTATTATAGGAACGAAGACTAAAAATCACGCAAAATCAGAAGAAAATGCAGAAAAATATTCTGAAACAAGAAGAAAAAAATTAAATTCATTGTCTAAACCTAAAAAAAGATTGAAGAGGAATACGATATATCATTTTTAAACATATTTAATAAAAAGAAGTAAGAGAAGTTTTTATATAGAAGAAAAAGAGTTCTTTATTAATGGAAAAATGCTTATGGATGACTACCAATCTCTCGTTTAGTAGTGGTGATAAAAGTAATGTTAGTAGGAAAAAAATGGTTCAGGAAAAAAACTACATTTCTTAATTATATAAAAGAGCAGATTCCTAACAATTTTTAAAGTAGCTTACTTTTGAACAAAAATAATTTAGAAATTTTTGAAAAAGAGAAACAGTATTAAACTTTATAAGAAACATAACAGATATAGAAGAAAAAGAGTTGCGTAATATACTTGCTTTTACTTAATTTTTAGGGGAACAGATATTAACAAAAAAAGTGAGTGTTCTCAGTAACGGCGAAAAAGTAAAGTTATATTTTATAAGCCTTCTTTTTCCAAGAAACAGATGTTTTGTTGCTGGATGAACTTACAAACTTTTTAGATATTGTAACTATAGAGGCTGTAGAAAAAAATACTTTCTAAATATCCTGGGATTCTTATTATGGTCAGTCATGATAGTCAATTTGTAAAAAAAATGTTGCGACAAAGGTAATAGAGCTAAATTCTAAAGAAATACTAAGGTTTAAATAATTTTTAAATTTAAGTTTTTAAATTAAGTATGGTATAAACTATATATAAATGTAGAGAAGATATAATAAAGATATAACAAAACTTGCAATACACGATTATAGCCTTGAGAATAAAAGTAATCCTAGTGTAAAGCATGTAAATAAGAATTTAATTTTCAAGAAGAGTGATGAGAAAATTTTAATTCTTAATTGTTAATAATATTTTTTTCATGATATTTGATGGCTTGCTAATATTAGCGAGCCGTTCTCCTTTTAAGAGCCATATGATATTAAAATCACATGGCTCTTTTGATATATTTATGCATCGGATCTTGAGAATTTGTTTTTCATATTGCAACTTGCAGTATAAAGTGCTTTATCTAATAAATCATCTGTTTGAACTTTAAGTTCATCCGCGATGTTTTCGTTGGCTTTTTCTAAGAAATCTTTAGCATTATCTTTAGAAATTTTTTCGGCAATGAATTTTTCATCATATTTATTTATTAACGCTGTTGATTGCGATTGAACTTTTAGTTGATAACGCTCGATATGTGAAGCAGTGTCGGCAAAATGAGCATCGCATAAAGCAGCAATTAGGCGATTAGTCCAATAGAAGTTTTCTGTAGTTACTTGATTTGTAGTATTAGCTAGATAATCAGGTGTGCGATTGATATTAGTGTAAAATGGAACTATAGCATTGAAAACACAAGAACCAATAGCTAACCATTGAAGGCATTTAAGTTCATCTGGCATATATGGTCTAATTTGCACAAGCCCTAAAAAGTTTGTGCGGTTAATTCCGATTGGGCGAAGAGTTCCTTTCTTCACTGAATGAATATCTTTTGAATATGAATCATATTCTGTTCCTTGATAATGGTGAGATAAAGCATATTTAATATCTTCAACTGTTATTTTTTTCTCTGGAATACGCGCCCAAGGAAGGTTATCAGAATCTGGACGATAATCAGCATTTATTCCATCATATGTATTTGATGTTGGATTGAAATAACGTTGAAGTATCCAAGCACGCGGTGTATTGTAAGTGTGGTCAGCATCACTACGACTACCAAATGCATGACGAGGGTTAAAGTCACCATCAATAGATAAATCTAGATGATATTTTTTAACAAAGTCTAGTAAATCAGCTGAACACATAAATTCTTTTTTAGCTCCAAATGCATCGTCAAAATCAAACTTATCAATACCAAGTTGATTTGGCATAATAACATAGCTATCATCTGGAACGCGACGTGCCATCCAGTGATGTCCTCCGATAGTTTCTAACCACCAAATTTCATTTTCATCTTGGAAGGCAATACCGTTCATCTCATAAGTTCCGTATTTCTCAAGAAGATTACCTAAAAAAGTAACTCCCTCACGAGCGCTTGCGATATACGGCATTACTATAGTATAGATATCTTCTTCCCCAATTCCACAGTCTACCAAAGGATCAGCACCTAAAACACGTTCATTTGAAGTAATAGTTTCAGTTGCACTCATAGAAACGTTGTATTCATTAGCTCCACATTGCCCCCAAATCCCATTATCTAAAATAGCATTAGGAACAGCAGTATAGCGAACTGGATTGTTAGGTAAGTCGATTTCTACTTTAGAAATAACTGATTTATATTTACGTGGTTGTTCTTCAGGCGCTACATTAACGAATTTTTTCGCTCTAAAAACTCCAGATGGTGCATCTTCAGTACGAGCAACCATAGTAGAACCATCAAAACTAGCATTTTTTCCGACAAGAATAGTTGTACATCCCATAATATTTCTCCTCCTATTTGTATGTTGATTGATATTTATTTAATGATAATATTATTTATGTAACGTATTTTAAATGTAATTCTTGTGATATTCCCCCTTATAACCTAAATACTTCTATTTTTTTATTGTAGTACTAATAAATATTTTTATTCAAGAAATAAGAGGTTGGATAATAAAAAAACTTAATTATTTAAAGAATATGAAACAGCGAATGGCTTTTGAGTAGATAACAGCTTTTTAATATTATTATAATTACTAGTTACTAATATAATAAAATATTAAGGCTGATAAAAATTTACTTTAAAAATTAAAATAATAATTTAGAAATTATACAAAAAGTGTTTTTTTATTTGGGGTTTTTATGTTATAATAGCTTTGGAAATGAATTTGAGAAAGGTGACAAGATTAGAAGAAGTTTTTTTATAAAAAGATAAAAAAAGATAATAATGAAAAGAACTGTGTCATAGGTATATAGTTTTTTTATTTTCTTTAGAGTAATCTAGTCTTTAGTTTGAGAGAAAATGGATGAAAAATTATTAATGAAGACCGCCTTGCTTGCAGGAAAGATTCTTATGGAAAATGGAGCAGAAGTTTATCGTACAGAAGATACATTGGAGAGAATTATAAGAAAAGGCGTTGGAGAAACAAGAATAGATGAATATTATACTCATGTTACAATAACAGGTATATTCATTCGTTTAGAAACAATAGGAACAGATTTAGAAGAGTTGGCGATAGAACGTATAATCTAACTAAAACAACAGCGGTAAATACTTTATCTCGAGCGTACACATCAGGACAGATTAGTCTAGCAGATATGTATGAGTCGCTAAAAAGAGTTCAAGATGAAAAGAGTCCACTACCTGTCTGGTTTAAAGTGCTAAGTTCAGGTATTCTTAGTGGGAGTATTGTGTTAATATTCGATGGTAGTTTCTGGGATGTTATTCCAGGGAGTATTGCAGGAGCAGTAGCATATTATGTTTATGTAAAAGTTATCGGTTATTTAAAAGCACCGTTTGTATCAGAATATATTAGTACCTTTGCAGGAGGAGTAGCGGGTTATATTGGTTTTGCACTTCTTAATGGACAATCACTTCGTCTTGCGATGATAGGCGCAGTAGTTCCTTTAGTGCCTGGGATTACAATTACCAACTCTATGCGTGATATTATAGCGAAACAGTTCATTTCTGGAACTATTCGTTTTATAGAAACATTCTGCGTTGCATTCGCACTTGGTGCAGGAATAGTTACAGTCTATTATATAGTTAAGTTATTAGGAGGTGCTTTATAATGATTGCAGTATTTAGTCATTTACTTTTATTATTATATCACTTCGTATTTAGTTTTATTTCATCAGTATCGTTTGCGATAGTATGTGATGTACCACGCAAAACATTAGTTACAGGTGGTGTTATCGGAGCGATAGGTTGGTGTGGATATTGGGAAATGTGGAGTCATGGGCAAAGTGTATTTATGTCAAGCTTAGTGTGTTCGCTTCTCTTGGCTAATATAAGTCAGATTTGTGCCATTAAATTTAAAAATCCACTAACAGTTTACTTCATACCGGGGCTTGTTCCCGTAGTACCTGGGGTAACTATTTATGATGCATTTAGAACATTACTATTAGATGAATATGGAAATTCAGCAAGAATTTTCTTAAATAGTTTTTATGGTGCGGTAGGACTTGCGGTAGGAATTATTATTGCTGACTCAATATTTAGAGTGGTGTTAAGTCCGTTATTGCAAAAAAGACAAGAAAGTAAATAAAAGTTGATGTAAAAGTATCTTCACTTGAATAAAAAAGATGAAGATGCTTTTTTATAGTTCCATCAATAGACGGGCATAAAGAAAGTTGAGTATATGAGATATCATTGAACGTCGCAATCGAATTTGATATAATCAAAATAAGAAGCAACATGTTGGAATAATAATACTATTTGTATTTGAATAACTATATAGAGGAGAACTATAATGAGAATAGAAAGAGGGCTTTGGAGAATATTTTAAGTACTCATTGCATGATGCAAGAATATTAAAAATTGAGCATATAAATGACAATTTTGATATTATACTTTGATTACATTTTTTTCTTACAATGAAGATAAATCAGAAAAATACTCATAAAGCGAAGATTATCTTTGAAAAAGTAGATATAGATGATGTAGATTTTTCTAGTATTTGATGACACAATAAGAGAAAAGTTTTTCAGGGAGTTTATTTATTTAGAAGAATATCAAGATAAGTACAAAGATAGTGAATTTGAAGTAATTATTGAAACATATAACTGGGGGAGAGCGGTATTTCAGGGCTGGTTATGGAATGATGATGTTCATGTAGATTGTATTATGAATATTTATTATTTAGGAAAAAAATGATATATGAAATAGAGGAGTAGTAAAATACTATGGGAAAAAAACGTATTTAGAATTAAAACAATTTTTAGAAGATACAAATGAAGTGGATTCGTTATTAGAAAGTGATTCAATTATTTGGATTGACTGGAGAGAATATGACGAGGATGTTATAAATTATTTTTAATGAGAAAATAGAAAATAAAATTACTGTTAAGTTTGAGAATAATGGTAAAGAATACGGAGATGATATTGTTTTAGATTATAAAGACAAAAGTCGATAAAAAAATACCATACCAAGAAGAAATGGATAGAGACACAACGATAAAATGGGTTAACGAAATTATCAAAGATAATTTTTTTCAATAAGACTTTTGTGCATTAAAGCCTTGGAAGTGATACTTTTAGGTTTTGTTTTTACTTAAGAATGAGGATTGGGGAAACTTAGAAACGCTGGTAGGAAAAAGATAAATTAGAACATTATTTTTTTCACCTATAACTTTAGAAACTTTTAATGTTTGATTTGGATTTTTAATGTTGTTATGGATTATTTACAAATAGCAGAGATTAATGAAGATATTCCGTTTGATATATTGATTTCTTATTCAAGTATTACCTCAAAAAGAATATGAGCTTGAAAATCAAAAAGGAAGAAGGGAAAAATCAACTTTAAAAAAACATATCTTCAATTAAAAAGAGAATTGAAAGAAGAAAAAGATAACTTTGTTTCTGAATATGGACTAAAAACTTTCTTAGGTGTTTGTGTAAAAAGTTTTTAGAAATAACGGAATAATAAAAAAATTAATTAAAAATTTTTATATAAAGGAGTAAGGAGAAGAATGGAGGAAAAAGATTAAGGTGCGACTAAAGCAACGTTTAATAGAACTGATAGAACATTTATACAATGAAAATATTATTGAAATTAATGTTATTGATTTCGAAAAAGGCAGTTTTTATGACACTGTGGTTTTCTTAAGAGATACATTAAAAAAAGAATACCCTAAAAACAAAGATAAAACGTATTATGAAAAGTATTCACTATGCAAATAATTTTGATGATGAGTCTTGAAAACAAAGTGCTTTTTACTTGACGAAATAGAGCAGTATCTTTTGTTTTAATAAATTTCTGAATCATGATAAATCCGTAGAGTATTTTAATGAAAAAAATTACAGCTGATGGATTTGTTATTAATCCAGAAAATTTACTAGAAGTGATGATTGAGAGTTTATTAGATAGTGAAAAAGCTAATAAGGACGGATAATGGTTTTTTTAATATGTGAGAAGATTATGGATACGCATAAATTTAGAACATAATAATCTTCCTATAATTTTAGAAACTTAATGTATTATGTATTATTTACAAACATACAATTTATTACATTTTTAATAAGTTCCAAATAATAGTTTAAAGTTTGTGAATATTTAAATGTGGGTATATGTTATAATAAAAGTGTAATAAAAAAATTTTGTTAATATATTTATTAATGTAGAAAGGATAATAAAATGGTAGTATTTGATAAACTTTGGTTTGGAATTTACTAAATTACCAGAGGTAACGGCAATAGTATTAGGAGGTTCTAGAAGTAGTAATAACTATGATGAAAGTTCTGATTATGACCTATATATTTATTGTACAAGCATTCCCGACAAAGATGTTAGAAAATTAATTTTAGATAAATATTGTTCTTATATTGAGTTAAATAATCAATTTTGGGAATGCGAAGATGATTGTACTTTATCTGATGGAATAGATATAGATATTATTTATAGAAATATAAATGATTTTTGAGAATAATATAGAAAATGTTGTGGAAAAAAACATCATGCGGGTAACGGATATACAACATGCTTTTTGGCATAATTTGAAAAAAATAGTAAAAATTCTTTATGATCCTTATAAAGAATTTTTCTAGAATACAAGAAAGATTTGCTGTTCCGTTTCCTAAGGAGTTAAAAGAAAATATTATTTCAAAAAAATTTCCGTTTATTAACAGGGAATTTACCTTCGTATGATAAGCAGATTTTTAAAAAGCATTTAATCGTGGAGATTTTTGTGAGTGTAAATCATCGTATTGCAGCATTTATAGAATCTTATTTTGATATTATCTTTGCGATAAATGAACTTACTCACCCAGGAGAAAAGAGAATGATTTCGTATGCTAAAGAACATGCTAAGATTCTTCCTAAAACAATTTGAAGAGTCTCTGAATATGTTTATTATATAGTGTAGGTAGTAGTATAGGTGACGTAGAAAAACTTGAAAAAAATATTATAAAAAAAATTTAGAAGAAATCATATAGTTATAGATACACCGCATGATGACAAATCAGAAATTAGTAATTAGTCTAGAATTTATAAGAGTTTAAGTTTGATAAAAAGTGCAGTATAAAAAATTCTCGAAAAAAATTTTTTTATTAATCATTATGCTAAAAAAAGAGACCATGAAGCTTGAATTAGCAAGATTTTGAAGTTAGGATTAAAACTAGGAGAGATATTGTATGACAAAAATTTATGATAGATAATAATGAATTTACTTTAACGGGTGAAAACGAATATGAAGGTAAATTATGCGTTTGGGGAGAGGAAGTAACAATTTTTGTAGATTCACAAGAAAACCAAGAAAAAAATTGTCTCTTTTGTACAAGATAAAAATTCAATGGATTGATGAAAACAAAGATAAAATTATAGACGCATTTATGGAGGAAAAATAGCCATTATATAGAAGTAATTAATGATATGATAGAAGATGGTGAAATTTGATGCTGAGTGTGAAATTGATGAGGAGGACTTTATTAGTGCGTTGTTTATTAACAATGTATCTTTATTTTTTTAGATGAGAAAGATTGGAGTATAATGTTAGATTTGGAAGCAGAGCCTGATTATCTATTAGGTCATTTAGCTTGTATTGAAATAGATAGCGATTATGAAATAGAATTCGGCGGGTTAAATGGGTAAAAGCTGTTATTAAAAAAAGAGATTGCTAAAGAATTATTTTATAGCGATAAAGAAGAATTTTTAGCTACAGATAAAAATAAGCAAAATGTCAAAATAATTTTTCGCTCTTAATCGTTCGCAAAAAGGCAACTGTCCTTCATGAAAGAAAGTCCGATTTTTCTTGTTTTGAAAGAAACTATTAGATTATTATTTCCAAACAATATAATGAAAAAAACGAACTATAAAATCATAAGATAAAAAAATATGTTTATCAAAAAAACAAATTTTTATTTTTTTGAAAAAAAGTATTGACATTATTTTTTTAAAAGTTGGTATACTTAATCACAAGTTAATGATTCACACGTCGATAAGATAAGTAAAAAGTGAAAGATGGCAAAAGAGAGTCTCGGGTGGTGAAAAGAGATCGTATTGGAAACTTTGAAAATGGTCTTTGAGTGTTAATGGTCGAATAATTAGACCTTTTACGGGTGAGCCCGTTATAGCTTCAGGGTATAACATCAAATTTGATGCGTACTTTTTGAGTTGATATTTGTGAGAATATCATAAAGTAAGGTGGTAACACGTAAATGATTAGACGTCCTTGCAGAAGCGTAGCTTCTGTGAGGGCTTTTTATTTCTCAAAATAATCAAAAGGAGAATTAACTTAGAATTTTATATAAATATTGGAGGAAAAAACAATGTCAGAATTATTAAGTATTTATAAAACATTAAAATCTAAAAAATGGGTGAACTTAAGCCATAAGATTGATGAAAAATCTCCGAAGTTTCCAGCATTACCAGCATTAGAAAAAGAAACATTATTTACACTGAAAGATGGATTTTATGTCCAAAAATTTTCAGTAGTTGGTCAATATGGAACTCACATAGATGCCCCTATCCACTTTGTAGAAGGTGGAAGATGGCTTGATGAGATTGAGCTAAAGGATTTATTGTTACCTTTATATGTTATTGATAAGAGTGCTGAAGTAGCTACTAACAATGATTATGAAATTACTAAACAGGATATTCTTGATTTTGAAAAAAAATATGGGGAGATTATTCCAGAATCATTTGTAGCATTCCGTAGTGATTGGTCTAAGCGTTGGTCTAACTATGATGAAATAAGAAATCTTGATGAAAATGAAGTACAACATACACCAGGCTGGTCTCGAGAAGCATTAGAATTTTTAATTAAAGAAAGAAAAGTTAAGGCAGTTGGTCATGAAACTCTAGATACTGACTCTGGAGTGAGTGCGGCGGCAGAAGGATTGGTAAATGAGTATTATTTATTGGAACAAGATATTTATCAAGTAGAAGTACTTGCAAATCTTGATCAAGTACCAGCAACTGGAGCATTGATTTCAGTAGCTTATCCAAACTGGACAGAAGCGACTGGATCTCCAGCTCGCGTAGTAGCAATACTACCAGAAGAAGAAAAATAAAGGCCTTTTATAGAAAAAAAGTAAAGAAGTAAAGAAAAGTTAGAAGTTTATAAAAATATAGAAATTAAGAAAAGTAAAGAAGTTAGAAGCAAAAAGTTTTATGAAGTAAAAAAATCAGGATTAGAGAGGAAAAAAATTATGTGTAAAAATTGTCAAAATAAATTAGTAGGAAAAGCACCATATAGAGTAGATCATGTTGGATCATTTTTAAGACCAAAAGAATTAGTAGAGGCAAGAGCTAAGTTTGTAGCTGGTGAAATTACTCAAGAAGAATTAACAAAAGTAGAAGATAAAGCAATTACAGAATTAGTTGAAAAACAAATAGCTACGGCTTTAAAAAGGAGTAACAGATGGAGAGTTTCGTCGTGCATACTGGCACCTTGATTTCTTCTGGGGGCTTAATGGAGTAGAACATACTCAAGCAAAAATTGGTTATCAGTTCCATGATGAAACTACAAAACCAGACTCAGCAGATGTAGTTGGAAAAATTTCTGGAGAAAATCACCCATTTGTAGAACATTATAAGTTTTTACGCGATTTGGTAGGTGATAGAGCAGAAGTTAAGCAAACTATTCCAGCACCAGCACAGTTTTACTTTGAGTTGATTCGTGATGAAGAACATATTGCCCAAACAAACAGTATTTATCCCAAATAAAGAAGAATTATTCGCGGATATTATTGCTGCATACAAACAAGTAATTAAAGAGCATTATGATGCGGATGTCGTGTAATTCAACTTGATGACTGTACTTGGGGAGCAATTGTTGACGATAGATTAATTAAATTAATCGCAGAAGGAAGTGGCTTTGATCCAGAAGGAATCCGTGAAACATTCAAAAAAGAATTTATTACCCTTAATAATGGGATTTTAACAGATCTTCCAGAAGACTTAGTGGTAAATACTCATATTTGTCGTGGGAATTATCACTCGACATGGGCTAGTTCTGGGGGATATGATAGCGTAGCTGACACATTATTCGGAGAAGAGAACGTTAATGCCTACTACCTAGAATATGATACTGATCGTGCAGGTGATTTCAAACCACTTGCTAAAGTAGGAAATGATAAGAAGGTTGTTTTAGGACTACTTACTTCAAAATCAGGAAAGTTAGAAAATAAAGACGAGGTAATCGCGCGTATTCGTGAAGCAAGTGAATATGTACCATTAGAAAATATTTACTTAAGTACGCAATGTGGATTTGCTTCTACAGAAGAAGGAAATATTTTAACAGAAGAAGATCAATGGAAAAAAATTGCTTTAATTAGCGAAATTGCACAAGAAGTTTGGGGAGATAAGTAATATAGAACATTAAGTAATATAACTTATCGGGCTGCATATGAAATATTAATAAGTTTATATCTGAAAAACATCTTAAGTTTGAGTATATATAAGAAAGGCGGAAATTCAATTTTTTTGAGTTTTCGCTTTTTACATATTATTATAGAAGAAAAGATAAGAAGGGGGATAGGTTATTATAAAAATTAAGAAGAGTCTAGCAATAAGTTTTTTTGACACATATATTAGTTTGGAGTAAAATATAGTTTATAAATAATTGATAAAATTCGTGTAAAGGTAATATAATGAGGTAAAAGTATGGCTAAGAAAAAAGAAATTAAAACAAACGCTATGAGATTTTTAGATGATAATAATGTAGAATATACCCACTTTGAATTTGACGCAACGAGTGATGCTGCAAAGACTGGTGTTGGAGTTGCTGATATAATTGGTCGTAATCACAATCAAGTTTTCAAAACAATTATGACGACAGATGGTAAAGGAAATTACGTAGTAGGTGTGCTGATGAGTGAGGATAACATCAACTTCAAAAAACTAGCAAAAGCAGCCGGATTAAAAAGTTTATCGATGCTACCACTAAAAGATTTAACAAAAATCACTGGTTATGTAAAAGGTGGTTGCTCGCCATTTGCTATGAAAAAACTTTTTCCAACATTTGTAGACGATAGATGTCGCGAGGTTGAAACAATTATTGTTTCAGCTGGTAAAGTAGGACATCAAGTAGAAGTTAAACCAGAAATATTGGAAAAACTTATAGATGCTCAGATAGTTGATATTAAAGCAGAATAAAATAAAAAAATAGTTTTTTTAGTAAAATTTTACTAAAAACTATTTTTTTATGCCGCTACCCAGAATTGAACTGGGAACGGAGCATTACCATTGCTCTATTATACCATTTAACTATAGCGGCTCATAAGAATTATATCATATAAACTATTTTCTATGCAAATTTACATTATAAGAAAAATTATAAACTCTAAAATAGATAAAATGCTAATTGCTAGAAGATATTTTTATAAAAATTTATTAGAAAGGAAAAACTGGAAATAAAAAAATTAAAATTTTTAGCTTGATTTAAGATATTATAGATATAATGTGTAACTAATACTTTTTTAAAAATCTCCAAGAGAACATTGATTTATAAGGGTTTTAGTCAGTTCTTTTGTGAAATGAAAAGGTATTGTAACGTAATTGAAATAGTTTAGATATTCTACTGAAATTTTCTTTTGTTATAATCTTAAAGGTGAAGGAGGCGTAATATGTTATTTGATACACATGCGCATTTAAATGATGATGCTTATTTAGAAGACTTAGAAGAAACTATAGAACGCGCTAAAGAAGCGGGTGTAAAATTAATTAATATAGTAGGCTTCGATGACAAAAAGTATAGAAAAAAAGCACTAGAAATCACAGCTAAATATGACTTTTTTTATATTTAACAGTAGGCTGGCATCCAGTTGAAGCGATAGATTTTTACAGAAGAAAAGTATGAAATGATAAAAAAATATCGCATTGACAAATGATAAAGTAATTGCAATCGGTGAGATTGGTTTAGATTATCATTGGGATAAAAGTCCGAAAGATATTCAAAAGGAAGTATTTAGAAGACAAATTCAACTAGCGAAAGAAGTAAATAAACCAATCGTAATTCATACAAGAGATGCGATGGAAGATACTATAAAAATCCTTCAAGAAGAAAAAAAGCTAGTGAAGTTGGTGGAATAATGCATAGTTTTTTTCAGGTTCAGTAGAAAGTATGAAGATTATGTTAAAAGAAGACTTCTACATCTCATTAGGAGGTCCAGTAACATTTAAAAATGCTAAGACACCTAAAAGAAGTAGCAAAAAGCTTGTCCATTGGATAAACTTTTAATAGAGACAGATTGTCCGTATTTAACGCCAACACCTTATAGAGGTAAAAGAAATGAACCTGCTTATGTGCATTATGTTGCACAAGAAATAGCAGACTTTAAGAGAGATGACTTATGAACAACTAACAAAACAAACATTTAATAATGCATGTAAGTTGTTTAGAATAGACAAAAAGGAGATTGATTAATAAAAATGAAATTAGGAAAAATTTTAGTAGCAGCAGCAACATCAGGAGTATTATTATCAGGAGCATTTATGATAGCAGAAGAATACACAGGAAAATCAGCTTTTGCCGTAAACATGGATAATACACGCATCGAATTAAAAACTAAAAAAGGAACTGTAAGAGAAGTGCTTATCGCTAATGATATTCCTTTTAGTGCAGATGATAGAATCGAGCCAGGACTTGATACAAAAGTTAAAGGTGGAGAAACTATTAATATTTACAGAGCTCGTGAAATCACTATAGTTGATGGAGAAACTACAACAACAAGAAAAAAACTACTTATAGAAAAGTAGAAGATATTCTAAAAGAGCTTAATATTACTTTAGGATCTGAAGATAAAGTAACTCCAGAATTAAGCAGCGAAGTAGCAGAAGTAGATACTATTAAAATCACAAGAAATAGTACAACTACAGAAACAAGAAAAGAAGCTATAAAATTCGAAACTAAAGAAGAAAAAGACGATACTAAATATGTAGACGAAAAAGTTACTAAAGTTGAAGGTAAAGACGGAGAAAAAGAAGTTACTTACAACGTAGTAAGAGAAAATGGTAAAGAAGTATCTAAAACAGTTGTTTCTGAAAAAGTTTTAAAAGAAGCAACAGCTAAAGTAGTAGTTGTTGGAACAAAACAACGTCCAGCTAGCCAAATGGTAAAAACAGCAGGTGGAACAGTAGCATTAGCAAACGGAAATACAGCTGGAGCAACAGGTGCAGCGGCAGCTCAAGAAATGGCTCGTCGTACAGGAGTACCAGCATCTACTTGGGAATACATCATTGCTCGTGAATCAAACGGTCAACCAGGTGCAAGAAATGCGTCAGGAGCAAGCGGATTATTCCAAACAATGCCAGGATGGGGATCTACAGCAACAGTTGAAGATCAAATCAATGCAGCGACTCGTGCATATCAAGCGCAAGGGTTTATCTGCTTGGGGAATGTAATATAAAATAGAAAACTCTCGAAAAGATTTTTCGGGAGTTTTTTTCTAGCGTATTTAAGAAAAATTTTTTTGAGCAATAAAAATAAGAGTATAAAATAGAATTTCAATTTTATCGAATGTTTTTCGATATGATTTTTAAAAACTAGATTATACTCTTATTTTTATTTTTGAAATCAACACTGTCAATTTTAGCGATTAGTTTATTATTTATAAAACCAAATTAGTGAGCCTACATAAATAATGTAAGTAAACATAAGTAAGCTTGCAGTAGTGAAGATACGATGGTTTTTAAAGAATAAAAAAAGTTTAGCAGTAAAACAGTGCAATAGATAATAAAAAAACGATTAAAAGTTTTAGTTTGCTTTTTTTATCCAATTAGTATATTTAGTTAGTAACTCTAATCTTTTGTTTTTCTTCATTTGTTGCCATTATATTCTCCTTATAAAATAATATCTAAATTATAACAAAAAGAAAAAAATAAAGGTGCAAATAAAAAAATAGATAAAATATTTTTATAGTAAAAGCTTCAAATAGCTTATTGGTATTGCTAGAATATAAAGATATATGGTATAATTAAATTGCCATATTATACACAATAGGAGGAAATATGTCTTATACAAGAGATGGTATTTTTTTGAAAAAAATTATAGAAAAAAATTACCTACTTTTAAAAAAATTCACGAAAGACGAGAAAAAGATAATAGTATATTTATTTTTAGAATATAATAATCGCCGAGCAAAGATTGATATAGATAGTTTTATAAGAAAGCTAGGGCGACAAAAAGTGAGAAAAAGTGATAAAAAGGTAGAAGAATTTATTTATTATATTGTGAATAATTTTACAGCTCAAGATAATGTATCTTTAGAGGATATTGCAAAAAGAAGAGTTGATAGATAAGGTTTATCCCTGTTGTTCGCTCAACAGGGATTTAATAAAGATAACAAGCAACATCTTGTAAAATATCCGCATACAAATGAGACGGATATCTATCTAGCTTATGATTTTTGGAAAAGGGTATAAGCTTCTAGATAAGACTTTTCTAGAGAAACTTTCGTTATCATTAGATGAAGTTTTTGAATTTGCTAAAAAGAAATCTAGAGAACTTACCGCTAAAAATATAATCTAGATGAAGTAGAAGGAAATAAGTTTTATTTTCTAAATGCTAAAGATGGCTATGATGGAGCACGAGTTATTGATAAAAAAATATTTTTAGATTATTTTTTTATAAAAAAATTGGAGAGTCATATTATTTAGGCTTACCTCATCAGGATATTCTTATTATAGCGGATATAAAAAAATAAAAAAAGGGCTGGAGATTCTGCAAAAATGATGGTTCATTTCTTTTACAGAAGGTACAGTCCCGATAACAACAATTACATTCAAATATGATGGAGAAAAAAATTAGAAAGTTATTTTATTTTTTTGTTGAATAAAAGCGACTAAAATTTAAAAATAGTATAGGAGAACGATTATGTTATTTTTTTACAATAAGAAAAATGCTAGGAGAAACATTATTAATTACTATTCAAAATAGTGAAGAGGTTACTTATGAAGATAAGAAAAATATTACACTTATTAAAGATAATAATGGAGTATTAGTAGGATTAAATATTTTTAATGTTGAAAATTTGAAACTAGAAGGTGAAGGAAGTATTGAATTATCTGATGAACAAAAAGAAATTTTGAGCAAACGTCTAGAAAAGAATGGTATCAAAATAGATTTAGAGGGTAATAACGATGATTACTTGTAGTAGGGGAAGTTCTTACTTGTGAAAAGCATCCAGATGCAGATAAACTGAAAGTAACAACGGTTAATGTTGGAGAAGAAACTTTGCAAATTGTTTGTGGAGCACCTAATGTAGAAGCTGGACAAAAAGTCGTAGTAGCTCTTAGTGGAGCGATGATGCCGAGTGGATTACTTATTAAACCATCGAAATTACGTGGTGTAGATTCTAACGGTATGCTATGTTCAAAACGTGAATTAGGTTTACCTCAAGAAGAAGTAAGAGGTATTTTAGTATTAGATGAAGATACTAAAGCAGGTACTAAATTAAAAAGAATTGAATTTAAAAATAATTTATAAAGTAGGAGGTGTAACTATGGTTAATTGGAAAAAAATGGTTTTTAGAAGAAGATGAAGATGAAATTTATAAAGCTGAAGAAGGGCGAAGAGATAAAACAAAGAAAAAGCGTCCTGCTCTCAAACTAAATGAGAGTGATTTTTGATATAGAAGAATTTGAAGAAGAATCGATTGTAGACAAAAAAAGAAGCTAGAAAAATACGAAGAAATTGATTTAGATGAATACAGTGTTCCAGAAGATTTTGATATAGAGTTTACAGAAGAAGATGAATATTCAGCTCCACAAAAACATCAAAAAGAACGAAACAGCAGTGGATTATTAGGTCGCATAAAAGGTTTATTCTCTAGTTCGAATGATAAACAATTTTTCAGATGATGACTTTGAAGAAGATTTCAGAAGAAGATGAAGCTGAAGATTATAAAACATATTTAGAACGTCAAAGACGAGAAGAGAAGTTAGAAAAAGAAGGAAATTACACTTTATCAGAAGACTTGGAAGATGATGAAGAATATGAAGAAGAGTACGAAGAAAAACCACAAGGATTCTTCAACCGATTAAAAGAACGTTTATTTAGTGTGAGTGAAGAAGATATAGAAAAAGAAGAATTGGATGCCATACTTGACGACTTGGAAGATGAGCAAACTTCTGACAACTTCGTAGAAGAAATTGACGAAAAAAATTTGAGAGAACTGGACAACAAGATTTATTTCAGAGCGAGTTCATAATGATAAAAAGTTAATCGATGTAGAATTTGAAGAAATAGATTTATCAGAATATGAAGAAGATCTAGAAAAAGAAGAAAAACCTGAAAATACTACTAGTTTAACAGACGCACTAAAAGAACTAGGAGTAGAAAAACTCTGAAATAAAAAGATGTTGATATTTTTTTGGAGATAAATCAGATAGAAGAACACATCCAACACTTGCAGCTGTTCGAACAAAAAGATTAAAAGCAAGATTATAAGATGGACACTCTAGGAACAGAGGTTGCTTTTAGAAAAAGATCATAGCGATTTGAAAAAAATGAGATAGCTAAAGCTTATGAATCAAAAAGAATCATCTGCTGAACAAGATTCAGAAGCTAGAGAAACTAAAAAAATAAAGATGCACGTGTTGAATTAAATGAAAAACTTCAATAAATTAGAAAGACGCGAAGATAAAATACAAAAAGATAACGTATTATATAAACAAGATAAAGAATTAGATGAACTTTTGATAGAGATTAAAGTTAAAGAAGAAGAAAGTCATCAAAGAGCTGTACAGAATTAGAAGTTCGCACTGTAGATGCAGAAGGTGAACGTCGTGAAAAAGTCAAATATACTACTGTTGACGACATTTTAGAAGGAAATGATGATTTATTTGAAGACGATATAGATAGAACTAGCAAGAAGCTAGTAGGTGAGCGTTTTGATGAAAACTATTAAAAGCGACAAAAAGAGGTAGAAGATTTTTAGAAAAGACTTATATGAAGGTAGAAGAGCAGAAACAGTAGAAAAAAACAGCCTTAGACGAGCTTATCGAAGTGGAGAATATTGATATTTTCAAAAAAAGAAGAGACTTTACCTGAAATAGAAAAAAATTAAACACAAATCTAAAAAGAGTTCAAGGGAAGAACATAATGTAGAAGATATTGAAGAAGATATTGATTTAGTGGAAAAAGCTGCGCGCATAGAAGACATAGAAGTCGAAGATTATGATGAAATAAAAGAACATAAAAAAGATATCCTAGAAGGATATAGTGATTATCATCTAGATGAAAATGAGATTATTGAACTTGAAGAACAAAATCATTTGGATGAAACAGCAACAGACGTTGATATTGATAGATTATTAGCGGATATTTCTCCTCGTAATAAGGTGAAAAACGATGAATAATGATGTTGATAAGTTTGTTGATGAAAAAGTTGAGCCAATAGAAGTTGCTGTTCAGAGAGTCGAAAAACACTTAGAAGAAGATGAAGTAGTAGAGGAACAAGAGGAAGAGGAAATCGGTATCGACTATACTGAAAAACTTTATACTGATGATGTTTTTGACTATTTCGATAAAGGTAATGGAAGAAAACTAGGTGAATATAAAACTATAGACCATGGTTATAGACCTGTAAGCAAAGAAAAAATAGAGAATAATCAACGTATCTTAGATGCAATCTTTGAGAAGTATTCTAATAATGGAATATCAACAAATAAATCGGTAACATGCTAAAAACTGATGGAGACAAGCATTATTACTCCAAAAACTTAGAAATGTAGGAAAAGTTTCAAAGCCAACTCCAGTTTATTCATCAGTTTATGGTTCAGGACCACGTAAAGATGTAGAAGTTAAATCTACAACTAAGTTAGTAGAAGAAACGGGTTTATCAGATAAAAAAAGCGTGTACCTGTGAAAAAAACTGCAGAACCAAAAAAACAAAAAAAGAAGTCAGAAGTTAAGGTAGGAAAAAAATGAGCAGGTAGTGCTGATATTTACAAAGAAATAGCTTCTCAAGAAGAAACTGTATGGAATATTGGCTCTGCTAAAAGAGTGCCTAAAAAGCAAAATAAAAAAACAAAAAAAGATAAAAAGTAATTTAATATTTTTCCAATTAACTAAAAATACCAACCGTAAGAATTTAATACTTTACGGTTGGTATTTTTTTATGCTATGAAGTTAGTATTTTTCTAAGTATTTCTGCTCTAACTGCAGAGATTAAATATAGCGAACCTGTAATTAAAAAGTACTTCATCACTTTTTAAATTAGGAATAAGCTTTAGAAAAGAGCTAGTTCATAATTTTCATATTTAGTAACAAATGTATCATTAAAACTACGAACAAGATTATCCAAGTTCGATTCTTTGATTTCAATAGGAACTTTAGTTGCAGAAAAACTCAGCGGGGATAGTTTTTTTAACTTAGTCACCATATCTTCATAGTCCTTATCCTCAAGGATACCTAACAAGATTTTTTTAGTTTTTGGGAAGTTGTTTAGCACTAAGGTAATTGACCAAACTGCTAATACCATCATTGTTGTGGGCTCCGTCTAGTAGGATATTCGGACGAATCCATTCTAGGCGACCTGCCCAAGTAGACAAAGCTAAAGCAGAACTAATTGTTTTATCATCTATATCGATAATACCACGAGAGCGCAGATTAAAAGATTGCTGCTAGTGCTAGTGATGCGTTGCAAATTTGATGTTGACCAACCATTTTTGTTGTGTAGTCGATATTCCTGAAGCTAAACTTATTGCCATGAGCACCAATATCTTTTTATTTCTATATTGTTTTTCATCTAAAATAGAAAGTTTTGCATTTTTTTCCTTACAAATATTAGAAATAACATCTACAATACTATCATTAGCTGGATAGATAAGGACGTTATCATTTTCTTGGATAATACCGGCCTTTTCGTAGGCGATTTTTTCCAAAGAATCACCTAGTATTGCAGTATGGTCCAATCCAATTTTTGTAATAATCGACAATAGCTTTTCTTTAAAAATATTTGTTCCATCATAACGCCCGCCAAGACCAACTTCCATAATAACAAAATCTGTTTTTTGATCTCGAAAATATAGTAGAGCAACTGTTGTAATGATTTCAAAGAAAGAAAGCTTATCGCTAGGGTCATGATTATTTGCATCATAAACTTTAACAACTTCTTTATAGAGACGATATGCTTCTTTGTATGGAATAAAGTCATCGTTAATACGAATACGATCGTTAAAACTTAGCATGCCAGGACTAGAATAAAGACCAACGCGGTATTTTAGTGTTTTTAGTACGTCTTTTATATAAGAACATGTAGAACCTTTCCCATTAGTTCCCGCGACATGAATAACTTTCAAGTCATGCTCAGGATTATTGAATAGAGCTAATACATATTCCATACGATGTAGACCAAGCTTCATTCCAGTGCGCTCTATTTTATAAGAAGCGGTAATAAGGAGCTCTTCACAAACACATTCCAGTGCGAAGTCGGTCAACTTATCTTGAGGAAGGGATTCTAGTTTATCGATAATATTTTCTAAGTTTTGTTCTGTAAATAATTCTAAAAATATTGTATTATCTACTAAATTATTTTTTTGTCAAAAAGTTTTCAATTTTAGTTTTTACATTTTAAATTCATAATAAATTAACTCCTAAGGAGACGGTATCTCCTGATTTTTATACATTTAATTCTATAATGTTAAGAAGAAAAAGTAAATAGCAGAAAAATAATTTTTAACTAAACTTTTAGTTATAGTGTAAAGTTTGTGTTAAGTTCAGAATATATAATATAACTATAACAAGTTAATAATATTTTTTTCATATATATGGCTCGTCAATTGACGAGCCGTTCTCCTTTTATTCCATATTTTTTTGCGACTATAGCACCTATTATGATAAAATGCTATTAATAATACAATTTTTCCATAAATAATATTTATTATTTTATGTTATATGTTATAATATCTTAAAAAGAAAATACAAGCAGTGATATTGAATTAAAAACAATTATACCAAGCTAAGAAAAGGAGAATTTGATATGAAGAATATTGTCATTGTTGGTCATCCTAGAAGAGAAAAAGAACTATATATAGATGATAAGAAATACAACATAAGTTTTGATGGGTTTAAATCTGAAAAATCATAATGAAGATCCGTTTATTTGGAATGACAACTTTTTTATACATTTTGTCATACAAATCATTCTTTAAGTAAAGATGTTCGTGATTTAATAAATGATAAAAAAATGAAGTTTATTTTGTATTTGTAGCTTTGGTTTAGGAAGATAATTCTCAAGAAAGTAAGAAGATTTTTAGAAATTGATACAATTATAAAAGCTAAAGAATTATTCGAATGGCCTGAAAAAGGGAACAGAGATACAGATTCGCTTCGATTTAATAAGTATCATCTTCCAAAATTTGAAAATGGTAATTTGACGGAGCATAATAGAAATAAACTGTTTACCTGTATTGGAGATGAAAATGAATCGTTTTTACCAATGAAAAAAATATAATAATTCTTTTGAGGCATACCGTTTAAATGAGGATACTTCTGAAAAAGATTAGAAAATTAATAACTGTTGAAGGTAGTAACCGTTATTATGTTGCTAAAAAGACATCTCCTAGATTTAACAAACAAGAGAAAAAAATTTTTGATGAAGTATCAATAGATATTTTTAAAATAATAGAAGAGTGTATAGAAGATAAAGATTTTCATCTAACAGGTAAGAAATTAAAAGGACAGGATAAAAAGAGGTTAGAAAAAATTAAATAACATAATAATAGCTTTTTAGTCAAATAGCCTTTAAAAAAAGTAAATGTTTTGCAAAAATAAAAATCTATTTGCTGTAGAGAAAATAGAAAGAGGAGAAAAATTTCTAGTCTATAAAGTCTTTAATAAAAAAATGCTAAGTAACCTATAAACTGCTTAGCATAGATAAAGATTTTTAAGATTAATAAGTAATAATTTTAGTAACATTACTTTTGTTAAATCGCTGATTTTTGATTTTTCAAATTATTTAAGGTAACTATTGCTGACTTTTGTAATTTTTTTCTATTAGTTTTATCTTTCATGACACTATCGACGATTCGATAGTTTGATTGCCATAGAGTTTTCATTTTTCCGACCATTTGTGGATTTGTATCTGTTTCAAAAGTATTTTGAACAAGTCGGACACCAGATGCATTCCAAATTTCTATTGGATCAAATAACCAATATAATTCACCACTGTTATCTTCTTTTAATAGGGCTCTAAAAGCACCGAATATCGGTAATAAAAATCCAGTTGAAATTTCATATGGAATTTCACTATGAGTAAAGTCGGAATAAAATTTTGAGTGGTTTTCCTGACTAGAAGTTACGCCTCTTACTCTGCCGAAAGAACCTTTTGAGCCATTTTCTGCTTTAAATTCATTATACTTTTTAGGCATTTCTTTTTGTATTGTTTCATATAGCTCTACTAATTTAGGTAGTTGAGGTGCTAACTTAACATAAATATTGTTATCTGTTTCAAGTTCTTTGCGGAAATCTTTAAAGACGCTGGCCTTAGCTGAATATGCAGGTGTAGGAGCAGAAGAATCATTAGGGTAACGTTTAATATTAAAAATAAACATTAGCTTTAATAGTTCAACAACGGGAATAGGTTTATTTTCGTTGTCTTTAAATGCGATATCATCTTTGTAAGGTTGAGTCTCTACTGATTTTTTTATAAAATCAAATTTGTCATCTAATTCAAAAAGTGCAATATCACTGACTTGAGCAGATGTATTTCTTGCATCAGCTAATGCTGTTACATCTAAATCTTCCCCTACAATAATTTCTAGACGAACAAATTTATCGATTTCCTCACTAAGAGAATTTCTATGTTCTATAATAGCGGTATACGTATGACCTCCATCCAGAATACCGTATCTTGAAGGATCGTCATCAAAATCAACTGTAAGTTCGCTAGTAGAAGTATTATATTGTACGGATTTAGCTGTAATAACAATTCCTCGATTATTTATATCAAAATTTATAATATCGTTTGCTTTAACTGCCGAAATTAATTGTTTGGCTACAGATGTATTCATCTTAGGTTTTCTAGGGTTAACTTCTAAGGATAAATCCGAAGGTAAATCTCTGAAATTAACTAAAAACCATGTAAGTAGTTATTTTAGTATCGGACGGTGAATTAATCGTCCTTAATGTTTTAATTTTAAATTTATTTGTCATATTGAATGACCTCCTTTGTTATTATTAGTTGAAGACTGTTGTCTTAACTAGTTATATTATAATATATTTTTGAAAACAAAAAGAAACTATAGTACCTTTTTAGAAAGTATGTTATAATATATTTATGACAATAAGAAAAAAACATTGATATAAAACTAATAAAAAAATAGGTGAAATTTTAAAAAAGTAAAAGATTAGAGTTGTCTTTGGAAAAGAAAACAAGGGAATTTTTTTAGCGGATAGGATCAGCAAGGGTATCATTGAGGAGTCGTCAATTTCTATTGAGACTCTCAAAAAAATATTGAAAATGGAAAAACAATGCCGAGATTATCTACTTTGAAAGTTCTATCGGTTGCTTTTAGAAATAGATTTTCATGAAATTATAGATGAAATTTATGACTACATTTGATAAAAACATAGATAGTATTTAGAAATATTTAATTCAATTCTTGTTTGAAATAATTAAATTTAAAAACAACCATAATTATTATAATAATTCTTGTAAAGATCGACTGGGTAATAATCAAGTTCAAGGTGTATTAGACACAGTTACTCTTAGGTTTAATAATAAAAATATTTAGGTGGGAATAGGAAAGCTATTTACTATGTTGAAAAAAATTGTAAGAGGAGAAAATTTCTAATCTAGAAAGTCTTTTAATAAAAAAATGCTAAGTAATTTATATTTGCCTAGCATTTTTTTATTTTAATCTATTCTTTTTGAAGCCAATATTCCAACACCTATAAATAATAGTACTAATAATAAAGAGTGTAGGAATTCTAAACTCCAAATATTATTTAATTTCGAACCGAAAATTTAGCCAAATTAACTCGACCGGGAATAAGACCGATAAGGTTAGCTATAAAATAATGTTTAAAAAGAAATTCTAGTAAGACCATAAGAGTAACTAACAATACTGTTTGGTAATATCGGAATAAGTCTACAAATAATCAAAAAAAGGTAGCGAGTTTATGGTCCTTTAGACCGAAAAATTCTATTAAACTGTTTTAAGGTAAGACGTTTTTTTCTAAAAAAATTTTCAATTTTATTTCTCGCAAAAATATCTAGAAATAAGAAACATTATATTAGTGTAGATAATTGCGGCTATTATAGTTAGGACAGCACCTAGCTTAAATCCAAATAAAAAGACCACCGATAACAGAAAAAAATTCCTGGTGGGAAACAGAAAGACAGGGAGAATAGATGCTAATAATAAAAAAATATTATAGGTGCATAATCACCAAATTGTTCAATAAAGTTTTGCATATTTTTCTCCTTTAACTATAAATGTATTTTTCAGGTTTTCCTACTAAAATAGTATAACATAAAAGCATGGGGAAAGGTGAATATAATACTTTTGCTAGAGAGTGACTGTAGGGCAAGATGGAAAGATGAAAAACAAGTTTTAGTCTAGGCTAGAACTTGTTTTTCAGTTTTAATAATATTAAATTATGCTAAGAGAATAGTTTTTTATAATACTCAACGGGATTATGAAAAGTGGGTTAGGTAATTATAGCTGTTATTATGGTGTGACTAATATCTTTATTTTTTTATACGCTAACAATTATTGATAATAAGTATAACTTATTAAAAAAATTAAAGATAATTATGTTATAATGATAAAGGGTAATGACTATATAAGTCTTACAGATATTGAAAGATATAAGAATGCTGAAGAGACTAACGTAGTTCTTGTAAAAATTTATGATAAATTATAATACAATATAGTATTTAGAAATATTGGTAGAGCTAAAGACTCTTGAATTTAACACCTTGAATTTTAGGGGATGAAAAGAAATAGGTAGTAATGCATTTAACATGTTTTTTTAGAAATTGGTTAATATGACAAGTGTAAAAGGAATATGTATCAAGATCGGAAGAAGTTGAGGTGCTTTTTGTAAACAAGGATATTACATTTGAATTTGTTTTTATGGACTTCGATAGAGTTTAAGTTAGATATCATTAAAGACTATCAAAGATTAAAAAGTCGATGAAAGCTTAAAATTGTCATTGTATTGGAATTGGAATAGAGAGATTGCAAAGACATAGAATTTATACTGAAGTAATTAAAGAGGAATTATTAAATGATCTTATCAACGAACAGTTATCTTACAAATACATAAGCGAGGGAGTGTAATATTAGTAATGTATTTCTGGTAAAACAAGATAAAATGGTTATATCATTTTATGAAAAATAAAATTAAAAATAACACGGAGATGCGAATGAGTAAAAGAAAAGAAAAAGAATAAAAAAATTCATTACAAGCTAAAAAGAAGAATCGGAAATAGTGATAAATGGGAATTATGAATTTCAAAAATTTTTTGGATAACTATACATATGAAAGAAGAAGTATTGAAAAATTTTGGCGGGAATTCGGTAAAAATAATTAATGTGAATTTTTGAGAAAGTGAATTTTAAAAATTTGACATTAAAGAGATGTGAGTTTATTGATTCGAAAATTAAATTTTCACATATATCTGAAAAATAGTTATTTGAGAAAGTCTAAATTTTTAAAGTAGATTTTACAGGGACTGTATTTGAGAAAAGTAAATTTAGAAAAAGCAGAATTTAAGGGTTGTAGATTATATTATGTGCGATTTGAGGATTGTATTGTTGATTATAAAAACATTTTAGAAAAATAAACCTGATGAGCCGAATTTAGCTATGAATCTTATTAAATCATTGTATAAAAATGAACTACAGCAAGGTAATAGAAAAGAAGCAGATGAACTTTTTATTATATAAAAAGAAGAAAGGCAATTTTTAAACATTTGATTGGTTGGAAAAAAGCTAAAAATAGTAATAAAATGTATCAGAATAAAAACTATTATGATGAATATAGGAAGAATAAAAACTTAATAAATTTAGAGTGTTTTTTTAAATTAATATCATCATGGATAAATAGTATTATTTGGGGATATGGTATAAAAATTCACAGAATAGTAATGTCTATGATTTTTGGGAATATCAGTATTTTTCTTTTATATATTGTAGTATAACTGATAAAAATTGTTTTTAATTCAATATTTTTTGAGTTTTTAAGGCTTGGGTTCTTAACAATGAATATGATTCTAATAATATGGTCGTTAATGCTGTTATGATAATTGAAAATTTTTAGGATTAGTGAGTTTAGCATTGTTTACATCAGCATTTTTATAGAAAGGTGGGAAAAATAGATTGGAATTTAAAAAATATAGAAAATTAAGTGAACTAATCGAAGATAATAAATTAACAAGCAAAAATATATGCGATTTTTTGTATGGGTCTTCAATCACTAAGGAAAAATGAATATTCAGATATAGATGTTTTGGTAGTGGTCCAATATAAATTGCGAACTAAAGATGAAGAAAAAAATATCGAAAGTTATATCTTCAATATATAATGCGCAAAAATTAGATATTTCTATATACGATAAAAATAAATTTCAAAATTTGTTGGACTCTGGGATCGCTATTTATTCATCATTTGAAAACGAAGGTCTATTAGTATACCCTCGGCAGATAAAACAAAAAGAATACTATTTCAATAATCTTAAAGAATTTAAGGGATTAGCAGAAGATGTTTTATTATATAGAAGAATGTTGATTAAAACAAAAGCGAGTATTGAATTAAATGGAGTCAATTATTATGATCTATGTATACTTGCTATGATTACAAGGAATACATTAACACTCTTGAATTATAAGCAAAGTAAAGAAAGGTGTAAGTTCGGAAAAATCAGAAGTTTTCAACCTCGATAAAGAATACAAAATTAAAATTGGAATTTAAAAGAGTATTGTGAATTGTTGAATATAGAACCTATTTTTAGAAGAAACTCTCCTAGGCTTGAATTACCTAGAATTGAAAAATCTTCAATTAATTTTTAAGAAGGTTGAAGAACTAGTTTGTTATGCAATAAAAAGAGATAGGTGTAAAGGATACAATAGATAGATTTTTATTTTTAGTTGACGATAATAATGTTAGAAATTTGTATACATCATTTGAGGTTTTTACAGATTTAGAAAGAGATATGTATTTTTATTTAAAAAAATACGGTGAATCAAAATATAAACTAGAAATAAATTCTATTAGCACGGATTATCTTGAGTTTTTGCTTAAAAAAATTATAATAAGGATGAATTTTTCTTTGACATTGAAAATTTTAAATCATATTGAAAGAATAAAGAAAAACTCAAATAACTATTCTATTGATTTCCCGGACTTGATGGAAATAAGAAGTATATCTAAATCTGAATATTCACTAAATAAATGGCTTTTAAATATTTTTAATGAATATAAAAAAATTTAATTAAAATCAATATAAAATTATTAGATAAGTGGCAGAAAAATTTAGAATCAAAAAAATTGATAGCACTTTTTATAGAGGATTTAGAGAGATACAGAAACATGAAAGATGATATTTTTTAAATAATATAAAAATAAAACTTTAACTAAATTGATAGATGGTAAAATGAAGAATATCATAAATTTAAGCGCTTTCAAATTTTGAGTTTTCATTAGATATAGATGATATAATTTAGGGTTTTACTGAAGAGATTAAGCAAAGTTTTACGATGAAATCATATATAACTAGAATTATAGTTTTGAAATAAAAATTAATAAACAGAGGTATATAGTGATAATAAGCCATCTGAATAGAAATCCGATTTGAATCTACAAGTAATGATATTAGGTTGTATAATAAATCCGGAGCATAGTTTTTTTCCGTGCCCCTGGATTTATTATACAACCTTTTCTTTACTGCAAAACAACATAGCCACGTGATATAATAGTAAGGTATTTAAATATAAAATGATACAGGTGATAATAATGACTAAACTAAAAAAACTTTTAGATGAAAAAAAATATTTGATAATGGGGATTTTAAACTTCACTCCGGATTCTTTTTCTGATGGAGGAGATTTTTACGATGTTGAAACTGCGATAGAAGGTGTTCGTAAGATGCTAGATGAAGGTGCTGATATTATTGATATAGGAGCGGAATCAACGCGACCTGGCTCAATGGCTATTTCAGAAGATGAGGAGCTTCGCCGTTTAGAGAGAATTTTTCCGATTTTGCGTAAGGAGTTTCCTAAAGCATGCTTTAGTATAGACACTTATAAACCAGCTGTTGCTGAATATATGATTAAAGCTGGAGTTGACGTGCTTAATGATGTAAATGGAGCAAAAGGAAGCAATATGGCAGAGGTTGCTGCAAAGTATGATATACCGATTGTTATTATGCATAATGGTGGCGTAGAAGAAGGTAGTGAAGTCGAACAAGTCGTTCGTGAACTTAGGGGAAAGTTTAGATATTTGTCTTGCTGCTGGTGTTAAAAAAGAAAATATAATAATCGATCCAGGAATGGGATTTGGTAAGACTGCTGAAGCTAATTTAGAGATTACTAGAAAATTAGACTCGTTAAACTCTCTAGGTTGCGAGATTTTATATGCGGTAAGTAGAAAGAGAACGACGGATTACGTTTTAGGAGGTAATACTAACCCTAAAGAACGGGATATAGTTACTGCGACACTATCTTTAGAGGCAATACGTCGTGGAGCAAGAATAGTACGTGTTCATAATGTAAAAGTTACGAAAGAAGCATTGATAACTTATGAAATAATTAAATGGATAAAAATATAGAGAAATACTAAGAAAGGAGGTTAAGATGAAAAATACTTTTATTTATAATAATCATTTAGAAGCGAAAAAGTGCTTAGTATCCCTTGAAAAAGAGTTAGAGTTATGCGATGAATTTATTTTTTTAGCGTGGCATTTATTTCGGAAAGTGGTTTGACAAGTCTGCTTTCAAACTTTAAAAAAACTTAGAAGAAAGAAATATTCGTGGGAAAAATATTGACAACAGATTATTTGTATTTTAACACACCAAAAGTTTTAGATAAACTAGCTACTTTTTAAAAAAATATAGAGCTAAGAATGTATGCTAGTTCGAAAAATAATCATGGTTTTTCATACAAAAAGGTTATTTGTTTAAGAAAAAGATTCTTGGAATATTTTTGTTAGGTAGTTCGAATTTAACGAGTGCTGCATTAACGATTAACAAAGAGTGGAATACATTTGTTGAAGAAGATAATCAGCTATGTTCAAGTATATTAGAAGAATTTCATACATTATGGAATATGTCGGAAGACTATGCTAGCGTAAAAGATAAATATAAAGTTGAGTTTTTTTGAACAATAAGCAACAAACTCCTAAAACAATAGATAATATTACCGATGAAATTAGTCCAAATGAGATGCAACAAAGTTTTATAGAAAACTTTAAAAAGCTACGAGAACAAGATAATAGAGGATTACTTGTGTCTGCTACTGGTACTGGTAAGACATTTGCAGCAGCTTTTTGCGATGAAAAAAATATAAATGCCAAAAAGGGATTTTTATTTATTGTTCATCGTGAACAGATTGCAAAGGCAAGCTTTTGGAAACTTTTTAAAATTATTTTTTTGGGAAATAGTCGTACATATGGACTTCTTACAGGTAAAAAAATAAAAATATAGAAGCGGATTTTTATTTTTTGCGACAATACAAACAATATCCAAGTCGGACGTGTTTAAAAGTTTTTTTCTAAAAGATTGCTTCGACGAGATTATTATTGACGAGGTGCATCGAGCGGGGCGAAAAAGTTATTTAACAATAATAGATTATTTTGAGCCAACTTTTTTATTTAGGAATGACAGCAAGTCCAGATAGAACAGATAGCTTTAATATTTACGAGTTATTTAATAACAATATTGTTTATGAGGTACGCTTAAAAGAAGCGATGGAAAATAACCTTCTTTGTCCGTTTCACTATTTTGGGAATTAGTGATTTGATAGTAGATGGTGAAACGCTAGATGAACTTAGTGATTTTACAAGATTAACCTCTGATAAGCGAGTGGATCATATTATTGATAAAATAAATTACTATGGCTATTCGGGGGACAGAGTAAAAGGATTAGTATTTTGTTCTTCTAAACGAGAAGCACAAATACTTAGCGATGCATTTAATAGTAGAGGATTTAGAACTACTAGTTTAACAGGTGAAGATGGTCAGGAAAAACGCGAAAAAGAAATTGAGAAGCTAATAGCTGACTCGGGAGATATATTAGATTATATTTTTTTCACCGTAGATATTTTTTTAATGAAGGTATAGATATTCCAGAAATTAATCAAGTAGTTATGCTCCGTCCAACACAAAGTGCGATAATTTTTTTATCCAACAGTTAGGTCGTGGTTTAAGGAAAAATAAAGACAAAGATTTTTGTCGTAATAATAGACTTTATCGCAAACTACAAAAATAACTTTTTTTAATACCAATTGCCCTATCAGGAGATAGAACTTATGATAAAGATACAGCTCGTAAGTTCCTATCACAAGGGAATAGATATTTACCAGGAATGTCGACTATACATTTTTGATAATATATCAAAACAAAGAATATATAGCGCAATTGATAATGTGAAATTGAATACATGGTTATTTATTTCTGATGAGTACAATAAGTTAAAAAAACAAACTCGGTAGGATTCCAACCTACTATGACTTTGAAAAATTATGATACGTTAGATATTAAAAAAAGATTTTTTTGAGGTTGCAGGTAGTTATTATGCATTTTTATCTAAAAAGACCGAGATTATAGCTACAATGGGAAAACTATCAAAAACAGCAGAAAATATGCTAAACTTTGTATCAACTAATTTAATCTTAAGCAAGAAAATAGAAGAACTTATACTTTTAAGGTTAATCTTAAGAAAATTCTCAAAAATCTTGAAGAGGATTTTAGAGGTGTGATGCTTACAGATTATACTAAATTAATCGCTGATTATGAACTTGAGGTAAGTAGGAAGATTCTTACAAATAATTTTTGTAACGAGCAGTGTTACGAAAAAAAGAAATTTAATGACTGTATATTTTTTTAGATGAGTATAACAAGGTGATAAAACCATCAAAAAGAATTAGAAAAAGAACTGCAGTCAGATATTTTTTTAGAACATTGTTGACAGAATTAGTAGAATATGGAATTTATAGATATAATAAGTATTACAAAGGTAATCTATATAGGGATACTAATTTTTGTCCTTTATGAAAAAAATATAGTTTTGAAGATATTTGTAAACTTTTTTCTTGGAGTATCAATTACGTACCTTTAGCTATTGGTGGCTATAAATATGATGAACAGACAAAAACTTTACCGGTATTTATCAATTATGACATAGATGAAAATTCATTCAACCACGATTATGTCCATGGATTTTTACCAGACAACGGTTTTACATCAATGTCGAAAACCACGTCGTAATTTAGAATCAAAAGAATGCGAATATTTCTATAAAGATGAAAACAAAAGATTTATCTATTTATGAGAAAAAAATAAAGATGATAAAGATGGAGCAAGAATATTCTATTTCCTTGGAGAGATGAAAACAGTAGGGAAACCAGAGTTGGTTCATAGAGAAAAAAGTGGCGATACAGTTATTCAATTTTTCTATAAAATTCAGACACCGCTTAGGGAAGATATGTATGAATATTTTACAAAGGAGAAGATATAATGATAGATATAGAGTTAATAGAAGGCTTTAAGCATAGATGATGCTAAAAGAGTTTGCTTATGGACAAATGAAAAAGGTGAAGAGTTTTTTTGAGAAGGTGGGCAGGACCAGACGTCGAGTTTCCACTTAATGAGGATTTCATTATTAAATTTTGAAAATATATACTCTATACAGAAAAAAATGGAGAATTTATAGGTATAATTAGAAAAATACGTCAAGTTGGCACAAATGTTCATATAGGAATTTCATATTAAATCCTGAGTATACAAACCGTGGTTTTGGGAAAAATAGCTTTAAGGAAATTTATTGATAGTATTTTTTTCAGAACAACAAGTAGAGACTATAACTCTTAATGTTTTAGCTGATAATAAGAATGCTATGGAATTATACAAAAAAATGTGATTTTGAAGTTCTTTCTACAATAACACAACCCTATTAAAAAAATATTTGATGGTTAGAAGAAAAATAAAAAGCTTGAAAAACTAGTATAATATTTACAAAAATATAGTGGATATTTGTTGATTTTTAATTTTTATAATTGATATAATGGAAAAACAGAGTAATTTTTATTACTCCTTACTCTCTTGCAAAAAAGGGAGTCGCAAAGACCAAAAGGAGGTAACACACATGAGAAAATATGAAGTAATGTTTGCTGTTCAACCACGTATCGACGAAGAAGCTAAAAAAGCTGTGGTTGATAGATTCGTAAATATTCTTTCAGAAGGTGCAGAAGCAGTAGAAGTTAAAAGATTTAGGTAAAAAAACGCCTAGCTTATGAAATCGAAGACTTCACTGATGCTTTCTACTATGTAGTAGAATTAACTTCAGAAACAGATGCGTCTACAAAAGAATTCGATCGTTTAGCAAAAATTAGCGATGACATCATCCGTCACATGGTAGTTAGATTAGAAAAATAAGGGGTGACTTACTATGATTAATAACGTAGTATTAGTAGGAAGATTAACAAAAGATCCAGAATTAAGATATTCTAGTTCAAATATCCCAATGGTTTATTTTACAGTTGCTGTGAATAGAACATTCGCCGATCAAAATGGTCAAAGACAAGCGGACTTTATTGGCTGTGTAGCTTTTAGAAAGCAAGCAGAAAATATGGCACGTTTCTTAGGACGTGGTAGTTTGATTGGTGTAGAAGGAAGAATCCAAACTAGAAATTATCAAGGAAAAGATGGGAATACTGTCTATGTTACAGAAGTTGTAGCTGATAGAATCCAGTTCCTTGAATCTAAGTCTAGTTCAAATAGACAAAATAACGGATTTGATTCAATGAGTTTCAATCAACCTCAATCACAACCATCATTTAGTAATAATCAAAATTATTACAACAATTCTAATCATAACCAAGGGCAAGCTAATTCAGCTATGCAAGATTTTATTAATGATAGTTCATTTCTGATTTTGGGGAAAATTTCCCAAGTAACTTAGATGATGACTTCATGCAGGATGTAGTAAATCCGTTTAAAGAAGACTAAAATTACATAGGAGGACATGCACAATGGCAGTAAATAACAATCGTCGTAACAACATGCGTCGTCGTAAAAAAGTATGTTATTTCACAAAAAATAACGTTGAATTTATCGATTACAAAGATGTAGAATTACTTAAAAAATTCATTTCTGAACGTGGAAAAATCTTACCACGTCGTGTAACTGGTACTTCAGCTAAGTATCAAAGAATGTTAACTACAGCAATTAAAAGAGCTAGACACATGGCACTTTTACCATACGTAGTAGACGAAAAATAAGATTAAATAGAGAAAAAGATGAGCTTAGGCTTGTCTTTTTTTTATGCTTTGATATAATAAAAGAAAATACGTGTATGTTGAGAGTGAGGTAGTAGAATGGAATTTAAAAAGTTGAGTGAAACAAAAGTGCTAAAAGATCCAGTCCATAGTTATATTCATATCAATTATGAGGTAGTTTGGAATTGTTTAGATAGCAAGGAATTCCAGCGCTTACGTCGTATACGACAATTAGGTGGAGACTTTCAGGTTTATCCAACAGCAGAACATTCTCGTTTTTCACACTCATTAGGGGTTTACGAAATTGTTCGTAGGATGGTTACAGAGATAAAATCTTTAAGTGTGGAACTTAGTGAATATGATAAAATCTGCGTAATGTTGGCAGGGTTGTTGCACGATGTAGGTCATGGCCCATTCTCTCACGCATTTGAACATGTTACTAAACATAGTCATGAAGATTATACAGCTAAAATAATTTTAGGAGAAACTGAACTTAATCAGGTGCTAGCTGAGGTCTCTCCAAGATTACCAGAGGATATAGTATCAATAATAGAACATAATCATCCAAATGATATTCTTAATCAGATTATTTCTGGTCAATTAGATGCTGATAGAATGGATTATTTACTTAGAGATTCATACTTTTCAGCAACAAGTTATGGCCAGTTTGACTTAGAAAGAATATTACGAACAATGCGTGTTAGAAAAAAATAGATGAAAATAAAAAAAGCTCTTGTCGTGAAAATATACAGGGGATTCATAGTGTAGAAGACTATATTATGGCAAGATATCAGATGTATTGGCAAGTATATTATCATCCAGTAGCACGCAGCTATGAAGCAGTATTTATTCAACTTTTTAATAGATTAAAAAGATATTTTTTTAAAGATAATAAAGAGTATTTTTTTCTGATATGAAAGTTTTAATCCCATTTCTTGAAAAAAATGTGGTTAGTGTAGAGGAGTATTTCAAATTAGATGAAAATTCTCTATTGTATTGTTGTAGTTTAATTCAGGATAAAGATGATGAAATTGCAGCGGATTTAGCTCGAAGACTACAAAAATAGAAGACTTTTTGAGTATGTAGATTATAGTGAAGAGAACTTGGCACAAATAAAAAAAATATGCTAAAAAGAGCAGAACCTAGATGAAAAAAATATTATTTGCGAGTAGAAAATGTAGAGGCGAGTGTTTACAGCCCATATAAAGGTAGAAAGATTCTAATAGAACAATTAGATGGTAAGATAGTTGCTTTTAGAAAAAAAGCTAGTACTATAGTAGAATCGATAACAAAAAGGCGAAACAAAAAGAGAAGGAACGATATTTTTATCCAAGATAAAAAAAGAAAGCTAACTTAGGAAGGGATTCTAGGTTAGCTTTTTATTGTTTCAAAAAAATAATTGTCAGAAAAATAATTACATATTAACTTACTATTGATTTTAATTGTCGAAAATGTTATAATCATACTTATAAAAAATTGAATGATGAGATAATAAAGGAGAGATAAGAATGTTTGAATTAGCAAATGTAGCAAGACCAGGAGTGAGTGAATATATTTCAGGGAGTGGAGCTTTGGCTGTGCTTGATAATAGGCTAGAAGGATTTAATACTCCTTTGATTGTTACAGGTGAAAAAAATCTTATGAAGCTTTTTAAAAAAATTTTTATAAAGGGGAATAGAGAATTTAGAGTAGCAAAATATGACGGGACATCATCTTATGAAGATATGAAACGCATTGCAGATGAATATGGAGAAGATGTTGATGTGGTTATTGGTGTAGGAGGAGGTCGTGTTATTGACACGGCTAAAGGTGTGGCAAGCTTTTTGAATAAAGAGTATATGACTGTTCCAACGGTAATAGCAACATGCGCTCCTTATGCTCCAGTAGCGGCGGTTTATAATCCGGATAAAACTTTTAGAGAGGTTGGATATTTTAAACGTACTGCATATGCTTGTATTGCAGACTTAGATTTATTACTAGAATCACCAAAAGAATATTTTGTTGCGGGTATTGGAGATACTCTTGCGAAATGGTATGAAGCTGTAGTGCTAGTGGAAAGAAATAATAAGTATAATGATCCGTTAGTAAGAATGGGACTAGAAGCTGCAAAAATTACGCGTGATGCACTTTTACGTGATGCTAATGGTGCATTAGAAGCTATGAGTACAAAAACAGTAACAGAAAGCTTCAAACACGCGGTAGATACTGTATTTGCGATTTCTGGAGCGGTAGGATGTTTTGGAGTTCATTATGGACGTATGGCAGGAGCTCATGCAGTGCATAATGGTATGAGTTTAGTAAAAGAAACACATAAAGTTCTTCATGGAACAAAGGTTTCATATGGTATTCTAGTTCAATTATTAGCAGAAGGTAAGAAGGAAGAAGTAGAAAGATTAATTCCATTTTATAAAGAAAATGATTTAGCTTATAACCCTAGCATGTGTGAATGTAGTAGAAGATGTAGAAGAAAAAAATTGAAAAAAATTGCAGAGTTTGCTGCTAGTGAAAAAGAATCATTCAAATTGGCGGTTGATGTTTGTACACCAGAGGTTGTAGCAACAGCAATGAGACAATTAGAAGAGATGACAAAATAAATATAAATATCCCTCAAATAATAAATTTGAGGGATATTTTTTTAGATATTATCTTTTAATACAGGGTAGTAACATTTGTTCTTTTATGTTATTAGCTGTCTCATCTTTTAGTAGATAATTAACTATTTCATAACCGAAAAGAATTGCGACTGCTGGGACCTTGAGCAGTAATAACATTTTTATCAACTACAACAGCTTTTTTAGAATTATAAGATTTGACATGTCTAATTCTTTATCAAAACCTGGATAAGATGTAGCTTCTCTGTCTTTTAAAATCTCTGCCGCACTTAGTACTATAGGCGCTGCACAAATAGCTGCGACTAATTTGTCTTCATTATACATGGTTTTGAAAAACTCAATGATTTTGTTATTGTCACGTAATAATGTACTTCCTGGCATTCCCCCAGGAATAACAATAGCATCATATTCTAGTATATCTTCAATATCATTAATCTTTTTATCGACAATAATTTTAATATTATGTGCACCTATAACATACTCAGCGTTATTAGCTGAAATAAGATCAACTTCTAAATTCGCACGGCGCATAATATCAAGAGGAGCAATTAGCTCTAACTCTTCACCACCATTGTCAACGAATAAGGCAACTTTTTGTCATAATAACCTCCTAAGTAATAATTTGATAATAAATATAAAGTATTGTAAAAATAATCGACCATCTACGGAAGATGGCCGATTAAAGTTTAAACTCATAATTATTTAGAAATTTCCAGAACCCCGTAACCAGTGTCGCGACGTTTATAAACTATAGAAATTTCATTAGTATTTGCATCTAAGAATGCGAAGAAGTCATGTCCTAAAAGCTCCATTTGGAATACAGCTTCATCTCTTGTCATAGTTTCAACTTTTAGTTGTTTAACTTTACCGAAAATCAAGTGATGTTTCTTCTACATCTTCTAATGCGCTAGTAAGAAGATTTTCTTCTACAAATCCTTTTTCACGACCTTTTCTATTAATTCTAGTTTTGTGTTTTCTCATTTGACGCTCAAGTTTGTCCACAACTAAATCAATAGCAGCGTAAAGATCTTCGTTTGTTTCCTCTGCGCGAAGTGTCACACCTTTAAGAGGAACAGTTATTTCAATTTTTTTCTTATTATTTTTTTGTATACTTTAGCATTAGCGTAAACGTTTGCTTGTAAACTGTCGGCAAAAGTATTTTTTTCTAATTTAGAAACTTTGTTCTCAACATACTCCCTAATTGCTTGAGTAATTTCTAAATTTTTCTCCTCGTACTTGATATCTTAACATTTTTAAAGCACTCCTTTCATAAAGTAGCTAGTCTACTTTATAGGGTATCCCCTTGTTTTTTTATACTTATATTATAACACTTTTTGATAACGTTAGCAACATAATTTCTAGAAAAAGATTTTTTTCCGAAAAAAATAGATTATTATTTGTTTTATAAATATTTTTTTGTTAAAAATTAAATTAAAATAGAGGATTAATAACATTTTAACGTTATGTAAAGTCTTAAATATAAGAATTAAAGGCAAAAATTACAGAAAAAAATACTAAAATCATTAAAGTTTTAGGTAGAGATGAACTTTTGTAATCTTTGTTATATTCGATAGTAAAAAAATTAAAAGGGATTATGAAATATTTTTTTAAAAAGGTAACTGTGGGGAGTAGGTTATGTTTTTTTGAAGAATATAGTGAGTTTATCGAAGCACTTTTATTGTGTTCGTTATTCAAAAAGAGATGAAGAAGAAAAAGTTAAATAGTTATAAAGAAATTTATAATGATTATATAAAAATTTGGAGAAGTAAACAAAGATTTTGAAGAAATTTACAACGATATAATAACGGGAGTAGTCTATACTTTAAAAAGCTTGTGATTTAGAGTTTTTTTAAGAGTGTATAATGGGCTACTCCTTTCTATTTCTAAACTTTTACGACTTAAAGTAAAAATTCATTATTTAGAAGAGTCGACTTATATTGACAAGGTATATGTTGTTCAAGGAGAAGAAAGAAATTATCATTGTCTTCAGTGTGATAATAAAAAAATCAAAAAAACTATTTTTTTAGTTATGAAACGGAAGGAACAAAAATAACATATTGTAAAAAGATGTCTAGAGTTCGGAAGATGTGATAATTATTTTTTTAAGATTTTTATATAAATATTCCTTTTTAATAAAATTAATAAACTAAAAAGAACCGCCAGTGATCTTAAGTGATGTTCAGAAAGAAGCAAGTGAGAAAATAGTAGAAAATAGCGAATTAAGGAAGAACACTTTAATCTGGGCGGTCTGCGGTGCAGGTAAAAACAGAAATAGTCTATAAGGTTATCTACAATAATATAAAAAAATAATAAAAAAAGTCTGTATGGCTATTCCACGAAAAGATGTTGTCCAAGAATTAGCAAGACGTTTTTAATAGGGATTTTCAGCGATATTCCTATAAGTGTTCTTCATGGTGACGAAAAAAAACTAGTCAATTCATGCTTTTATCTAATGACTACACATCAACTTATAAAATATTATAATTATTTTGATGTCGTGATAGTAGATGAGGTAGATGCTTTTCCATACTACGGTGATGAATGTTTAGAACAAGGAGCTATGACAAGTCTAAAAAATCAGGGAACATTAGTGTTTTTATCAGCAACGCCATCAGATAAAATAAAAAAACTGGTCGATGAGATTATAAAAATTCCTATAAGATTTCATGGGTATTTGCTTCCTATTCCAAAAATAAAAATAGAACAAAGTAAAGTATTTACCTATGAGAAGAAGTCACAGTACATTACGCAGTTTATTACTCAAAGATTAGAACTAGCTAGGAGATTATTAATATTTGTTCCAACTATCGCTATGAGTAAAAGCTTAAAATTATATTTAGAAAAAAAGTCTAGTGGATGATATGAGTTATAGATTTTGTTTATAGTGAAGATGAGAAAACGGAGCGAAAAGTTAGAAAAAGTTTAAAAAAAATGGGAGATAGATATATTAATTACAACTACTATACTTGAAAGAGGCGTCACATTTGATTATCTAGATGTTTTAGTATTCGAAGCTAATCATAAAGATTTTTTTACCAAAAGAGGCATTGATACAAATAGCGGGACGAGTAGGAAGGAAAGAATACGATTATAGTGGGGAAATCGTGTTTTTAGCAGATAAAAATTAATAAAAAAATATGAGAGCTTGCGATAAAAAGAAATAAACTATATGAATAACTCTAGCTAAGTATAGACGGTTAAATAAGGAGTAAATAATGGAATGCAGTTTTTGTAAGAAAAGAAATCAAAAAGAGAAAATTAGGGTTTAAAAAAATGTTTTTTTCAAAGAAGGAAAAGTTTTTATTTTGTGTGAAAGTTGTAAGATAAATCTAAATATAAATATAGAACAGTTAGGAGAATATACCTTGTATTATTTTGGCTGATTATGAATTTTTTTGAAAGATAGCATTTATGCGATTAAATATGGAGGAGACGTAGAAGAATGCCTAAAGTATAAAAAGTCTGTTTAGAAAAATTTTTTTGAAGAGTATAATTTTTGATTTAATTACAATAGTTCCAGCTAATAATGAGAAAAAGTAATTCGCAGCTTTTGATCATATAGAACAACTTTGCACTTTGTGTAATGTAAAATTTGAGAAAAATTCTAGAGTCTGATTATCGACCCTAAACAAGCGAAGTTACATAAAGCAAAAGAGCGGGACATCCATTTTATACATTATCTTCTACTATGCCTGACACAAATATTTCCAAAGTGCTTATAATCGACGATGTTTTTACCAGTGGAAATACCCTACTATCTTGTGCAAAACCACTAAAAGAACTTTTTTTCCAAAATTCAGAAATTAGTTTTTTTAGTTCTTGCGAAAAAGTATGCACTAGGGTTTTTATTGAAGAAATAACAAAAAAACATCATAAAATTTAATAGGTATCTTTTTATAACTATAAACTAGATTTTTGTGATATAATTTATTAGTTGAATAAAATTAGTTAGGAGATGGTTAAAACAAAAAAATTTTATTTTTCGCTAATAATGATAGTTTTTTTATTTTTGATATTAGTATATTACTTATCTAAAAAAATTTGAACTAAAAAAGAGCAAATAATAATTTTTTTGGATTTTTGGTGTTATTTTTGGACGGCGATTAGTATAATAAGAGCTTATAGGAAGCTTTATGTGATAACACCAATAGAGCAGGGTGGATTGTCTTTAACTCCGGTTTTAGCGGCGCAAATAGCCGCTGGCTATGGTCTTATGAGTTTAATCGTTAGGTTGCCAATGTTTTTGGCGAGTGATATTTTTAAACGTCGTAAAGTGTTTATACAGATTGCGTTATTCTTGTTAATTTTGACCTCGTTTTTTTAGTGGCGTTTAATGCGAATTATTTAACACTTTATTTATCTTCGTTGTCACTAGGGATTAGTGCGACAATGCTAGCATTATTTAATGTTATTTTCTCAGAGACATTTTCGAAAGATAAGGCGGCGGTGTCGGTATCTATTTTGTCTATAGCGCCACTTTTAGCAGAATTTATGGCAGCGCCAATCCAATATTTATTAACAATGGATACATATAAAGCAGTTTAATTATATGTGGCTTGTATCAGGAATTATAGCTCTAATAACATTTGTTCTAACTTTTTATGATGAAGGATTATCGTCCTGTTGATAGTGATTTTTTTCATTTAATAAGGTTAAGGTAGTTTTAAAAACATAAGAGTTTTTATTTATATTTGTTTATTAGCTGTCTTATTATCATTTATCAAGTTTTCTACCAGTGGGGCAAATATGATCGCTTATGGGAAGACTGATTTAAATATGACACCACTTATGTTGGCGTATATAGATGCGGTTTTTGCTGTGCCACAATTAATTGCAGGTGTTCTTGTAGGAGTATATCTTACTCGTAAATGGGGAATTCAAAAAACATTGTTATTTTTACTTGGGTGCTTATTAACTTTTTACATAATAGCCTTATATATCAACAATCCATATATAATTTATTTTAGCTATACTCTAAATGGTTTAGGATATGGTGGAGCGTACAATATTCTTATTGCACTAGCAATGCAATATTTTGACAGAGAGTATCGTAACGTTAGTATGGGTATTTACCAAGCGTTCTTTGCTTTAGGTATTTATTACGGAGATTATGTTTATGTGTGGATAGCTAAACATATTAAACATGGTTTGTTTGGTTTTTAGCCAAAAGTAAAGCAATATTTTTTTAATAGTAATTGGAATAACCTTGATAAGTATGATTATGGTAAAATTAAAAAGTAAAAGATAGTTAAGTATTATAAAAGATGAGTATATCGAGATAGCGATATACTCATTTTTTTCTTAAATAAAAAGTACTAATTTGTTAAATTTTTCAGAATTCTTTAGGAAAATTACTTGACAAAACAGAAATAGCAGTGCTAGACTAAAGAAATAACAAGATAAAAAGAGAGGAACACTGTTATGTTATCATCAAAAATTATTTAATACACAATTAAATAATTATTACTACAGCTACTATTAGATAGTGTTTGTACTTAGGTCTTATAGGTACAAACAAGGTTTGTATCTATGGGAGCTGTAGAGTTTGGTGATGCTCGCATAGAGGAATATTCTAAGCGGGCTAACAGTTTATAAAAAAATAATACGAGGTTAAGAACTTTTTAAACTTGTATAGAAAACTATTGAAAACCGTTTAGAACATTCTAAACGGTTTTTTTCTTTTTAGGAAAAATCTTAAAATTAAAAAAATAAAAAGGAGAAAAAGAAAATGAAATTTAAAAAAATTAAAAAGTATTGTTAGGAATAAGTTTATTAGTACTTGGTGGTTGTAGCAATAAAGGTGAAGTTAAAACAGATAATATAAAAATAGGAGTTTTGCAATACGCTGAACATAATGCTTTAACTAGTGCAAGAGAAGGTTTTGTAGAAGCGTTGGCAGAAGAAGGATACACTTCGGACAAGGTAACTTTTAATGTTCAAAATGCTATGGGAGATCAGAGTAATCTTCAAACTATAGCGGAACAGCTTGCAAGAAAAAATGATTTAAACTTTGTTATAGCAACACCTGCAGCACAAGCTATGGTTAATGTTGATGATAGAACACCCACTATTTTCACAGCTGTAACGGATCCGGTAGCTGCTTCATTATTGGTTAAAGCAGACGCTCCAGAAGGGAAATGTAACAGGAACTGTTGACTTAACGCCAGTAGATAAACAAATAGAGAAATTGCTAAAAATAGTTCCAAAAGCAAAAAAAGTTGGAATTTTCTACAATTCAAGTGAAGTAAACTCTGAAGCACAAGCTAAGATTGCGAAAGAAACTTTGAAAAAATCTGGTGTAGAAGTTGTAGAAAAAACAGTAACTACAACAAATGATGTTCAACAAGTTATTACATCACTAGCGAGTGAAGTAGATGCAATTTACTTCCCAACAGACACTACGGTGGCGTCAACAATTTCAACAATTGGTACAGTTTTAAAAGAGAAAAAAGTTCCAGCATTAGGAGGAGATAAAGCAGTTTTAGAAGGAATGTTGGTTACTTACGGTGTAGACTACAAAGAGATAGGTCGTCAAGCAGGCCGTCAAGCAGCGCAAATCTTAAAAGGTAAGAAAATATCAGAATTACCAGTTGAACAACCTAAAAAGTTAGCTGTTGATATAAATGATGATATGGTGCGTGCATTAGGTTTGAATAAAGAAGAATTATTAAAAGTATTAGGATAATATAGGAGGATAAGATGGATATATTATTATCAAGTGTTTCACAAGGTTTACTTTGGTCGATTATGGCCATAGGGGTATATATAACTTTTAGATTGTTAGATATTCCCGATTTAACAGCAGAGGGAAGTTTTCCATTAGGTGCAGCTATATGTGCAATAAGTTTGGTGAATGGTATGAATCCTTTTTTAGCAACCTTTTTAGGAATGCTAGGAGGACTTGTTATAGGGGTGATTTCTGGCCTATTGCATACAAAGATGAAAATTCCGGCATTGTTAACAGGGATTATAACTTTAACAGGGTTATACTCAATAAACTTGAAAATTTTAGGGAAAGCTAATATAGCATTATTAAAAGAAAAAACATTGGTGACAATGTTACAAGGTTTTGGAATACCGAAAGTCTATGCGGTAATTCTATTAGGGTTAGTATTTTCATTGGTATTAATAGTCTTGCTAACTATATTCTTAAAAACAGAAGTAGGGCTAGCGATTTTATCAACAGGTGATAATGAAGATATGAGTGCAGCTAATGGTATACGAATAGATAATATGAAAAATCTTAGGCTATATGATAAGTAATGGTTTTTATCGCTTTATCAGGAGCGCTGCTTGCTCAAAATAATGGTTTTGCTGATTTGAATATGGGGGTAGGAACAATTGTTATAGGTCTTGCTTCTATTATAATCGCAGAAGTAGTTATCAAAAACCTTAGCCTAGGTAAGAGAATAGCCTCTATAATTATCGGTTCAATTATTTATAGACTTGTTATTTCATTAGTATTAGAGATACCAGGTATGGATACGCAACTTGTAAAAATTATTCTCAGCAATTATTTTTAGCAATAATTTTATTTATACCTGAATTAGAGAAAAAAATTCCCAAAGGGTGTTAGGAGATAAAAAAATGAGTTTAGTGTTAAAGAATATAGAAAAAAACATTTGAAAAAGGAACAATAAATGAAAATCATGTTCTTAGAAATCTTTGTTTGGAGATAGAAGATGGGGAGTTTGTTTCTATAATAGGAAGTAACGGAGCTGGGAAGTCTACATTGATGAATGTTATTGCGGGTGTGTTATTCCCAGATAGTGGAACGGTATCTTTAGATGGAGTAGATGTAACAAAAGATGATGTAACAAAACGTTCAAAAGATATTTCGCGTGTATTTCAAGATCCAAAAATGGGAACAGCTACAAGGATGACTGTTGAGCAAAATATGGCGATAGCGCTAAAAAGAGGAAAAATCAAGATCTTTTTCTCCAGGTGTGAAAAAAGAGGATAGAGAACTTTACAAAACAGCATTAGAGGAATTAGGATTAGGTCTAGAAAATAGATTGAAGAGTAGTGTGGAATTTCTATCAGGAGGGCAACGCCAAGCGTTAACTTTGGTTATGTCGACACTTGTTAAACCTAAACTTCTTCTTTTAGATGAACATACTGCAGCTCTTGATCCAAAAACAAGCGCTATGGTAATGAACCTTACGGATAAAATTGTTAAGAAAAATAATTTAACAACAGTTATGATAACTCATAATATGGAACACGCAATAGAATATGGTGATCGTCTAGTTATGCTTCATGAAGGCCATGTTGTTGTTGATATAAAGGGTGAAGAGAAAAAAGATTTAACCGTAGCAAAACTGCTAGAATTATTCAAAAAGAATAGTGGAAGCAATATTATTAACGATGATATGATGCTGTAGAG